>Ga0209517_10001801_pt1 | contig 31444 bp, 22 predicted proteins | sample PeaSoiMetSII2010_FD_187695 | JGI IMG/M metagenome (GOLD analysis project Ga0209517, IMG submission 187695) | Peat soil microbial communities from Weissenstadt, Germany - SII-2010 (SPAdes) (version 2) | ecosystem: Environmental > Terrestrial > Soil > Wetlands > Peat | place: Germany... | reverse complement strand
AGCCCCGCCACCAAACAATCAACTGCCTATATATCGAGCGTACAGACTGCGCGCAACAGCCGTGTCGGTAGTTCCCTTGACGATCGCGCGGCCGTCGGGAAACAGCGTCATTTCGTAGGGGTCGTGCCAGAACTTCAACACAAACTCGTTATGGCGAACGTTGCCGTGAGGCTGGAGGCGGGCACTCAGTTCGGCAAAATCCACCGGCCGCTGGCGCTCATGAATCTGCACGGAATTTCTGCCACACAACGTAATGTGCGGCCGTCCTTCCCCCGCCAGATGCACGAAGTTTCCGGAGCAGGCTTGGCAACCCGTCCGCGGATTCGTCGCCGCCATCTCCGCCCGTTCGTTCGTCCAGACATCCCAGGAAAGCAGCGTACGACGCATTTTCGAGCGGGCGCCCACCAGAAACTTCAACGCCTCGGTTGCCGCAAGCGATGCCACCAGGTTGACGGCGGAATTTAGAATGCCGGCGGTTTCACAGGTCTCGACGGTGCCACGCGGAGATTCGGGAAAGATGCAGGCCAGGCACGCGGTTTCGCCGGGAACGATATTCATGGTCACGGCGTAACTGCCTACCGCAGCGGCGTAGATCCAGGCCACGGACGTTTTCAACGCGTAATCGTTGACCAGGTAGCGGGTTTCGAAATTGTCGGTGCCATCCAGAATCAAATCGCAGCCGCCGAGCAGGGAATCGACAGTGGCCGGGGTCAGGTCTTCGACGTGGGGCTCGACGACGATTTGCGAGTTGAAACGCGCAATTTGCCGCGCCGCCGCGATTGCCTTGGGCACGGATTCGCGCGCGTCTGCCTCATCGAATAACGACTGCCGCTGCAGATTGCTCGACTCGACGTAGTCGCGGTCGAGAATGCGCAGCGTCCCGACGCCCGAGCGCGCCAGTAACGAGGCCAGCGCGGAACCGGTGGCGCCGCATCCGACGATGACCGCGCGGGACTGCGCCAGCTTGTTCTGACCCGCCACTCCGATCTCCTGGAACAACACCTGCCGCGAGTAACGGTCGTCGATATGCATTTCCTTGGCGATTACCTTAGCGATTACCTTGCAAGGGCTTTCCAACCAGTATTATAGGTTCCGGTCGTCAAACTTTGTTTTGCGAGCAACGTGTGCCGTTTTGCGATTCATCGAACCCGACAGGATTCATGGTTGACCGGGCTGAATTTCTGGGCGGAGTCTTGCGGCTATGGCGGTTGCACGGGAGGCGTCGCCGGAGATTCCGCAAGGAGGGTTGCGGTGGAGGGGAAAAGCTTGAGCCACGGGGGCCACAGGGGAACACGGGGGAAACCCTTTGGGTTGTGCCGGTAATTTTGTTTGTGCTTGCGTACGCGACTAGTGGGGCTGCCCAGCAGCAACCTGCGGAATCGGGGGCGCCATCCGAAGCACGGTCCGGAACACAGTCCGGAACTATCTTCGGAGCCATCGCGCCCTACCTCGGTTTAACGCTTGATCAGGTTGAGATGCCGGGTATTCCGCCGGAAGAAGCGAAGGCGCTGCTGGCGGCCACTCCGCTCAAGGTTGGCGAACCGCTTACGCGCGACGCACTGCACGACGCGATGCAGGCTCTTTTCTCGACCGGACGGTTCTCCGATATTCAGGCGGAAGCGGATCGCGCCGAAACCACCGGCGTCAGGCTGCGCTTTCTGACGGTCGCCAATTTCTTCGTGGGCATGGTGACGATCGAAGGCGTCTCCACCAATCCATCCGCCAACCAACTGGTCAGCGCCACCCGCCTGCAACTTGGCGAGCTCTACGCGCCGGAGAAGCTCGATCGCGCTCTGGCGGGCATCCAACGAGTGATGGAGGAAAATGGATTCCACCAGTCGAAAGTGACGAGCTCCGAACAGCGCGACGCGCAGCAACACCAGGTGAACCTGACCTTCCATGTCGTCCGCGGGTCGCGGGCCGTCATCGGAGAGATTACGTTGGAAGGCGACGCCGGCTACTCCATCGCAGAGATCAAGGAGATGGCCAAGCTGCATTCCGGAGATCCCGTGGTCTCCAATCGCATTACGCGCGCACTGCAACGGATTCGCGCCCGCTATCAGAAACAGGACCGTTTGCTGGCCCAGGTCGAGATGGCCAGCCGGACCTACCGTTCCGGACGCAACACGGTCGACTACGCGCTCAAAGTGGATCGCGGTCCGGTGGTGCAGATTGCCGCCGAGGGATTCAAACTCAGCCAGCGGGTGCTGCGCAAGCTGGTGCCCATTTATGAAGAAGGCGCGCTCGACGACGATTTGCTCAACGAAGGCCGGCGCAACATCCAGAACCATCTCCAGACGCTGGGATACTTCGAGTCCACGGTTACCGTGAGCCAGCACAGCGCGCCGGACGGCAAGAATTTGCAGGTGGTTTACGCCGTCAATCCCGGCGAACGCCACAAGCTCGCCGCCATTCGCATTTCCGGCAATCGATATTTTTCCGACGACCTGATTCGCTCCCGCATGCAGAACCAGCCAGCCGGACGCCTGTTTAGTCACGGGCGTTACAGCGAGGTGTTCCTCGAAGAGGATGTGCGCGGTATCCAGGATCTCTATCGTGCGAGCGGTTACCGGCAGGCCGAAGTCAATGGCAAACTGGTTACTAACTACCAGAAGGATCCATCGCTGCTGGCCATAGAAATCTCCGTCAAAGAGGGAGCGCAGACGCGTGTGGCGTGGGTCCGCCTCGAGGGCAGTTACACGCTTCCGCAGGAACAACTCCCCGAAATTCAAACGGCCGAAGGACAGGGCTTTGACGAATCGAGCCTGGCCGATGACCGCGACACGATCCTGAGCAAGTATTTCGACAATGGTTTTCCGAATGCCACGGTGGATGTAGCGTATGTTCCGGTTGCGTCGACGCCCAATTTGCCGATTGTGGGCGTGACCTTCACGATTCACGAAGGCGAGCAGTTTTTTGTGAATCACGTTTTTCTGGACGGCTTGCACTACACGCGCGCTGGAGTCGCCCGCCGCGAAATGCGGGTCTACCCGGGAGCGCCGCTGAGCCAGCAGGACATGCTGGAAAGTCAGCGGCGGCTGTACGACCTCGGCCTGTTCAAGCAGGTGGACACGGCCATCCAGAACCCGGAGGGCACTGAGTCGCGCAAGAACGTGCTGCTCACGGCGCGCGAGGCGGATCGCTACACCTTCGACTACGGCGTTGGCTTCGAGTTTCAGACCGGACAGCCCTCGGCCGGGACCAACCAACCGCTGGGGAAGACTGGCGTCAGCCCTCGAGTATCGTTGGGCGTCAGCCGCATCAACGTGGGTGGCCGCCACCAGACGCTCAGCCTGAAGGGCAACGTCAGCCAGTTGCAGCAGCGGGGGCTGACCAGTTTCGACGTTCCCCAACTGCTGAACAACGACAACCTTCGTTTCAGCGCCGCGGTACTTTACGACAATACGGTGGACGTTTCCACCTTTACCTCGAAACGGCTTGAGGGCACCTTGCAAGTCCTGCAGGTGCTGTATAAGAAAGAGGACCGCGAACTGACGACCTTCGCCTACCGTTTCAGTTACCGCCGCGTACAGGCCACCAATATCGAGGTCACCGCCAACCTTATTCCGCTTCTTTCCACTCCAACCCGGGTAGGAACGCCGAACTTTCTGTACATTCGCAACCGGCGCGATAACGATCTGGAAAGCACGCGCGGCAGCTACACGACGGTCGAGGGCGGCGTGGCCGCCAGCTATTTCGGATCCGAGGCCGACTTCAGCCGGCTGTTGATCAAGAACTCCACCTATCACACGTTTTTTCGAAATCGCAGTACGCGACAAGGGTTCGTCTTCGCCCGCTCCACCAGCGTCGGGGTTGAGAACCCTTTTGGAAACACGGGATTACTGGATCCAGGACAAGATCCGACGAAATTCCTGCAGGCCGGCGGAACTCTGATTCCTTTGCCGGAGCGGTTTTTCAGCGGCGGGGGCAACTCCCATCGCGGATTTGGGTTAAATCAGGCAGGGCCACGCGACCCGACCACCGGATTTCCCGTCGGTGGGAGCGCCGTGTTCCTGAACAGTCTGGAGATGCGTTTCCCCAACGTCACCGTGCCGTACCTTCAGGAGAGCATCGGCTTTACGATTTTTCACGATATGGGCAATGTGTTTGCGCGGCCGCAGGAAATGCTCCCCAGCCTCGGACGCTTTCACCAGCCCAACCAACAGGTCTGTTTTCAGGCGCCGCCGCCCGGGCAGTTGTCACAGTGTAACTACAACTACGCTTCGCACGCGCTTGGCGTGGGAGTGCGTTATCAGACACCTATCGGACCGCTGCGCTTTGACTTCGGATACAATCTAAATCCGCCGGTCTTTCCCAGTTTTACGACCGATCCGGTGACCAAAAACCCGGTGTTTGGATTTCAACGCGCCGGACATTTCAACTTTTCCTTCAGCGTGGGGCAGTCATTCTGATGAAACTCCTGCCCATCAAACTTGAAATGATGAAGCTCGGCAAACACGTCGCGGTGGCCATGGCACTCAGCCTGGCACTGGCGCTTTCCGCCATGGCCGGGCAGGTCGTCGATCGTGTGGTCACCAAGGTGAACGGCCATGCGATTCTACAGAGCGATTGGGAGCAGGAAGTGGCCTTCGAGGCGGTTTCGAATCTCCGCGATCCGGACTCGTTCACCGCGGCCGAGCGCAGCGCGGTACTGGATCGCCTCATCGATCGGGAACTGCTGCGGGAACAGGTTCGGCCGTCTCAACCTGCCCCGGCCGGCGAGGTTGCTGCCCGGGTTGCCGAAGTCCGCAAGCTGCAGCCGGATTGTGCCACCGACGAGGGATGGCGCGCCAAGCTGCAACGTTATGGGCTCACCCAAAGCGCGCTGGAGAAACACCTGGGCGACCAGATCCAGCTGATGAAACTCGTGGAAGACCGTCTGCGGCCCTCGATCCAGATCGACCAGGGGGCGGTGGAGACCTACTACCGCGATCGGCTGCTGCCGGAGATGAAGCGGGCCGGCGGTCGCGCCACTCCGTTGACCGAAGTCTTTGGCCGAATCAAAGATTTGTTGGCCGAGCAAAAAATGAACGAACTGCTCTCGGGATGGCTGGCGAGTCTGCGCTCTGGGAGCCATATCCTGACTCCGGAATCGAGCAGCGGAGAGCGGAACCGTTGACCGAACCATCGTCCGAACCACCGACCGAACCATCGTCCGAGCGCTCGACCGCACCCCCGAGCGAGACTGTTCCTCCTGTGCGCCGGCGCATCCTGTGGAAACTCTTTCTGTGGTTTTGCGTTTTCAGTCTCATCGGATTCGCTCTGCTCGGCTGGTACGTCACGACCGATTCCTTCCAGCAGATGGTTCGCCGCCGAGTAGTTACGTCGCTGGAGAAAATGACGGGTGGCCGCGTCGAGCTTGGCGAACTGCACACCATCCCGTTCCGACTGCGCGTGGACGCTCGCAACCTGACCATTCATGGCCGCGAAGCTTCGGACCAGATTCCATTTCTGCGAGTCGACCGCCTGCAGGCGGAAATTAAAATCATTTCGCTCCTCAGCACCACCATCGGACTGCATTCTCTGGTGCTGGAGCATCCGGTTGCCCACATCATTGCCTATCCCGATGGCACCACCAACGTTCCCGCGCCGAAAGGGAACGGCTCGTTCGGCCAATCATCGTTCGGCCATTCCTCCGAGGGACCGGTGGAGGAACTCATCTCGCTTTCGGTTGCACACATCGAAGTGCAGCGCGGCGAGCTGCTGTGGGAAGACAAGAAATTTCCTTTCGATTTTGACGCCCGCGACTTGGCGGTGCGGATGAACTACTCCTTGCTGCGGCGGCAATACGAAACCCGGGTGGTCGCGGGAAGCGTCGCTACGCGTCTGCAACAGTATCCCCGGTTTGCGTGGCGAGCGGATGCAGCGCTGGTTCTGGCCCGCGGACACGCCGACATCAGCAGTTTGACGGTGACGTCGGGAAAATCCGAGCTTCATTTTGCGGGCCGCCTGCAGGACTTCCAGAACCCCCAGCTGAGCGGTGATTATCATGGCCTCGCAGATCTCGGCGACCTCGCCTTCCTGGCGCGACCCGCGCAAGTTCGCAAGGGTACGGTCCAGTTCGACGGCAAAGGCTCATGGAACCTGCGCACTTTTTCCACCCAGGGGACGGTGCAGGCGAAAGACATCGAATGGGCGAACGGGAAGCAGTCAATGCGGAATGGCCGCATTAACGCGGAGTTTTCCATCACCCCGGAGCGTTTCCGCGTTTCCTCGATCAAGGCGAACCTGTTCGGCGGCGATCTGGCGGGCGATGTGGATGTGACGAACTGGCAGAGTTCGGTTGCCCCGTCACTGGCTCCGGCGCGGCGGCGTGAGGCCGCACCCATCCCCCCGGGCAATCTTCAGCGCGGCTCGGTGCGCCTGCAACTCGCGAGCTTTCCACTGCTGCCGGCCCTGGAAATGGTAAGCACACAGAAGCTCCCGCTGGATCGCCTGAACTTTTCCGGAAGCGCCAGTGGCAAGGTTGAAATGACCTGGGTTGGCACGATTCGTGAAGCGGAAACCCGCCTGAACCTGGCAGTAGCGCCGCCGCTCAAGCCGGCTCCGAACGAGATTCCAGTTCACGGGCAGATTGATGGCATCTATCGCGGAGCGCGCGATGAACTGGAGTTAAGCCAGTTTCACCTGACAACTCCCGCTTCTGAAATCACCGCCAGCGGCAATCTGTCGGCAACGTCAGCGCTGCGATTCTCGTTCACCAGCCACAACTTGAAGGAGTGGAGACCGCTGATGGAAGCGGCTTACGGGTCATCAGAACAAGAACTGCCCTTCGCGGTTCACGGCTGGGCAAGCTTTAGCGGCAATGCCAGCGGCCGACTGGCCGAGCTTTCGATTGGCGGAAACCTCGAAGTCTACGACTTTGACACGACCTTGCCTGCGACGGCGCGAGTGCCCTCGCGAGCGGTTCACTGGGATGCGCTCTCCACCGCCGTCCAGTACTCCAGCAATCATTTCGCCGCGCGCAATGCGTCGCTCCTCCATGGCCACACCACGGCGCACTTCGATGCCAGTGGCACGCTCACGGGTGGTACATTGCAGGAGAACGATCCGTTTACTCTGCACCTTGACGTCCGCAACGCCGACGTGGCAGAGCTGGTTCAATTCGCCGGAGTCGCTCAGCCGCTCACGGGCACGCTGAATCTTTCAGCCAGCGTTTCGGGCACGCGCGCCAATCCTCACGGGGATGGACACCTCGAGGTCCACGAGGGCACGGCCTACGGAGTCCGGGTTCCATTATTGAAGAGCGATCTCCGCATCGCGGGCGGCGAACTGCAGTTCAACAACATCGATGCCAGTGCTTACGGCGCTCCACTTTCCGGGAGCCTCGCCGTCAGCACGGCGAGCATCAGCACGGCGAGCGCCGGCGCGTCGAAACCGACGTTTCGCCTGAATCTTTCCGGACGTAACCTCGATCTCGCCCGCTTCCCGCGCTTGCAGACCAGCCGGTTCACCGCGGATGGGGTCGCCGATTTCACGGTGCGAGCCAGCGGAACTCTCGATCAGCCTTCGCTGGAAGCGCACGTCCATCTCAAGAATCTCGCGCTCGACAACGAGCGCGCCGGAGATTTCTACGTCGACGCGGTCACCCATGGCCGCCAGCTCGATCTCAAGGCGCACTCCGACTCCGATAAAGCCGATTTGACCCTTGCGGGCACCATCGCGTTAGACGACGGCTTTCCCGCGGATCTGAACCTCGCCTTCCATCATCTCGACGCCGATTCGCTGCTTCGTCTTTACCTGCCGGGAAAGATCACGGGACACTCGGCGGTCGATGGGACGCTCCAGGTTCGCGGTCCGCTGCGCACTCCGCGCGATTTGAAAGTGGCCGCCGAAATTCAGTCGTTCAGCGCCGAGGTTGGCCACGTGCAGGTGCAGAATGTCGGACCCATCCGCTTTGAAATCGCGGATCAAACCGTGTTGCTCGAAAACCTCCACCTGGCAGGAAGCGGAACCGATTTCACCGCCCACGGCCGGGCGCACTTGACGGGCGCGCGAGAGCTCGACATGCGTCTGGAGGGCTCGGTCAATATGACACTTTTGCAGTCTCTCAACCCGAAGATTCTGGCGCGCGGTACCCTGGGCGTAAACCTAGACGCCAGCGGTACGCTCTCGCAGCCCGTGCTGCAGGGGCGTCTGGAAGTGAAGAATACCTTCGTCAGCCACAACGACTTTCCCAGTGGCCTTAGCGATCTGAACGGCGTTCTGCGGTTCGATCGCAACCGCATCCAGATCGAGAGTCTCACCGGCTCGACCGGCGGCGGCACGGTGGCGCTGACCGGCTCGGCGACCTACCAGAACGGTGGCTTCCTCCTCGATTTCGGTGCGACTGCGCAGGGGGTTCGCCTGCGTTATCCTCCGGGCGTAAGTTCCACCGCGAACGCCGACCTGCGGCTGACCGGCAGCACTAATTCCGCGGTGCTGAGCGGTGATGTGCTGGTCACCAAGTTGGCCGTTACTCCAGGATTCGACTTTGCCGCCTATATCGAAAAGAGCAAGCAGGCAGTCGTCTTGAGCGAGAACGATAGTCTGCAGAGCCGCCTTAAGCTTGATGTTCACGTCATGACGACTCCCGAGTTGCAGATGCAAACGGCGATCGCGAGGCTTTCCGGCAACGCCGATCTCAGGGTGCGGGGCACGGCCGACCGTCCGGCAATTTTGGGAAGGGTGGAGGTTCTGGAAGGAGAAATTTCTTTCAATGGAACCAAGTACCAGCTCGAGCGTGGCGACGTGACGTTCGCCAATCCAGCCAAGACGCAGCCGATCATCGACATGACGGCTACGACCCGTGTGCGCGACTACGACATCACGGTGCGATTCCGCGGCGACGCCAGCGCTCCCAACGGCTTGAAAGTCACCTGGCAATCCGAGCCGCAGCTCCCCGAAGCCGACGTGATCGCCTTATTGGCGCTGGGCCGCACGCACGAAGAGTCCGCGGCCGCGTCGTCGGGTGGGTCGTTTGGATTCGGCGGAGAGGCCTCGAACCTGCTCATCAATCAGGCGCTCAACAGCACCGTCAACAGCCGCCTGCAGCGTTTGTTCGGCGCCAGCCGGGTCAAGATCGATCCCCAGGGTTTGGCCAGTGAGACTGCCGTGGTTCGAGGGCCGCAGGTCACCGTTGAACAGCAAGTAGCCCGCAATCTGACCCTCACCTATAGCACCAACGTCTCGGTTTCAAACCAGCAGATCATCCAGGTGGAATACAACGTGACGCGGAATATTTCGATCGTGGCGCTGCGCGACCAGAACGGAGTGGTCAGCTTCGACTTCAAGATCAGACGCCGGAAGAAGTGACCGCGGAATCGGATTGTGTAATTTTAAAATCGGGTAATTTGGTAATTTGAAAGGCAAGGCTTCTGCGGTTTTGAAAATTACAAAATTACCCGATTGCAAAATTACAAAATGGCTCTGATCCTTCACTTTCTTAGCACAGCGGCCAATTCCTCCTTGACATAATTCTCCAAACCAGCAACTCTAATTGTTTTTCACTACACACCCGGAGAAACGGGTAAGGAAGCCAATTTTGCGAGTGCGCGTGTTTTATCACGACAAGTGTTTTGACGGGGCATGTTCGGCAGCCCTGTTCTCCCGTTTTTATCGGGAGCGAGTGCGCGGCGATGTGGAGTTCGTATACTCCGGCCTGCTCCATCGCGCGGGCGCCCTGTTCGACGAGCGGCAGTTCGACGGCGACGAGAATGCCATCGTCGATTTCAAGTATTCCAGTTCGCCCCACATCACCTGGTGGTTCGATCACCACGAAAGCGCGTTTCTTTCCCCCGCCGATGCCGCCCACTTTGAGCAGGAGCAGAGCAACCACAAGTTCTACGATCCGGCTTTCAAGTCGTGCACAAGTTTTATTGCGATGATCGCGGAAGAACACTTCGGCTTCGATCCGCGCCCGGTGTCGGAACTGGTCTATTGGACCGACATCGTGGATGGCGCCCTGTATGACGACGCCAAGTCGGCGGTGGAAATGAAAGCGCCGGCCATGAAGCTGACCATGGCCATCGAAGCCTCCAGTGACCGGACCTTCGTAAAGCAGCTGATTCCTCTGCTCGCATACCATCCGCTCGCGCAGATTCTGGAGGAGCCGTTCGTGGCCGCTGTCGTGCCACCGTTGCTAGAACGGCACCGGCGTTCCGTCGACATTCTGCGGCAACGCACGGAAGAAAAAGACGGCACGATCTTTTTCGACATCACCGACCTGGACCTTGAAGGCTACAACAAGTTCATCCCGTACTATCTGCATCCCGATTCGGTCTACAGCATTGGACTCAGCAAGAGTTCGTTCCGGGTGAAAGTTTCGGTGGGGTCGAACCCCTGGTCGAAACGCGAGCCCGCCGTCAATCTCGCCAAGATTTGCGAACGCTATGGGGGCGGCGGCCACGCCCGCGTCGGGGCGATCTCGTTCGACGTCACCCAGGGTGACGCCGCCCGCAAAGCCGCGCTGGAAATCGTCGAAGAGTTGCGCGCCAGCGTTCGCGAACAGGGCTGAGAATCAGAGCCTTAGAATCAGAGCCGTTAGGATCAGGCCGTTAGGATCGGAAGCTTCGTATCAGGGTATCGCTTTAGCGATACCGCAAGTTTTTCGAAATCGTTAGCCCCTTTAGGGGCCGCGCTTGAGACTGCTCGGGAGTGCGCACGCTCTGCATGCATCCCAAAATCCCACATCCGCGAATCCCGCATCCGGTAGTCCACGATCCCGAACACATCAAAGGCGTGCGCACGGTCGCCACCGTTGAGTTCACGAAAGGGATCCTGGTCGTGCTTGCCGGCCTGGGTGTGCTTTCCATGCGCCACAAAGATATCGGAGGAGTGGCGGAGAGCCTGCTGGAATTTCTTCACGTGAACGCTCATCATCATCACCATTTTTTTGGGATCTTCATCGACCTGATGCACCGGATCGGCGACGTGCGCCTGTGGAAGATCGCCGTGGTGGCGGCGGTTTACGTGACTCTTCGCTTCATTGAGGCCTACGGATTGTGGTACGTCCGTCCCTGGGCGGAATGGCTGGCGTTTGCTTCGGGCGCCATCTACATTCCGTTTGAGGGGGCCGATCTGTTGCGCCATCCAACCTGGATTCGATTATTGATTATCGTGGTCAACGTCGGGATCGTGCTCTACATGCTGATGCTGCGCCTGGAAGCGGCGAAGAAGCGCCATGCGGCGCATCGCGCAGCGGGATCCGGCTAGGGAAGGGTTGCGGAGCTTCGCTCGGCAGGACAGCCGGGGCGGCTGCCCCTACGTGGGTGCTTACGGGTTCAGCGAGCAACTGCAATCCGCCGGCGGAACGCGCGCTTTCAGAAAGTCCGCCACGCGCTTGTAGGCGTCAATCTGATTTTCAACGCGAGCGAAGCCGTGGCCTTCGCTATCATAGACCTTGTATTCAACCACTCCGCCGCGCTTGCGGACCGCGTCCACCACCTGCTGCGCTTCTTCCTTGGGGCAGCGGGGATCGTTACCGCCCGCGAGCAGATACAGCGGCGCCTTGATCTTGTCCACGAAGTTAATCGGCGACCGATCTTCGTAGAGCGCCTTGTTCTTTTCGAGATCGCCCATGGTCGCGAGATCCGACTGCTGCAGCACGGGATCTTCGTTCTGAATCTCGGTGAACCAGTTCACAAACGGCACGATCGGAACGCCCGCTGCCCACATCTCCGGAGCCTTAGTGACGCCCATCATCGTCAGGTAGCCACCATAACTGCCGCCCATCAGAATCAGTTTCTTGGGATCAACGTAACCAGTCTGCTTGATCCAGTCGGCGGCAGCGAGCACGTCCTGCAAATCGCCGCCGCCCATATCGAAAAGATTCGCCTGCTGGAAGTCTTTTCCGTACCCAGTCGATCCGCGATAGTTGGGCGCAATCACGATGTAGCCCTGGTTGGCCATGTACTGGACGAAGCGATTGAAGGTATTCATCGTCTGCGCCGTGGGTCCGCCGTGAACGTAGACAATCGCGGGATGCTCGCCATTGCGCGGCAGGTTGTAGGGCACATAGACGAACGCCGAGATGGCCCACTTACCATCCTTGCTGGGATAGTGGACGAGGTGAGGCTCGACCATGTCGTCGGAGCGCACTCCGCCGACGAGCGAATGTGTAAGTTGATGCGATGTGCCTGTGTTCTCGTGTAGCGCGGGCACTGCTGCCTGCGTGCTCCTGATCTTGGCTTCTTGATCAGCCAGCGTGTACACCCACAGGTCGCCGGGAGCGGTCGGGCCCGTGTGGTAATAGAGCATCCGTGACGCGTCGCGCGTAAAGGGCGAAGGCCTGCCCGCGGCATGGTTCACCCCTTTGGGCAGCGGAAGGGCCCGCGCTTTTGCGGATGCCACGTCATACAGGTAAATGTCGGTGTTGCCATCGACGTTTGCGTTATATGTAAGTAACTTGCCGTCGGGAGAGAAACTCTCGCCTGAGATTGTCCACTTGTCTTGCGTAAGCCAGCGGATCGTCTTGTTAGCGATGTCGAGCAGGCCGGCGTTGTCATAGCCGTTGGCGGCGTTGGAGGTGATCAGAACGCTCTTGCCGTCGGGCGCAACGTCGTTGGCCGAGTAAGTGTGTTCGCCCTCGTGCGGCGTCAGGAGCGTGCTTTGAGCGCTCGCTACGTCGACGACAAACACATTCGAGTCGGTCCCTTTCGACTGTTCCTGCGTGTAGACGATGAACTTGCCATCGGCCGACCAGATGGGCGCGACGTTCATGAGGTCTTTGGCCGTGCCGGATGTCAGGTGCTTCACTTCGCGCATGACCGTGTCGTAAACGTCAATCTCGAACACCGACGACGTCTTGGGCTTGACCATGTAGGCGAGGTAGCGGCCATCGTGCGACCAGGTTGGATGTTCCTCGGCGATCTCGCGCGTGTTGGTCAGATTGACGACTTGCCCGGTCTTCGGCGACACGATGAAAATATCCCACTGTTCGTCGCCGTCGTAATCGGACATGTAGGCGATCCACTTGCCGTCCAGTGACCACGCCGGGCTGGTCTGGCGCTGATCGCTCACCGTGAGTTGCGTCGGCCATCCCCCTTCGGAGGGCACCAGCCAAAGATTATTGCGGCCGCTCAGGTTGCTGACGAAGGCGACCGTCTTGCCATCCGGCGACCAGGTCGAACCGCCCACCTGGCGCGTCATGTAAAGCTTTTCGATGGTGAGATTCTTCTCCACCCGGGCATCGGGCTTGGAGGCGATCTGTTTGGGGTCGGTGATGGCCTGGGGTGCAGGCAAAGTCTGGGATGTTGCGGGGATGATCATCGTCGTTAGTAAGACCATAACAAACAGGCTAAGAATGCGCATGACGCCTCGAAAGCGGACTCCTGAACTCGGAAGGTTTAGCAGGGTCGCATTGGAAAACTTTGAAGAGTTGAAAGCGGGCCAAGACTATTCACTGATCAGCGTTTCCTGGTCTGCCACACACTTCCACCACTTGCAGTCACTCCACCGTCACCTGGTAGTCTCGCCCTTCCCACCGGCCGGCATTCTTCCAGTAGAACGTGAAGGCGATCTGGCGGCCTGAGGCAAGCGTTTCCGTGGGCAGATCGACGTGGTGAAGATTCCATCCGCTGTCGTTGGAGCTGCTGTCCTGAGTGCTCTGCCAGTTGTCAAAGCTCCAGTGCACCAGCGCCGGGTCCATCATCAGAATCCGCAGCTTCTTACCGCATGGCATGGTACGCGGCTTGTTGTTAAAGCGCCAGTTGAAGTATTGCGCTGACATCTTCTTCGTCAAGTAGCGTTCGACCGTTTGCGGAGGTTGGTCGAAAATCTTGCCGTCGGCGAGCGAGCGGCGCAGCTTGATGTACTCGGAATGGGCCCACACCAGTGGGCACGCCGATCCCGACGCTTTTCCGGCAAACAATTCGCGCTCCGGAATGTCGGTCGAGTCCCAGACTTGTTCGGGAAGCAGGCGGCTGGCTCCGGTTGAGTTTTCCATCACTCCCAACAAGGCTTCAGCCGACGCGGTGCGTCCAGCGGCCAGTTCGTAGTGCGCGCGTTCACCCGCCAGCAGCGGCCAGGGGCGGCCAATCCCGGTGCCGTCGAAGGGAGAACCATCCTCATGCTCTCCGTAGCCGTCGCAGTTGTAGCGATACCAAACCGGACCTTGAGGAAGCTTTACGCGCAGCAGTGCGTCGACGACCTTGATGGTGTTCAGGATTCGTGGATCGTCAGGCGCGCGCAAGCCGAAGCGCACCAACGCCAGCGCATCCGGGCTGACGATCTCTACTGCCGGGGCATTCGAACTGGTCGTGGCTCGATTCTTAATGGGGACGAACCCTTGCAGGGGCGAGGCGGCTCCGTCGCCGGGGGGAGGCGTGATGCGGACGTAGTAGCCCTCGACTCCAATCTGGCGGGCGAGATCGGTGTTCACGGCGTAAGTTCGGCGCTCGATGTTGAAGTTCCAGGTGTCGGCCATGTGGCGCAGAAATTCGGCGGGCAGAGACTCGCCCATCGACTGCGCGAAATCGGCGGCAATCAGCAGAGCGGAGATTTCCGCGGCCATGGTAAACGGGGAATAGCCTCCGTCCTCTTCCCAGCGGTCCTGCTGTGTAACCGGGCCGTTGGCCGCGATGAAGGCCGCGGCTTTGTGCACCATGGGCCACCAACGGTGCCAATCTCCGAAGCAGCGCGTAGATTCGCGGCGCAGCAGATCGACCAACAGAATGGGAAAGGCGGTCTCGTCCATCTGCAAGCCATTCCAATACGGACGGCCATCTAACCACATGTTCTGCGCCCAGTGACCGTCGGCTTCCTGGGTGGCCTCAAGATAATGCAGCACGCGGAGAGCGTCGTCGTGAGCGCCGGCGGCTAACAATCCGCCGGCATTCTCGACCAGATCGCGGGGCCAAACGAGGTGGTAACCGCCCAGGTCTTCGTCTCCCTTAATGAAGCCCCAGGGGATGGAGAGGCTGGCGATAATTCCGCCGAGGAAGTCCTTGGATTCGTGTGTGCGCAGAACGGCCATGCTGGCCCGGTACAAGTCTTTTTCGCGCGGCTTGTCGTCGAGTTTTTTCAGCGTCCGCTGCCAGTTCTGCCAGTGAAAGACGTAATTGCTGCGGACGTCATCGTAAGGAGCGAGCAGGGAAGAGATGACCTGCTGACCGGCTTCGGCCGGGATTCCGCCAAAGCCCAGCGCGAGGACGAACTCGCCCTTCGAGGCGGCTAGATCGATTTCAGCCGTGAGGGCAAGGTTACCGTTTTCTGCGCGGTCGTACTCCCACGTCATCTGGAAATGCTGCGACAGGTCTTGCCATCCATCCGATACGCCGGCAAATCCGACGGAACGTTTTAGCCACGGCGCGGAGCAGGCCAGAGCGAGCGCGCAAGAATCGCGCTGGGCAAAGAGCATCGGCTTGCCCTTGTAATGGCCGGCCCAGCCGGTATTGCCATTTCCCATATTCGCCAGGTGGGGTGCCAACAGCGCATACAAGCGATAGTCGCCGAGATTTCCCTGGAGGGGCACAAACCGAATCTTCTGCAACACCACGTTTCGCCAGGGATCGGTCAGCACTTGTTTTTCGATCCGGTAGCGTCCCGTCATGCAGGTGTTGGTCATTTCGTAGGCAGGCACTCCGGGCTCGATCGGAAGGTTGCGGAAGGTACAATGGCGTTTCTCTTCGGAGAAGAACTGACGGCCGTCGGTGACGATCAGGCCGAAGTCGCGGGTGCACGCCTGGTCGACGCGGGGAAAATAGATTTCATTCAGGATGCCATGACTCAGCGTGAACCAAACCTTGCTGTGCAGGTTCAGGGCAGTGCCTACGCCGGTCTTGGCGCTCGAAGTCCAGCGCGGTTCAATTCCGGGCCAGCCGGGTGCGTACTGTGTGCGATCGCTCAAAGTCAGAGTCCTCGGCCAAGATCCTCGCCGTCATGCAAGTTTGCCAGAAATTGACACTTTTGTGACCAATCGTCGAGCGATCCTCATCTAACATGAGAGTGGAGCAATGGGCAAACAGCGACCAACTCGTTTTTTTGAACGCCTGAGAGGGAAGGGGCTCTGGCTCGCGATCGCTTGTCTGTTGGCGTTGCAGGCGGCTCAGGCGACGAAAACTGAGTCCGCGGGTCTGGACCGCGGATTCCGCCAGCTCTACGATCTGAATTTTCCGGGAGCGCAGAAGGAATTTGAATCGTGGGAAAAGGAGAATCCGGAGAACCCGATGGGCCCGGTCGCCGAAGCTGCCGGCATTCTGTTCTCGGAATTCGATCGCTTGGGGGTGCTCGAAGCGCAGTTCTACGAGGACGACTCGATTCTTGCGGCGCGGAAGAAGTATGAAGCAAATCCACAGCAGCGGGCGCGGTTTGAGCAGCGCTTGGATCGAGCCGAAGCTTTGGCCAGGGCAAAGCTGGCCCGCGATCCACGAAACGGAGATGCGCTTCTGGCGATGACTCTTTCGAATGGCTTGCGCTCCGACTTCGCTGCGCTTATCGAAAAGCGCAATATGGCGTCGTTGCACTACACCAAAGAGGCGACGGCCTGGGCTCAGCAACTGCTCGCGGCCGATCCTGGTTGCTACGACGCTCACCTGGCCAGCGGCGTCAGCCGTTACATCGTTGGATCGATGGCCGCTCCCGTGCGCTGGATCCTGCGCCTCGGAGGGATTGCAGGAGATAAAGCGGGCGGAATTGCCGAGCTTCAGACGACCGCGGCGCAAGGCCATCTGCTCGCCCCATTCGCGCGCATCCTGCTGGCGATTGCTTATGTCCGCGAGAAAGATTTGCCGCGGGCTCGCGAACTCCTGCTGGCGCTGCAACGCGACTTCCCTGGCAACCCTCTATTTGGCAGGGAACTGGCACGACTCGACCAGCGCGCCAGCCGCTAGCGACTTTCCTGTAGAGACGCGGCTTGCCGCGTCTCTCGCCGTGTCCCCAAGCATGAAGACGGGCAAGCCCCCTCTCTGCCGGCAATGCGCCGATGCAAAGCCCTCTAAGTCTCTGGGAAACCAAAGGGGGTTCATCAGAAATTCACGCCGTTGTAACCTGTCGTTAACAATTCGCTCATAAAACAAGATTGCACACTAAATAGAATCAGGAGGACTCGTCTAGTGATACGTCCGACATATCGCATCGCGCTCTGGTTGGCAGGTCTTGCCCTGGCGCTGCCCGTCATGGCACAGACCACGTTGAATGGAGCCGGCGCCACCTTCCCGTATCCCATCTATTCCAAGTGGTTCAGCGAATACAACAAGCTGCATCCGGACGTGCAGATCAACTACCAGTCGATCGGTAGCGGCGGCGGCATCAACCAACTCAAAGCCGGCACCGTGGATTTCGGCGCCAGCGATATGCCTCTCAAAGACGAGCTCGTAAAGCAAATCCCCGTACCCTTCGTGCAACTCCCGACCGTGCTTGGCTCCGTGGTGCCCTCGTATAACATCAAAGGGGTCACGGCGGAATTGAAGTTCACGCCCGAGGCGCTCGCGGGAATCTATCTTGGCAAGATCTCCAAGTGGAACGACCCGGCGATCGAAAAAGCCAATCCCGGCGTGAAGCTTCCCGACACGGGAATCGTGGTGGTCCATCGTTCTGACGGCAGCGGGACCACGTTCGTGTGGACTGATTATCTTTCGAAGGTGAGCCCCGAGTGGAAGTCGAGCGTCGGCAGCAACACTTCGGTCAGTTGGCCGGTCGGGCTCGGTGGCAAGGGCAACGAAGGCGTGACCGGCCTGGTCCGCCAGACCGACGGCTCCATCGGCTATGTGGAGCTAATCTACGCCCTGCAAAACAAAGTTCCATTCGGGGTGGTGAAGAACGCCGCCGGGAACTTCATCAAGGCGAGCCTCGAATCCACCACGGCTGCCGCCTCGGCGGCCAAGTTCACGCCGGGCGATTTCCGCGTCTCCATCACCAATGCTCCCGGCAAGGAAGCCTACCCCATCGCCAGTTTCACCTATCTGCTGGTTCCGACCCGGTGGAAGGATGGTAACAAGGGAAAGATCACAGTGGATTTTCTCCACTGGATGCTCAAAGACGGCCAGCAAATGGCGGAGAATCTGGACTATGCCAAGTTGCCGAAGAACTTAGTGGAGATGGAACAGGCGACGATTCAAAAGATCCAGTAACCTCCGTTCTTGGAAAACGAAAACAAAGGGCGCGGTCTGACCGACCGGCGCCCTTTTCGCGTCTTGGTATACTATTGCCGGGTTCAAGGTGCCGTCGGGTACTGCTTGCGCCGTAATTGCCGCTATCTGGTTGACCACCTTCTCTACCAGGAAGATAAGTACTTTGAAGTTAGCGTGCGCGCGGGAGCCAAGGCCCCTCCGGAGTAGCTGGCCCCGAAAGGGTCATCGTCTCACGGGCTTGAGTGCCGCTAAGGCAACACCCTGACACGAGCTCCGGGTTTACCGCATTTTTGCTGGACGTTCCATTCTAAGATCTTGACGATATGGTTCGAGCAAGTCTGAACAATCGCGCCACGCTCCTCAACCGCGAAGCCTCGTGGCTGAAATTTAATGGGCGCGTGCTAGAAGAAGCCGGAGATCTCCGCAATCCGCTGCTCGAACGCGTCAAGTTCCTGGCGATTTCCGCCAGCAATCTGGACGAATTCTTTGAAGTCCGGGTGGGCGGCCTGTTGCAGCAACTGGAAGACGGCCACAACTCCACCACTCCCGACGGCCTCACCATGGTGGAGGAGCGGGAACTGATCAAAGACGCGACGCACGAGTTCGTCGAGGAACAATATTCCTGCTGGAACGAGCGCCTGCGGCCGGAACTGGCGGAGCAGGGAATTCGCGTCCTCGGTATCGACGAACTGGATGAGGCGGCGTTGGCCTTCGTGGACGACTACTGCGAGCGCGAGCTCGATCCGCTGCTTACCCCGGTCACGGTAGACCCGGCGCATCCCTTTCCTCGCGTGATCAACAAGGCGCTGTGCGTCGGCCTGTTGTTGCGGCGCCGCCGGCGTTCTTCGCTAACCTATACGGGAGTCGTAACCGTTCCGCGAGCGCTTCCTCGGTTAGTTCGCCTGCCGTCGGTCGGGACCATCGATTTCATTTTTCTTGCCGACCTAGTCGTCCATCATGCGGCGCGCATGTACAAGGGCTATGACATCGTTTCTTCCGCCGCCTTCCGCGTCACCCGCAACAGCAACCTCTATCTGCAGGAAGAAGAATCGCGCAACCTGCTGGAATCGGTGCGCGAGGAATTACACAACCGCCGCAAAGGCGACGCGGTGCGGATGGAGATCGAGTCCGAAGCCAACCCCGAGATCATCGAGCGGCTGGGCACGGTGTTTGAACTTCAGCCCTGGCAGATTTTCCCGGTCAACGGTCCGGTGAATCTTTCCCGGCTGTTCAACATTTACGATGAAGCGGCGCGGCCGGACTTGAAATTTCACGCCTATGTGCCCCGGGAGCTGCGGCTGACCGCGAAGTCCCACGATCTGTTTGAGGAGTTGCGCCGGCACGACATTCTGCTCCACCATCCCTACGATTCTTACGATGCCGTTCTGTCGTTCATCAAGGCGGCCGCCGAAGACGATCGCGTGCTCTCCATCAAGCAGACGCTGTACCGGACGGGCGAGCATTCGCAGGTGGTTCAGGCGCTGATGGCGGCAGCGGCACACAAGGAAGTTACGGCGGTCGTCGAGCTGAAAGCGCGCTTCGATGAGGCGTCGAACATCCGCTGGGCGCGCGATCTGGAAGATGCCGGCGTGCAGGTCTTCCACGGGCTGGTCGCTCTGAAGACGCACTGCAAGCTTTCTCTGTTGGTGCGGCGCGATCCCGACGGCGTAACTCGCCAATACGCGCACCTGGGTACGGGAAACTACAACGCGGTCACGGCCCGCATCTATACCGATCTCAGTCTGCTCACGGCCGACCCGGAGATTACCAGCGCGGTGCACGATGTTTTCAGTTTTCTGACCGCCTATGCTGAACACCCCAGCTACGGGCCGCTGCTGGTGGCGCCGCTGGATATGGCGGAAAAGTGCATGCGCCTGATCGAGCGCGAGGCGGAGCATGCGCGCCAGGGGCGGCCGGCGCGCATCGTCGCCAAGATGAACGCCCTGCTCGACGTGCATATCGTCCAAGCTTTGTACCGTGCTTCGCAGGCTGGGGTGGACATTGAACTCCTCGTGCGGGGTATGTGCGCGCTGCGGCCGGGGGTGCGTGGCCTCAGCGACCGCATCCGCGTGCGCAGCATCCTGGGCCGGTTTCTGGAGCACACCCGCATCTTTTACTTCGAGAACGGCGGCGAGCCCGAAGTTTACGTCGGCAGCGCCGATTGGATGAATCGCAATTTGCACGGGCGCGTCGAAGTTTTGTTTCCGCTCAAGAACCCGCTCTTGCGCGACCGCGTGGTGCATGAGATTCTGGCAGCGTATCTCGCCGACAATGTGAAATCGCGATTTTTGCAAAAAGACGGCCGCTACTTGCGTTCCTGGCAATCGCCGAAGGGACGCGGCAAGAGGCCGCCGCGAGGGGCTGCCGCCTTCTGCGCCCAGGATTTTCTTATTGGACTAGCGGAGGGCATCAAGACGCCGGAGGAGATTCCGGCTTCTATCCCTCGGCGGTCCCCGCGGGCTTCGAACGGGCGAGCCTTAATCGGCCGACCTTCGGTTGGACGAGCGTCGATCGGACGAACCGTGAACGGAAAGGAATAGTCACTCCGAAATGTTTCTCTATTTTTTGCGCCACGCCAGTGCCGGGCAAACCTTGAGCAGCGCCAAGAAGGACGAAAAGCGCGGCCTCGACAAAGACGGCATCGAGCAATGCGGCTATATCGGGCGCGCCCTGGCCGCGCTGGGCGTGCAGGTGGAAGTCATCGTCACCAGCCCCCTCAAACGCTCCACGCAAACCGCGGCGCTGGTGGGAAACGAAATGGGGCACGAAGGCAAGCTGGTCAAGGAAAACGCGCTGCGTCCTCAGGCGAGTTTTTCGGATTTTCAAAAGATGCTGGAAAAATATGCCCGCCAGGACTCCGTGCTGCTGGTGGGGCATAACCCGAACCTGGGCGAATTTCTGGGACGCGTGATCAGCGACAGTGGATGCGAAGCCGTGGTTGAGCTCAAAAAAGGGGCCGTGGCCAAAGTCGAAATGCGGCGCAATTCCGGCTCGCTAAGCTGGTCCATCACGCCCCGTATTTTGCGCACGCTTCACGCCGCGGCTACAGAAAGCTCGCGCCCGAAGACTTCGCGGAAGTAGGCTCGGTCCTTCTCAATCGACCATACTTCCAGGTCCACACTGGCCTTTCCGCGCGGCGTCAGCTTCATGGAAACTCTGCCGTTGCGCGCCGAGACTGCGACCTTCCCGACCGACTGGCTTCTCCCCATATTCAGCGCTCGCGCGATGCGGAGCAAGATCGACGCTTTGGTTACGTTCTCCCGCTCCTCGGGACTCAAGGCGCTCATCGGGCCCTCTCCCGCAGTGGGGCGCGACTTCCCCAGGTAGCGCGCGATACAGCCAATAATGCGCCGTTGCTGTGGGGTGTAGCCCAGAATTTCCGAGTTCGCGATGATGTAGTAAGTGTGGCGATGGTGTCCGTTGCGGTTCACGTAGTCGCCGACTTCGAACAGCATGGCTGCGGCTGAAAGCCATTCGCGATATTCCGCGGGAAGCTGGTGCACCGACTTCAGCGAGGAAAACAGCAGCAAGGCCGCGTCGCGCACATGCAGCGCATGATGCAGGTCGATCCGGTAATGTTCGACCGCGCGCTTAATCGACTCCCACCGTTCCGATTCAATGGCCCGGCCCGATCTCGTGCTGCGGTCGTAGTCCGCCGCCATCTGGGCCAGAATGCCGTCGCGCAACCCCAGCGCCGAATAGCGAAACCCGGCAAGATGGCATCGCTCCAGCAATTCGGCATACGCGACCGCGCCGGCACAAATGATTTCAGCGCGGCGCGGACCGATTCCGGGAATCTTGCGCCGCTCGTCCAACGTCAAGCGCGTAATCTGGTTGGCAAGGCGGCGGATCATCTCGTCGGTGGCATAGGTGGCCGGCCGGTTCTTCTTAGGACGAGCTAGGCTGGGACGAGCCATGTGGCGGGCGGCGCCCACCAGCGCCGCCGCGGTTCCGGAGGTGGCGATCACGGCGCCCACGCGCGCGGCCTTGATGCGGTCTTGAATGCGCGTGATCTCTCGCGCCACGAATTCCTGGAGCCGCTTCAGTTCGCTCTTGCGCGGCGGATCGTGCTTGAGGAATTCGCCGGTCAGGCGCACTGCCCCGAGCGGCAAGCTAACCGTATCCCGAAGCTGCCCTTGGCGCGAAAGCGTGAGTTCGCAGCTTCCGCCCCCGAGGTCCACCAGCAGAAGGCTGTGGGCATCGAAGCGGCCGGCGGAGACGATGCCGAGGTGAATGAGGCGGGCCTCCTCCAGTCCGGAAACAATTTCGATCGTCCAGCCGGTGGTGGAGCGCACCCATTCCACAAATGCACGCGAATTGCGGGCATCGCGCAGCGCCGCGGTGGCCACCACCCTGACGGAATCCGCGCCGCATTCCTGGATGGCACGATTGAAACGGCGCAATACCTGTACCGTTTGCGACATAGATTCCGGCGCAAGCAATCCGCCACTGAAGACGCCTGCGCCCAAGCGAGTGACCTCGCGGTCTTCGTGGATTGCCTTCAGGCGTCCGGCGTGGAGGCGCGAAATTTTCAGGCGGACCGAATTCGAGCCGATGTCGATGGCGGCAAAGGTGGGCATGGAGGCAACGATCGAATGTTAACGATCAGTATTCTCACAACCGGGGCTGGTCGCGCAACTCTACCGCCGCGGGAGCAAGCGATCTTCCGCAGTGGTGGTGGAGTGCGGCAGTCCCCGGAGAGCGACCTCAGTGTGTTCGACCTCTCGCCCAGGGAAGTGGTTGGTGTACATTGGATAACCGTTGATAGCGTTAGCCGTCTAAACTTTCTGATTCCCCTCAAATGCCGAAGCAAGTTCGTCGGCGCTTTTGTTATAACGAACCCGCGAAGGCTCAATGAGAACCGGAGCACTGCGTACAGGGTAAAAGCCATGGAAAGAGCGACGGGCGAGGAGCAAGGTGGAATGTCGGCAGCGACCACCGCCAGGAATTTGACGCGGGAGCATGCGTATTCTTGGGCTAACACAATGGCGCTCGCGGGAATCGCAGCGACCATTGCACTGGTTCATCTCTTCACCAACGTTCGCTATGGTTTTCATCGCGATGAACTTCAGACTTTGAGCGATGCTCTCCATCTCGACTGGGGATTCGTTGCTTATCCACCATTGACACCCCTGCTGGAGCGAATTGGCCTGGGGATCTTCGGTGTTTCGTTGGTCGGCCTGAGGCTCTTCTCGGTAATTGCGCAGGCTGTGGCCGTGTTCATTGCTGGGTTAATGGCGCGAGAACTTGGCGGCGGGCGGCGGGCCCAGGTCGCAGCGGCGGTTGCGGTCGCGCTTTCGCCCCTGTCTCTGTTTGAGGGAACGGAGTTTCAATACACATCGTTCGATTACTTGTGGTGGGTGCTGATTGCCTATTTCGTGATCCGTCTACTGAAGACGGAGAACCCGCGGTGGTGGTTGGCGATTGGAGCGGTTGTTGGTGTCGGCTTGATGACCAAGTACACGATCGCGTTTCTTGTGGCTGGGATTCTGGGTGGATTGCTGTTGACGCAAGCCCGCCGTTTTCTCGGAAGCTGGTGGCTCTGGGGCGGCGCCGTGCTGGCGCTGCTGATTTTTCTGCCGAATCTCATATGGCAGTTGCGCCATGATTTCGTCTCGCTGCACTTCCTCAGGCATATTCACACCCGCGACGTGGGCGAGGGGCGGGCGAATGGATTCCTGCGCGATCAGTTCGTGATCTGCGCCAATCGGCTTGCGGCGCCGCTGTGGATCGCAGGCCTGGTGGGCTTCTTGCGCGACCGACGCTACCGTCTACTGGCCTGGATGTACTTAATCCCACTGGCGATCTTCTGGTTTGCGAAGGGACGAGGATATTATCTGGGAGCGGCGTATCCGATGCTGATGGCGATGGGTGCGACCGCGTGCGAACGCTGGTTGCAGCCTCTGCCGCGAATGTGGCGATGGACCGTGGAAACGGCGTACCTCACCGCGTTGGTGGCTTGGGGGCTGTATATCTGCACAGCAGTCTTGCCGCTGGCGTCCAGCGGTCCGCTTAAGGATTTTGCTCTGAACAACAACGGCGACATGCGCGAGGAGATTGGATGGAACGAGTTGGTGAAGACGGTCGCTGGCATTCGGGATTCCTTGCCTCAGGAGCAGCGGGAGACCGTGGGAGTGTTGGTGGGAAACTACGGAGAGCAGGGCGCAATCGAGATTCTGGGTCCGGCGTACCACCTGCCTCCGCCCATCAGCGGGACCAACTCGGCCGGGCTGCGCGGATATCCTGCGACACCTCCGTCACCACTGATCGTGCTCGGTTTATCGCGTGAATACGTCGAGAAGACATTTACCGGGTGCCGGCTAGCGGGCCATAACGGCAATCCCTATGGCGTCCACAACGAGGAGAGCGAGGATCATCCTGACATTTTTGTGTGTGGCGGCCCGCGCCTGTCTTGGCCCGAGTTCTGGAAGAAATACCAGAGTTTCGGCTGAAGGCAAACCGCCCATGCCTGCGGGCCCGCGCCGGTGGAGGCTGCCGAGAGAGGCGGTGTCCCCGCCCGGTTGAACGGGCGAGGCGTCCGTCGCTCCGCCGAAAAGATATGAAAGCTCACTGATTGCCCAACCATCGCGGTAGTGTCTTAAACACTTTTTTAAGACACTACCCCAACCGCTTTTTAACCAGTTTGTAACAACCCTCTGCTAGCCTCAGCACGGAATGTCCAACCAAGCCCTGCCCCGGCCGCGTTTCAACGCTCCCGAACCGGAGCGGGGGTCCAAGGCCGCCCTGAAAATCGAAGCCAGAACGGCGCCGTTGTTGCAGGGGAAGGTCAGCGAAATCCCCGACGCTGCTTTTGGCTGGGCAATGCGCCTTTGTGGCGTGGCGGTGGTCGCGCTGCTGGGCTTAATCGTTTACCAACTGGTGGTGGGCTCCACGCTCTCCTGGCATGCTTTTGGCTGGAAGTTCTTTGGTCAATCGGAATGGAATCCGGTGTCGGATCAGTACGGTGCGCTGCCCTTCATCTTCGGCACGATCGTGTCGTCGCTGCTGGCGCTCGTGATCGCCGTGCCGCTATCTCTTGGGGTAGCGGTCTTCATTACTGAGATGTGCCCGGTCGGGCTGCGCGGAATTCTTTCTTTTACTACCGAGCTTCTGGCCGCCATTCCCAGCGTGGTCTACGGACTCTGGGCGATCTTCGTTCTGGTGCCGGTACTGCGCGAATATGTACAGCCGTTTCTGGCTCAGACGCTCGGTTGGACGGGCCTGTTCAGCGGGCCGCCCTACGGCATCGGCATGTTGGCCGCGGGCGTGATTCTGGCGATCATGATCATTCCCATCATCTCATCGATCACCCGCGAAGTGCTCACCGTGGTTCCTCAGCATCAGCGGGAAGCGGTGCTGGCGCTGGGCGCGACGCGCTGGGAAATGATCCGCATGGGCGTGCTGCGCAACGCGCGGGCGGGAATCGTGGGCGCCATCATTTTGGGACTCGGCCGCGCACTCGGCGAGACCATGGCGGTCACCATGGTGATCGGCAACCGTCCGGAAATTGCCAAGTCGCTGTTTGCTCCGGGATATACCATGGCTAGCGTACTCGCCAACGAATTCACGGAGGCGACTGGCGATCTGTATCTTTCCGCATTGATCGAGATTGGCTTGGCGCTGTTCTTTGTCACCATTGTGGTCAACGCGCTGGCACGGCTTATGGTGTGGAGCGTTACTCGAGGCCAACCGTCAAGAAGCATTGCTTAAACGGAAAACGCCTGATTCGAAAATGCCTGACACGAACTCCAATTCGGCAGCGGTGCTGGTTCAGCCGATCGACGTCCCGCCCATCAGCTTGCGGCGGCGCGTGGTGGACCACGCGATGACCGCCATCGCCGTGCTCACCGTCGCGCTTGTGCTTCTGCCGCTCTTCGCCATCTTTGCCTATCTGGTCTACAAGGGCATCGGCTCGATCAATCTTGCCTTCCTCACGCAGACTCCCAAGCCGGTAGGCGAGCCCGGCGGCGGCATGGCGAACGCCATCGTCGGCTCCATGGTCATTCTGGGCATCGCCAGTCTGCTCGGTGTGCCGCTCGGCATTGGCGCGGGCATCTTTCTCTCCGAGTACGGACGCAACCGCTATGGCGACATTGTGCGCTTTGTCTCCGACGTCCTGAACGGCGTGCCCTCGATCGTGATCGGCATTGTGGCGTACGGGCTCGTCGTGATGCGCCAGAAACACTTTTCGGCGCTGGCCGGCGGCGTCGCGCTCGCTATCATGATGATTCCGACCATCGCGCGAACGACCGAGCAGATGCTGCTGCTTGTTCCGCAGGCCATTCGCGAAGCCGCTTATGGTCTGGGCGTTTCCCGCTGGCGCACCACGCTGTCGATTACGCTGCGCACGGCGACGTCAGGAGTTATTACCGGCGTCATGCTGGCCTTCGCGCGCGTGGCCGGAGAAACGGCGCCGCTGCTGTTCACCGCATTTGGAAATCAGTTCTGGAATTGGAAGTCGGACCAGCCGACGGCGGCGCTGTCGCTGCAAATCTTCACCTACGCTATCTCGCCCTTCGATGAATGGCACAAGCAGGCCTGGGCGGGCGCGCTGGTTTTGATTGTGCTCATCGTGGGCGCGGTCGCGGCGGTGCGCATCGCGGTACGGCGCGGAACGTTGGCGGGAGCTTAAGGAACTATGGGCGTCGGAATAACAGTCGAGCACCTGAATGCGTTTTACGGCAAGACGCAGGCCTTGTTCGACGTCAACATCACGGTCCTGGCCAACCACGCGACCGCGCTCATTGGCCCTTCGGGCTGTGGGAAATCCACGTTTATACGCTGTCTGAACCGCATGCACGAAACCATTCCCGAGGCGCGGGTCGAGGGCTCGGTGCGCATCGGCGACCTCAGCGTTTATAACGGAACTTCGGCCACGCAGCTGCGCCGCCGCGTGGGCATGGTGTTTCAGAAGGCGAATCCGTTCCCCACCATGTCCATTTACGACAACGTGGCCGCCGGGCTCAAGCTGAACGGTTTTCGCAACCGCAAGAAACTGGATGAGGTTGTCCATAAATCCCTGCACAGTTCCGCGCTGTGGGACGAAGTCAAAGATCATCTCCACAAGAAATCCGGCGCCAGCCTCTCCGGCGGTCAGCAACAGCGTCTGTGCATCGCGCGCGCTTTGGCCGTCCAGCCGGAGGTTTTGCTCATGGATGAACCCTGCTCGGCGCTCGATCCGATCTCGACCGGCAAGATCGAGGAGCTGATTTTTCAATTAAAAGAGCAATACACCATAGTGATTGTGACGCATAATATGCAGCAGGCCGCCCGCGTGGCCGAGTTTACTGGATTTTTTCTACTGGGCAAGATGATCGAGTTCGACAAGACCGAAAAGATATTTACCAATCCTTCCGACAAACGCACGGAAGACTACGTCACCGGCAGATTCGGATAAAGAGGCTTCGGATAATGCGCACGCGTTTTCAGCAGCAGATGGAGGAGCTCCGGGAGAAACTGCTCCGCATGGGCGGTCTCGCGGAACTGGCGGTGGATCGCGCCTGCCAGGCATACACCGAACGCGATCTCACACGGTGCCAGCTCGTCCTCGAAAACGAGAGCCACATCAACGCCGCCGAGCGCGAGATCGACGAACTCGCCTTCGACATCCTGGCCACGCAGCAACCGGCGGCCGTCGATCTGCGCTTCATTCTCGCGGTCACCAAGATCAACGCCGATCTTGAGCGCGTAGGCGATCAGGCGGTGAACATCGCCGAGCGCGTGATGGACATGATTGAATTGCCGGCCGTCGAGTTGCCGGTCGATATCGCACGCCTGGCCACCGCCGCCAGCGCCATGGTCCGGCGCGCCCTGGAGTCGTTCGTAGAAGGGAAAGCCGAGCTCGCCCAGGCCGTTCTGGAAATGGACCACGTCGTGGACCGGATGCGCGACGAAGCCTTTATCATGCTCGTGCGAAAGATGAATGAAGAGCCGCAAGTGACTCAGCAAGCGTTAGATGCTCTCCTGGTGGCACGCAATCTAGAACGTGTCGCCGACCACGCCACCAACATTTCCGAGGATGTCATTTTCTGGGTACTGGGAGCCGATGTTCGCCATCATGCACAGGCGGCATCGGCCGCTCCCCGCCCGGAAAGACGCGAGCAAATCTAAGCCTAAACAGACTGCGGAACTCCTGTAGAGACGGGGCTTGCCCCGTCTCGGTTTGGGAAGGGCACGACTTCAGCCGTGCCGTAAGTCGCCGAAAATCTGTCTACTCTTTAGCGCCCGAGGTGAGCTTCTTGGCCCTCGCTGAGTTCTTCCGCAGCCTGTTAAACCTGCAAACAACCTGCCGAGATCGCCGCCGCATTCTTCCCGCGCTATAATGCAGCCGTCCCGGGGGTACAGGATGAAACCACAAGAGTTTAGCCGTATCTTTCACGCTCAGACCCCGTTGACGACTGCGAGGCTGGTGCTGCGTCCACTTCGCCCGGAGGATGCGAGCGATCTCTTCCACTATGCGCACGACCCGGAAGTCACCGAGTACACCACCTGGGAGGCGCATCGCACGGTAGAGGACAGCCGCAGATTCATTGAGGAAACAATCGCCGCATATCAGCGCGGTGAAAACACCGAACTGGCAATGGAACTAAAGGCCGGCAAAAAGGTGGTTGGTACTTGCGGGATGGTGTCGGTCTCGGCGGAACATTGCCGCGGCGAACTGGCCTTTGCCATGGCCAAGGAGCATTGGGGAGGCGGCTTGATGGCCGAGGCGCTGAAAGCGGTGCTCGCGTTTGGATTCGGACCGCTGGAGTTGAATCGTATCTGGGCGAAGGTGGATCCGGACAACATGAAGACCACTCTCGTGCTGAGGCGCGCCGGTTGGCAGTTCGAAGGCACCTTGCGCCAGGATGTGAAGGTGCGGGGTACGTTTCGCGATGTAAAGCTGTATTCGTTGCTGAAGACGGAGTTCGCCACCTCGTCGATGAAGTAGCTGATTCTGAGTGAAATCGCCTGCACTCATCATCAAGTCACACCCCTACCGGCCGCGCCAACTGCGAAGCCACCAGCTTCCACTCCCCGTCGCATTTCCGCAGCACGTCAAGATAAACGTAGCGCACGCTGAATCGCTTTCCACCGGCCTCTACTTCGTCCGACTCCGACCCATGCACCACCGCAGTGTCGCCAAACACGCGAATCCGGCGCCCGGTGGAAACAATCGATGGATAACGAATCGCCCCCGCCCGAAAATTATCCAGCACATCTTGCTTGGTGAAAGCCCGGCCAGCCTCGTTGTACTGCACGTAGTCATCGGCGAAGATCCGCGCCAGCGCGGTGAGATCGGCGCTCATCAACGCCCGGTCTCCAGCCTCGTGCAGCGCCAGAATCTGTTGCTCGTCGTTCGCAATCGACATAACTCTCCTGTAGAGACGCGGCTTGCCGCGTCTCCGCCGGCGGCCCTGGTGTCACGCTGCCACCCGGCAGTCACTTTCTCGATCATCCACAAATGTGTAATCTCACGCTAGGGCTAACACTGGCATGGGATTTCTAAGCTACCTTCTATACCCGTGGGGCTTTCTGCTCCAGGGACTAGCCATCGTCCACTTCATCCGGCGGCGGCCTGACACGTACTGGATTTTTATCATCCTGTTTCTGGGGCCGCTCGGCGCGATTATCTATCTCGCGGTGGAGGCGCTTCCCGACATCGGACTGCTGGGACAGTCTTTCAAAGTCTTCCCGCGCCGCAAGCGCATCGGCGAACTGGAAGCCGCGATTCATGACAACCCGTCCGCCGGAAACTACGAGGAACTCGGCGACCTGTACATGGACGACGGCAAGCTCCAGCAAGCGCGAGTCGCTTTCGACAAAGCCATCGCCGCCCGCGCCGATACTCCCGATCCTTTTTACCGCCGTGCCGTCTGCGCCATCCACCTAGGCGATGCCGCAGCCGCACTACCCGACCTGGAGCGAGTGGTCGCGAAAGACCCCGACTACGATTTTCTACGCGCCGCCGGATTGCTCGCCCACGCCTACGCGCAAACCGGACAAAAAGAAAAGGCCGAGACGCTCTTCCGGCAGGTGACGATTACGTCGACGCTGTCAGAAACGTACTTGAATTTCGCCGACATGCTGGCCTCCGAGGGCCGCAACGCCGAAGCCCGCGAGTGGGCGCAAAAGGTGCTGGATAAGAAACCCACCATGCCCGGCTACCTGCGGCGGCGCGAGCGGCCGTGGTTCCGGCGGGCGAAAGATGTGTTGAAGCGACTGCCAGCGGGAAGTGGTAAATGCTGAGTGCGAATGAAGGCCAGACCGGTGAGGCGCTGGCTCTCCTGGCGCGCTTGCGCGCATTCTGCTTTCCCGGCGGGGAGGATGCTGCGCGCCGCATTCGAGCCATCCGCACCACCGAGAAGGGCGAGATCCGTATGTCGCCCGAGGCGCGCTGGATCCCGTTTACGGCAGAACAACTCACCGACAGCACGCGCAGCAGCTTCCGCTGGGAAGCCCGCATTAACCCCGGTAAGATCTCTTCGGCTGTGGTCACCGACGCCTACGAAGAAGGCCATGGACGCCTCGCCATTAAGCTCGGGGGCGTACTGCCGGTGAAAAAGATAACCGGCCCAGACGCCGACAAAGGCGAACTAGCGCTACTTTAGTTCTATCGCGTTCTGCCCGTCCGCTCTGCTGAACCATCCATCGCTGGATTGGACCGCCGTCGGTCCGCTCGCGTTGCGAGTTCGCGACCGCGAAGACCCAACCGGCGCCGCCATCGATATCGACATCGGTGACGATGGCCGCCTGCTCGGTTGCCGCGCCGATCGCCCCGCCGCGGTTGGAAAGAAAGCCGTCATGACCCCGTGGTTTGCCTCTTGCGCCGACTTTCGCGAGTGGGAAGGCCTCCGCGTCCCTACGCGACTTGAAGCCTGCTGGCATCCGTCCTTAGATCCGTTCATCTATTTTCGAGCGGAGATTGTGTCGTTTGCCGCTGTCCGTAGCTCGCAATTAGCACTTAGCATTTAGCACTTAGCCAAAACCGAACTTGACGACCGACGTCGTCGTCTAGATGCGGACTGCTGACTGCTGCCGTTGGAGTGCTATCCTTCCACCGATGCAACTTTCCTACCTCGAATGCACCCGCTGCGGAGAGCATCTCTCCGCCGACCGCCCGCAGAATATCTGCCCCAAAGACGGTGGCGTGCTTTTCGTCCGTTACGATCTCGCCAGTCTGAAAGGGAAGTTGCGTCTCGAAGAATTATCGGGCCGCGTGGCCAGCATGTGGCGTTACGCCGAAGTTCTTCCCAAGCTCCACGCGGATGAAAAACCCGTCACGCTGGGCGAAGGATTCACGCCGATGCTCGCCAGCCACGAGTATCCGAGCGTCTTCATCAAGGATGAAGGCCTGAATCCAACCGGATCGTTCAAAGCGCGCGGCATGTCGGCCGCCGTGACCATGGCCAGACATT
>Ga0209517_10001800_pt1 | contig 31458 bp, 30 predicted proteins | sample PeaSoiMetSII2010_FD_187695 | JGI IMG/M metagenome (GOLD analysis project Ga0209517, IMG submission 187695) | Peat soil microbial communities from Weissenstadt, Germany - SII-2010 (SPAdes) (version 2) | ecosystem: Environmental > Terrestrial > Soil > Wetlands > Peat | place: Germany... | reverse complement strand
TAGAACCAGTCGATTGGCGCCCACTGCTCCCGGCCGAGTGAAAGGTTCCAGGTCTTTACCCACCTGAGCGGCAGGTCATCGAGGAACCTTTGGCACAATTCCGCTGGGGTGCGAGTATCATATACCGAATTTTTCAAATCGTGCATCGATACGGCAAAGTCATCGAGATCCCTGTACCGCAAAGTTGGAAAATCAAACTGATGAATGAATGAAAAGAAGCTGAAACGCTCCATGAGTTCCATCAGGGCGCTGGCTTCGGATTGCTCTGGAGTGGCCCCCTTGCCCATCTGCTTTTTGGTGCCGGTGAGCCGGCTGGCATCTTCGCCGCACAGGCTTATGAATACAGGGATGTCGAGCCTGCCGGTATCGATTCGAACAGTCTTTGCCAGCAAATTCATGTCCAGCCCGGCCAACCGTTGCCGAACCCATGAGATTGTCTGCTCGGGCGTTCTCGTTTTATCCTGATCGTGGCTGTACTTTTTGAAACTGTCTTGCAATTGTATATTGGAATTCATTAATTAACGAAAACCTCGTCTTCCTGCTCTTCATTTTTGCGGATCAGTTCCAGGAGCTGCACGGCGGCACGTGAGGTAAGATATACACGGGGAATGCCTTTTATTTTGCTGAAATCCTGTACGCTCTTTGGCCGCTGGAGAGCAAGCCTTAGGAGCGTTTCGTTTGTCAGGATCCTGAAGGGCGCGCGGTCGCGCCGGCGAGCTTCTTTTTCGCGGAACAGGTATAGCGCCTTTAGTATGCGCTTGCCGACAATATCCAGAGATTGCGCTCCATATATGTGCAAAAAATCGCCGGGACGAAACTGTTTTTCTGCGAATTGCTGCACGCAAAGCTTCTCAAAGGCTTCGCGGGCCGTATCGAAGAGATCTTTTTCCGTTAGTTCTGCGACCAGCTTGTGCCTCAGCGGGATAAGAAAATGAGTATCGAATCGCGCATATTCGATTTGTTCGTCTCTAAGAGGACGCCTGCCCCAATCGTAGCGTTGCCATTTTTTATCGAGACTTATGCCGAAATACTCAAGCAGAATCGGTGCAAGCCCGAGTTGTTTGTATCCCAGCATCTTGGCGGCGATTGAGGTATCGAAAACATTATTTACTAAAAACTTGAAATCGCGTTTGAGTCCCGCGATGTCGTTGGGGGCGGCATGGAAGATTTTTTCTATGTCGGGGCTGGAAAGGACTTCCCCAAGAGCTTTGATGTCGCCCACTGAAAACGGGTCGATGATATAGTCCTGTTCCTCGGTGGACACCTGTATTAGGCAAATTCGATTAAAGTATGCATAAAAACTGTTTGATTCTGTATCGATAGCAACGTGAGCGGAATTTTCGAGATCGAGTATGAATTTTGAGAAATCATGTTGATTTTCAATCAGAGTTACGCTGTTCAATTTCATGATATAGGTTTTCCGCCCTTTTCTCCTGTGTTATTTTCTAAGATAAGAAGGTGAGGCCGAAATGAACAAACGCAAGGGTGAAAGCCTCAAAACAGTGAGTCACAAGCTACCTCAGGGCTTCTATACCCCCTTTCGGGTGTTAGATCAACTGTTTGGAAAAATTTTTTCCACCGATGAAATACATTTGGCAAAATTCGATCCGGTTTCTGAAATCCACTCTCACACGATCGATGGCGAGGCCGATGAAGATTCCCTTTTTCAAAGGGCAATGGCCACAGTAGACCCTCTACCCGCCGAGCCCTGCAAAAAGGTGCCATTGCCGCCTCCCGCCAGGGAATTTCCACGTTTTTTTGCCAGGGACGAAATTGAGGCCTTCACTAAGCTGGTAGACCTTGTGGCTGGTGAGGGGCCTTTTGAGCTATCAAGTTCCGATGAATATATAGACGGCGCTGTTTTGGGGGTCTCGCCCGAGGTGTTGAAAAAGCTGCGTGAAGGATATTTCAGCCATCAGGACTACCTGGACCTGCACGGGCTGAACAGGGAGCAGGCCAGGCAAGAGGTCAGGGCCTTCATCACGGAATGCTTTGCGGCCAGACGCCGGTGCGTGCTGATAATTTCGGGAAGAGGCTTAAATTCCAAGGACAAGGAACCTGTACTGAAGAAGAGTTTGGTAACCTGGTTCACCCGTGCGCCCCTAAAAAGGGTGGTCCTGGCATTTGCGTCGGCCCGTTCCTATGACGGAGGCTGGGGCGCCTTCTATGTCCTGCTGCGAAAGAATGAGGGAAAAGCTCCGCTGATTACGCCGGCTCGATAATACTTTCACTCACCAGCCAGTCGACGACTTCGCAAAGCGGAAGGCCCACCACGTTTGTATAGGAGCCTTCGACAGCGCTTACCAGAAATGCCCCGATGCCCTGAATCCCGTATGCTCCGGCTTTGTCCATCGGTTCGCCTGTCCTTACGTACGCCTCTATCTCCGCCATCGAGAGGGTCTTAAAACGAACCCTGGTAATGACCGATCCGCTCCTGCGGTCTATCCCCCCCGGCTTGATAAGACACATGCCTGTGATTACCTCGTGCGTCCTGCCGTTCAGGTCAACCAGCATCCTGATGGCCTCAGCGCGACTCGACGGCTTACCGTAGATGCGGCTGTCCAGCACAACTATGGTATCAGCTCCAAGTATCCACGAATCGGGGTGCAGAGCGGCTACAGATTTGGCCTTCAGGCCAGCCCATCTCTGTGCAATTCCGGCAGGACTTTTCGACGGCCCGGCCGTTCCATCAGGCCAGGCAGACTCTTCTATCCTGCTGGGATACACCTTGAAGTCGAGCCCGACAGAAAGAAGCAAACCTTTTCTGCGCGGGGATTCAGAGGCAAGGATGATAGACTGCAGTGTTTTAAACATCGCTTAAGCCAAAGCCAGCATCCGGTCCAGTGCCAACCTTGCGCCCGCCTTTGTTGCTTCAGGCACTTTGACCACATTGAGCTCGCCAATATTTTCAATGGCTTGCAGCAAGTTGACCAGGTTTATCTTGAACATATTGGGGCAAAGTGAATAATGCAGGTCCAGCACCTTCCTGTCCGGATATTCCAGGGCCAAACGATTTATCAGGTTTATTTCCGTGCCTATAACGATCGTCGAACCCGGGGGCGCCTCCTTTACATATTTGACGATGTAGCTTGTCGACCCGCATGCATCAGCCCGCGCCACCACTTCCCGCGTGCATTCGGGGTGCACGACAATCCTGGCCTCGGGAAACTCCGAACGCATTTTTTCAATCTGTTCAACTGTAAACCGGGTATGCACCAGGCAATAGCCATCCCACAGGATAATCCTGGCGCGCTTTAACGCGTCAGGGTCGTTTCCGCCCAAAACATTGCCTGGCGACCAGACTACCATCTCTTCGGGAGCTATCCCGAGATCGTGGCCAACGTTTCGGCCAAGGTGCTGGTCAGGGAAAAACAGGACCTTCTCTTTTTGTCCGAATGCCCATCTGACTGCTTTGGCCGCATTGGAGGAGGTGCAGACCAACCCGCCATGATTGCCGCAAAAAGATTTGAGCTCAGCGTCGGAATTCATGTAGACCACAGGGCTTATCGAGCCCATTCCAACCACCGATTCGATTTGTTCCCAGGCGGACCTCACCGTCTCAGCTTCGGCCATTCCGGCCATCCAGCATCCGGCTTCCACGTTGGGAATCTGAACGACCTGGTTGGGTTGTGCGAGAATTGCAGCGCTTTCCGCCATGAAGTGCACACCGCAAAATATGATATAACGGCAATCCCGGTCTGCCGCCGCCTTCCTGGAGAGCTCGAACGAATCCCCCACGAAATCACCCAGATCAACGATTTCTTTCCGCTGGTAATGATGGGTGAGAATAACCAATTGCTTGCCGAATTGCCGTTTTCCGGTTCGAATTCGATCGATTATTTCCGAATGATTTAATTGAGCTTTATCTATTCTCATGACCTCATTGCCTGCTCAAAGTGATTTCGTCCCCGCAACGAATAGTACCCCCTTGGATTACTTTGGCGAAGACACCCTCGCGAGGCATGATGCAGTCTCCAGCCTGATAGTAGATCGCACACTTCTTGTGGCATTCCTTGCCGATCTGAGTGAGTTCCATCAGGACCGATTCTCCCAGTCTGAAGCGAGTGCCTACCGGAATATTAACCCAGTCGATTCCCTCGGTGGCGATGTTTTCGGCAAAATCCCCGAAACCCACCGAGAGACCGGCCTCTTTAGCTTTCTCGATGCTTTCCATTGCTAGAAAACTGACCTGCCGGTGCCACGCCCCAGCATGCGCATCGCCCTCGATGCCGTGTTCTTTCACCACCAGCGCCTGCTCTACCAGGTCCTTCCGAGTCCCCTTTCTTTTGCTGACTGCAATCGACACTATCTTCATGAAAAATTTCCTTCCTCAGCTCACTGGGCATCCACCCGAGATTTTCGCCCCGCCGATTTATGGCTTTTCACTTTCAAGGCCGCATGCTTTTGGGGTATCCCAAGACGACGACCTATTCATAAGCTCTTTGAAAGTGATCGAATCAAGCCTTTCGTGAATGGCTTCGGTGGCCTCCTTCCAAAGAATTCTTGTAACGCACTGATCGGAGCGCTGACACTCACCGGGATAATTAATACACCTCGTAAGCCTTAGCCCGCCTTCCATAAGCTTCACTATCTCTCCGACGGTAATCTCTTCAGAAGGCCTTGTCAGCATGTGCCCACCTTTGGGACCTCGGACGCTGGCAACGTAATTTGCCTTCTTTAGAGGAATGATTATCTGTTCAAGGTACTTTATCCCGATTCCCTGCCTTTGGGCAACAACCCCGAGTCGAACAGGCCCTTCGTGTCCGTGAAGCGCCAGATCGAGAATGAGTCTGACTCCGTATCGGCTCCTTGTCGAAAGCTTCATATCGGTCTCCGAGATAGTTTTAAAAAAGCATTAATCTGCTATTTTTTCAGTATAGTATAGTTTTGATGCCTTTAGGGTCAAGAATAAACATGGGCGCAGAACGATGCGCACGAGACAAGTTCCGAAGCGGCAAGGCCGTAAAAAAAAACTTGGACTTTCGCTACACAATGTTATTTTTAGAGGGAAGGAGCGCTTATGCATTCAAGAAGGCTTGTACTTAGATTCCCGAAGGAAATTGTGGATCAACCCATAATAATCAACCTGGTGCGCGACTATAACCTGGATTTCAATATCTTGAAGGCCCAGATTTTCCCGCGAAAAGAGGGGCTGCTGGTTTTGGAGCTGCGGGGCAGCGCCGATGACTTCGACAGCGGGGTTTTATACCTCGAAAAGGCAGGCGTCCAGGTGGAGCCTGTCGGCCAGGGAATTCGCCGCAATGAGGATAAATGCTACCACTGCGGGTCCTGTACGGCCGTGTGCCCCACCGGGGCACTCCACGTAAAAAGGCCGGAGATGGAAATCGAATTTGAATCCGATCGGTGCAGCGCTTGCGAGCTATGCGTCAAGACCTGCCCTGTAAGGGCCATGATCGTCACGTTCGATAAGGCACTTGCTTAAAAAAACAGGACTGAGTGGAAAAACTTTCACCTTTCCACTTTTGCCTTTTTACTTTTTAATTTTGCCTTTCCCACTGCCCCGTCTTAATTTAATTAGATGTCTATCCAATTTTTACGAGGAAATCGCTCCGAGCCGCCATGGAGATCCGAAATGAGCGAAAAGAAACGTTCGTATAAGACTTCAAAAGATATCGGGTACGCCCCTCCTCAATTTGCGGACCGCGACCAGGGTAAGGCAACAATTGAGCTGGTGCTCAAATGCGATATGGTGGGAAGCGTTGAAGCCATTTCGACTCTGCTTGCCAACTTGAAAACTCCTGAAGCGGAAATGCAGATTATTCAATCCGGCGTAGGGAACATAACCAAACAAGACTTAATGATGGCTTTGACGGGCAGCAGGCTTGTCATCGGATTTAACGTCGGCGTCGCCCCCAAGTTGGAACAGTGGGTAAAGGAACACGGGGTGGAAGTTCGCCTTTACGACGTGATCTACAGGCTGGCCGAAGACCTCAAGACAATCGCTCAAAACATGGCCCCGATTGAACCCGAAGATAGGGTTACCGGAAAATGTGAGGTGATAGCCACTTTCAAATCAAAAAAAGCAGGGGTGATCCTCGGCTGCGAGGTCGTTGAAGGCGTCATCCAGGTTGGGAAGCATTTCAGGGTAGTAACGGCGATGGGACCTGTTCACAGCGCGAAGATCGAATCGCTCCAGGTGGAGAAACAGCCGGTAAAGGAAGCCAGAGCCGGACAGCAGGTGGGCGTGCAGGTCTCAGGCTCGACCCTGGGCAAGGTTGGCGATTTTATCGAATGCTACGACCAAATCACCCCCAGAAGGGCAAGATGGTCTCCGAAGGGCAATATTATACACATGGGATCACATTGATTCAATCAAACTCATAAATCAGAAATGTCGATGTCCGGGCGATCGGCTGTCTGGCCCGGAGGCAGCGGATTGCAATCAGGATCGATTCTTCGACGGGATGACCCTTCTTAGGGTTTTCGATGTAATAGCCACCATAGAGATTAGTCATGCTGACAGCCAGATAGCGTCCACGAAACCGCGCAATGAAATCATCGGGTCCTTGAAAACCCTCGCCGATCATCGATACCAAATGGAACGGGCCCTTTGACCGCTCCGGATCACTGCCGAAATACCACACATCCAGGTTCTCGATACGATTGCGGTTCTGCCACTCCCCCAGTTCCCTCAGCCCTTGGCCCCAATCATAATTGGAGTCGCTCAAGAGTTTGTAGCCCTGCGCGGTTCCCCCCCACAGTCCATTGAAGTAGCAAAGCGCATTCGGCCATACCACGACAGATGCGGCAGCAGCCCACAATGCACAACCGGCTACAAATCCTGCAGCCAGTCGTCTTCGCCACCCGGCTTCCATTTCGTTCATCATGTTAGCTGCAGCACCAGCCACACCTATAATAAAGAAAGCAACCAGCGGCAAAATCAACCGGATTCCGACTTGTACCCTGAAGGTAACACTGAAAAGAATCAGTACCCCGGCCATAAGGGTTGCCCAATTCCACAGCGCTCTCGGCCGTACGATTGCAATAATCAACGGCAGCACCAAAAGGGAGGCGGTCAGCTTCATTGTCATCGCCAAAGGAAAGTAGTACCAGAAGGCGCGCGGGTTGGTACGGCCTGCAATGAAAACACCGTGTCCGATATTGTTGTGTTTGATCTGCCATACGATTGCTTCCGCGCCATTGCTGAATATCCGCAGATGGTCCGCCACGTATGCCATAACAGAGGCCATAGGACCGTTTGGCAGGTTTGCGGCCCATGCCACGAAACTGGGTTCGGGGCGCCAGTCGCTGCCGCAATATATGAGCATCAGAAGAAATCCCAAGCCAAAAATTTGTTTTAAATCGCGGCGAAATGGAGCGAGTTCCGCAGTCAATCGCCTTAGCACCCCCCTCACGCCGCCACCTGCCTGGACATTAAATGCCTGTTTGAGCCCAAGCCGATCCAATTCAATCACGAGCAGGCACAACGGGCCAAGCAACAGTGCCGACGCCTTGGCCAGCAGGGCAAGACCGAACAAAAACGACGGGAGGCCCACACGCAGCCGCCAACCGGATGTTCGCCCCCTGCGAAAATGATATACCAGCGCCAGCATGCATGCAGTGATCGCCACATCTGTTGTCGCCAGACTTGCGTGAGCCAGCAGCACAGGCTCACAGGCAAGCAACACCACGGCCAGTCGTGCTCCCCAGCGTCCGGCGACACTCCATCCCACTTTCCAGCCGTAAAACAGCACAGCCCACCAAAAGACCAGCGTCCCGGCGCGCGCTACCGGAAGCATCCGGTCAATTTCCGATAATTGCTCAAAAGGCCTGCCTCGCAGTAACTCCCAAATATATAGCGGCAGCGTGGTCACATCGACCGGCAGCGGCATCGTCCCCTTTGTTATCAACGCCCCGCTCCCGCCCAAATGCCAGCATTCGAGTCCTTTGAGCAAATAAAAGGGCTCATCGAAGGTCGGACCTGTGTGGCTGGCGGCAAGCACGCAGTAGGCAGAGGAAAGAAGTCCGCAGATAATCAGCCAGGCAACGTCGCCGAAACATGAGTATTCGGATTTATTCTGCATATATGAGCATTCCCTTAAAATTGGCCGGGCGGATTCTGTCCTTGCACTCTATACCAAAAAGTCTTTCTTTGTTCAAAGAAGCAGGTTAGAACAAATTCTTGAAAATAAGGTAAGTGCAATGAGCCAAGAGAAGATCAGCGGTCCTTGTTTATTCTTTTCTTCGACAGGCTCCTCACCAGGAACGGGGGAATGATCGTTGGAAGCCCGGGGGAGGAACTTATTCACGTCACCCTCCCGGGTCCCGGGGAATTTTATGATTTCAGCGGTTTTATTTTTTTTCGGGCTCACCTTGGCATACACCGGCTTTCTCGTCTCGGGACGCGACCTGACCACAGGACTCGTTATCGCCTGTGTGGGCTTGATTGTAATCATCAAACCAGCGTTACATGCGGCAAGATATTACAGGTCCCATTTTGGCGGCGTTCCAAAACCTCACGGACGCAGCACCTCACAAAGAATCAAGACAAGAAAGGTTCACCTTAAAGTAGTAAAGTCCGGTGACGATAAGCCGACGATCCATTGAACGGACGCAGTTGAACATCACTACATCGCAATGAAGAAGTATCTCTCTGCTTTTTTTCTTCCACAACGTTTGTCAATATGTCATCTCTATCGAGGCCATTGAACCCGTCCTGTTTTGCACAAAATAAGGAGGAACCGCAATGTCTTCCAAAGAGACGAGGAAGCTGTTTGAAAAGAGGCTGGGACGCTATCAGGCGGCAATCGCACTGGAACCAGTTGACCGTATGCCCATAGGGGCCGGCAGCAACTACTTTGCCGAAGTCTATTCGGGTAACACAATGCAACAGACCATCTATGACCCGCAAAAATGGTTGGAAGCAGAAGAAACCTTTGCCCGCGATTTTCCCGAGGTCGACATATTGCGGGACAATCGAATCTACGGCCCTCTCTACGACGCGATCGGCTGCAAGACCTACAAACTCCCGGGGCGCGAACTGTCTGCCAATATCCAGTTCCAGTTCGTTGAAGAAGAATACATGAAGCCCGAAGATTACGACAAACTGATCGAAAATCCGATGCGATTCATGCTCGAGTGTTTCCTGCCGAAAATCCTGGGTGAATTTGCCGATCCTTGCACTCCGAGGTCGCACATCGCTTTCCTCAAGGCAGGAATGGCCCAGATGATGATGGGGCAGGTAATGCGCAATCGCGGCGTCGTGCTCGAAGAAAAGTATGGTTTGCCACAACCTATGGCCGGATTTTTCCTGGCCCCCTACGATATTATTGCCGACGCCATGCGCGGATTACACGGAATAATGATGGATATGTTCCGCCGGCCCGACAAATTGAAGGCTGCCTGCGATGTCCTTGTGGACCATGTTTGCCATCTGGCCCTGTCGATTGCCGACCCGTTGAAGCGCTACCCCATATTCGTTCCGACCCATAAGGCGATGTTTCTCTCTCCGGGCCAGTTCGATGAATTCTACTGGCCCTCGTTCAAGAAGACCATGGAAATCCTGATCGAAGCGGGCCACACCATAAGGGCCTATCTCGAAGGGGATTGGTCTCAACATTTGCATAGGTTGCTGGAACTGCCCAGAGGAAAGATACTTTTCGACATCGACACGCAGGGAGACATCTTCAAGGCAAAGGAAATCCTTGGTGGGCACTCCTGTATTGCCGGCGGCGTTCAGGATTCGGCTCTCATATTAGGCACACCTGAACAGGTGCGCAAACATGTAAAAGAGCTTTGCGAGACGGTAGGCAAAGGGGGCGGATATGTCGTCTCCGCAGGCTGCAATTTCCCCTATACCACTAAACCGGAGAATTTCCGGGCCATGGTCGATGCCGTTCTTGATTTTGGCATCTATGACAGCAGCATTTCTCCAAAGCCACGTGAGCTTTCGCCGGGCAGCAAGCCCGTAAAGCGGCTCAAGCCCCAGCAACTTACCACTGCATGGGAGGTGAAAAAGGCCGAACTCGGCGAAATCAAAGGTGATGAAGACCTCATAAGAAACCACTGGGAACAGCTTGAAAAAATGGCCTATGTCTGGATTTGGCAGTGGATTCTCTAATATTTTGAAGCAACATCATCAGGAGGCATTCATAATGAACGAACTGTCTATGGCCATTAGGGATTTGGATGAAGACAAGGTTTACCAACTGGTTGAAAAAGAGCTCGCCGGCGGAGCTTCCGCCCTTGATATCATTAATTCCTGCAACGAAGGCATGGTGGCTGTAGGGGAACTTTTTTCGCAGTGCACCTATTTCATCAGCCAGCTTATTTTTTCCGCTGAGATCCTCAAAGCAGTTTTACAACGTATCGAACCTTTGCTTGAGGGCGCCGCTGTAGGGCAGCAAAGAGGCAAAGTGGTCATTGGAACCGTCAAGGGCGACATCCATGATATCGGAAAGAATATTGTGGTGACTCTGTTGCGTGGTTCCGGATTCGACGTTATCGACTTGGGGGTGGATGTGCCGGCGGAAAAATTTGTGAGCGCTCTGAAGGAGAGCGGCGCAAAGATCCTGGGCATGAGCGCCCTTTTGAATTTTACGTACCCTGAGATGAAGAATGTAGTTGATGCCGTCTCAGCAGCCGGTATTCGAGATAAGGTAAAGATCATAATCGGAGGCGCCCCCGTAAATGAACAGGTCCGCGAATTCTGCGGGGCCGACTTTACCGCAGGAGATGCAGTTGCGGGGGTGGGGATATGCAAGAGCATCTATGAGGAATTATCATGTTGATCATAGGTGAAAGGATAAATTCAAGCCGCAAGAGAATCGATGAAGCTGTTCGGAACAGGGACAGGGAAACCATTGCCGGCGAAGCCCGCAGTCAGGCAGAGGCAGGTGCTCACTTTCTTGACGTAAACTGCGGGACCCTGGAGACAGCCCGGGAACCGGACGCTTTGGAATGGCTCGTGAAAGTGGTGCAGGATGCAGTTGATTTGCCCCTGTGTATAGACAGCGCCAACCCCGATGCCCTGGCTGCCGGCCTCGCCGTCCATCAGGGCGAGCCTATCATAAATTCGATCAGCGGCGAGAGTGACCGTTTCAAAAGGGTTCTGTCCCTGGCAAAGCATTATAATGCCGGATTGGTTGCGCTTTGTCTCGACGAGCGCGGCATCCCCAAGGGTCGCAACAACGCCGTAGAAGTAGCTTCCAGGCTGGTCGATTCACTTTTGGATGCCGGTATTGCGGTCGACAGGATTTATCTTGATCCCCTCGTCCGGTCGGTGGCCACGAGCCCGGAGGCAGTGCTCGACACCCTTGCATTGATAGAGTCAATGCGTGGAAAATATGCCGGCCTGCATTTTGTCTCCGGGCTGAGCAATGTATCATTTGGCCTGCCGCAGCGGCGCCATCTGAACCGCGCCTATGTCGTCATGAGCATCGTAAGTGGACTGGACTCCGTTATAATGGACCCGCTCGACAGCGTGATGCAGTCGCTCATATTTGCAGCCGAAGCGTTGGTGAACCGGGACCGATTCTGCCTCAACTACATCAAGGCTTACAACAAAGGGAAATTGATTTGATCGACTCCACAACGGCCTCCACGTCATCGGGCGTTAAACCGTGGTGTACGGGTATGGCCAGGATCTCTTCACTTATCTTTTCCGTAACGGGAAGCTTTAAAGGTCCGTAGAGTTCTTCGAAGACCGGTTGTTGATGCAAGCCTCTCGGATAGTGCACTCCGGTGGCAATCCCCTTCTCCTTGAGTCTCTCAGCCAGGGAGTCGCGGTTGCAGCCGAATTCTGCCGGCTTAACCCTCAGGCAATACTGATGCCAGGCATGGACGCCTCCAGGCGTCACTTTTTGAGATTCTATACCAGGGATCTCCGCCAAACCGGTGGTCAGGAGCCGGGCATTCCGTCTCCTTTGGGCCAGCATATCATCCAGTCTCAGGAGCTGTTTTCGCCCAATGGAGGCTTCAACATCGGTCATCCGGTAATTGAGACCGAGGACAGTGTGGTAATATTTGCCGGTTTCGCCATGGCTGCGCATCACTCTCATTGTTTGGTAGTATCGTTCATTGTTGGTGCATACCATTCCCCCCTCACCTACGAACATATTCTTGGACGGATAGAAAGAATAGGAGACAAAGTCATCGGCGCAGCCTATGTCTCGTTGGTTCCAGGCGGCGCCGTGCGCTTGTGCGGCATCCCATACGACAGTCAGACCGTAGCGCGTGGCAAGGTCATTTACAGCGTCAATATGAACAGGATTTCCAAACAGATGGACCGGCGAAACTGCGCGGGTGCGCTTAGTGATGCGCTTTTCAGCGTCTTGAAGGTCGATCAGAAGCGTATCCGGATCGATATCACAAAACACGGGCCGTCCTCCGCTTATTGCCACAACTGAAGCGGTAGCCATGAAAGTGAAAGAAGGAACAAGAACTTCGTCGCCAGGTTTCAGAAAAGACATGTAGGCTAAGTGGAGGGAAGCAGTGCCGTTCGCACATGTGAGAGCATAACGGGATCCAACCTTAAGGGCAAACTCCTTCTCGAAATCCTCGCACTGCCCATTCTGACGAAGGCTTCCGGATCGCAGGACCTGTACCGCGGCTTGTATTTCTTCTTCCGTCAATTTCACCTCGGAAATATTGATTCTCATTACTGATCCACTCCTCGTATATGTTTATGAATCGATCGGAAAATTTTATCCGACCGATCTTTTGCGGCGCATTTTCGTAAATAGATCACTTTGAGTCAAAGAAATTCGCATCTGATGGAAGGAGCCGCAACAGGGCTATGATTAGAGGAACCATCTTACAGGATCTTCATGTGCGAGCCGGGAGCGTAGCGGGTGAAGGTTCGGCTAGGCTTTTTATTGTTTCTCCAATAAACTGCCTTGCAATGGTTTTTCTTCGTATGCTCAAGATCGACAGTGGCCCCAAAAAGCACTCGGGCCTATAAAAGAAACATGCCTTTTGGTTGCGGCTCCGCTGCGCTGAGCCCCCGTGACCAACATTCCAGCGTGACGCTGGACTCTATTTGCTCGCTGTAAGACGGCGAGCCAGGCTAAAATCCAAATTCAGCCAGCATCGAATCGACCTCGTCTTGAGAGTGCACCGCGTTTTCGCAAGCGGAGTGCGCCGGACCATAGAGTTCGGTTTTCTCATTTTGTTTGGCAGTTTCCGCCTTTACCCCGAACGTGCGGATCACGTTGACAAGCTTGTCTTCAATATCCTTTAAGAGTTGAGTAACTTTTAGAAGGATCTGGCCGCTCAAATCCTGATAGTCCTGAGCGGTCATGATTATATCCAGGTCTGAGCGATTTTGGCCGATTATTGTTTCAATGTCGTTGAGACTTTGAGCGGCCTGTTCGAGTTTTCCCCCGGCTGAATCACCTATCGCGGTCAGGCCTCCGATAAGGCCTCGCAAGACCGAGATTTGTTCCACCTCTTTTGAAAGCCGCTCCTGCACGGTCTCCACGTGATCCAGAGTGGTTATGGCCGCCTTCTCCGTCATCTTCATAATGTGTTCGAGACGGTTTCCCGAGTCGGGTATCTTATCCTTGACAATCTCATTGAGGGACGGATCGAGTGTGTTAAGAAACCCACGTATCGAATCGTGCAGTCCCCTGGCCATGCCTCCAATTTGTTTATAAAGTCCCGAGGAGTCGGGCTGCTGGTCGGAAAGCTTCAGCAGTATTTTCTGCGCGGTGTCCAGATCGCCGCTCGAAAAGGCTTTCATGAACTCAGCGCCGTTTGCGACGAGATTATTGATTGCGGCCTCTTCCGCCGGGGTTTTGGATACCGAACCCATGGATTCGTCTGCGAAGAAGAGTTTTTCGAGTTTTTTCAGTGAACCGGCCGACCCTTTGAAGGTAAGGCAGAATTCAGCGCCCGAGTCTGCCTCGGGGAACACGGACAATTCTCCACCCCATTCCTTTACCAGTTCGGTGAAGTTGGTAAAGTCAAGTTCCAGCGCGGGGTCTCCATCGTTAGATTCAAGACCTGTTTGAGCGATGGGTTCAACAGGCTCGGGAGATAATTCATTTCCCTCGAGTGCGGATGCAGCCATATCAGGCGGATTCAATATTTCAAGTATTTCTATCAAATCGATTTCGGGACTACTGCCATTTCCGTTAGAAAAAGAGTTCATTTGGTCAATAACCGAGCTTATTGCGAATTCCAATGCGGCAATAGAATCCACGCTGCCCGCAGATACGTTGCCGGTCAGAAATTTTTCCAGTTCGACTCCGGCCTTCTCCAAACCTTCAAAACCAAACATAGACGCTGTGGTATGAAATGCTACAAGCGACTGTCGAGACCTTTCAATCTCCTTTTCGCCATCTCCCACACTCAAAGCAGCCAGGCTTTCTTCTGTATCTTTGAGCAGCTTGAGCAGCTCATCCCAGTCCTGCGATTCTATAGAGATCATCTTGAACTTTCCTCGTAAAGGCTGATTATCCCTTTCACATCAATTATCAAAGCGATCTTACCATCTCCCAGTATGGCCCCTCCGGAAATTCCCGGCAATTGCCTGAACATCCCGCCAAGACTCTTTATCACCACCTCCTGCCTGCCCACAATTTCATCGGCAAGCAGACAATATGAATTGTGGCCCTCGGTTACGACGAGCAGCAATGCATCCCAGGGGTTACGGTGCTTTGGTTCTTCATCGAAATAATCGTGCAGACGGATAAGCGGCATAAGGGTATCCCGCACCTTTACCAATTCTCCCTTCCCTTGAACGGTAAAGTACGCTTCCCGGGACAATTTGAGGGCTTCCTTGAGGGCAATTGTCGGAACGATATATCGTTCAGCACCGATCTGTATGATCATCCCGTCGATGATGGCCATGGTGAGAGGCAATTTCATGTGAAAGGCCGACCCCTTACCGAATTGGCTCGAGATTTCAATTTTGCCGCGGAGGCGTTCAACGCACTTCTTGACGACGTCCATGCCAACACCGCGCCCTGACACTTCGGTCACCTTGTCTTTAGTCGAAAATCCGGGATGGAATATCATATCGAAGATCGCTTTTTCATCAGGTTGCTCGGAGGAGCTGATTATCCCGCGATCAATGGCCTTTTCGCGTATCCTTTGGACGTCGAGGCCCCGCCCATCGTCTTCTATGTCAATTACTATGTTCCCACCCTTTTGTTCGGCCGAAATAATTATCGTTCCCGTTGGCTCTTTGCCGGCTGCAACACGTTCCTGCGGTATTTCGATTCCATGGTCAACGGAATTTCTGATCATGTGCACCAGGGGCTCATAAATCTCTTCCACCATGTTTCGGTCGATCTCGGTCTCCTCCCCTTTCATTTCCAGCGAGACTTCTTTTCCTGATTTCTTTGAAAGGTCGCGGACCAGCCTGATCATCTTCTGAAAGGTATTCTTAATGGGGACCATGCGCATCGACATACTGATACGCTGGATTTCGGCAGTGATCCTGTTTAGTTGAACACAATCCTTCTGGAGTTTCTGGTCCTTTATTTTCAGAATGTCCTCGTTCTGCAACACTATTGACTGAGCAATGACCAGTTCTCCCACCATATCGACGAGGTTGTCGAGCTTTCGCGTGTCTATCCTTACTGATGCGGCATTTTCAATCGAATGGCGCTGCTCGCGCAAAGCCTTCGATACTTCTCTTGTGCTCGCCACTCCCTCATCTATGGCCGCCTCACCGAACTTCCTTCCTTCCGATTCACCCTTGCGGGCAATGTCCGGGATTGTTTCGTTCTCGATGACTCCGTGCTCGACTAGAATCTCTCCAACTTTTCTAACCGGGATCCCGGCGCCATCAGTTGGATCGCCGTTAAAGTTTTTGACCTTTTCCAGAAAGTTCGCCACCAGCGGCGAATCCTGTTTGCGTCCGCCCTCGCCTTTTTCCAGTTCATCGAGCAAACCCTTGAGAATATCGGTAGCCGCCAGTACCAGATCGATGACCGAATCGGTTATCAGTAACTTGCCCGATCTTGCCGAGTCCAGCAGGTTCTCGACCTCGTGGCTCAGGTGATGGATTTCCTGCAAATTCAGAAAACCGGCGACGCCTTTTACACTATGAAAGGGCCTGAATACCGCGTTTATCGCCTCGGTATCCCCCGGGTTGGTCTCAAGCCCGAGCATGTTCATCTCTATCGACGAAAGATGTTCCTTGGCTTCCTCGATAAAGTCTTTGAGAAGCTCCGGGTCTTGCATATCGTCTGCTTCGGGCTCTGCTTCTTCCTCAAAAAGGCTTTCCAGATCGACGACCGGCTCACTTGGCTCAGACTCACTTGATTCAGTTTCACCTGGCTCAGAATCGTTGCCTGAATCGGTGGCCATCGAAGCAAAATAATCCTCGCCGTCCTCTTGCGATTTTGACACGGCTTCGGCCTCGGCTCCGTTCGAATCATTGTGCCCGAAGCCGTTATCTCCTAAATTATGGACACGGTCAAAGGAACCGAGCAGCTTTTGGACCTCGAGCCAATCGGCGTTCGGATCCGGGGATTCCTCCAGAATAAGGCCCTTGAAGATCAGCCTGGCTCTTTCGATAATTTCAGTCAGTGGTCCACCCGGTTCAATCTGCCCTTCGAGATCGTCGAGCAGGTTAAGGCACTCTCCGATTCCCACCAGATCATCAGGACCGTTAATTACCCCATTGGCAAGCTGGTTAAATATTTTTTCCATTAATATCGACCCAAATCCAGAATCAAACAGATGAATTTCATCGGCAATAAATCGTGCAAAACCTTACCGAGGCACGATCTTGGCCAGCTTCTCTTCGAGTGTCGCAGCGGTGAAAGGCTTAACTATGTAGTTGCTGACCCTCGCCTTGACCGCTTCCACTATGTTTTCTTTCTGAGCTTCCGCGGTGACCATCAAAAAAGGAGTATCTTTTATTTTATCGTTAGCCCGGACCTCTTTGAGCAGTTCCAGGCCGGTCATCTTCGGCATGTTCCAATCCGACACGATCAGGTCTATTTTTGTCGTTTTGAGGACTTCGAGGGCTGCTGTCCCATCTTCGGCTTCGATGATGTTTTCAAAATCCAGGTCACGCAGAATCTTCCTTACAATGCGCCGCATCGTAACAAAATCATCAACTACAAGTACTGTAAGGTTTTTATATGCCATGAATTGTACCTCCGTTGAATCTCTTTCACCCTGCCTGCGTTGCTGCCGAGCAGTCCAGAGTTCCTTTCCCCGTATTGAGAAAATTCATCAAAGTTGGTGGTATATACGACAAAGATGCGACTTTATCCACCCCACCCAACCGGATTGCCTCTTTGGGCATCCCGAACACCACGCAGCTCGATTCATCTTGAGCAATGGTGTATGCGCCCGCTTTTTTCATCTCGAGCATCCCGGCTGCACCATCCTTGCCCATGCCCGTCATAATCACGCCCAGTGCGTTGGCCCCGGCGAACCGGGCAACCGAGTGGAACAACACGTCCACCGAAGGACGCTGGTGGAATACCAGCGGGCCGGTTTTGACCTCGACGTAATAAGTTCCGCCGACGCGCTTGAGGACCATATGAAAGTTTCCAGGCGCAATCAGGGCAGTCCCGGGCAGAACCGCATCCCCGTCTTTGGCCTCGTGCACTTCAATCCTGCACAAGTCATTGAGCCTGTTTGCAAAGGTCGTTGTGAAGCGCGGGGGCATATGCTGTACGATAACGATCCCGGGAATGTTCGCCGGCATTTCCATTAGAACGGACTTCAGCGCTTCGGTCCCTCCGGTGGATGCCCCCATTGCGATTACCTTGTGAGTTGAATTCTTGAGGGCAAGGCTGGGCTTAGGACCGTTATTCTGTGCGGGAACCGTGCCGGCAGGCTTGGGCATACCCATACGCACGCAGGCTGCCGCCCGGATTTTTTCCACCAGCTGAGCGCTCATATCGCCAACCGAGTACGATCCACCAGGTTTGGCCAGCACTTCCACTGCCCCGTATTCCATCGCTTCCAGGGCCATTTCGCTGTTTGCCGGGGTTAGCGAACTCACTATAATTGTCGGAATTGGATAATACTTCATCAACTTTCGCAAGAAGCTCAACCCGTCCATCCGAGGCATTTCGATATCCAGAGTGATGACGTCTGGTTTTGAATTGACTATTCTATCCCTGGCCACATACGGATCGGGCGCCACACCTATGACGCAGATGTCGGCATGTTTTGACAGTTCCTGCGAGAAGATCTTTCTCACAATGGCCGAATCATCAACTATGAGTACTTTTATCTGCTTCATTGTCATCGCCTGGGAGTGAATTAATTTGGAATAATTTCACGGTCCTCAACTCGACCGGGCACGTAATTGAGAACGGCCGAACCTGCCGGTTCTCCAAAAAAAGCAAAGTCAAGCGGTGGGACGCACTGGTTCATACTCATATATTCCGGCCCGATCCTCCAGACCCCGGGTATTCCCAACCGCCATTCCGCATCATTTTTGAGTGCGTGATATCCGCCTCCGACCATATTTGCCAATTCTTTCAGACTGTCTTTGAGGTCATCATCGTCGACCTGGTTTTCTTCGACGCCGAGGAAATTGGCGGTTATCATCCGGGCGAACTCTTCGCTGACTCGCAACGAGATGCAGATACGTCCCTTGTGATTCAAGAGGTGGATTTCAGATTCATACTCGAAAGGCAGCTCCCGCCCTCCACTCTCCCCGAATTCCACCATTGCAAAAAACATGGTCTCCAGGACTTCAGAAATCACATCCTTCAACGTCTGTTCCCATTCTAAAGCCATTTGTCTCCCCCATGATGCGATTGAGCAAGGCCCTGATATCTTCGGGCCGGAAAGGTTTGCGGATGTAACCGCTGGCGCCAAGATCCATCAATTGCTTGAGCCTGTCCTGGTTTGCTTCCGTTGTAACGAAGACCACAGGTGTGTCCCGGCAGATATCCTGCTCCCTGAGAGACCGGATAAAGCCGATGCCGTCCATTACAGGCATATGAACATCAGATAAAATCAGGTCTATCCACCTGCCATCCAAAATATCCAGGGCTTCCTGGCCGTTTGAAGCTTCCAGGCACTCTCCGAGTTCGAACCCTGAGAGTTGAAGGGTCTTTAGCATGACTTTACGCATCGATTTGGAATCATCAACTATTAAAACATTATAGGACATGGCGCCCTCGCACTATTGTGCTTCATTTCGCCGGCGTTTTTGCCGGAATCCAGGTTCAACCATTTCTCTTGCCGCCGCCGTAGGTTTGAGTGGCGATCCCGGCCGGCGGTACCACCGCCTCAGATTTCTATTTCCGCTCCATTTCCCACTTTGAGAATTACTCGACCGGTATCCATCTCCAAGCGCACGGTACGGTTTACTTCTCCACCTACGTGCTCGCTTGCAATCGCCACGTTGTTTTTCCAAAAAATTTTGCGCATTGCCAGATAATTTCTCTTTCCAATATTAAAAAGACCTTTTGGATCGAGCATTTGCGCTCCCCCGACTGTTCTCACCACGAGGTTCTCTTTCTTGGCCCCCATCTGATAGCTGCTCTTAAAAAGGCGCGTAATTCCCGTATCTGCAAACATGCACGGGTTCTTCACCGCCTTTTCCGGATCGAGGGACGACTCCGGAAGCATATAATGAAGCATTCCACCTACGCCTGCCAAAGGATCGAAAATTATTACAGCAATACAGGATCCAAGTGAATATGTGACCAGAAGCTCATCGGGCGAGCGGCTGAGAGCCATATCCGCCACTCCGATCACTTTTCTTGCCTGAGCTTTTCCTGTATTAATTGTCCCCGGATATTCCATCAGAGATCCTGATCAAAAGTAATGTCCCTAATTGCGATATATAGCCGGCTGAACGTAAGACAGCTTATGCGCCAGGCCTGTGAGGCTTTCGGAATGGCCGACGCAAAAATATCCCCCGGGGCTTAGAAAACTCGCCATCCTGTTGACGAGTTCCTCCTGAGTTTTCTTGTCGAAATAGATCATAACATTTCGGCAGAAAATGAAATCAAACACTCCTTTGAACGGGTATGGCTCTTTGAGATTGAGACGATGAAAAGTGATAATCCGTTTGAGTTGCGGAGTTATCTGAAAGTCCGGTTTACCATTTGCGCCGCTTATCTTTTGAAAATAACCCTGCCGAAGCGCAGGCGGAACTTTTTTTACCTTCTCTTCCGAGTAAATTCCTCGGCTTGCCGTCTCCAACACTCGCGTCGATATGTCGGTCGCCAATATCCGAAAATCCCATCCGGCGAGGTTCGGCAGGTGTGCCAGCACACACATGGCAAGGCTGTACGGTTCTTCACCAGTCGAACACCCCGCGCTCCATATCCTGATCCTGGAATCCCCGTCCTTTCTTTTTTTCGCTGTCAGTTCAGGCAGGGCAACCTTATCCAGAAAATCAAAATGCTGTGACTCTCGAAAGAAATAGGTAAGATTTGTGGAAATAGAATCCAGGAAATGAACGAACTCGCCCGAATTTGCACCGGAATTTATGAGTTTGAAATATTGTTCATACGAACCGATGCCGGTCAGTCGCATCCGCTTGTTAAGCCTGGACTGCAAGAGGGCTTTTTTGCCATCGTGCAAATTTATCCCGCACTGCTCGTAAACAAGACGGCTGAACTGCTGAAACAGAAGATCAGGCATATCGTTTTCCATTAGGCTACCTTTTCCACCAGTCACCGTTCATCAGGCCACTTTGTCAAGAAGACTCAATTCGCTGTTGCTCACAACCCGGTCTATATCGAGCAGTATCTTCACGCCTGCGCCCGTTTTGGCCATTCCGAGGACGTAGTCGGTATCCAGAGCGGTCCCGAAACTCGGGGTGTCCTCAATATCGGCGCCTTTAATATTCAGGACCTCAGAAACCGAATCCACCACCACTCCTATGTGCATTTTGGCGTCCGAACCGACGATTTCGACCACTATTATGCACGTGCGCTCGGTATAGCCGATCTCCTCGATGCCGAACCTTAGCCGCAGGTCTATGACCGGGATCACCTTGCCCCTGAGATTTATCACTCCCTTGACGAATTCAGGCGTCTGCGGCACAGGCGTAATCCGCATCATCCCGATTATTTCCTTCACCTTTAAAATCCCGATCCCGTACTCTTCATCGCCCAAAGAAAAAGTGAGATACTTTCCTTCCCTCTCCGCTCCCGAATTCCCTGGCTGATCTTTCATAACAAATCCTTCTCCTTCACTTTAAGTTCGATATGTAGTGCTTTTTACAGCCGGACTTCAGGTCAGGTACTCCCAATGCCCGGGTGATTACCCATCCGATAAGGTTTGTAGCCCGTTCTGGGATATAAATCGGCAGAAGAATTCTTTTTCTTCAGTGCTACTCTCAAAAATCTTCAAAAACATTTCAAACGAGAGTGACGACTTTGCAATGGGACCCCAAATACTGGAGAGAGAAATAAGGAGGAAAGACGGTCCCGGCCCAAGTTAAGACTTGAGCAACAGGACAAAACAAATGGCAGGCCAACGGAAGCACTACGGTGTAGCATCGGATGGGATAGTCTGCCAGGAAGGGCGGGGGTATCGTAAGCCAATAGCATTACTTCCCCCCACCCACCTCACATCGCGCAATTCTTAAGTGAGCAACCAGCAAAGGCGGCAAAACTGCGCTCTAAAAATTAATAATGTATGTTAACCTGTAGGTCTCATTAAAATCATGGGGAGTGTTCAAAGGCAAATCAATCCCGCCCATCAGGACGTTTTTGGGAAACAGGGTGACGCGGAAACCCGGAGTCACATTGGCGGCGTTAGCACCAGTTTCAAGACCATCGAGATTCGTGGTGTTATAAAACTCGACAAAAGTAGTGAAATTGCCAAAGCACTTCACGGTGGGCTCAGTCCATGTTTTGGCCAATGAAAGATCATACACGAGGTCCCGGTGCTTCTGACCCGCCTTGGTAGGTCCCACATATTCCTCTTCTCCGAGGCTGAAGTAAAGTCCAACGCGTTTCAACCCACAGGAGGTCAAATCCTGCCATCCTGCCAGGGCGGGAAACAGTGTGGTGTCCTTATTATTTTGGACTCCTGACGGGACAATGCCTTCATTGGGAGATGTGACACGGAAGTTAAGGGCGTACGAAGACCCGGGAACGTCCACCAACTGCACGCGACCCACTAATGCGCCGGAGCTTCCGTCACTACTGGTGCCACCGGGTGCTGCATTCTTCCATGCATAGTTGCCAACCACTTCCAGCATGAACCTGCGGTCCAAACCATAGGCAATCAACGCATCCCCAAATTGGACAGTCCTGGTCGAGTCGTTGCTCAAATTATGTTGACCGTAGTAATCAAACCGGAATTCGCGCTCCAGAAAATTCGTTTGCACGTGCAAGAGCGCCATATCCGGGGCTCCTCCCGGTGTTTCCCGATGGGTCCATTGCTCGCCCCATCCCTCAGTGAAAAAATTAAAGAGAGTGAGATTGGAGGGCTGCGCAGGAGCGGCAGATTGGACCTGGCTCACCGGCGCTGAAGGCTCTTCGGCATAGGCCGGCACACAAATGAACAGGAGCAAAACTGTTAAATAATGTTTCATCATTGGTTTTAATTCCCCCTTTTTCTTTTTTCCAAGCAGGCTGTTCCAGACCGAGTTAAAGACTCGATCTCCCATGCGGGTTGCTGGTGCGGCGGGTTGAAAAACGACGCCACCCGCGACTCGTAACTAGTGTCCATCCGGAAACTCCGGATGTGACACTTACAGTTTCCCATCTCTTTTTCCGGTTTTAGAAGGATTTAGTTTGACTCTCCAATTATGTCAATTAAAAACAGCTTTATTTGAACAAAATGTCCGTTAAAAACGCATTATGTGAGGAAGCGAGCAGCGAGAAGCAAGGAGCGGGAAGAATCCCCGGTCTGCTTCCTGCTTCGTGCTTCCTGCTCCTCTCTCTCGCTGTTTGGATCTTGACTTTCACCTTATATTCACCTACATTTGTCTTAAAGCAACTTGCAGCCGTTCACCGGGCGAAACGATCTCCACATCGACTTTATCCGCTGCAAGGAGCCCGCACCGGAAATTCGAGAAAAGGGAATGAATAGTCATGAATAGGAATATCGTACATCTGAGAATTCCTGATTTTAATACGGCAATCGAGGAACTGAGGCGGCCGGAATTGAAAAGGCGCCCGTTTGTTTTGGCGCAAACAGCCGAGAGGTCAGTTATCCAGGGTGTAAACAGCAATGCCAGAAAAGAGGGAATCCGTGAAGGCATGCCTCTTTGCCGGGCGCGCCGCCTGTGCCGCCGGATTCATGTAATACCCTCCGATGTCTGTCATTACCGGGAAAAACACCTGGAGATCGTCCGGGAATTCGGGGGTTTTTCGCCGCTTGTCGAAGGGAGCTGCCCGGGAAGTTACTTCATAGATGTCAGCGGGACCCACCGCCTGTGGGGACCTGGACCGGACCTGGCCTGCCGGATGGAAAAGGACCTCTCTATAAAAATGGGACTTCGGGCACGGATCGGGCTTGCTTCAAATAAACTGGTAAGCCAGGTGGCCGCAAATTGCGTTGGCCCCGGAGACCTGAGTTTTATCTTCCCCGGCAATGAAGAATCGTTTCTATCGCCTCTGCCCGTGGATTTTCTTCCCGGCGCGGGCGAGGTTACTATTTCGAGGCTGGCCGGCTTCAATATTGTGAGAATCGGTCAACTTGCTTCCTTCCCCCTCGATATGCTGGCGGCGGTTTTCGGCAGGAATGCCGAGCGTCTCCTCAGAATCGCAAAGGGAATGGATCTTGCCCCCGTACTGCCCACTCGGCAGGTCCCGCGGATATCCATTGCCAAGATCCTGGACCGTGATGAAATCGATCCGGGACGGCTCGAATCGGCTTTGTTCCAGCAGGTTGAAGAGGGTGGATGGAACCTGCGCCGTCAAAATCGCTGTCCGGAAAGCTTCAGGCTGGAGATTCGGTATGCGGACGGGAAGTCGGTTGATGCCCGGAAGCGGCTTTTTTCCGGCTCCGTCCAGTCCGACCGGCTTCTTTTTCGGTCGGTTCTGCCGGTTTTTTACAAGCTTTTCCGCAGGCGCATAGCCGTACGCAGGCTGGTGCTTGAATTTTCGGACCTGGTGATGCCCCTGGTCCAGCTTCCGCTTTTCACGTGGGAAAACAAGAGATCGTCAAAAGAGCACAACCTTCAGAAGGTCCTGGATTCGATCCGAATCAAATTCGGGAAAGGAGCAATTGCATGGGGTTTATCCACCTCCATGTTCATTCCTTCTATTCCATGATGCAGGGGGTAAGTTCGCCCGAAGTCTTGTGCAGGGAGGCAAAAAGGGCTGGTTTTACCCATCTTGCCCTGACCGATACAAACGGTTTCTACGGCCTTATCAATTTCCTGGAAGCTGCGGCGGCAGCCGGAATCGAACCTATAGTAGGGGTCGAAGTGAAAACCCCGCAAACAAGTGCGGTGATCCTTGCAAAAACAGCCATGGGCTACGAAATCCTCTCGGAGATAATCACCCGCCGTCACACAGAGGATGCCTTCTCGCTTTTCTCGCTAATTGGAAGTCTTCCGGGAAAGAGCTCCGATCTCGTACTGCTAAGCGCCGATCCGGAATTGCTGCAAGCATTGCGCAACCGGTTGGAATGCTTTTTTGAGATAGTGCCCGGCCCATTGGACCGGAAGCTGATCCATGCGGCGAAGGAGATCGGCATTGCGCCGGTGGCCACAAACGCGGTCCATTTTGTCCGGGAAGAGGACTATTCGCTTCACAGGCTCCTTCGGGCCATAGATTTAAACAAGACCCTGGGCTCTCTTGCGCCCGGGGAGACAGTAGAGCCGGGCCGGAGGCTGAAGTCAGCCCGCGAGATGGCCCTGCACTTTCCCAACTGTCCGGAAGCGCTGGCAAATGCGGTAAAGATCGGCATGGGATGCCATACCGCCCGGGACCGTTTTCAGACCGTTTTTCCTCATTACCTGGATAAAAACGAGGACCACTTCGCTCTGCTTGCCTCCGAGTGCCGCAGGGGAATTGGCCGGCGCTACGCAAAGACTTCCAGCACGATTGAAGACCGGCTCGCTGAAGAACTCGATCTTATACGCTCCAAAGGGTTTGTGGATTACTTCCTGGTAGTGGCCGATATCGTGCGCCGCCGTCCGATCCACTGCGGCCGGGGCAGCGGGGCCGCAAGCCTGGTCAGTTATCTTTTAGGAATATCGCACGTCGATCCCATCAGGCACAATCTCTTGTTCAGCCGGTTTTTAAATCCCGAACGAAAGGACCTCCCGGACATAGACGTTGATTTTCCGTGGGACGAACGCGATGGGCTTTTCGAAGAAATAATGACTCATTACGGAAGCCAAAGGATGGCTATGGTCAGCAACCACGTCGGTTTCCGGGCCAGGGCCTCGGTGCGGGAAGTAGCGAAAGTATACGGTGTTCCGGCCTCCGAAATAAAGGAGGTAACGCGCAGGATGAACTACTGGGGCCCACAGGGGATAGGGGAACATATAAAATTCCATCCCGGGTTCCACAATTTTCCCCTGGATCCTCCCTGGCCGGAAATCGTCGGCCTTGCTTCGCGCCTTGAGTCAATACCCCGAAATATCGGGACGCACTGCGGCGGAGTGGTGCTCGTTCCGGACCGGGTATCCAGGTATGTGCCGGTCCAGATAAGCGCAAAAGGGGTGCGCATCATCCAATGGGAAAAAGACCAGGCCGAGAAGGCGGGGCTGGTCAAAATAGATCTTCTGGGCAACCGCTCACTTGCCGTGATCCGAGACACCATCAAAGCGGTTCGGGAAAATACGGCAAAGAGCATCGACTACGCGAGCTTCAACCCGGTCGACGACCCGCAAACCCTGGAAATCATCAGCCGTGGCGACACGATGGGCGTCTTCTATCTTGAATCTCCGGCCATGCGGCTTCTCCAGGCAAAGGCGGCAACGGGGGATTTCGAGCACGCAGTAATCCATTCGTCAATCATCCGCCCGGCCGCAAACCGGTTTATCCGGCAATACCTGAACCGGCTTCATGGGGAGCCCTACGAGCCGCTCCATCCATGCCTCGATAAGATCCTTGCCGAAAATTACGGAATACTGGTCTACCAGGAAGATGTGGTGCAGGCGGCGATGGCGCTGGCCGGTTTTTCATGGGGCGAGGCGGACAGCTTGAGAAAAGTGATAAGCAAGAAAAGCCGGGAAAAGCTTTTGGACTACAGGGCGCGCTTTGAGCAGGGATGCGCTCGAAACGGGATTTCCCCCGAGGTAGTGGAAAAAGTCTGGGACATGTGCACCTCTTTTGCCGGCTATTCTTTCTGCAAACCGCACTCGGCTTCCTATGCCCTGGTGAGCTTTAAGTCCGCCTATCTTAAAGCGCATCATCCAGCCGAATTCATGGCGGCGGTCATCTCTAACGGGGGAGGCTACTACAGCACCTTCGCCTACATTTCGGAATCCCGGCGCATGGGACTGGAGGTCCTGGGACCGGATATAAACGAAAGCCGGCTGCCCTACACCGGCATGGGGAAAACAATACGAACCGGTTTTCAACAGCTCCAGGCAATAAAGAAAAGCTCCGTGGAAACAATCCTTGAGGAAAGAAGCCGTGGCGGGTCCTTTTCGTCGCTGGAGCAATTTTTGGAACGATTGAGGGGGCAAGGCGGCATATCCGCCAAGGATGCCGCCATACTGGTCAAAAGCGGCACACTCGATTCCATTTCCGGAGACTTGAACCGCCCTCAGATGCTCTGGTTCACAGAAGCGGCGGTGGGACCGCCAGCCGGGATCGCCGCTGCCTCCGGCGGCGGGGCGGTGGGACCGCCGGCCAGGATTGCCGCTGCCTCCGGCGGCGGCAAGAACAACAGACAGCAACTATTGCACGAACCCCAATCTCCTCTACTCTTCCCCCAAAAACCGCGTGCGATTTTTTCACAACCCCCCCTGCCCTCCAAAGGAACATCGGAAGCGGTTCCGCAAACTCCCCCCTTTCCTAAAGGGGGGCCGGGGGGGATTTTTTTACCGCCGCCGAAGGCAGCGGCGAACCCGGACGGCGGTCCCACCGCCCTTTTTTTGCCGCCGCCGAAGGCAGCGGCGAACCTGGCAGGCGGTCCCACCGCCCGCCCCGTCTTCCCGGATTTTTCCAGCGAGCGCAAATGGGCGCACGAATTGGAAACCCTGGGATTTCTTCTTTCGGTCCATCCACTTGAACTGGCTGAGCCTTTTTTCCGCCCACTACGAAAATCGATCGTACCGGCGTCCGAAATGGCCGCTCACGTGGGGGAAAAAATCCAGATGAAGGGTTGGCCCATCACACGCAAGGAAGTCTTGACCAGGGAAGGCGAAGAAATGGAATTTTTTACCTTCGAAGATGAAACGGGGATCTTTGAAACGGTCTTTTTCCCGAAACCATTCAGACGATTTTGCCAGGACCTCGACATGAGCCATCCCTATCTGCTGCGCGGCCTTGTGGAAAGCGAATTCGACGTTGCTTCGCTCAACGTGGAGTATACTTATCGAGTAAAAACAGTGGTTAGTGGTTAGTGGCCAGTCGTCGGAAAAAGCTTCTAAAAACACTGGTAGCGCCGCCTTCCACGGCGGCGTTCCAAAAAAAACAATAAAACAGTTCCTCATATCCCCCGGGACACCCGGAAACCATGAAAAGGCTGGCCAGTCGCTCCGCTTTTCTAAAGGTTTGTTTCTTAACTTTTGCCTTTTTACTTTTTACTTTTGCCTTGCGCAAGCTAGCCTTGCGTTAGCCGCCCGAGGGCTTCCGGCCATTTCGGCGGATACTCTGAACCACGTATTCTCCACCGAATGAAGCGGGTGTTCATCATCTTGCCCCGCAGGGACCTCATTGCCGTAAGATGTGGCGCCTGCGCCACGAAGGCCTTCAAGGCAGCCTCATCTTCCCATACGGACAGAGTCCAGAACCTTTTCCTGAACACTCGCGCCAGCAGGGAGTACCCTATCACGCCTGACGTTGACCTCAGCTGAGATTGAATTCGCAGGGTATGTCCGAAAAACCCCGGAAGATCCCGGAACCATCTAAGGGGAAGTTCGGTAAGGAGCACCAGGTATTCCCGATCACCATCAGGTTGGCGAAAAGTAGTCCACGGCGTCGTCGGCATTCGCTTACTCCTGTCCAAGGCGCGATTCACAGGTCTGCGGTTACTTTAAATCCTCCGTGAGAGCACGGAACAGCGCATAGTTGATGGCATTGCAGTGATGGTTAGGAGCAAACTTTCGCGGTTACTTGATTTTCCCGATTTCACGGACGTACCTGAAGTCATAGGCAAATTGGGTCCTAATTGCTTGCAAGCGCATAATTCGGTGTTTCGGATGGAGATGATTCCTCATTTCTGCGACTTACCTGAAGCCACTGGTTAATTCCGGTCCTAAATGCTTGGACAGATGACGGAGGACTGAATTCAGGATTAATATTCCATTTTCAAGGCCCGTCTTTTCACTCTTTGGATTACTCTCCTGAGCACCAGCATCGGCGACTCGGCAAGCCACGGGCTCGTCCAAACTGCTTTGAAGGCTTTCAGCAATCTGAGCCACTGAAATTTCCTGTGGAGTTTTGCAATTTCGGAATGACCAAGGGTCTCGGAGAGAACGATAGCCGTCCCCGGGTCTTTATTGAACTTGAAGTTAAGCCGGCTCCAGTCCATGGCATCGGAAACAAGATTCTTCGAGAGGCTGTACTCCCAGATGGGGGTCCCCGGAAGCGGCGAGAGGATGTTTATTTCCACGAAATCAAGCGGAGTCCGCTTGATGAATTCATAAGTCTGCAATATTTCTTCTTTTGTCTCATCGGGCGAGGCGATGATGAAATCGGCGTTCACTTGCAGGCCCGCCTTTTTCAGCAGCTCTACCCCATTCCGGTTCTGCTCCACGGTGACTTTGCCCTTGAGATAGCTCAGGATACGGCTGCTGCCCGACTCAAGCCCCAGTTTGGCCGAAACGACATTCATGGACTTGAGAAGTTCCGCAGTCTCGGCGTCCACGGTGCTCGAGCGGCACCAGCAGGAAAATTTGACCCTTGTGTTGATGCCCCGAGCTCGAATCTCTTTGGCAAGCTCTCTCAGACGAGGCTTATTGGCGACGAAATTCTCGTCGGCAAACCTTATCACCTTGACCCCATGTTCGATCAATTCCTCAATCTCTTCAAGAATATAAGGGGTCGAAGCGTAGCGCACTTTTCCCCAGTGACGGCTGGCCCCACAAAAGACACATCGGTCCGGGCATCCCCTGGCGGTATACAGATATGTTCTTCTTCCATAACCGATGATGGAACGCTTAGGGTGCGGCAGCCGGTCTATTGAATTGTGCAAGGTCCTCGGGGCCGTGACCCTCACCTGCCCGTTTTCGTGAAATGCAATCCCAAGGATCGAGGGAAGTTTATCTGCCGCGAAAGAAGAGGATTCCAGGAAATGGCGCATGAGTTCCAGGAAGGTCTCTTCTCCCTCTCCCATGCAGGCGACGTCCATCTCCTTAGCGAGGCAGCTCGGCAGACTGGTGATGTGCGTTCCGCCAACAATAACGGGCAGGCCGTATTTCTTTGCTATCCCGGCATAGCGGATTGCGTAGTTGAAATTCTGAGTTACGGAACTTATGGCGACGAGATCGGGTTTGTAATTCCGTATCTTGTCCTCGACCGCGTGGTTTGCATAGAGGTATTCAAAGAAACCTTTTCCGAGATTCTCTTCGACATAGGAAGCCAGATATGCAGGCCAGAGGGGTCCATAGCGATTTTCCACATGATGCAGATGATTTATGGCGCTTACAAAAAGGATTCGCTTCATGATTGAAATAAGCCTCACTTTTCGGATTCTAACCGCAAGAGTTTTGCGACACGCTGAAGTCCTATCGAATCATAGAGTCAAATTTACCTGCTTCTTATTTGTAGTGGTTCTATCACAATGATCTCCGGTCCACCCTGAGAACTCTGTAATTGTTCCCGCGACACAAATATCCTTCCCGGAGTATAGCTTTTCGGACGGTTTTTCGAATTTACCCCTGACCGATCCCCATAAGAGCACAGTGGAGACTTGATTCAGATAGGGCTTGAATTTGAATTTTGTCATTCGGCCTCCTCGACCTGGTCGGCCACAAAGGGGGAAGAGGGGCAAAGCGGATAAAACATCATTCTGTGAGCAATAGTAAGGTCGCATTCCGCTTTTACAAGGATATTTATCTTTGAGATGTGCTGAATCAAGGCGCAAAGTGAAAAGAAGGGGAGAGTAGTGTCCATCCGGAAACTCCGGATGTGACACTTACAGTTTCCAATTCGGAAAGGAGGCATTTTTCGTCATGGCGCGTACAACCATGCGAGCTGCCCAATGCGATTGACCAGCGCCGTACCGTAGGTGGCGCGTACAACCATGCGAGCTGCCCAATGCGATTGACCAGCGCCGTACCGTAGGTGGCGCGTACAACCATGCGAGCTGCCCAATGCGATTGACCAGCGCCGCACCGTAGGTGGCAAGGAAATCGAGGGTTTGCGCGGAGGCGTACCTGGGTCGGCCCTCGCCGCGGCCCATGAGCATCGGAGGAGCGTGGGACCATGTTCGACCCATATAGCCGGGCCCCGTGAGGGGTCGCCGCACAAGCAAACCCGAAGATTGACGACGCCAGGGCGGAAAAGGACCCTTTCCGGAGGGAAACTAGAGTAGAGAGCAGGCATTCTATTGCTCCCCGTCCAAGGCGAAATCTCCACACGTCTGCCGTTAACTTTAAATCCTCGGTGGGCGAATTAAAGTGCCGGTGCTCAAATTCTCATAATGACCGAATGGATTCGTTGCATTTGGCTTGGCTTACGTTTTTGCTGACATATGATTCTGACATTTTGTTATTGATTCTTTTTAGTACTTCCAGACACAATAGTCAGGATATGCGACTAATTTTCTAATTGCGTCAGGGTTTCCTTCAAGTGCCTGTTTTGCTAGTTTCCCACAAGGAGAACCAGGTTTCTTCGTGTAGTATTGCGTGATATTGTCTGCACAAGCACTACACGCTCCCATCTCCATAAATTTCTCTTTTGAGTAACCATAGCGTTTGCCTGTTTCTGATCTTTGTTTGGTTTTGTATGTCTTGCCAAGAACTTTTGCGATACCCTGAACTTCTATTGCTTTCACGTATCCATTATCGATCAAGTTATTTACTTCTTTGGTGTCTCCACTACATAATGCACTAACTACAGATTCATGGTACCGGCTCCAGTAACTGTCAGGCAATCCTGCTCTCTTGGCTAATTCGTCCATCTTTTCGTGATAGTTTGGATTGCCATACTTGAGATCAACACATGACATCTCAGCGAAAGCCAAATTGATCAAAACGAGGCTGAAAATGATTGCGGACAGGAATACCGCGCTTCTTCGACTAAGGTTCGACATTGTTCAATCCTCCTTGCGTTTTGGTGCAAACCCGAATTCGAACCGTATTCTTCGACCAGTTTATCAAATACCGATGATTTTTGCTCCATCCGATTTGCCCGGTAGAAGTCAGATAGGGGTAGGAACAGCGCATTGGATTGCACTGCCCCTCCCTCCGAACCGGACTGGCGGATCTCCCGCATCCGGCTCTCCGGTTAGTGGTTCACCTCA
>Ga0209517_10001799_pt1 | contig 31470 bp, 17 predicted proteins | sample PeaSoiMetSII2010_FD_187695 | JGI IMG/M metagenome (GOLD analysis project Ga0209517, IMG submission 187695) | Peat soil microbial communities from Weissenstadt, Germany - SII-2010 (SPAdes) (version 2) | ecosystem: Environmental > Terrestrial > Soil > Wetlands > Peat | place: Germany... | reverse complement strand
CCCGTCACCTCTGCGAAGAACTCAACGCCACGAAAACCATTTTCCCAGGCACCGAACTCCGCCTGGTTTATCAAGTCGGCTCAAATCACATCCCCCGAGATCAGGAGGTCTGAAGCTTCGGCTCGGCACAGAGGGCCATGGCGGGGAGGATTAGGAGAGAAAAGCAGCGATTCATGTGAACTCCAGTCGGGTTTACAAAATCGGCACCATTTTACAACGTAGGTTGCGGGCGGTGCTGAGGCGCGCAAGTCCAGGCGAGTGCCGATGTTGGGGATTACGGTTCCCGCCGACCAAGGTCGGCCACACGGCTGGTGTAACCTGGACGAAGCAATGCTTCGCCAGACATCGGAAGCAGTCCATCGATCCTCAGCATCTGGCGACCCAAACACGTGAGCACCCCACACAGATTCGCACCCCGCCACGCACCGAGGCGGCCCATTGGCAGGCGGCGCGCCTCATTCAGAAGATCGACGTCCACTGCCGTTCGTGGTTTCCTGCTCCTTACGGCCGTGACGGTGACGTTCGCAATCCTCGCTCTGCGAGATCGGTACACGTTCAGCCTTCAGTCACCCGTTCGGTTTCATCTTCAATGGCCACTCGTAATCGCCGCCAGAACCCCGAGCGAGGATGCTGCTGAGGCCCAGGCCGATCAATTCGGCCACCGATTGACGGCCTACCAGCAATACGCCTGCAACAAATTCGGTCCTGCTTGTCGGGTGGCCCTCGCCATCCAGCGGGCCGAGAATCCGCGGGGCTCTTGTGAGATCTACCATTACAATTCCGACGGCACTTTGGACTGGGGCTACTTCCAGATCAATACGGTCCACCTGAAGAGAGCCGGCGTGAATTTACGCGATCTGTTGGATTGCAGGGCCAATATCGATTTTGCGTACCAGCTCTACCAGGAAAGAGGCTTCGCACCCTGGAGCACTTTCAATGACGGATCTTACCGAAAATTCCTGCGGAGCCGGTGAGCCCACGTTCCCCGATACCGGGAGCGGGCCGTTGAACTCCCACGATTCCAGGATCTTCCCGATCACCGCCCGGGGGACACGTAGCGGTGCCGGCGCGGGAGCACCCGTGCTCGGGGTTCTTCAAGTTGGTACAGTAGCCGTTCTGATTATGAACCGCTCTTTAACGGTCGTCCTCACCGCGGCAGGGCTCTGGTCGGCCGCGGTTTCTGCGGATCAAGCCGCCAGGTGGCAGATTGACCCTTTCTTGCGCCCGACCGGCACGAATCCCGTGATCGTGCCGAACAAGGATTCGTTGTTCCGGAACCCCCTGGATGGTAAGCCGGTCCACTGGGAGGCTCTGCACACATTCAATCCGGCGGCCATGGTGCGCAACGGCAAGATTTATGTGCTCTACCGCGCGGAGGATGACACGGGCGAAATGCGCATTGGCATGCACACCTCGCGGCTGGGCCTCGCCGAAAGCGACGATGGCATCCACTTCACTCGCCGGCCGGAGCCGGTTCTCTACCCCGATAACGATTCGCAAACGGAGCGGGAGTGGCCGGGCGGCTGCGAAGACCCGCGCATTGTGGAGAGCGAGGACGGCACGTACGTCCTGACCTACACACAATGGAACCGAAAGAAAACCGACGCTGCCATCGCCACGTCCAAAGATCTGATTCACTGGACGAAGCACGGCCCCGCGCTGGGCACTTCGGGCAAGTATGCGGCTCTATCCTACAAATCGGCGGGGATTGTGACGCGTGTCGGGAACGGCCGCCAGATGGCAGCCAGAATCGGCGGCAAATACTGGATGTACTGGGGAGAAGGAGTCATCCGCCTGGCAAGCTCGGACGATCTCATCCACTGGAAGCCCATCGAGAACGGGCACGGCGAACCGGTCGCGGTGCTGGCGAAACGCGAAGGCCACTTCGACAGTTCGTTCCCCGAGACCGGCCCGCCGCCAGTGCTGACCCCCAATGGCATCGTGGTGCTTTACAACGGCAAGAACGCCCCAACCGGCGGCGACCCGGCACTCGGCCCGAATGCCTACTCGGCGGGCGAGGCACTATTCGCAGCGGATGCCCCGGCACTGCTCATCGCGCGCACGGATCAGCGCGTGTTCAAGCCGGAACTGCCGTTCGAAAAGACGGGCCAGTACGCCGCCGGGGACACTTTCGTTGAGGGCTTGGTTTGGTTCCGGAATCAGTGGTTTCTGTATTACGGCTGCGCCGATTCGATGGTGGGAGTTGCCATCGCCCGCATGCAACCGATTTAGTTTAGTTCCACCACCACGTCGTCATCCTGCATTCTCGACGCAAAGGAAGGCGGCTCCGTAGGCTTCCAGGACAATCCATCGCGAGGTTCCACCCGCGAGGCGAGCCGCAGGGGACCAGGAGTTTTGGTCCATGCACAAAACAGGCCAGGGCGCGCAGCTTGGGGAGGTCGCGTCGGAGTGGCACGCACACCACTGACTTGCGGCGGGCGCTCGCCGCCGAACTCGCGGGCCGGCCGCCGCGACGCGCTACTTCCTTTTACCGCCTTTCTTAACCGCTTTCTTACTCGCTTTCTTACCCGGCGCGGCAGGCGGAGGGCCGTTACTGTTATCGATGTCCCGGTAAACCTTCCACAAGCCGCCAGGCAGCCGCTTCAGGACCACCAGGTACTTGAACGATTCCTCAATCGGATTGCCGGATTTCGGGGTGATCGTGGTCGTGGCGTTGCCACGATCATAGGCCCAATCGCCCGCCAACTGGGTTTCCAGCGAAGTGATGGCGACTTTGACGGCGTTCGCCTTGAACATCGCCTCGTACAGGGACTGGATGGCCGGCCTGCCATCAACGGCCGGTTGATTGACGGGCATCACGATCGCGTCATCGGCGAAAAGGGCGGCAAGGGCTGCTGCATCGTTGGAATTGAAGGCGACGCTGAATTTTCCGCGGAGCGCATTGACCGCTGCTATGTCGGCGGCGACATCCCTCTTGTCTTCCGGCTTGGGCCCGGTCTGGCACCCGGCGAACGTCAACACCGATGTGAGTGCGAACGCGCAAAGTCCCACGTTACGTAATGTCATGGTTCCCCCTGTGAATATCCGCTACGAACCGCAATTCTCGAATTGGGGCCAGGATTTTCGTTGTGCTTTCCTGGCCATCAACGATTGTACGTCTAACCGCAATAATCAGAGTTGTTTTTCTGGAAGTTTCCGTTCCGCGCAGCCCAGGAGGGTACGTAAGAGGCCGAAATCGCCTCAGTTGCCGTGCAGGACCACGGTTAGGCTCTTCACCGCCGCGTCGAAGCGGTCGGGGTCGGGGAACTGCCGGGGATCGCGGTTGGCACAACCCATCATGGCAAGCAGGGACTGGCCTGCCTGGATCTTCCACACGTCCCCCCTCACTCCCGGTGCGGGGGACGAAACAGGACCTCGGCGGCGGACGTGACCAATCGCCGTGGCGCTATCCGTTGGACCTCCACTCCGACCCAATTCATGAACCCCGATATGACTGAGTGTTCTCCCGCCGCCAGCGCCCGCAGCCCAACCCGTGCCACGTCGCCCGCCGATTCCATGCCGATTGCGATCTCGTCCGGCACACCCGCGACCTTCTGGAACTCCGACGTCGTCGGGCCGGGGCAGAGGGCACAGACTCGCACACCATAGCGTTCCACCTCCTGAGCCAGCGCCTCGGCGAACAGCAAGTCAAAGGCCTTACTCGCGGCGTAGGTAGCCATGTAGGGCACGGCCTGATATGCGGCTGTGGAAGAGACGATCAGGATGTCGCCCGAGCGGCGTTCCACCATGCTGGGAAGGTATAGGCGCGTGAGGTGAACCACGGCGGAACAGTTCACCTGCACGATTCCGAGTTCGGACTCCGCATCGCTATTGCAGAACGCACCGTAGGAACCGAGGCCCGCATTGTTGACCAGCAGGTCGACGGTTATGCCCCGTGCTTCGGTGAAGGCAAAAATCTCTTGAGGCGCACTTGGCTCGGCAAGATCCGCGGCCAGCACTTCGACCTCGACGTCATACGCCGAGCGCAGTCTCTTGCGCAGCTTCGTAAGCCGCTGCCTCCGCCGCGCCGTGAGCACGAGATGCGCGCCCCCCGCCGCTAGTTCCTCCGCGAGTGCCCAGCCGATGCCGGAACTCGCGCCGCTCACCAACGCCCACTTCCCGCGCCAGGAATCCAGGTTCGCCATCACGCGTAACGTAGCACCTGGATTGGATTCAACACAACCGCTGTGGCAAAAGCGCGACAGTCCGGTTGGTGCGCGGAAGTTTGAGCGAGTCCGCCTCCCGGCTTCAGAGGTCGTTGAGGGGAGAGCGGAAAACCCCTCCCTGGTCCCCGTATTCCTTCACTTCAAACCTTGCAAAGATCCGATCCCATTTTGCGTTGCTCAGGCATTCCGGACAGGAGCCGCAAGGGCAACGCGTGTAGGGTCGAAGTGGAGGTAGAGGAGCGTTAACGGGCAGCGCATCGCTGTCCAGCTTCACATTCGTATGCAGTCGTCGCATCGTCACCATCTAACTTCGAATTCCCGGAGACATCTCCAGCACCGGTATTTCCGGCCGACAGGGCGAGATATGGACCGGTGGAACAACCGGCAGTAGAGGTTTCCCAGGTTCAAAAACAGCAGCCTGTGGACCGTCGTCAACAGAAGGGTTCGCCGGTTAGCTGCCAAACAAGACTCCGACGCGCTCATGCGAAGCCTCCGAAAAGAGCCGGGACACAGCCAGGAGGAACTGTACCCCGGCGTTGGGTTGCCGTTTTGGCTTGCGGCGGGCAAGTCAACCTGCACCAAGGATTATGCGCCTGGGTTTGGTCCAGTGGAAGTCCTGTCCGTACTGCCACCAGTACCAACCGGTTCCCGGCCTGAGCCTACGTCCGCCGCCGGAATCTCGCACCGCTCCCACGAGCAAAGCGGCAGGGCCAGGATCTGCACTGACGCTCGGCGAAGGAGAACTGCAACAGGTCGCACCGCCGCTCCGGGCGGTGCCTGGCGACCAAGATCGCGCCCAGACTGGCCCGGCGAGCCTACGGGAGCGGCTGTCGTCGACATTGGACGAAGTTTGCCGCCGGTCTAAATGCGATATCGACAGACGATCGATCGCCCACCCGGAGAGTGGGGGCATCGGACGCCCGTTGGACGGACTAGGTCTCTGACGGGTGGTTCGGTACGTTTGCGAAACGCCTCCCTCACGGTCGGGGCTCCGATCAGAGCCGCGACCGTCAGGGAGCGGTTTCCCTCAAGAGCACGACATCACACGGTCAGAGACCTAAGCTCGGATGTCTGGCTTCTAATGCGCCGTGGGGCGGTTGTAGTTCGGAAACGCCGGACGCCGGAGTACCGGCGGCGGGTTTTTCTTGAGTTCCTCCAGTACCACTTCGACCGCCTTCTCCAGTTGCGGGTCACGCCCCTTTCGAACCAGTGCCGGGTCCTGCTCCACCTCGATATCGGGCGGCACGCCGATGTTCTCCACCTCCCACTCCCCCGTGAGCGGGTTGTAGATGCCGGAACTGGGCGCACCCACGAAACCTCCGTCCATGAGCGGGGGCCCTCCGGCCATCCCCACCAGCCCGCCCCACGTGCGCGTTCCGATCAGCTTGCCCACGCCGGCGCGCTTAAAGTACCAGGGCATGGCGTCACCGCCCGAGCCCGCGCGCTCGTTGATGAGCATTACCTTCGGCCCAAAAATGCCCTGCGGCTGCACCAGGTCGCTTCCCACCCGATTGGCCGCGGCGCTGAGCGGCTTGCGGTTGAGGATCTCCGCGATGTCGGTAGCCAGCAGACCGCCGCCATTGAAGCGCTCGTCCACGATGGCGGCCTGCTTTCCGATCTGCGCGTAGAAGTAGCGGTTGAACGCGGTCAACCCGCCATTGGCCGTGTCCGGCATGTAGATGTAGGCCACTTTGCCGCCGGTCATCTGATCGACTTTGCGCCGATTCTCCTCAATCCAGGCGAGATTCCGCAGGCGACCCTCGTCCGCCACGGGATCCACGGTTACCTCGCGCGCCCCGGCGCCGCTCGCATCCGGGCCCACGCGCAGCAACACCGATTTATCGGCCAGACCTTCGAAGAAGCTGTAGAGGTTTTCCGGGGGACGCACCTCGCGGCCGTTGACCGCCAGCAGATACTCGCCCGCTTTCACATTCACTCCCGGCTGCGTGAGCGGCGCGCGAAGTTGCGGGTTCCAATTCTCGCCGTTATAAACCCTGCTGAAGCGGTACCTGCCGCCGGCAACCTCGTAATCGGCGCCCAGCAGGCCCGTCTGGACGCGCTTCACTTCCGGCGTATCGCCGCCTCCCGTTCCCATATGGCTCACCGTTATATTGCCCAGCATCTCCTGGAAAAGGTAGGTGAGATCGTCCCGGGAAGCCACGTTGCGCAAATAGGGCTCATATTTCTTCTCCGCAGCCTTCAGATCGAGGCCGTGAAGATTGCGGTCGTAAAACCAGTCGCGTTCCACCCGCCACGCTTCCCGGTACATCTGCTTCCATTCCTGGACCGGGTCGACCCGCACTTCGATCCCACTGGTTTTGAGCGCGCCCTGGCCTCCGGCCGGCGGCGGCGCCGGGGGAGGTGTTGGGCCGCCGGCCCCCGTGGCCATGGGCCGCAGGGCTGCGATCATCCAGTTCTCTCCCTGACGATAGAGCGCTTTGTCGCCGCCAAACGACATCTGGAAACTGTTGACGCCGGTGAGCGGCGCGTCGCTTTTCCGGGCCTTCAGATCGTACCGGTAGACGGCCAAACCCGGACCAAGGCCTGGACCTGCCCCCGAAACATCCGGGGCCGCCGCGGCGAGCGCCAACAGCGTGCCCGCCTTCCCCACCTGCAGCGCGGTGTATCGCCGGGGCGGCATGGGCACGGACAGGATCCGCTGGTCGATTCCGTCGAGGTCGATCTTGACGTCCGCGGCGCCGGGTTTGGGCTTCGCGGCCTCGGCCGGCTTGGCTTCATTCGGCGGCGCTGCGCCCGATGCGGTGTCGGGCTTGGCGGCTTCCGGCTTGGAAACGTCGGGCTTCTTCTCGTCAACTGCCTTCTCCTCATCGCTCTCGGGCGCGAACGGAGAGGGCTGCGCCTTGTCCAGAACCGCGAGGTAAATGGAGCTGGTCGAGGTGCTGCCCACGGCGTGAATATCGAGTCCGAGGCTCTCACCGGAGTTTGTGCTCGCCGTGAAGTAGAGATACTTACCGTCTTTGTCGAACACGGGATTGGTGGCGTCGCTCAAGCCGTCGGTCACCTGCGTGGATTTTCCGTCGGCCAGCGAATAGAGATGGATGGCGCTCAGCTCGTTCGGCAGCACCTTCGAATATGCCAGCCATTTGCTGTCCGGAGACCATGCGCCTGCAATGTCCCCGGTGCGCATCTGGTAGGTGTCCTGGGCCACCTCCACCTGCTTCGCCGTCTCCAGGTCCACGTACGAAAGCCGCATGAAGGTGTCTACCAGGGCGATTTTCTTGCTGTCCGGAGAAAACCTCGGCGAATGGTAGAAACCGGCTTTCAACTCGATCTTCTTCACTTCGCCGGCGCCGCTCTGAGAGTGGACGTGGAGCGCGTACTCGCCCGATTCATCCGAGAGGTACGCGATCGACTTGCCGTCCGGCGACCACTGCGGGTCGCGTTCCATCACTCCCGGCGTATTCGTCAGGTTGCGGGGGTCGCCCTTCTCCGCCGGTACGGTGATGATGTCGCCGCGGGCCGCAAACACGGCGCGAGCGCCATTCGGCGACACGGCCGGCGAGCTGAGCCGCCGCCCCACGTTAACCAACCTGGTGCGCAATTCCGGAAAATCGCCCTGTACGCGAATCGCAATCGCTTTCGTCTTGCCGGACTTCAGGTCATAAAGGGAAATCCCGCCGAACTGTTCGTAGACAATCGCATCCGGTCCAAGCGAGGCGGACTTCAGGTCCAGGCCCTGGTTCGGAATCGCTTCGCGCACGGTTTTCGTCTTCACATCGTAGTAGAAGAGCGTCACCGGCCCGTTGCGGTCCGACAGGAAGTAGACGCGGTCTCCGGACCACATGGGGTTGAAGTCGTTGGAATTCGTGCGCGGCACCTTCGTTATGGTGCTGTCGGAGAGGCGGGCGAGCCAGATGCGCGCCGTCTGGCCGCCGCGATATCTCTTCCACATCAGGAACGCCTTCCCAGTGGGCTCGTAGGCGATCGACTGGCCGTCGGCCGACATCGACGCCTGGTACCCGGTAGGGAGCGGCAACTTTTCTTCCACGCCCCCCTCGGCCGGGACGCTGAACATCTCGCCGTAACGCGAATATGCGGTTCGCGATGACCCGAAGATGACCCGCTTGCCATCAGGCGTCCAGCCCAGGACGCGATCGGGCGCAGGGTGCCACGTGAGTCTCTTCGGCACGCCGCCCGAAGCGGGGACGACGAAAACGTCCACGTTGCCGTCGTACTCGCCAGTAAATGCGATGCGTGTACCGTCGGGCGAAAACGCCGGGTCGGTTTCAACACCGGTTCCGCTGGTGAGGCGCACGGCGTCGCCTCCTTCACGCGCCACGCTCCAGAGGTCGCCCGCATAGACAAACACGATATGGGTCTTGCTCAGAGTTGGCTTTTGCAGTAGCAGCGGTTCGTCCGCCGCGGCCCCGATGGCCGTTAGGGCGCAGAGGGCGAGTATGAGACGCATAGATCCTCCTTAATCCTCCTTGTGTCCCGTGGTGAATCCAGGATACACGAAGAGCTGTTGCGGTACCACATTGAGCTGGTTCATGGCCTGCTTGCTTATGCCGGCGCGCTCGGCGAGAGTGCCTGGGCGAACCCCACCCGGGCCCGGAAACTGCAGCAGTTGGATTTCACAGGCGCCGCCATCGGGTTCCGGTCCGCCGAAACGTACAACACCTCCGTGCGGGAAACGACGTTCAAGCGGCATCGGCTCTCAGTGGTTCTTTTCCTGCGTTGTGAGATACTGCTCTACGCTCTGGATGTCGCGGGCCAGCGGTGTCGACGCGGAGCCGGCTGGGTCAGCTTGCTGTGCCTTCTTCAGGGAATCCAGTACGGAATGAAAATCGTTTACGTGAGCATAGAGTGAGGCCAGTGCCCTGTACGGAAGAGCCAGACTGTAGTCCGGCGCATCGACGTTCAGCGTGAGTGCTTTGCGCAAGACTGCTTCCCCGAGAGCGAACTGCCGGCGCTTCTCCTCGGGAGATTGCGCGATGCCAGTGAGGCGCTCGTAGCAAAGCCCCTCGTATAGCAGCGGTCGCGGGTCATCTGGAAGGAGTGCGGCGGCCTCCTGGTAGCGAACCAACGCTCGCTGATAGTAGCCAGGCTTTTCCTCATTCGGTGCGCCAACCTCGCGGCCGAAAATGATGTTGCCCTGCCCAATCATCACCGTTCGGTAGTTGGGATCCATCCGGGGCACATTGCCGGTAGCCAGGGTTTCCAGAGCTTCGCGCATCGACTCTTCAGACTGGCGGCGGAGTTCATTCCTCTCGCGGACCAAGGGCTCACGCTCTTCCGGCCGAACGGCCGCAAGTTCCTGGGCGTCCATGACTGCCTGGCCTTCGCAAGCTTCGGCAAATCTGCTGAGAACTCGCGCATCGGACGATGCGAAGCCAGAGGGCGCCTTGGAGGCCAACCCGAAGTACTTGACCGCGTTGACGTACGCTTCTTTCTTGTCTTGCCAAACGGTCGAGCCTATCGTGTCGACGTTGAGTTGGGCCGCGTGCGTGAGATACCCATCGGCCAGGCCCTCGTACACCGGCGTAAGGACGAGCAGACGGTTGTCCGCATTGTTGGATTGGTTGGTTTCGCCAATCTGCAATGCATGATTCAGATACACCAACGCCTTGTCGGCTTCCGGCGGACTCAAGTGGAGGTACGCTAAACCCAAGTTCGTGAGTGCCCACATATTCTCAGGACTGGTGTCTACCGCGGCCGTCCACAGGCTCAGATCGGGCTGCGGCCGTCCATTCCACTCAGTGGTTTTGCCGCACCAGACCTCCGTGCGGCCGAAGGAGCGCGCGGTATAAACAGTTACGACCAATAAGAGTGCAGCGCAGACTTCAAACTGCTTCGGACGGGAGGCGGGAAAACACATGGCGGTTAGCGCCAGCAGCCCCAAGATGGCTCCGGCGGTGGGCACGAACAAATAGCGGTCAGCCATCTTTGTGCTTGTCGGTATCAGGTTCGATACCGGAATTAAAGCGATCAAATACCAGAAAATTCCGAAAGCGATCAGCCGGCGATTGCGATCCAGCGACCCGGCCAGGCGCATGGCGATCCACACGGCCGCGCAGACCAGTGCAGCTCCGAGCAGGCCTTTCACGCTGACGTTGGGACCTCCCATCCAGGTATAGGAAGCACTCATGTGGGCGGGCACAAAAGCCTTTCCTGCGTAGGCGAGCATGACCTCAAAAGTGAGGTTTAGCGTGGGCAACAGTGTCAAGCCACCCTTGATTGCGCCTACCTGCTGTTGTGCCCAGATAGTCCACGCGGAGCCAGCGCCGAACACCACACTGAGGGCAACGAATGGCGGACCCAATACCCGCATTCCCGCGCTGCTTCCGTCGCGAAATGCCGCCAACTCCTCTGCGGATGGCGCGACCGCTAGAATCAGGAGCAATACACCAACCGGTACGAAGATCAACCAGCCCCCATGCATCGCGTCTCTCTCCAGCACGGTGCGGAAGATCTTAGTGGAAAGGCCGCCGACAACCAGAAAGATCGCCGTCAACGCGAGCACACGAGTCAGGAGCGGATGGCAATGCCTCTTCGTCCAGCGCCAGCTCGTGATAGCGGCGTGGGCGCCGGAGCAGAATTCGTAGGCGGCGAACAGCGCCGGTAGGATCACGGCGATAGGTTTGGAGAGAACTGCCAACAGAACAAGGAAAACGGTGAGCGCGTGCCGGAGCCTCCATTGGCTTACGGTCGAGGCCGCGAGCGCCCACAGCCAGGCGAGAAATGACAACACAATAAAGATCAGCGACACCAGATCCTTTCGTGCTGAGAGCCAGGCAACCACCTCGGCGTGGATCGGATGAACTGCAAACACCAAGGCCCCGAGCACGGCGATAATGGTGGGAACACCGAGCCGGCGATAGAGCCAAATCAGCAGCGACGCGCCAAGAAACGCATAGAGGAGCTGCGTGATGCGGAATGGCAGCCCATCGAAGGGCTGCGTTTTGTCGGCCAGCGCACGATCGATAAGCCAGGTCGTGGTCGTGACTGGGTGAAAATTCGCAAAGTACGGCTCAGTCCAAACCGCGTCCAGACGGGAAAATGCAGGGTTCACGCGGACGTATGGACTGTGTACAAGGTAGAAAGGGTCTTCGTAGCCGATGGGCGGAACCCGAATCGTCTGTCCATATATGATGGCGGTGCAGAGTGCGATGAGGACGATGCCGACGACCCAGAGGTACCGAAATTGCTCCCCCGGCCAAGCTCGTGCCTCGGCACTCTTCTCAGGGTGCTTCTGTAACTCGGCCACACGAGCGGCTTCTGTTTTTTGGGACTCGCGGCGGCGCTTTCGCTTCATGAAAGAAGTTTGATTCTAGATCCCGACGCAAACCAAAGCAACTCACCTCGCCGGCGCCTGGGTTTGAGGCTCGTCGCTCCGTGTCGCTCAGAAACTGAGTACACCGCCTACCGATGGAGAGCGACGGCCGCCGTGCGCGCCACATCGCCGACTTCGCCATGCATCTGACGGCTGATGGTGGCGATCTCCGGCGCCAGCGCGTAGAGTTTTTGCTCTGCCGCCGTGGCCATGGCGCAAGCGCGCAGCCAGGGGTCGCCGTGTACGATCAGGTCCCGCACGGTCGACTCGGCGTCGCGCACTTCGACCCCAAACAGCAATCTCCCGTGCTCCGCCACGCGATCGGACGCATCCAGCAGGGGAATCAGCACGCGCTTTAGCGGCCGGTCGAGCACATTATCCAGAAACTCCATCGCGGCCTGGAACTGCTCCTTGCGGTGCGTTTGGACGGCTATGTAGGCCGCTTGCATCTCCTGGAGCGGGTAGCGCAAGCCGAGCAGGTTGAAGAGCCGCTCGAGGGTATGCTTCAAGCGGTCTTCAATGGTGCGCACCAGCAGGCTCGTGGCGCTGTGCGGGTGGGCGTGAGGCCGGAACGGCTCGAGGGCTGCATACAGCTCGAAATAACGCCGGGCTTCCGCAAGAATCTGCGCGGTAACGAAGGGCTCGCCAAATTCCAGGTGGGGCGCGGTCTCGCGCAACCGAATTAACGCCTTGAGGCTTGCGGCTCGAACGCCGACATCTTGAAGCTCGTTCAACGCGCCCAGCAACACCTCCACGCTGCGCTGATTGGCGAAACGTTGCAGAACGCGCGGGATCTGCCGCCGTACCGTGACCGGAACGCTTTCGTCGGCCAGACAATCCTCCAGCACGCCCGCGATCCGGTTCCCATAGGCCGCCAGCGATTGGATCGCGGCGGCGCGGATGAGGGGCTCGGACAGGCGCCGCAGAATGGCTTCCACGCAGCCGCGGTCTTTGCGCGCGCCGGCGGCGCGGCAGGCGGCCGCCGCAACCATGGGGTCTTGGTCCTCCACCAGCGCGATCAGAGGCAAGCGCCGCGCGCTGGCCAAGGAGTCCTCGGGCCGCACGCCCCAGGCAAACGCCGCCAGGGCGCGGGACCTCGGGTCGGGCGATTTCCAGTTTTGTTCCAGCCATTCGCCCGTAATGACAGCCGCCGCGATCGCCGGCTTTCCCGCCATGGCTTCCACCGCCGCTTCGGCCAGCGCATGCCTGTCCGAATGCAAGAACCCGGCGGCATGGGAATGAGCTTCCGGAGAAACCGTCAGCACGTAAGCCACGGCCGCTTTCAACGCCTCTCCCGTGCGGGAAATTTCGTCGAGCGCCTCGGGAATCAGATTCACCTCCGGCAGCGCGGCGGCGATCTCGAAAACCTTCTCACGCACCTGGCCCAGGGGGCTCTTCTTCAGTTTCAGCAGCAGAGCGGAAGCATGGTAGCCCGGGGCTTCCGCCAACAGCGTCAGGGCGTAGCATGCCGGGCGCGCGGCGCCGGTGAGAGCGATCGGCTCGAGCATGGCGATGGTCTCCGGATCGCCCACCGTAATGCGGGAGCTTTCCAAATCCAGGCGGCGCCGCTGCAGCCGGTCGCGCACAACGCCGAGATACTCGCGGTGCGCGCGGCGCGCCAGCAGCAACCAAACGACCGCGCAGAAAATGGTAAGCAGCGCGACTGCGCGCACGTCCCGTACGCCCAGCGCCAGCAAGGACGCGAGCGCCACCCCCGCCAGGCCGCGGCCCGAGCGATCCACGAAAATATCGACGAACGCCTTGGTCCGGTTTCGCAGGTCGGCCGACAGCGGCAGAAACAGCAGCTCCATGGCCGTGCGGTTGAAGGTATACCGGTTCAGGTTTTCCATGAAGCGCGTCATCACGGTGGTGACGATACCGGGAACCAATACCGAGCCGAGCGAGAACACTCCCAGCGTCATCGGGCCGATCTGCAGCATCCCGCCCACGCCGGCGCGGCGCACCACCCAGGCGGTGAAAAAGAACTGCAGCAACAGGCAGGCGCTGTTCAGATACAGAAAATAGCGGGCCTGGAACGCAGTGAGCACCTCGCCTCGATAAAGCCGCTGGGCGATGGCTTGGAACTGGAAATCGACCAACTCATCCACAATAAAGGTCAGAAGAATGACCGCGATGATGATCTGCAAATGCCGGTGAGAGGCTATGGAGCGGAACAGCTCGCGGGATGAGAATGGCGTCTGCTGGCGCGCGCCCCGCGCCCGCGACAAGTCCGCGGCCGCATGCCGCGCCGCCAGACGGAAAGCGCCGTACGCGAACACCACCATCACGCCGGAAACCAGAATCAGGTTACGCGAGCCCAGCGAGTGGGCCGCGACCGATGTGATGGCGCTTCCCAGCAATCCGCCGAGCACCGCGCCGAGGCCCAAAAGCCCGTACAGGCGCTTAGCCTGGCGCGAATCGAAAATGTTGGCCGCCACCAGCCATCCCTGCGAAACCAGCACGACGCTGAACAGGCTGACCCACACGTTAAACACATAAAGCATCCACGGGCGGCCCGGTCCTACCAGCCACCACAGCCCGATGAGGCACAGCACCGAGATGGACATGGCCCAGCCGACTGCCACCTGCAACGACGCCTTCAGCGCAATCCGCGTGTAGAACTGCGCCACGAACCCGCCGGCGACCGCGCACAGGATATACAGATAGGGCAACTGGCTGATGGGGAGCTTGTTGAGAAACATCGCCGCCGAAACCGGCTTGAGAATGTAATACGCCACCATCACCAGGAGCAGATACAGCGCCATGTACGCCGTCCGTACGGCTTCTCCGGGTCGCACGTCGAACAGAGTGCGCCAGACGGCTTTGAACTTGGACATAAGGGATTGCCCATTGTACAGCACAGATGGCTCGGTTGGCGGGAGACAGGCGCAGGGGATCCCTCCTGATAAACAGGCGAATAACGGGTGTGGATTGGTTGCGCTAACCTCTTGCACGCGCTGCAAGGCATTCCGACGTTCTACGCCAGGAGATCCGGCGGCCCTGCGGCGCAGCAGGCCATCGGGCGAGCCGCCTGATGCTGCCGACACGGCTTGACAGCACTTCGCGTCTCAACTAGCGTTGAGGACATGTTGACCGGACAAACGGGACGGGGCAGGCTGGTCACCGCCCTGTTCTATGCGGTAATCCACGCCACAGGCGCTTTCGGAGCCACCGCCATCATCCTGGATCGTACACACCAGAGCCAGGTCTTCCATGAGACACGCCATTACCGTATCTTCCTGCCGCCCGACTACGAGACCTCCGGGAAGCGATATCCAGTGGTGTACTTTTTCCACGGATGGGGTGAACGCTACAACCAGTGCAGCGCCGGCCACAATTACGATCAGGGTGCGGACTACAGCGGCGACAACTTCGCGAGCTTCGTCGGCACGCATGATTTGATCGTGGTGCGGTGGGATGGGCATAACCCGAGGACGCCCGGCGAGAACTACGTCCGGCCATATAACATCGGCCCGGTGGAGACGGACCGGCAGTTTCCGCTGTACTTTCCCGAACTGGTACGCTACATTGACGCCACGTACCGCACCATACCGGATCGTGGGCACCGCGGCACGTCCGGCTTGTCCATGGGCGGCTTCATGTCGTCCTGGGTGGCGGGCAAATACCCCGACCTGGTTTCGAGCATGTCGAACTTCATGGGCTCTTCGGAGTTCGTGGTGGGGCCGCGCGGTTTTCCCGTGGAATACCGGCACGAGGAGATGCACAACAACTATGACGGCATGCGGACGCGAATGATCATGGGGACGGATGACTTCATCCAGTTTTATCATCGCCGCATGAACCTGATCTGGGATTACACGCAGGGGCATCACGAGTCGGAAATATTTAAAGCCGATCACGGCACGCCGGGGATTGCGAAGACTATGCTGTTTCACATGCGCGCGTTCGCCGATCCCCTGCCGAAGCCGACGGTGTGGAACCATGTCGACGTCTACCCGGAGTTTTCGGTCTGGGGTTGGGACGTTGCGACGGACCGAAAGGAGCCTGGTTTCACGGTTCTCGAAAACGTGTCGCCCACCGGATTCCACTCGTGCGTTCGCGAATGGGTGCCATTGGGTCGGCTGCTGGCCAACGCACAGGTCAGAATTACGACGCCTTCGTTCTACCGCCCAGGTCAAGAAGTGACGGTAAACCTGATTCGGCTTCGAGACGGCCAGGTGCGTCACTTGCAGGAAAAGGCCGATTCGAAAGGCCAGTTAACTGTCGGGCTGGATGGAGAGGAATACGAAGTCGGCATCGGTTCCGGACCAAACTTGGCCTTGGCGGGATTCGCAATTGAGGAAGCAGCCTGGGCAACGGACACCAAGCCGGTCCGTTTGCGTGCGTGCTTCGTGAACAAGGGAGACCATGCTACGGCCGCACTGCGAGTGCGCTGGGAGACTCGGAACGCAGGTGTGCGGTTGGATGCCGCGGCGGCTACTATACCGCCGCTGCCGCCGGGGAAATCCGCGCAAGTTCCTCTGGCGTTCACGGTGCAGGACCCCACGCGCGAGATTGTCAAGCTATTCGCGGTGGGCGAACACGTGCGGTTGCCTTTGGAGATTCCGACCTTCCCAGCGGCCGGGAAGACCGACGATTTCCGCATTGCGGACGGGCTTTCGCTACCGGTCTATCAGGGGGCCGAGACCGTGCAGCAGTTGACCTTGGGGACGGGTAATGGCGACGGATACGCCAACGCCGGAGAGCGGATTGCGATTCTGCTGCCGGAAGGCAACGCGTATAGGGCCGCCGAGTTGTTCACGAATGACGCTTGCGTCGATCTCACCAAGCGCGTATCCGATGGCTGGGCCGGCTATGACCACGTGGGAGCCTCGGCGAAAATTTCCCTGCCGCTCATTCAGGGCAGTTGCGCGCCGGACCATTTGGTCCGTGCCCTGGCGCGCGTACAATTGCCGGATAAGCCGAATCACAAGATACGCTATCGGGTGGTTGAGTTTCAGGTCAAGTAGCCGGGCGGCGCGAGCTACTCGCGTAGATGGACCATTCGCAGATCCTCGACCATGCCGGACTGCGCCAGATGGGATAGAAGATGGGATAGAATGGGTTCCACTCAGGGATATTGTCATGAAACCCACCAACTCGACACTCCGTGGCCTTCTCGCCACCGTTCTGTTACTTGCCGGGTTCGCTTCATGCGTAGTCGCGCAAAGCCCCCACGACGCTCTTCTGAAGAACTTGAAATTCCGCAATATCGGGCCCGCTACCATGGGCGGACGAGTCGACGATCTTGCGGTCGTGGAATCCGACCCGCGTATTATCTACGTCGGGTCCGCGGCTGGCGGAATCTTCAAGACAGTCAATGGGGGTAATACCTGGCAAGCGATCTTCGACGATCAGCCCAATCCATCGATCGGGGATCTCGCGCTGGCGCCTTCGAATCCGGCGATTCTTTATGTGGGTACGGGGGAGGCCAACAACCGCCAGAGTTCCTCATGGGGCAACGGAGTTTACAAGTCGATGGACGGCGGTACCACGTGGATGCACCTGGGCCTCGCCGAGACCCACCACATCGGGCGCATTGTGGTCCATCCCACAAATCCGGATATGGTGTACGTGGCGGCGCTCGGCGACCTGTGGGGGCCGAACAAAGAGCGGGGTGTCTATAAGAGTACCGACGGCGGCGCTACCTGGACGCAAACGCTGGCCATCAACGAGAACACCGGCGTGTCCGATATCGCGATCGATCCGCAGAGTCCCAACATCCTCTATGCCGCGGCCTATGCGCGGCGGCGGACGGTCTTTGGGTATAACGGCGGAGGTCCAGACGGCGGGTTGTACCGGTCCACCGACGGCGGCTCGCACTGGACCAAGGTGGCCGGCGGGCTGCCGGCCACCGGAGACGTAGGCCGCTGCGCTATCGATATCTATCGCAAGAACTCGAATATCGTGTACGCGGAGTTCGAGCATGCGACGCTGGGCGGCGTCTACCGGTCGGAGGACAAAGGCGCGACGTGGACCAGGATGAGCGACACCAATCCGCGCCCGTCTTACTTCAGCCAGATCCGGCTCGACCCCAACAACGATCAGAAGATCTGGCTCGGCGGCGTCAACATCTATATGTCCGAGGATGGCGGCCGGACCTTCGTGCAGACCCGCTTCCGCGACGTCCACAGCGATGTCCACGCGATCTGGATCGACCCGGCGAACTCCGACCACATGCTGTCGGGCAACGACGGCGGCGTTTGGCAGACCTGGGACAGCGGCCGCAACTGGAGGCACCTGAACAATATCGCGATCGGCCAGTTCTACGAAATCGCGTACGACTTCCAGAAGCCATATCGCGTCTGCGGCGGCTTGCAGGACAACTACTCGTGGTGCGGCCCGAGCGCCAGCCTGCAGTCGACGGGCATCGGAAACGAGGATTGGGTCACGGTGCAGGGCGGCGACGGCTTCCACGCCCGCATCGACCCGTCGGACGCCAATATCGTCTACGCGGAATCGCAGGACGGCAACCTGGCGCGGCGCGATCTGAGGACCAGCGAATCGAAATCCATCCGTCCGCAAGAGGACAGCGACGCGGCGCCGCGGTATCGCTTCCAATGGAATTCGCCGCTGATCATCTCTCCGCACGACCCGAAGACGCTGTACTACGGCGGCAACCACCTGTTCAAATCGACCGACCGCGGCGACATCTGGGTGCGCCTGGGCGAGGATCTCACTACCGGCGCCGTGCGCGACCAGCAGCCCATCCTGGGCAAAATCCCCAAACGCGGCGAGACGCTTTCGCTGCACGATGGCGTGGTGGCATGGCCGTGCATCACGGCAATCGCCGAATCGCCGGTGCGGGCCGGAGTGCTGTACGCCGGCACGGATGACGGCAACCTGCAGGTCTCGCGCGATGGCGGCAAGACCTGGTCCAACGTGGCGAGCCATATGCCAGGCCTGCCCAAGGGCGCCTATGTGAGCCGCATCGAGGCTTCCCACAAAGAGGAAGGCACAGTCTACGTGACCTTCGATAACCATCGCAGCGGCGATTTCGCGATCTACATTTTCGCGTCGCGGAACTATGGCGATTCCTGGACCAAGATCACCAGCGGCATCCCGCAAGGAGCGGGGACGGTTCACGTAATTCGCGAAGATCCGGCCAATGCGAACCTGCTGTTCGCGGGAACGGAATTCGGTCTCTACATTACCTTTAACCGCGGCCAGAACTGGGAAAAGCTGAAGAACGGCCTGCCCACCGTGCCGGTGTTCGACCTGCAAATTCATCCTCGCGACCACGACCTGATCCTGGCCACGCACGGCCGTTCCATCTGGATGATGGACAACATCGCGGCGCTCGAAGAGATGGCGGGGAACGAGAGCGTACTGACTACCGACTTACACGTGTTCACGCCGAGGCCGGGCATCGAGTGGAAGATGGCCAATTACCGGGGCTTCCTCGGCACCGGACTGTTTTTCGCCGCGAATCCGCAGGCGGGAGTGGTGCTCGACTACTTCGCCAAGACCGGAGGACCGGTTCGAGTGACCGTCAAGGACCAGGCCGGCAACGATATTCGTCAGTTGACCGGTCGCGCCGAGGCGGGCGCGGTCAACCGCATCGCGTGGGACATGCGGTCCGACGCTCCCATACCCCCGGCGGCTGGGCAGACTCAGGCGGCCGGCGGTGGCCGGGGCGGTGGTGGCGGGCGCGGCGGCCGTGGCGGCGGTGGTCGTGGCGGCGGTGGTCGTGGCGCAGCGGCAGGTGCAGGCGCCGGCGCTCCGGCTTTCGCCGCGCCGGAGACCGGCGGAGGAGGGCCCGGCGAACCGGGAGCCGAGAACCCCGAAACCGCTGGCGGCGGGGGCGGAGGTGGTGGCGGGGGCGGGGGCCGCGGATTCGGCGGCAATCGCGGCTACCTGGTGAATCCCGGCGAATATACAGTCACCCTGACCGCGGCAGGCAAGACCGAAACCAAGACCTGTCACCGTGGAGGACGACCCGAGGCTCAGCATCTCGGCGGACGATCGGACCAAGCGCCGGACTGCCATCACCAAGCTATTCACCATGACTCGCCAGGCGGAGGAAGGGCGGCGGAAGATCGTCGCCATGAACCTGGCGGTAACCGGCGTGATTGACAGTTGGAAGCGTCCAGGGGCGCCGGCAATCCCCGATTCGGTGAAGAAGGCGGCGGACGACATGCTGGCCAGGATCAAAGCGGTTCTCCCTACGTTTGAGAGCGCCAACCAGGGAGGCCGCGGGGGTGGCGGCGGAGCCGGCGCTCCACCGCCGTACACGCCGCCTCCCGTAAACCAGAAAATCAGCCGCCTGATGGGGGCGATTGACAACTACTCCGGACCGCCTACTTCACGCCAGTTGGCGGATATCGAAGACTGCACGACGCAACTCCAGCATGGCCTGGAGGAAGTCAACAAGCTGGATGGTGAAGTGCCCAAACTGAACAAGCTGATGCAGGACGCAGGGGTGCCTTATTTCACCGTAGACACCACGAACGTTCCTCCCGCGCAGGGCGGGCGGGGAGGCGGGAACTAGCAGTGAGCGGGCGGGCGGACCCAGAGGAACCCCTGCCCTACTGACTCCCGACTAAGTCGCGGCGGCTTCGGCAGCAGCCGGGGCTGCGGACTTCTTCGCCGAACGCTTGCCTGCCGCAGCCTTCCGAGCCGGTTTGGCCGCTGCTTTCTGGGCTGCGGCTTTGGCCGCCCGGTACTCGGCCCATCGCCTTCGCGTGGCATCGGCGATGTGCTTTCGCGCCGCTGGGCTGAGGACGCGCTTGGCCTTCGCTTCCTTCACCGGCGTTGCATGGGCCTTCTTGTACGCGGCCCACCGTTTCTTCTGGGCTGCCGCGATCCGCCGGCGTGCCGAGGCATTCATCACCCGCTTCTTCTTCGGCTCCGAGGGCGCGGCAGCAGCAGCAGCCGGAGCGCCGATCTGGCTGCGGATCTCCGCTATCTTCGCTTCTATGTCGTCTCTCTGCCGCTCGTATCCGAATAAGGCAGCTTCGAGGAGAGTTCGGTCAACTGTCACCATGCGCTAAGTCTATCACGATGTCACAGTCAGTTTGGTACATTTATTTCGTGACCCGCCGAGAGATAATTGCGGTATTAGTAGCTATAGGTAACTCAACCAAGGCCGGAGCCTGGCCCCGGGCCAGTCTCGACCGCCTGGTAGAGCCGGCTCAAGGAATCGCGTTGCTGGTGGATGTGCGGACGCGAAAGTCGATCGGCGTGCACGGGGCCGCGGCGGCCGCGGGCCAGCTTGCTCCGCCCGGATCCACGATCAAGCCCTTCGTGCTTGCGGCACTCTTGCGGGCCGGAAAGATCAATCCCGAGGAGTCGTTCCCGTGTCCGGGCAAACTCCGAATCGGCGGGCGGTCGTTCGATTGCTCACATCCGCGGCTGGCTGCCCCCATTCAGGCGCCCACTGCGCTGGCTTACTCCTGCAACTGCTTTGTGGCTCACTTCGCCGAACGGTTCGAGCGAGGAGAGCTCGCGGCGGCGCTGGAGCGCGCGGGACTGGGCTCGCTGACCCGCCTGGTGGATGCGGCGGAGGTTCCGGGGCGGATTCCCGTGGCGGCCGGGCCGGAGGCCAACCAGATGGAGGCGCTGGGCGAGGAGCCGCTTCTCATCACGGCGGCGGAAATGGCGATGGGATACCGGACACTGGCGCTTAGCGCCGGCCGCCCGGGTATGGGGCCCGTGGTAGAGGGACTGGAGGGTGCGGTCGAGTACGGCACGGCACAACTGGCGCATGTAAACGGGCTAAAAGTCGCTGGAAAGACGGGGAGTGTGCGGACGGGGTCCGGAGCCCGGATGGCGTGGTTTGCGGGCTTCGCGCCGAGCCGCGCCCCGGAGGTGGTGGTGACGGTGATGCTGCAGGGGCGCTCGGGGGGAGCGGACGCAGCGCCGATCGCGGGCCGGATTCTGGAGGCCTGGCGGGCAGGGAGGATCGGATGAGGGTACTCCGGCTGCTGATGGTGCTGCCTGCGCTGCTGACGGCTCAATCGACGGTTCGGGTCCGTGTGGGCAGCGCCACGATTGCGATGCCGCTGGAACGCTACGTGGCCGGGGTCCTCGCCGGCGAGAGCAGCGTGTTCCGGTCGGATGAGGCCCTCAAGGCGATGGCCGTGGCGGCACGAACTTATGCGGTCCGGTTGCGGGGACGGCATGCGGCGGAAGGATTCGATTTCTGCGCGACGACGCATTGCCAGCGGGTGGATCCGGACGCGATCACGCCGCGCCTCGAATGGATCGCGGCCGAGACCGCCGGGGAACTGCTGTGGTTCGAAGGCAAGCCCGCGTTCACGCCCTACACGCGCGATTGCGGCGGGCGCACGGAAGATGGCGGGGCAGTGTGGCCGGACGTGGCGGCGCCTTACCTGAAGAGCCGGGAGGACCCGCACGGCGCCTCGACGTGGCAGTGGAGCGGCGATCCGGCACGGGTGGCCGAGGCGCTGCGCCGGTCGCAATTGCGGACGCCGCGCCGGGTGGAGCGCATCTCGATCTCGCAACGAACGGAATCGGGACGCGCCCGTACGCTGGTGCTCTTTGGGGAGGGCGAATCCGTGCACATCAGCGCTGGTTCGTTTCGCTTTGCCCTGGGGCGCGAACTGGGATGGAACACGGTGCTGAGCGACCGTTACGAGATCCGCTTGGGAACGGTCTTCGAAGGCCAGGGCTCGGGACACGGCGTGGGGCTGTGCCAGCGCGGCGCGGACCAGATGGGTCAGGCGGGCCACATCTACCATGAGATACTGGCGTTCTATTATCCGGGCACGGTGCCCGGCCTTAACGGCCGGGGGCTGTCGTGGCAGCGGCTGGGCGGCGACACGGTAGCGCTGCTGTCGACGCGCCCGGACCAGGACCGCAGCGTGTTGGCGCTGGCCGAACGCGAAGCACAGAGCGTCTCCCGGCGGGCGAACCTGAGTCTTCCGCGCGGCGTGGAGATTCGGGTCTATCCGGACGTGGAGACTTTTCGCAATGTCACTGGCGAGCCTGGGTGGGTGGCGGCATATACGGTGGGGCGGCGGATCCACTTGCAGCCGGCGGTTGTGCTGCGGAGCCGCGGCGTTCTGGACGAGACGCTGCGGCACGAACTGTGGCATGTGCTGGTGGAAGCGCGGGCATCGGCGGGGCTGCCCCTGTGGTTTCGCGAAGGGCTGGTCGAGTACCTGGGAGGGGCTCACGATGCGTCGAATCCGGGCACGCGAATGCCATCCGACTCCGCACTCCGGCAGACGGAAGACGAGGTGCGCGCGCGGCGCGCTTACGCCGACGCGGCCAGGGGGGTTGCCGCCGTGGTGAAGCGCTATGGCGAGACCACGGTCCTGGAATGGCTCAAGACCGGCTTGCCGGCGGAAGTCAAAAAGGCGAGCAGCAGCCAGGACGCGACAAAGAGTAAGTAGGCGAAGAGCAAGCGCGCGGCGAAGCTCAGAATCTCCATCACGAAGCTGCCGGCTTGGGGGACCCAACCGATCAGCCTCAACGGGAGCCAGAAGGAGCACAGCAGCAGGACGGGAGCCTGCAGCCAGTAGAGGCGCTTGCCGGAGAGTTTGCCGAAATGCGTAAAGCCGCGCCAGCCCTTGGATGCTACGCCGGAAATCATGGGCAGTAACGGCAGTGGCAGGATCACCCAGCGAAACAGCCAGGTCACGACGTTGAAGATGCGGAGGATAGTGGATGGCTTGACCGGCTTACGGAGCTTCAGAGTCAGCCAGGAAGCGATCTTGAAGGCGGGCTGGGAACTGTAATCGGCCCAGCGGGAGAGAAGGAGATAGACGGCCAGCACGGCGAAGGCGGCTACGAGGATAGGAAGCAAGTTTCGGAGAGCGGTGCGAAAGGCGGTGGACAGGCCAGAGGACTGTCCCACAAACACAAAGGTGGCGCCGTGGAGCAGACAGGTCAGACAGACGAGGAGCAGCGCCACCGCGAAGCTCCAGAGGAGCGTGAGTGTGCGCGACTCGCCAGTGCCCAGCCAGTAGTAACCCAGCCAGAGCAACAGGGCATTGCCACCCAGGTGGAGGGCCACCAGCGATAGGTTGGGCCGTGTCATTTGACCTCCAGTTGGCGGCTCTCGGTGGTCGCCAGGACATCGGTCTGGTACATGGGGCCCACGCGCGCGGGACTGACTCGGAAAGTTCCGGGATTGACCACTTTCAGCAGGTAGAAATACTCCTCCTGGCCTTGCGGAAAGCGGGTCTCGAAGATCGCCATGCGGTCGTCGTGCAGCTCGCGGCGCGAGAAGAGGTACGTCCACCACGGCGGCTTTTCCCGCAATTGGTAGACGTTATCGCGCTCGATGAATTCGGCGCCCGCGGGGATGGGGTCTTCGATCATCATATACTTCCACTCCGATCCCGTAACCGTGAGCCGGACGGCAAGAATGTCTCCCGAGGCCACGGGTCCGTTCTGGGGGACGGTGTCGTAGACGATCTTATCGCCATCCTTCGCGGGAACGAGCTTGAAGTAGTCGCGAAGGATATTCAGAGAGACCGTGCCGTTCTTCTGCAGCTTCTCGTCGGTGGAGTAGTATTCGGCGCGCGTGGAATAGTACACGCGCCCCTGCCCGGAGCTGGTGATGCGGATGTGGTTGACGCCGGGCTGGAGCTTGCTTTCATCGAGAATCAGTTCGGGAGTATAGATTCCCGCGGACTGGTCGAGCTTGCGCGTCACCGCCGGAGTATCGTTGACGAAGACCGTCACGTTCAGGTCGGGATTCAGCTCATTGGTGGCCTTGAGGAAGTCGGTCAACCCATAGATCACCATGGCGGTCTGCTTGGTGGAAGACCACCAGTAGCCTTCGTTGCGGTGGTTCATGAGCCACAGCGCCGCCTGGGGCAGGAGCGGGCTGTCCTTATGCTGGTGAGAGAGCAGCTTGACTACATAGGCGGTGGCTTCGGGTGTGACGTCTTCGGAGAAATCGAGCATCTCATCGCGCGTGGCGGGCCACCAGGCCTGCTCCTGGTCCTGCTTAACGCTCTTTTCGAGGGCGTCCGCGATCTCGGCGGCACGCGCGTCCTTGGCCTGGGCTTGCTCTAACGCCAGGCCCAGGAGCGCCATGCCGTAAGGCGAGAGTTTCGCGCGCTGATCGTAGACCTGGCCGAGTTGGGCGGCATTGAGCTGCGGGTTGACCACCGTGACCGAATACGCCATGTAGGCGCGAAGATCGGCCGCCAGCCGCGAATCCTGCGCGAAGTGCTTTTGCACCCAGAGAGCGCCCTTGTCGATAGCCTCCTGGTTTACCTGCACACCGGCCGCTTTGGCCTGCGCGAGGCCGGCCACCACGTACGCGGTCATGAAGGGGTGGCTATCGTCGGTCTCCCACCATCCCCAGCCGCCATCTTCGTGCTGGAAGCTGTACAGGCGGTCGAGCCCGGCGCGGATCTTCTGCTGGAGCGCGCCCTCGTCGAAAGTGACTTTCAAGCCGAGATCGCGGACCGCCTGGGTGACGATGATGTTGGGCAGGAAGCTGGACATGGTCTGTTCCACGCAACCGTAGGGGTAGGAGGTGAGATACTCCAGCGCGCCGAAGAGCGATCCGGCGATGGAAGGCGAAACACGGATGGCGAGGCTGCGCGAGCCGGGCTCGACCTTGGCGGGGAAAGCCAGGTCGTAGGAAACATTCCCGCCGCCCGCCAGAGATCCGCCCCGGGACGTCGAAAGCTTGATGCCGGGGACGTTGACCGGGAGCGTCAGCTCGAGCGCGTCCGATTCCTCATCGGTCAGCGCCTTGCCGGTGACGGTAGCGCTGCGGACGACCTGCCTGGCCCGCACGCGCCAATCCACCTTGGCTTCACCGCGGCTGGGAATCCGCACGTCCTTGGTGGCCCCTTCGATCACTTCGAGGCCCGCGACATCCAGCGACACGCGGGCGGTCTTGTCGCTGGTGAGGTAGTTGTGGACCAGCGCGGAGATCACCACCTCGTCGCCTTGCACGAAGAATCGGGGAACCGCGAGGCGGAGAATCAGGTTCTTGCGCACGATGGTCTTGAGTGTCGCGGCGCCCACCTTGGTATCGAGCGTCGCGCCGCGGGCGGTGGCCCGCCAGGTGGTGAGGGAATCGGGGAACTCCACCTTGGCGCGGGCGTGGCCGGCGGCGTCGGTGACGATGTCGGTGGCCCAGAACGCGGTATCCGGAAATGCCTTGCGGACTTTCGGCTGTACCAGCCGCTCGGGCTTGAGCTGCGCGAGCCTGGAAGGCGGGCGCATCTCGGCAAGACGCATGCGGCGCTTGCCCGCTTCCCCGTTGAAAAAATAGTCGAGCGAGTCGGTGGTAGAGACCGCGTTGAAACCGGTCTCGAAGAAGTAAGCCAGCGGATCTTGCGTGCTGTCTTTGCGGATGGCATAAATGGCTTCATCCACTACGCCCAGGCTGAACTCGGCGCGGGGCACGGGTTTGCCATCGTTGCCGGTTACGTCGATACTGTATTCGGCGGTCTGGCCGGGCAGATACTGGGGCTTGTCGGTGGCCAGCTTCACGTTCAACTGGTGGGATACCGGCGGCACCTTGATGTATTTGTCGCCGTTGTAGACGGTGCCCTTGCGGACGAACGATGCGGTGACGCTGATTCCCGGCTCATCGGCGGCGGTGACCGGCACTTCGAAGACCGCGGTGGATTCGGGCGAGCGGATCAGCTTGAGCTGCCGGACATCGCGGCCTTCGATGGCGACGTAGAGCGGGGTGCGCGGCTGGCCGGTCACGATAAGCAGCCGGGCCGTATCGCCCGCCTGGTAGGTCTTCTTGTCGGGGATGATCTGGATGCCGTTATCGGCAGTGCTCGATCCGAAGTCCAGCAGCCGGCCGCCGTTGACCCAGAGGAAAGCGTAATTCTCGACGTCGCGGTTCTCCGGCGTTCGCGCCGTGACGTGCACGCGGTAAGTGCCGCCCGACCCGGCCGGAATGGCGAGCTCGGCCGGCGTCGACCCGCCGGGACCGGTATCCACGTCGGTGGCGGCCACGGTAATAGACTTCGCGTTGTCGCGCCAGTTCCAGCGGATCAGCTCCACGTGAGCGCGCGTGCGCACGGGTTTGTTGTCGTAATCGCGGGACTGTACGGTGAAGGTGGCCTGGCCGCCGGGTTGGTAGAAATAGCGGTCGGGCGATACGTTCATCACAAAGCTGCCGTAAGTGGCGAGGACCCAGCCCCTACCGGTGATCTCGCGTTTGGCCTGGTCGGTGACGCGGGCCTCCAGGCGATACATGTAGTCGAGCTTGTGCTCGGAAACCTTGGTCTCGATGTTGACGTTGAGCTTGCCATCGGCATCGAGTTGGCCTTCGCCTTGCGCGATCTGGTCGCCGTTGCCGTCGGAGTCGTCCTGGTTGGGCAGACCGGCGTCCGCTTCGGGGTCGTACCAGAGGGGGAACCAGTAGCGGTCGCGATAGACGGCGTACTCCACCTTGGCGCCGTTTACCGGCTCGCCGAAGTAGTAGCGCGAGTCGATGGTGGCCTGCACCGTCTCGCCCTGGAGCACGCGCGACTTGGCGGGGGTAACGCGGACTTCGTACTCCGGCTTCTTGTACTCCTCCACCTCGAAGTTACCGTTCGCGAAATCGTTGCCCAGGTGGACCTCGATGTAGTAATTCCCGAGCGCAGCCGCGGGGGCAAGCACCAGGTCGTCGTGAACGGATCCACTGGCGGTGGTGGTCAGGGTCTTCTGATAAACGGGTTTCTGTTCGGGATCATTAATCTGAACGGTGACGGATTTGCCGGCCGGAACGGCGTACCCGGCCGAAGAGCGCGTGCGGAGAATCGCTTTGAAGTGGACGGTATGGCCGGGACGGTATACCGGACGGTCGGTATAGATGAAGCCGCGAACTTCGTCGGTGTTGGCGTTGAAAGAATAATCGGCCAGCGCATTGACGGCGAAATCGCCGCCATTCCGGCCGACGATGCGCACGTCGTCGGGGCGTGCCTTGAATTGAGCGGGCGCCAGCGGAATCTCGGCGATTCCATCGGGGTTGGTCTCGGCCTGGGCGCTGGCTTTAAACACACCGGGCTCACCTTCCTTGATGAGCATCACCACCTTCGCGGAATGGATGGGCTCTCCGGTCGAGCGGTCCAGCATGAGGTTGATGATGCGCCCCTTGCCAACCTTGGTGACCATCACGGCGTCGGAGACGATGAGGATGGTGTAGGCGCGCAGATCGTGCCGGACGGCTTCCACCAGGAAGACGCCCTTTTCCTTGACCCCGATCGGCACGGTATCCCGTTCCCAACGGGTGCGGCTCACAACCGGCTGGACGAAAGAGAGTACAAGTTGCTGCGAATTGAGCACTGGCGTCTCGGCGTAGTAGGTGCCTCGGGAGGCAATGGGCGCGGCGGGACGCGGGAGAAGACTCTCGAAGTGGGCGCTGGGCGATTCGGTGAACTGGGCGCGAAGGGAGCGGCGAATGTCGGCACGGAGGCCGCGTTTCCACATGTGAATGCGCTCCAGCAGAGTGCGCTGGCGCGGCGGGGCGGGGGCGCGGCCGCCGAACTGGTGAGGGTTTTCGATCTGCTGGAAGAACTTCAGCGGGTCCTCGACGCGGTAGACGCGGAACTCGAGGGAATCCACGTTCAGGGCGCTGATCTCCACGGTGGGCTTGCCATTGGAAGGAAACGTACGGCTGCTGGAGATCGAGAAATACGGTTCGTTTTCGCCTTGACTGAGACCGGGGGCAGCGAGGGCCAGGAGGATGAGAAGGCGGGCGGCATGGGCGGCCTTACGGCTCGTCACGGAATAGCGGTACCGACCGCTCCCTGACGGTCGCGGCTCCGAACCAGGGGCCGCACCATGCGCGATGGCAGGGTTAGTTGTGGGGCGCATCTTCATTTTCGAACGCCTTTCTCAAGATGTTCCAGCGGAATACACCGAGGAAGCCGGGGTTGCCGGGTACGGGCCGCCATTCGGGTTGAGGGTAGTGTATCAATTCCAGCAGGGTCAGGCGGCGGATCTCGCCGGGGTCAGTTCCATCGGGGCCCGTGTGGTAGAGCACATAGCGGTTGCCGTCCCGGCGGAACTGGCTTTCGCCGAGATAGATCATGCTGTGAAACGGCATGCGGCCGGCTTCGTGGCGGAAGAACAGCAGGTCGCCGGGGAGTGCATGGCGGAGGTCGCGGCCGAGAGCGTAGGTGTTGAAGCGCCACAGGGTTTGCGCGTCGGCGAATTGGGCGAACGCGCCGCCTGTCAGGTCGGAGGGAAGGTACGGTCCCGCCCGCACACGAAACAGGGCGGCTCCGAGCGGCGTGTACGGGTATTGATACTTGCCGATGGGAGCGAACGCCGGCACTACGGGCACGCGTGCGGCTTCGGCCCAGCCGCTCTCGTGGGCGCGCAGGGCTTCGCGGTAGGCGTAGCGGATCAGAGCGGCGCAATCGTCGATCTCGGCGGGCCGGTTGGCCGGGGCCTGGAAGTATTGCGCCTCGGCGAGCCAGGTGAACCAGCGGCGAAAGGTCTGGCGATCGTTGTCGTCGAGGCGCAGGAAATCGGGGGTGCCATCCTCGAAGCTGTCGGCTGCGGCCGGGGCGGAAGTGAGCTCCGCAGCGGCCGGTGGTAGGCCGGGGAACTCGATGCGCAATGCGATTCGCCCCGGGTTGATCCCGGCGCGGATCTGCGCCTGCCAATGTTTGTCTTGGCGCTCGATACCTTGGATCATGGCGCCGTGCGGATTCTCGACGATGGAGATGGCGGGACGGCCCGCGGCCTGGGGGGCATCGATCAGCAGCGTGGCCAGGTCAGATCCGTCCGCGAGGATGCGGGACGGGTGGATGGAGACGCGCGGCGGCGCTGGTGCTCCGCGGTGAAATGCCGCACGGGCCCAGAGCAGCCCGAGGATTATGACTGCGCCCGTGGTCGACGCGAACAGCCCGGCGCGAGAGCGGGTGATCAAGGCGAGACGATTATACACCGGGGGCCAGGGGCTGGGGGCCGGGGGCCAGGGAGCGCCTGGGGGGCGCAAGTTTTGCGGGTGTGTCGCTCCGTGCAACGGAGTGAAGTTTTTAATCACAGCGTTTTAAGCCCATCTGTTTCTGTGGGTTGCGGAAAGCAGTCGAAATCGGGGGGCGCAGATTGAGGGTCGTTTTTACAATTTGCGCCCCCCGGGTGACGCAAATCTCTCGCGTGTGTGGAGTTATTATTCGTGGCGATTTAAGTCCCTCTGTTTCTGTGGGTTGCGGAGAGAGGTTGAAATCGGGAGACGCATCTGGGGGGTCGTTTTTACAATATGCGTCTCCCGGGGCCTTGCGAAGCTCGGTGGGTGACCATCGTGGCTTCGGGTGACGTTGCCGCATGAATCTCCTCCTCCCACTTTTAGTACAGCAGACAAAGATCGAGAGTACGGGATCGAAGTTCGGAGATTTTTTGCTAAGTTATTGAATTTAAGAGGCAAAGATAGGCCGAGATTTGTTCGCTGCGCTTGTGACCGGTGATCTCAATGGCTTTACCGCCGGACCGTGCCATCCTGAGCGTTGGCCGCGGCCGACCGGAATGCCGGGCACCAGGCCGCTCAAACTGGCAACGAAGTTGACTAGGCCGGCCTGGCGGTGGAATCCACCAGCTCGCCCTTCTCGAGGTGATGCACCTTGCCGGCAAACTGCGCGGCATGCGGGTCGTGCGTCACCAGGACAACGGTCTTGCCGAAATCGCGGTTCAGCTTGGAAAGAATGGTCAACACTTCCTGCGCCGATGCGGCGTCCAGGTTGCCGGTCGGCTCGTCCGCGAGAATCAAGGCCGGGTCGGTGACGATGGCGCGCGCAATGGCCACGCGCTGCTCCTGGCCGCCCGAAAGCTGGCGCGGAAGGTGATGGAGCCGGTCGCCCAATCCGACCAGCTTGAGCGCGGTGGCAGCGTGTTCGATCCGTTCGGGCTTCTTGAGATTGGTCAGCTTCAGAGGCAATTCCACGTTCTCGATGGCGGTCAGAACCGGGATCAGGTTGAACTGCTGGAAGATGAAGCCGACATTCTCGTTGCGCCAGTGCGCGATCTCGCGATCGTTGAGCTCCCGCAAGTTGTGCCCCAGCACGCGGATGTCGCCGCTGGTGGGCTTGTCCATGGCGGCGATCAGGTGCAGCAGGGTGGACTTGCCCGAGCCGGACGGCCCCATCAGAGTCACGAAGTCGCCCTTGTGGATCTCGAGGCTCACGTCCTTGAGCGCGATCACGTGGAACTCATCGCGCACGAACTCCTTGGTGAGATTGCTGGTTTCAATTACGACTTCGCTCATGATTTGAGGCGCACCTTGTCGCCGTCTTTCAAACCGGCCGGCGGAGTCACGACCAAGTCCTCTCCCCCGATCAGACCTTCCTCAATCCGGACGCCCTGGCCGCTGACCGCGCCGGTCTTGACCGCGCGCCGCAGCGCCTTGCCGCCCAGGATCACGAATACGGCGCCGTCCTTCACGGCCGTACTGGGCACGATCACCACCGGTTTGGCCGGAACCGCCGCATTGGCGTCCGGCTTCTGGTCCGAAACGAAAGCCACGCTGGCGTTCATCTCCGGCCGCAGATAGTCGTCCGGCTTCAACACCTTCACCTTGATCTGCACGGTGGCTTTCTGGCGATTGGCTTCGGGCGAAATCTCCTTGATGAAGCCGTCGTACTTGCGGTCGGGAAACGCGTCGGTGGTCAGGATCCCGCGCTGGCCCGCGCGCAGCCTGGCGAAATCGTTCTGGCTGATGTCGAGCTCCACCTGCAGATCGTTGAGGTCGGCGAGGGAGACGACGTAGCCTTTGGCGCCGCGATCGCCCACGAAACTGGTGGTGACGAATTCGCCCTTTTCCACGGCGCGCTCCAGAATGGTTCCGGTGACCGGCGCGCGAATCACGGTGTTGGCCAGATTGGTCTCGGCGTATGCCAGCATGCCCCTGGCCTGCTGCACCTGCCCGCGCAGGGAATCGATCTCCTCCTGGCGCGGGCCGAGTTTCACCAACTCGTACCCCTTCTGGAGCGAGTTGGCCTTGTGCACGGCGGAATCGTACCGGGACTGCGCGTCGTCGAGCGTTTGCTTCGCGACCAGTCCCTCGCCAACCTGGCTCCGGGCGCGGTCCAGGCTGACCTTGGCGTTGTCCAGGTCGGCTTT
>Ga0209517_10001798_pt1 | contig 31473 bp, 25 predicted proteins | sample PeaSoiMetSII2010_FD_187695 | JGI IMG/M metagenome (GOLD analysis project Ga0209517, IMG submission 187695) | Peat soil microbial communities from Weissenstadt, Germany - SII-2010 (SPAdes) (version 2) | ecosystem: Environmental > Terrestrial > Soil > Wetlands > Peat | place: Germany... | reverse complement strand
CGAGTTCCGGCCCGAAGACTTGGACCCACCGCCAGATGCAGGAAGCGTGGACCCGAAGGCCCCGTTCAGTCATGAGATCCGCCACCTGCCGGTAGCTCAGCGGGAGGCGCAAGTACCAACGCACACAGACGAGGATGATTGGACCTTCGTAATGCCGCCAGAAGAAAGGATCGGTCGGCCGAATCGGCATCGCTTTACGCTACCGCAGTCCGATTCCGGTTTTTCGCAACACAACCCGTCCGGCCTGTCTCAATAACACGGCAGCTTTTTTCCGGCGTAGACCGTGACCGGCGAGCCTTCTGCGAGAATCGTGGAGTCCGGCGGCCGATTGAGTATGGTGGCAAATTGGGGACCGTAGAGCGCCTCGGCATCACCCGAAAATTCGGCGCTCGCGACGTTCCAAACTCGCCACGACGGATGCGCGACGTGATACTCCATAGTGCGCCCGTCGGGTTGTGCGCAGTAGCCCCAGTAATGCTCGGTGATGAACTGCTCGATCGAGCCTTCTACCATTGCATGCGCCGCACCTGTCGCAGACGCGGCTATCCGGCTCCAGCAATTCCCCAGCCGCCAACGGTACTCGAGGCGCGGTCCGGCGCCTTCATCAATCACGACATGCGACATGGGCAAAGCGCGGTAATTCTCGTGATAAGCCCAGCGCGCGATCGCGGCAATCGCCCAGCGCGGAACGATCTCCTGGATGAAGACCACACCGCGTTTCACCACGCCAGCGTCGCACCGGCGCACATAGAAACGCAGATTCACCTCATCGAAGTCGCGATGAAACGGAATCGGAATTCCGCGCAGGCTCGTGTTGAGGAACCGAAACCCGACCAGGCTCACAAATGCCCTGCCCTGAAATAGATCGAGCACCGTCCCAGGCGGAACGCGCGCCGCCAGCAGCGCCGGGTCGACCTCGTAATTCAACAGCGCCAGGTGGCGCCACTCCGCGGTGAGAAAGACGCGCCCCATGGCAACGATTGTTTCACAGCGCCGAAAGAGGCATACTCAATGTTTGGTCCGGGCCCAAAGCTAAATAAACAGGAGGCTTCACGATGAAGGACGATAGCAATCAACTCAGCCGGCGAGGGTTTGTGCAAACAGCGGCACTCGCGGCGGGCGCGCTGGGAGCGGCGGATCTGGCGCGTGCAGCGACGGCCGATGTGAAGATCGGACTCTACAGCATTACCTACGGCGGCGTCTGGTATCGCGGCGACGCGCTGACGGTCGAGCAGGTCATCGAGCGCGCCAAGCGATTTGGATATCAGGGCGTGGAGATCGACGGCAAGCGCCCGCACGGCAACCCGATCGACATGCCTAAGGCGCGCTGCCAGCAGCTGCGCAAAATGGCCGGCGATATGGGCCTCGAAATTTACGCCGTGGCCGGCAACAACGATTTCAGCAGCCCCATTCCGGAGCATCGCGAATCCCAATTGGTCTACCTGCGGGATTTGATGCGCATGACGTCCGATCTGGGTGCGAAAACGGTGCGGGTCTTTGTCGCCTGGCCCGGCGTCACGCTGCTGCCCGAAGGCGGAGGCCGTTACGACATCGCGCAAGCCGTATGGAAGGCCGAGCACAAGGACTTCTCGGAAGAGCAAACCTGGGCATGGTGCCGCCAGACGTTGGATGAGGCGGCGAAACTCGCGGGCGATTTCGGCGTTACGCTAGCGTTGCAAAATCATCCGCCGGTGATCAATAAAGGATACGTCGACAGCCTGCGCATGGTGAAGGAAGTGGCGTCGCCGCATCTGAAGATCTGCTTCGACGCGCGCCTTGAGCACACGCTCGATGAAGCTGCCGTCCGCAAGGCGGTGAACGAGGTCGGCGCGCTGCAAACGCTGTGGCACTACGGCGGCGAATACGACCGCGGCCCCAATGGCATCACCGTCAAGGGCGACGAGAAGGCCATGGCCGAGATGCTCGGACTTCTCGACATCGCCTACAAAGGCTATGCCGGCTTTGAACTCTGCCATCCGCTGCCGGTGGTGAACGGTCAGACGGTAGGCCTGGACTTCGTCGATAAAAACGCTCAACTGGCCTGCGAATACATGCGCGGCGTGCTGGCAGACGCGAAGAAGCAGCGCGCATAGGGCGGGCAAAGGTAAATAACCCGATTTGTGTGCTGCGCATTGTAACGCAGCGAAGGGCCAACGCGCTGTCTCTCTACGGGACAAAAAGGGGTAAGGATCGGATGGCCCGCCCCGGACCTGAGCGGCCTGTATCACGGCCTGTCTGGACTCGGCTGTGTTTCCGGTCTGAGTGCCATTAACCGTACAAACTAGTTGGTTTATACGATTCCCTCGTTGCGGGTCATCTGCTATTCACTTGGAGCGTTCTGCTGCTCCTCGCGTGCTAAGAGTACCCAATGTGCAGTCACAATCCGTCGAATACATGCAGGAGGTGAGATCGGAAGAGATCTAGAAAGGATGCCCTTTTTATGCGAACCTTCCCAGACGTCAGGAGTGCGATTGGTGTAGTACTTTCGGCTCTGCTCGTGTCTGCGCAGCAGCCGCCCGCGCCCACCCCCAGTTCCCCGCCCGACGTGGTTTTCAGCGTGACGACGTCGCTTGTCCAGTTAGACGCGGTAGTCACCGATTCCAAGGGCAACCATGTAACAGACCTCACGCGCGATGACTTCTCCGTCTTCGAAGACGGGAAGCCGCAGCAAATCACCCATTTTTCTTACGTCCAGGTGGGACAGAAGACCCCAGCCGAAAGGAAGGCCGAACCCAAGCCCGCCTCGAAATCGCCGGCTGCGTCTGCGCCCATGCCTTCCACGCCCCTACGCCGCGAGGAGGTCCGCCGCACCATCGTGCTGATGGTTGACGATCTTGGCATTTCGTTCGAAACCATGGCCTTCGTGCGTTCCTCGCTGAAGAAATTCGTTGAGCGCCAGATGCAGCCCGGGGACCTCGTGGCCGTCTGCCGGACAGGTTCGGGATCGAGCGTGCAGCAGCAGTTCACGTCCGACAAGCGGATTCTGTTGGCGGCGGTCGATGCCCTCCGCTGGAATCCGAATGGACGCGCCGGGTTGACTTTCTTCGAACCTTACGGAAAATACCCCGGTGGCCTCGACATTCCAAACGGCTCTGCCGAGTCGCTCCAACCTTCCTACGACGTTGGCCGGAACACAATCTTTACCATGGGGACCCTCGGCGCCATCAATTACGTTATCGGCGCGCTCCGCGAGATGCCCGGCCGCAAATCGATCGTGCTGTTTTCCGACGGCATCCAGCTATTCACGGCTGCACAAGGCCCAGTTACGCACACCGGCCCGGGTAGTGTGCAGACTCTGGAGGACAATGCCGAAATCACCGAAGCCCTGCATAAGCTGATGGACCACGCCAACCGTGCCGGCACCGTGATCTATACAATCCACACGGCCGGCTTGCAAACTCTGGTGCCCGACGCTCAGGATCGTGTCGACATGACCGGATACAGCGGGCAGCAGGCGCAAGCTACGTTAAACGCAATTACCCAGGTTGGGCAGCCCGGAGGCAGGGACGAAGCCTTCCATATCGGACAGCAAAGGCTTTCCTATCTTGCCGCGGAGACCGGCGGATTCCCGTACGAGAATGGGAACGATCTGAACTTTGGCCTCGATCGCGTGCTGGAAGATCAGCAGGGCTATTACTTGATCGGGTTCAGCCCTCCGAGCAGCATATTCGAGGAGAAGCGCAGATCGCTGAATTATCACCACATCACCGTCAAGCTGAACCGCCCTGGATACCGCGTGCGTTCGCGATCCGGATTCTTCGGCGAAACCGACGACGAAATGCAGCCTAAGTACGCGTCGCCGTTAGACCAGATGCGCGCGGCGATGCTTTCGCCGTTCCAATCGTCGGGCGTGCGGTTGCGTCTCACATCGCTCTACGCAGAAGTTCCAGGGCGCGGCCCGGTGGTCCGCAATCTCCTCCATATCGACACGCAGGACCTGACGTTCTCGCCCCCTCACGAGCTCAGCCTCTCCACGGGTGAAGCCGCCGGATCGTCCGCCGAGATCGAGATCGTGGCCATGGCGACCAGCCTGGGAGATCTACCCGTGGCCAGCGAGGCCCGCCTCCACAAGGTCCAGGCGCCGGCCTACGGCTTTCAGGATGCGCTCAAGGAAGGCGTATTGTACACGCTCGACGTGCCCGTCAAGAAACGCGGCGCGTACCAGATTCACGTGGCCGTGCGCGATACCGCTACAGGCAAGATGGGTTCGGCCAGCCAGTTCCTCGAGATCCCGGACTTGAAGAAGAGCCATGTGGCGCTCACCAGCATTGTGCTTCAGAACGGAGATCGCGCGGCCGTCTTGCCGGCCACGGATGCCATGTCACCCGCCACGCGCCAGTTTCGCCCTGGTGGCCAGGTCGAATATTTCTGCCTTATCGAACAAGCCGGGAAGAAATCTCCTGCCGCGGATCTCGATTCGCAAATCCGCATCGTGCGCGACGGCAAAGACGTCTACACCGGGCCCGCGAAACTCGTTCCCATCGATGGCGGCGGGCTGGCAGTTACCGGCAAGCTCAGGCTGGCCGCATCGATGACGCCTGGTGACTACTATCTCGAAGTCGTCGCCGCCGACCGCACCGTACACAAGAACAGCATGGCCGTGCAGTGGACTGATTTTGAAATCATGCCTTAAGCAGGCTTCGGTCTGTGAAGGATAACACGGGCTTGCGGATCTCGCTAAGAACTTTGTCCGCCCCGTTAGCTAGAACCGCGCCGCCAATGGCCGGGTGAATTGCAGCCCGATCCGGTAAACCAGCCCCCGCCGTCTGCACGAGCGCACGTGCGCGCTGCCTGACAGCAAAGGAACGCGTGAGCGCACCCGCACATCCGCTCCAACTGTAACGGGAAACAGGGATTCCACGGTTGCACCCGAGCCACTCAGGTCAATCGCGCGAGCTGGAAGCCTCCGTTGGTTTACAGAGATAGTTAACCAGCATCGGATGTGGTAACGTTCGTGAGCCCTGGGAGTCTGGTGTGAAGTCGCTTTGAGCATGCCAGGCTCCAGTCTACGAATTGCAGGGCACGTACAACAATCGAGCGAATTCCTTAACACTGAGGCAGGCCGCAGTTTCTGCCGTCTTCCGCCGATCTAAATAGGTGATGCGATGGCTGCTCCTCGTTACGTGGATCTGCGGTGCCGTTCATGCAAGTGCGATTCCGCGTCTGCCTCTGGCGGAGATGGCGGATGGCTCGGAATACATCGTCGAAGCTACCGTGTTGCGCTCCTGGACGGCGTGGGACGCACCGCACCGGTTCATATGGACGCACTATGAGCTTTCGGTAAACGAGTGGCTGAAAGCGCCGGTGGCGTCGGATCGGACAATCGTGGTCAGTGAACCCGGCGGCACTGCCGATGGCATCACTATGCTCGCCGACGATGCCACGCCGTATACACTGGGCGAAAAAGTGGTGGTATTGGCCTGGCGAACACCCGAAGGATTTCTGCGAGCGGCTGGCAATGGCCAGGGAAAGTTTACGGTTACCGGGTTCGCGGGATCCCGCGAGAGGCGCCTGCGGTGGAGCCCGCACGTCATCGACATCCTGCGCGATGCCCGTGAGCCGGACGAACGGCTCGACGGCATGCGACTCGACGATTTCAAAATCTACGTCCGCCGGTTCCTCAGGTTCGAAGGCGAACGTCGCACAGCGGAGTGAGTGCGCGTGCGCCCGGTTCAGCGCTCCCCTCGCGCACTGAGCATGTTGGCGAAGATGCGGTACGCACCAGGCACTCCCGCGGGCAGCTCCCGGAACCAGGAAAACGCCGTGAAGATGTACACGCCCTTGCCATAGCGCGTGTAAAGCGTCCCGCCCTGTAGCGGCTTCTCGCCCGGATCGTGCGTTTCCACAATGGGCTGATAATGCGCATCCCACTCGGAAGCGAAGTATAGGCCGCGCTCCTGAATCCAGCCCTCGAAATCGTGCTCGGTGATGTGATTGGGCCAAACCAGCAGTGGGTTGTCGGGATGGATGAACTTCACCGGAGCTTCTTCCACGCTCACACGCGGGCGGTCAATCTTGAGCGGATAAGGTCCAATGTGCTCCAGCTGGCCTGTGCGCCGCCCGCCGAACGGACCGCCTTCCGCCACGTTGTATTGGACGATCATCGTTCCACCATTTTGAACGTAATCCAGCAGCCGCTGTTGATTCGCCCGCAGATCCGCCCGCACATTGTACGCGCGCACACCTGTCACGATGGCGTCGAACCCTGCCAGGTCTCCCTCCGCCAGATCGCGCCCCGTTAGCAGCGTGACCTCGCAACCTAGCTGGCGTAGCGCATCGGGCACTTCATCGCCCGCGCCCATGACGTAACCGATCCGGTGCGCCGTCAGCTTAACATTCACGCGCTCCAGCTTCGCGGCCGCTTCGGGAAACAGCGTTTGCGGCGGAATGTGCGGGAACGCAATGATCGTATCGCCCGAGGAGATTTCTTTCCCATCCACATGCGCCACCGCACGCAGGGGGCCTTGCGCATCCTCCCGCGGCGGCGTCACAGAAAAAGCCACCGTCTGCTCGTCCCCGGCTTGCGCCAGCCGGAACGAGTGCGTAGCCGGTTCCGCGCGCCAGTTTGCCGGCAGGTCCAGGCGAACCTCACCATTCATGTCCGCGGTACTGGCCTTGACCGTTACCTCGATTCTCTTCGCCGACTCATTCGGAAACACATCGACGGGTTCCGCAAGGTCCACCGCGACCTCGGGTACGATCACTACGGCCCGCGTCAGCTCGCCCTCGGTAGGATCCACATAGCGATAGCGCACTGGCCGTTTGAGCGTCAGGGATGTACCGCCGAAATCGAACGAGAACGTTGCCGCAACATCCGGTGGCGAGTCCGGGAGACCGATCAGTTCCTGATCGCGGATATCGTAGGTGTTGCCCGCTGGGGGCCGGCGCAGCCAGAAGGGCTGCGAATAAGAAGCGTCAACCGGAACCGTCCACGTCACCTCCCGGTGAACCGGCTCGTTATACGCCATCAACGGAGCCTCGACGTGACTCGAAACCAGCGTGTTCAGGCTTTCGCCACGCCACTTCACACGGTAATGCGACCGGTTGATCGCCTCCAGCGTGATCTTGACCGACGATCCCGGCACCACCGCGTAGCGCTCCGCCGTCGCATCCACCCACAGTCCCGAACACAGCGCCAGCGTCTCATCCAGCTCTTCCAACTTGCGCTTAGCCCAGGGATCATCAATCGCCGCGATCAACGTTCGCGCTTTGAGCAGTAGAGGAATGGTCTTCTCCGGCTCCCCGGGAACGAATGTCTTCAGCGCTTCGGCCAGAATCGGCGCGACCGCTTCGCCGCCCGCCACACGGCTCCACGTTGTATCCACTCCATCAAACGGATCGTGCTCTGCGGGGTCGCCCGCGACCGTGGCCAGGAAATTCTTCGCCGGCCCGCGCCGCTCCGCCGCCCCGAAACCCTGGCTGCGATGCTGGCTGCGGCTGATGCCTGCGATCTCGGCGTATGATTTCCCCAGTATCGGATTGAACTCGCCCGCATCCACCTCCACCTTGTGCGGAATTGCCGCCGCTTCCTTCTCCTGCTCCGGGGTGAAGCTGAAAACGTTCCAGAATAACCGCTTGGCTTGCCACGGCTGCACGTAGCGCAGCTGTTCCGGGAACCGGTTTTTGTCCGCCGCGGCGGAGAACGCTTCCTTCCCCAGGATGGCCGATGCCTGGTGGTGCCCGTGCCCGTCGCGCGGCGTTCCCGAAAATCTCAAAATGATGATATCCGGCCGGAATTTTCGGATTACCCAGACGATATCCGAGAGCACCTTGTCGCGCCCCCACTTCTCCAGCGCTTCGTCGGCAGTCTTGGAGTAACCGAAGTCGATGGCGCGGGTAAAGAACTGCTCGGCGCCGTCAATGCGTCGGGCGGCCAGCAGTTCCTGTGTCCTTATGACACCTAACAGGTCGCCCTGCTGGGGTCCAATCAGGTTCTGCCCGCCTTCGCCTCGTGTTAACGAAAGGTAGCCCGTCCGCATGGATCGGCCCCGCGCCATGTAGGCCAGCACCGCCGTATTCTCGTCGTCCGGATGGGCGGCGATCATCAGCACGCTCCCTAAAACGTTCAACTTATGGAGCGCCAACTCGATTTCGGGGGTGCCGGAAAGTGCGCGCTGGCCGTAGGATGGGACGATAAGACTGATAAGGCTCATATGAAGGACGGCCAGAATTAACCGATATAAATGGAGGCGAAGAAACCTGGAAGCGAAAATGCTCATCGGAATCAATGGTAGACCATTCGGGGCGGGTTACCGGAGGAGGTGGCGCCCATGAGATCTCCCGTCGTGCATTCACTCCGCGCCGTGTGGCGGCGCTTGGCAAATTCCAAGCCCGTCGCCGCAGTCCTGCCCGATCCGCCCGTGCAGCCCAAAATCGGCCTTGCGCTCGGCGGAGGCTTTGCCCGTGGCGTCGCGCATGTCGGCATTCTCAAGGTCTTCGAGCGCGAACATATTCCCCTCCATTGCATTACTGGCGTCAGCGCCGGCTCCATTGTGGCCGCGGCTTACGCCAGTGGCACCGACGTCGATGAGATTGCCCGCATCGGATGTGCCATGCGCTTCAACGATGTCGCCCGGTGGACGTTGTGCCGCTTGGGCCTGGTTCACAGCGAGCGCATGGCCGCTTTCCTCAAGCGGCTGCTCACGAAGTTCACCTTCGAGGAAATGAAGATTTCGCTCGGCATACTGGCGACCGATCTGGGCACCGGCGAGCCCGTTTCGTTCCGCGATACCGGCGATGTCATCGTTCCCATCCGCGCCAGTTGCTCCTACCCTGGTTTATTTCAGCCAATCAGCCACCAGGGCCGCCTGCTGGTGGATGGCGCCATGTGCATGGAAGTGCCCGCGCAGCTCGCGCGGAAAATGGGCGCGACACACGTAATTTCCGCCTGCTTGCCCATGCAAGGCCCGGCCGTCGTCCCCGGCAACATGCTGCAGGTTGTGAACCGCTGCTTCCAGATCCTGCAAAGCCGCGCCGAGGAAAGCTGGCGCCGCCATTCCGACATCATCGTCACACCCGACGTAACAGGCGTGGCCTGGGATGGATTCAAAAGTGGCGTGGAAATGATCGAGGCCGGCGAGCGCGCCGCCGAAGCCATCCTCCCGCAAGTCAAGAAGTGGATTGAGCCAGCCTATATTGCCGCCACTCGCCCCTTGCCCGCAGAAGTAGCCGGGTAAAACCGACCGCATACGGGCTGGGCTGGGCTTGTGGTTTGAGCTAGACTGATTCAACCACGCCCATGGCCAGGTTGATCGGTTCCATTTCATTCTTGTGCCTACTTTCCGCTCAAGCGCAAACGCGGGCGCCGCAGTCCCCACAGCCGTCGAATCTTACAGCGCAAGATCTGACTCGCGGCAAGCAGCTTTTTGAAGCCCAGTGCGCGCCGTGCCACGGGATTCAAGGAACGGGCGGCAAAGGCGCAAACCTGGCACGTCCCACGCTGAAGCACGCTGCCGACGATGCCGGTCTCTTCGCCGTTATCCAAAACGGTATCGAGAACACCGGCATGCCGCGCGCCTGGCAAATGACCGACCGTGAGGTGTGGCTGGTGGTTGCGCACGTTCGTTCGCTGGGGCGTGTTGCCGTGGAGAACCTACCCGGTGACGCGGCGCAGGGCAAGGCGCTTTTTCGAAGCCAGGGTTGCGGTGCGTGTCATATCGTGAACGGTGTTGGCGGGAACCTCGGTCCGGAACTCACCGAAGTCGGGGCACGCCGCAGCTCCGAGCGTTTGCGCCAGTGCCTGCTCGAACCGGGCAAGGCCCTTCCTGACGGGTTCGTGATGGTTCGTGCAGTCCGAGGCGATGGCTCCGCGTTGGAAGGCATTCGCGTCAATGAAGACTCGTTCACCATTCAGCTTCGGGATTTGGCCAACAGATTTCACTCGCTTCGAAAGCAGCAGCTTCAGACACTGGAATACAAACTGGAAGCAACGCCGATGTCGAGTTATCGGGATAAGTTATCTGGCGCCGAGGTGGACCACTTAGTCGCCTATTTGGCCAGCTTGCGAGGTCAGCGATGAGATTCGCACGTGTAACGTTCCTGCTTCCCTGTCTTCTCACTGCGCAGGTGCCCTACGAACGAATCGTCAACGCAGATGGAGAGCCCGGTGTTTGGCTCACTTACTCAGGGAACTATCAGGGGCACCGTTACTCGCGGCTGGCGGAAATCACGCCCGCGAACGTGGCCGGGTTGCGTCCCCTATGGGTCTATCAAACGAATAACCCTCGGACCGAAGTCTCTCCGGTGGTAGTGGACGGTGTGATGTACGTCACTGAGGCAAACAACGTGACCGCGCTCGACGTTCACACGGGACGGTCCCTATGGAGCTGGACACGGCCGATTCCGAAGGACCTGCAAACCATCGGGTTCGGCCGCACAAACCGTGGCGTTGCTGTGATTGATGAGTTGGTCGTGGTGGGCACGCTGGACGCACATCTGGTCGCGCTCGATGCCAAGACCGGTGCGGTTCGCTGGGATGCCGAAGTGGCGGACTACAAGGTCGGCCACTGTATTACCGGGGCGCCCATCGCCATCGATGGCAAGATCCTTACTGGCATCTCGGGCGGCGAGGCAGGTATCCGTGGCTTCATCGATGCCTACGACGCGAAAAGTGGGAAACGTCTCTGGCGATTCTGGACGATTCCTGGCCCCGGAGAGCCAGGGCACGATACCTGGACAAGTGATGCATGGAAAACCGGAGGCGGCTCGACCTGGGTTTCGGGTTCCTATGATCCCGACCTGAAGCTCGTCTATTGGGGCGTAGGCAACCCCGGACCCGATTGGAATGGTGACAGCCGCATCGGTGACAATCTCTATACCTGCTCGCTGATCGCGCTAGATGCCGATACCGGCAAGCTGCGCTGGCATTTTCAGTTCACACCGCACGACGAGCACGATTGGGATGCCACCGAGATTCCTGTTCTGATCAACGGCACCGTGCGCGGACAGCCACGCAAACTCATGGCCATGGCGAACCGCAATGGCTTTTATTATCTGCTCGACCGGGCAACCGGAGAGTTCCTGCTCGGCACACCCTACGCCAAGCAGACATGGGCCAAGGGACTGGATGACAGTGGCCGTCCCATGGTGTTACCGAACAGCGCGCCGAGCGTTCAGGGCACATTGGTTTACCCGAGCCTGCAAGGAGCCACTAACTGGTTCAGTCCATCCTATAGCCCGAAGACGAATCTTTTCTACGTGGCGGTCCGTGAGATGGGTTCCTACTATTTCAAAGGCGAAGCCGAGTATAAGCCAGGCACCTTCTTTGCGGGCGGAGGCGAGCGCGCATTGGACGGTGACCAAGCCTGGGGTGCAATTCGTGCGCTCTATCCCACCACTGGCAAGATGATCTGGGAGTTTCGCCTGAAGTCCCCGCCTTGGGCTGGCGTTCTGTCAACCGCCGGAGGGTTGGTGTTCGGCGGCTCCAACGAAGGGAACTTCTACGCACTCGACGCCCGCGACGGAAAACCGCTCTGGGACTTCCAGACCGGCTCCAGCATGGAGTCCAATCCCATTAGTTTCTTTGTAGACGGCAAACAGCGCGTGGCCGTAGCCGCGGGACGTGCGGTATTCGTGTTCGGCCTCGCCGGTAACTGAGTCTGGAAGAAAACTCAAGAAGTGCAACCATTCGGGCCAAAGCCGCGTCCTCCGACGGGAGGGCTTATGAAACTGATCGTTCTACTTGCCGCGGCCACCGTTGCCGTACCGCTGGCAATCTGCCAAGAGAGGCCACAGCAACTCCACCAGATGATCGCCCACATTTCTCTTTCGGCAGACAGCATACAGCGGGACATCTCGCAGGCCGCGTATACTCCCATAATTCAATTGAAGGGAGACGTAAAGATCGTAAAGCCGCTTTGCGCTCCGGCGGGCCCAGCGGGCTCACTGGTCTGCGAAGAAGAGATGGTCTTGCACGCGGATGAGGCAGAGTACCGCGAGGATACCGGCGAGATTACACCGAAGGGAAACGTACACGTGAGCTTCCGCAAGATGAAGGAGTCAAGGTAGGGCCAGGCACCGCCTCGCCTTCCTCCCGGGAAGTGGGTTTACGAGACCAGCCGGCCTGATCGAACTAAGGGTCCCACAGCCAAGTCCTCGTCAATTAAGGGCCAATGGATCCCGTAACCGGAAGGTGAAAGCTCGGCTCGATCCCGTTCTGCCTGGGATGCGTGAGCAAGCCGCTCGGAACACCTTTCCCATGGAATCGAAACGGACCCGCTTTCCGTGGTCACAATGAGCGCCTCGCGCGTCGTCACAATTGCTTTTGCCAATATCGGGGCTGTCTTACTTGGCACGATTTCCTCCGAAATGCTCCCGACCCTCGTGTCTCAAAAGGGCCGCTCAGTCTGCGTTTTCGAATGTCCTCACCGCGCCGTCTGCTGGTTGAGAAGCGCTTCTTGCTCTTCGATGTACGCCCACAGTTCCTCGTCGGATTTGAAAGACGGTTTTTTTGGCATCTCCGCTGATCCAGCAAACTCCTTCCCATTCATTTTGCCACCGGCCCCCGCGTGTGGGTGATAGTCTGGGGTATATGTCGTGGCATCGAAAGACCGTTAGCGTGGCGACGGAGATAGACACCATTTCGGCAGAAGCGTTCCTCAACGAGGTTTCGAAAGCGATTCAAGCAACGAGTTCGACCCAGTCTCTCAACGAAGCAGAAGTTTATAGAGACGACAACACCGTTCCCGGCCATATATCTTTTTACGTTTCCCCCAAAGCATCAACCATCGCGAAGAATGTGCTGGCCGAGTTTTCTGCCGTTGCTTGCGCGGAACCCAATCTAGCCGGACTTCGAAAGGTGTTCCCGAGTTAGCGCCACGCACTGTTACACAAAAGGGTCCTTGTTGAACGTTATCCAGCGAAGGCGAATGCCACTGACGCCACAATGAACACTAGTGATGGCACACCCCTGAGGAAGTCGTGCCGCGCCCTTTCACAGGCCGGGATTGAGTTCTCGTTGAGCAATCCAAAGTTCGGGACTGAGACGTACATTCAGCTCCGTATCCGTAAATCCTCAGGAGCAAGCCGGGGCGCGCGGCAAGAATGAGCACGTGGAGGCCGTACGCCACTCCGCTAGCCCATCCGAAACAAAGGAGGACGCAGACGGGCCAACTGGACGTGTATTTCGGCCACGCTTAGATGCGGGCACAGTTACAAGCTGGGCGATGCCCGCCTGCGCCCTTCACGCCAGATTCAGAACCTGCATCATCGTTCCGCTCTGGCCCTGAATCTTCTCCTGCAGCATCATCAGTGCGTGAATGAGCTGCTCGGGACGCGGTGGGCACCCGGGAACAAACACATCCACCGGGATCACCTGGTTGACCGGAACCAGCGCGTAATTGTTGAACACGCCCGTCGAGGTGGCGCAGGCGCCCATCGAGATTACCCACTTCGGTTCGGGCATCTGCTGGTACAGGTGGCGGATCACCGGGGCCATCTTGTTCGAAACGCGGCCGGCGATGATCATGAGGTCCGACTGCCGCGGCGAGCCGCGAAATACTTCTGCCCCGAAACGCGCGATGTCGAAGCGCGATGCGCTCATGGACATCATTTCGATGGCGCAGCAGGCCAAGCCGAACGACATGGGCCAGATGGAGTTCTTGCGCGCCCAGTTGATGGCTTTATCGAGCGTCGTGAGAATGAGCCCTTCAGACGCCGCCGACCGTTCCGTGAATTCGTTGTCGATGCGCGCGAATAGCTCCGGCGGGCCGCTCGCTAATGGACTGTCTGCCATATCTCTATTTTCGCACGGAGGGAACGTGGTTTCCGTGAGAGCCACTGCTAGAATCGGAAGATCCGCGTGCCGATCACCTCCTCCACCTACGCCGAAGCTCTGGACCGGGCCGCTGAGCTTTGGGGAATACAGCCGGACTACTGGGACATTTGGGGGAAACATCACATCACGCCCGTCGAAACCAAGCGTGCCATCCTCCGCTCGCTGGGTGTCCCCACAGGTACCAAGGAAGAATTGGACGAAGCCTTGGCGGCGCGCTCTCGCCAGGAGTGGTCGCGCCTGGTTGCGCCCTGCCTCGTGATCAGCGAAAGCCAGCGACCGCGGCAGTTTGCCGCGAATTTGCCGGCGGATCTCGCCGCCCTGGATGCCCGCGTAACTCTAAAATTGGAAAACGGTGCACCCCAGATCTATCAGGTGCCCCTTCGGGAACTTCCGGTAGCCGATACCATGGAGTTCAACGGATCGAGCCATGTGCGCAAGCTCGTGCCCCTGCCGGATGAAATGCCGCTTGGGTATCACGACCTGGAAATCCTGGTGGGCGGCGCATGTGCCACCACGCGGCTCATCGTGGCGCCAGACCGCGCGTATCTGCCCGAAGGATTGCGTGCCGCCGGCATCGCCATTGCGCTTTACGGAGTGCGGTCCGATCGCAACTGGGGATGCGGTGATTTTCACGATCTTCAGGGTGTTCTCGATTGGGTGGCGGGCCAAGTGGGCGCCAGCTTCGTGGCTCTCAATCCCCTGCATGCCATCCACAATCGACGCCCGTATAACACCAGTCCCTACCTGCCCAACTCCATCTTCTACCAGAACTGGCTTTACCTGGATGTCGAAGGCATTCCCGATTTCACCGCCTGCCCGCGCGCGCAGCGTCTCTGGGCGAAACCGGAGATCCAGCAGGAAGTAGCCGCGCTGCGGTCGTCTGAGTTCGTGGAGTACGAGCGCGTCCAAGCGCTCAAAATGCGGTTCCTCAAACCGGTGTTCGCGACTTTTCTGCGAGAATACCGGGCGAACTCGGCTCGCGCCCGCGAGTTTCAGGAATACATCGGCCGCGAAGGCGAACTGCTGCGCCGCTTCGCCACCTACTGCGCACTCGACGAGTGGATTCACAGCCGAAATCCGGACGTCTGGTTGTGGACCGATTGGCCTGAGCCGCTGCGCAATCCGGATTCCACGGAAACCGAAGCTTTTCGCAAAAAACACTGGCGCCTGGTTCTGTTCTACCAGTACCTGGAATGGCAGATCAGTGTGCAACTCAGCGCCGCTCAAAAGCACGCCCGCGAGAAGGGACTGTCCATCGGGTTGTATCACGACCTCGCGCTGGCCACTGATCGCTTTGGTTCGGACCTGTGGGCACACCGGTCGTTTTTCGCTGCCGGCTGCCGCGTCGGCTCGCCTCCCGATGATTTTTCGCCGCAAGGCCAGGACTGGGCTTTTCCTCCGCCCAACGCCGCACAGCACCGTGAATCCGGCTATCAACTCTTCGTCGAATCCATTCGAAAGAACTGCCGGTACGGCGGAGCCCTACGCATCGATCACGTCATGCGGTTTTTCCGCCTGTACTGGATTCCCGATGGCGCCGACGCCGCCCACGGCGCCTACGTGCGTGACCATTGGGACGACCTCATCCGCATCGTTGCCCTCGAGAGCGTGCGCCACAAAGTCATCGTCATCGGCGAAGACCTGGGTACCGTCGAGCCGGAAGTGCGCCAGACGCTGGCTCGCTTCGGCATCCTCAGCTACCGGCTTCTGTACTTTGAGAAGGACGGCCAGGGCGCTTTTCGTAAGCCCGCCGATTACTCCCGTCAGGCGCTGGTTTCCTCGACCACCCACGATCTGCCTACGCTCGCGGGTTTTTGGACGCACCGCGACATTGAGGAGCGGCGCCGCGCCGGCGTTCTCGACGAGGCCGGGTATCGAGCCCAACGCGACGCCCGCGAGGTCGAAAAGCAGAAAATGCTGGATGCTCTGCTGGCGGCCGGCCTGCTCCCCGCCTGGTATCCCCGCTCGGCTCGTGACATTCCCGAACTGACCGGAGAGTTGCATAACGCCGTCATCGGCTTTCTCGCCTCCACACCCTCGATGCTGCTGTTAGTCAATCAGGAAGACTTGACTAAGGAGACCGCCCAACAGAATCTCCCCGGCACCACGTGGCAGTATCCCAACTGGAGCCGCAAGATGCATTTCCGCATCGATGAGCTCTACTCCGCCAAGCAGGCCACCGACTTCGTGCTGATGTTCCGCAACTGGATCGAGCGCAGCGGCCGTCCCAACCGCCGGTAGGACAGGCATTCCTGCCTCTACACACTATTTCTGCAACTGCCGCACCACTGCCGGATCGTCCATGCGCGGCGACGGTTTCGGGTCGAGTGGATCCCGCGCCTCGGCCGGATCGAACAGGCGGCTATCGATGGGCAGCACCTTATAAGGCGTGAAGTCCGGTGAATACGTGAAGCAATCCGAGAGGTCCGACGCCGATGCGTCATAAAGATTCAACGGCGGCAGTCCCAGGCTACGGAAAATAGTTTTCAGCAGTCCCGGGAAACTCGAATGCACGTGCGAAACATAGTTTCGCTTGAGGTACGGGCCTGCCGCCATCAGTACCGTGCGGTGAGAATCGATGTGGTCCCGACCGCCCTGCGCGTCATCCTCCGTCACGAACACCGCCATTTCTTTCCACCATGGCGAGTTGGACAGAAACTCGATGATCCGTCCCAGCGCGTAATCGTTGTCGGCTACGTAGGATGCTTGAAACGGGTAACCGTCCTCCGGCCGGGCCTTGGCCATGTGGTCGTTCGGCAGGTGAACGTAGATGAACTGCGGGAACGGCTCGCCACCCTTCTCGTATTTCTCCTGAATCTCGTGAATGAAAGCGTCCGCGCGAAACTGGTCGGGAATATTCATGTTAAACACCGGATACTCGCGCGACGTGTTTTCATAAAGCGGCAACGGCATGGGCACGTTTGTCAGGAAGCGCCCGCCCGTCGGCTTCTCACCCGGCTCTTCTTCGATTCCAGCCAGCTCAAATCCCTCCCCGAAGTTGCGGAACGTGATGCCGTGACGCGCCAAATGATGCCAGAGTGTCCCTCCCTCAGGTTGCTCTTCCGGATGTACCGATGAGTTGCTTTCCGCGAACAGCAGCCGCCCAGGCGCGGTCGTCGGCAACCGGTAATCTTTTCCGCCGGTATACGCTGCCATGAGCGATGTTTCTGTCCAGATATCCGGGTAAGCATCAACCAGCCAGTGATGCCCATCCACGCTGACCTCTGAATCCGCGTAGAAGTTGTCGCTGAACGCCCAGCGTTTCGCGATTTCGTGATGGTTCGGCGTAACGGCTATCTGTTTCAGGCTGAGACGTTCTTTCCGGCCATACGCGAAGCCATGCATTCCGAACCGCGCTAAGGCAGGCGCACCGGCCACTGGGCTGGCACCCGCCTGCGCCATATCTCCGAAGACTTCGTCGAAAGTGCGGTTCTCTTTGACGATCAGGACCACATGGCGAATCTCTCGGGGAACCGGCAACGGCGCGCCAGTCTGTGGCCGGAAGCCGTTTGCCTCCATAACGATAGCCGTGGATTTTTCGAAGGAGGCCGCATCCGGCACCGGAAACATAGAGATCGACCCCCGGCGCATGACATCCACGAAGCCCTTGTCGCCGGCCAACTGCGGGTAAACATTGGGCCCCGTGCCGTGTCCTTTCACATTGGTTACGTAGATGTTGTCTTCTTCAAGCAAAACCCGTGTGGGAAACCAAGCCACAGGAATGTGCCCGATCACGCGCAGATCGTGGGTATCGATCACTCCCACCGCGTTGATTCCCGCCTCCGCCACGAAAAGCCATCCCGTCTTTGGTTCGTACGCCATCCCAACCGGCATCACACCGCGGTATGCTTCGAGCCCCGGAATACGAATCGCCGCTTCCCCGATGATCGTCCGCGTTTTCGCGTCGATAACGGTCACGGTGTCATCGTGAGCGTTGGAAACAAATACCCGGTCGCTGGCGGCCAGTACGGCACAGGGGCTGCTACCGCCCTCGATTCCATTACCAAACGGCTTTCCCGTCTGGATGACAGTTTCGACGCGCGGAGCCGCAGGATCTTCTAAATTCACGACATAGAGCGAGTTCGATTCGCGAACATTCGGATCACCCAAGCCGGGCACGTCCACTGGACCATGCGCCGTCTCGCGCCGGGCTCCATTAACTGCCTCAGGCGAAGGAAAAGCGAATGCGGGAAACGGTAAACCAGTCTCCTGCGGATGTTTCCGGTCCGCCCCCGGCACCGGACTGTATTGGAGCATTCCGATGTTGGTGATGTAAGCCGTACGTTTGTCCGGCGAAAGCGCAATGGCAAAAGGCAGGCGGCCCACCGGCAGCGAAGCCAGCACTTGGCCCTTGTGTGTGTCGATGGTCACCAAGCGGAAATTCGCCTGATCGAGCACATAAAGCAGCTCGCGCCCGGCGTCGAAAGCCAGGTCGCCCGAGTAGCTATCGGAAAACCCGTTCTGGTTCAGATCGAACAGCTTGCGGCGGTCCCCTGTGGAGAGATCCATCAAACGCACCCGTCCCGAATTTCCTTCTGAAACGTAGACCGCGCGATTTCCGGAAAATGCGACTCCCATGAAGACGCTTCGCCACTGCTCCTGCTCTTCCCGGTCCGTTCCGGTGGGACGCTTTATGGACGCCACGAAGTTCCGCGTTACCACTGCTTTCTTGTCGAGTTCAATTACTGTCACGGAGAAGCGCTCTGGCCCGCTATTAACGGATACAAGCGTCGTATGGTCGGGACTGATCGCCAGGCCGTATGGGCCAGGGCCGGTGACGAACTGCCGGCCCGCAGGCACAATCACACGTCCGCCAGGAAGAATGCTGGGTAATCCGTGCCGGGCGATTGCAGGCTTCGTTCCCGCCGGTGCACTGTAGTCGGCGGCACAGGCGCACAATGCGAAGAAAGTGGAAAGCCAGAGCAGCTTCATGTGCGGTCCTGAATCTAGTCAGCTTAGCAGCGGTGTCGAAAGGCCGTCTCGACAGTGTAAAAACGGGGGTGATACCTGCGCGAATCTTGCACTCAGGACTTTGCCCGTCTGAGCAAGTTTGGAAAAAAGAAACCGGCTAATCCACCAGGGATGTGGTACTTGCCTGTAATTAGGCCGAAAATCGTTGCCTTTTGCTTTAAGAAGGCGTAAGATTTGGCACATTACCTGCTTTGCTGCCGGGAGTAGGTCCCGGCTGGTGAAGCTCAGCGACACGGGCTGCGTCGATACTTTGCCGGGCGCTCGTTGGGAGGCCGCCCACCCGCGGTGGCGGCGCTAAAATGGAGAATGCGATGGTAACCAGCCCTACCGTAGCTATACCGCAAAAGCAATTGGAAGATCCGCTGGCGCACTTACCTTGCTCCAGCATCCTGGAATACAGGAAAGGCCAGGTCATTTATGGCCAGGATCAGCCGTCCAGCAACATTTACCTCGTCATCGACGGCAAAGTGAAGGTTTGCCGTCTGGCGGATGACGGGCGCCAAGTAGTGGTAGACATCTACCAAACCGATGAGTTTTTTGGGGAATCCGCCTTCCTCAGCTCGATCCCACGTGATGAGCAGGCCGTGGCGATCGAGAACACCAAAGCCATGACCTGGAGCACGAGCGAGATCGAGGACCTGGTGGCACGGCGTCCTCGCCTGGCAATCGCCCTCCTGCAAATCCTGGCCCAGCGCTCACGGGAATACGGACATCGGATCGAGAGCTTTTCGGTAGACAATATCGCGCGGCGTCTAGCGCGTACCCTGATCCGATTCTCGCAGCGACTGGGTCAGAACGCGGACGACGGATCGGTGGAGATGATGCCATTCACGCACGAACTGCTGTCGCAATACGTAGGCACTTCGCGCGAGATTGTCACGCACTACATGAACCAGTTCCGGCGCCAGGGTTACTTGCGTTACTCGCGCAAGGGGATCACGCTCTATCGCGATGCGCTCAAGGAATGGCTCCGGCAGCCAGCCGGTTCTTAATCAGCGCGGTGCACCCCGATCCATTTATACTCTAAGGCGTGGACCGGGAACTCACAGGAAAAACCGCGCTCGTGACGGGCGCTTCACGCGGTATCGGCGCCGCGACCGCTCTTGCTTTAGCCAATAATGGCGCCAGCCGCCTGATTCTGCACTACAACTCGCACCGGCCCGGCATTGACGCCGTCATAGCCGCAGTCGAGCGAGCGGGAGTTGAAGCCGCCGCGATTCAAGCGGATCTCGGCACCTCCGCGGGCGTCGAATCCTTTCTCCAAAGCCTGAAGGCCACCGGAGCAGGCGTCGACATTCTAGTGAACAATGCGGGGTCGCTGGTCCAGCGGGCGAAACTCGCCGATTTCACGCCGGAACTGTTCGACCGTGTGATCACCTTGAACGTCAAGAGCGCCTGGTTCATCGCGCAGGCTGTAGCTCCGCACATGATCGCCCGCAAAAGCGGATTCATTGTGAATGTCAGCTCAATTGCCGCCCGCAACGGCGGCGGCATCGGCGCCACCGTCTACGCCGCGGCCAAGGCGGCAGTAGCGGCCATGACCAAGGGCATGATGAAGGAGCTGGCTCCGTGCGGCATTCGGGTCAACGCGGTTTCGCCTGGAACAGTGGATAACAATTTCCACGCCCAATTCTCCACGCGCCATATTCTGGACGCGGTTGTGGCGGCCACACCAGCGGGCACGCTGGGAACCAACGAAGAAGTGGCCGACACGATCGTGTTTCTATGCTCACCGGCCGCTCGCTACATCCACGGCCAGACCATCGAGATCAACGGCGGGATGTTTACGGTTTAGTGAAGTAGAGCTGCCCGCACCGGCGAAGTTCGGTTTGCGGTTTGGCGACTTTACGCTCATGTGGCTTCCGTGGACGGCGTTTCCCGGGATGTATCCGAAGGAAAAGAACAACCGCTTCCCAGCATTCTCCGAGTGCCGCGTGATTTGGCCAAAGCCTTCAACTCCGCGAGATGGCGATAAACCGCCGAACTGACAGCGAAACACAGCGATCACTTACGAACATCGATGCCAGAGGTGATACACGGTAATATCGGTTGCCAAGCCTTTGCCATCGGGCCATGGGAAATCGCGACGGTGCTGGGTGACATGGACGGCCTCTGCTTCGGCACAGGGTGCGGCAGCAGGCCCTGGGCAGACTTCGAGTGGCCGGACAATTCCGAGTGCCGCTCTTCGGTTGGATGCGGCCATCGCAGGAGTCAGGTGCTCCGCGATGGTTCTGCCATTGCGGACATAAGCCAGCATCATGGCATCCTGCATCGCCCACGCATAATCGCCATTCACAAATCTGATCAGACCGTCGTCGCAATACGCGGTCCCGGCAGCATGGCCTGCATCAACTGGTTTGCACTCCACAAAGAGAGCATCATGGGATGAAACCACGGGACGCCGTTCCGCGCCCGCATCGCGGAGCTTGAATGACAAATCCGGCGTTTTCGCCAACTTTTGGCCGTTGTAGTTCGTGACTTGAGCATGCCGCACAACATGCTCATAAAAGGTGGAGTTGAACCCGCCGATTTCACCGGTTTGGCGGAGGTCGTTCTCAAGTACATTGAAGAGCTGTTCTGTGACGCTATCTTCCCGTTCAGTGGCTAACGGAAAACCGCGATCTCGGAGCTTAGCGAATGCCCTCAACAGGACACGTCGAAGATGGAGAATGACTGGCAATCCGATCCGCGGATGGGGGAGGTCATATTGGTCCGGTCGAACGCCGAGCGTGAAGAATCCAGCAGTCCCTTGCGCTCTCACGCATGCTCCGCAAGCCCGCACGCGCCCAGTCGTTCGCGGATAATGTGTTGTGCGCAGAGTCGAGCGCGGGTTACTGTCCACCAGCGGCGCTGATTCAAGAGACCTATCAGAATCCCGCTTTTACCCGGGGCATGGACAATTATGCGGCTGCAACCACGTTGGTTCGCCACCTCCATCGCCTTCCGTATCAGTGCGGGACTGATTGGAACCGAGGTGTTCTCGCGACCGACAGAAAGGAAGAACCACGACTCATGCCAATTGCCCGGCTGAAACTCCGCCTCGATCACTGCGGCATGCTCGCCGCACACGTCGAAATACGGTTCTAATTCGTTACGCAAAGCATTTATGAAAGGTTCGCGGGTTTGGCTTGTCGTCCTTTCCAGTGCCGCTTTTCCCGCCTTCCGATAGGAGGCTGCGGAGAAGAGGGTGTCCTCGGCGACCTGGACATCGGCTGGATCGAGACCATACAGCCGGAAAATAAACTCGTTTAAGTCCGTCCGCGGTCCAGCGGCGTCGTGTTGTAGTCGCTGCGAGAGGCGACGAATGGTTGTCTTGGTTGTAGCGGGCAGATCGGAAATGTCCGGGAACGGAAGCGCGTCGAATTCTCGCTTGTTGAACATTTGTCGATCGAATCCGCTCTGGCTGCTGGTCATCAAGCAGAAATAGTCGAAAAGAGTGGAGTGCGCCAGCAGATGGATCAGCGCAGCGAGGGTCTCCGCATCCGGGTGACCAGCGCAGGAATAGCCGTAGTAGATTTGGGAGAAGGCAACCGGGTGATCCGAAACATAGGCACGTGGTGCTCTAGGGTCATCGCCCGGAGACTTAGCGATGATGACCAGTGGGGATTGATAGAGATCCTTTCGACGGGGCATATTAGCGCTACTTTGCCCTTTGGAATTCTTACCGAACAATTCTCCATACGTCTTTGCTTTAGTGGGTTCGAGCAGAACCTCCGTAGGTGGCCCAAACACGGGAAGATCGCCAAGGAAACTCACGAATTTTTGAACTAGGCCGGGGGAACGGTTAAACCCTTGCCCGGTCTTAGCGCCTTCCTTGTCCCATTCAGCCCATCGGCTCGCCAACGTTTGGTTGTTGGTCCCCGAAAGAGTCTCCATCAACTGAACATCCAACCAGGTCCCGAATGCTAGCGTCTTAAGAATCCACGGCTGTTTCTCGATTCGCTCGACGCTGAGGGGTTGGGCTGCGTCATAATCGATCCGGAAGCGTGCGTGTCCGTTCAGTTCGGGCTCATTGACGGGTGCTGCGTAGTAGAAGCGGTGGTCGGGACCGGATTTCTTGTTGCGAGCGAAGAAGATACAGAACGGGAACTTTACGTCCTTCCAAACTGCTGACCACCGGAGATCTGCTCCATTGATCAGACCGGTCACTTCGACGCTTTTCAGGACTGCACGCCATGCTTCGAAACCTTTGCCTGAAGTCCTCCCAAAAAGTCTCGCCGGCATGGCCAAAGCGATGACTCCACCTTCCTTCGCCCATTGCATCGCCCGCCACAAGAACGGCAAGTCGGGATTTTTGTCTGGGTTTTGGTATCCTGCCGCGATATCCCCCAATCCGCGATCGACAAGTACTCGCTGCCCAAGCGCGCTGAAAACCTTATTCAACTCATCAGTCGCCGACTTTTTGCTCTTTTCTTCGCCGCCGCTATCGCGGTCATCCTTGTTGTCGCGTAATCGTGTCCATGGCGGATTGCCAATTACAATATCGAAGTTGCAGTCGAAGTCTTTAGAAACTTCCGGACCGAGACTGCCAAGCGGGAACCTGCCGCCCTCCTCGTCAGCACCGAAGCGATGAAGCACCTCGCCTCGTAGATTGCGCGGGAATTTGAGTGCCTGCGGCGGGCGCGGACTACCGTTGAGTTCGATCGCGGTTATGTAGAGTGCCAAGGCTGCGAGTCGCAACGCGGACTCGCTGATGTCAAAGCCCCGAAGTTGGTTGTAAAGAATGCTCTGGATAACCGCAGTCTTTGGCCGCTGGTCTCCAATCCAATGCTCGCGGACAAGACGACGGAACGCAAGCACCAGGAAAATGCCCGCACCGCATGAGCTGTCGAGAACTCTGGCGCTCGCTTTCTGTTTGGTGGCAGCGAATGCTTGTTCAACCATCAATCCTGCGATCGTGCGAGGGGTGTAGTGAACACTCGTATCACGCGCCGTCAGCGGGTCGGCGCGATGACTAAAACTCTCATACACCTGACTAAGCACACCGACGGGGATGTGGGCGAAGTCGAAGTCGCCCCAGTCAAGTTCAGTCTGGACGGTGTCTCCGGTTGCGCGCCAACCACGAAGAATTGCGTGGAGGTGAACGAAGACTCGCTTTCCGGCCAGCCGCTCGGTTCGCCTGAAGAAACGAAGATACTCCGCCTCACGAGCCTCCCGATCGTTGGCAGGAATCGATTCGTCAATGAGGGGAAGGAAGTCGCCGTTAAATGTCGCATCGAGCCATGCAGAGGTTTGCGCAGCCTTGTCTGCGGAGGAAAAGGCATCTTTCAGTTCGTCCGCTGCCGAACAGATTTCGTCACGCTCGTTCTCCAGTACAATACGACGGTCGATGAGAAAGCGGAAAAACAGAGCACGACCTGCCATTGACAGCACTTCCAGCGCTTCCAGCTTGCCTTTGCCTTCTGTCGGGACGAACTCGTTCGTCATGCGGGTTAGCAGGTCGAAGATTTTGTTGAATACGTAGTCGGTGCCATGCAGTCGGTGATTTTCTTCAAAAGTGCCATGGACCAGGCTCTGGAAGAACAGCGGTGCCGTCGGGCTGCGCCCTTCAATAATCTTCACTGGCTGCGAATCCAGGGGTTCCTGAAAGCTAATCGGGAATATCTCTAGGGAGCCGGATCGTAGAACGCCAAGCCAAGCGGGATCGCTGCGATTTGCGAGCTGCCTACGCGCCGCGGCCAATGAAGCGACGTCGCTCCTCACATCGCTGCTCGTCGCGTCCACGAGATAGAGCAATGCCGCCCCTTGATGCTCGGCGACCGCGCTCAGTACCGGTATGTGGTTGCTTTGCTTCGGTAGCAAGTCAAGGTAGTCAAGCTGTTCTGCTGAAGTGAGTTTTTCGTCAAGCCTAATGACAGCTGAACAGCCGTAGGCTGCCAGGCGCTGGCTCAGCGGCAGGGAGGAATTGGGAGGTGTGGACGCCATTAGCGTGGACTCTTCTGGTTCCGAATGAGGCCAACGTATTTCCCTAGAATCTGAACGGACCGCTGTCCGTCGGCGCGAATGACGATGTCGGGAAACGCAGGGTTCGCTCCGCGAAGTATGACCGTCCCATTGGGCCGATAGAGGTACTTGAGTGTCGCTTCATCGTCGAGCAGCACCGCCGCGATTTCGCCGTCCGCCACCTCGCTCTGACGATTCATGACGGCGATATCGCCTGGCAGAATCCCGGCATTCTTCATGCTTTCGCCTCTCACTCGGAGGGCGAACAATTCGGACCCTGGAAACAGCTCCGGCGATACCGGGACAATGTCGTCAGAATCTTGAAGTGCGATCTGGGAATGACCTGCAGCGATGGCTCCAAGCAGAGGGATGCCCACCGGCGGTCGATATTTCAGCTTTAGCCCCCGAGCCTTACCTGGAAGGCGGTTGAGCATTCCTTTTTTCTCCATCAGCCGAAGGTGGGACCGCACGGAATTCAGGCTGGCGAAACCGAAGCGCTCGGCGATCTCACGCTGGGTAGGCGCGCTACCACGCTTGCGCGATTCGGAATGGAGGAATGACGCGATTTCCTGCTGACGCTCTGTGGGCAGCGATCGCATAAACTCTCATAATACTGCCCAAACGAACAGTATGCTGATTCTTTCTGTCGAGCCCCAAATTGTTGAGCCGTCGGGGTTACGCGTTGTTTCTTTACTCCGCCGAATTGTCGGTATATATGCCGATCCGTAATCGATCAGATTCGGGCCTCGGCGTCAGCTTCAATTCCGCGACGGCAAGGCGTCAATCTGACGAAGGAACGACCGGCCGGCGGAAGTGGCCCGCTTGGGCAGTATTGTCAGCCACTCGGAGAGAGCAGCGCTTGCGTGCCACCGGAGGATTCCTCCCGTGAAGTCCCGTTCCCATCAAGTTGACGCAAAACGCCCATTGTGGAAATCTGCGGTTCGGGTGGCTGGTGGGGGTTGGGCGTTTCCCGCGAGGGGTCGGCCAACCGCGTAACGCTTACGGCGCCGTGAAGTAGACCTTGCTCGTGGGCGTTGTTCCCGCGGAATTGGTGATTTGGATCTCGACCGAATCCACCTGCGCCGGATTCCCAGCGGTCACAGGGAAGAAGGCATGGAGCGCGAACATCCCGCCATCGTCGGAGGTAGCGAAGAACTCCTGGAAGTCGGTAGTTGCGGCCACGGTGATGGGGCCGCCGTTCAGAGTCGCGCCATTTGCGTCTCGAAACGTGAAGGTCATTGTCGAGGCCGTCCGCGTGTTATCGAATCCGGTGATTTCGAGATCGAGCCCGCCTGAGGTGTACTGAGCCGTGGTTGTGTCGATGTTAGCCGGCGCGGCGGGGATGGTGAGCGAGGAGGTCCCCGTGAAATCTCCCAGCGTAACCGTAAAGACGATGGTGCCCGCCGTGGTGCCGGTTTGGAAAGCGACGCTGCCAGCAGAGCCAAATTGCCCGGCGGTATCGCCCTGATTGACGGTGAACGGTACACTCTCGGTACCGCTTAAGAGAAAGACCATTCCACTATCGGGATTGACGCCGGGCATGCTCGGTGTAACTGCCATCTGCACCTGGCCGGTTCCCGATTCCTGGGAGGCCGAAGGCAGACTCACCGTCAGTGTTCCCTGCTCCGAGCTGGCGGTCGAGGAGATCGCAATCAGGATGATGGGTTGCGGAAATAGCGGATTGACGCCGACACCGGTAAGAGGGATGTAAAGCTGATCGATTTCCAGCGCGCCTTGTTGCGGCCCGGTGCTCGAGGGCGTGAAATCGACCTCCAGAGTCGCCGACCCGCCCGGAGCAAGCGAGATCGGCAGCGCGAAGGGCTGCATCTGAAATGAGGAGCCCTGTAAGTTATCGACCCTAATATTTTGCACCGTGAACGCGGCCTGAGTCGGATTGGTCAGTACCACCTGGCGTGAGGTCGTGGACCCCTGCGCCAAGCTGCCGAAATCGATGCCTGCACCCGCGCCCAGAGGAACCGGTGCATTGGTTCCATCACCCACTGAAATGGCGACAGTGTCGACCGCGGTCCCGGTCCCCGTCAGCAACTGAGAGACACCATCCGCCGTTAGGGTTGCGCTGAAGGACCCGGCTCCGGTGGGAGCGAAGCTCACCGTGAAGTCTACAGTACCCCCCGGCGGGACCGTCTCCGGGAGCGAGGGTTCGTAGGGAATGGAAAAAGGAGGTGTTACCGCGAGCGTCGTCAGTTGCGTAGAACCCGTGCCTGCATTCAGCAGGCGGAACTGGACGTCACGCACGTCGCCCACGGGACATTCTCCGAAGGAAAACGATGCCGGGACATTGACGATTGGGTCCGCCTGGCCGGGCTGGAGGATGAACAGTTGCAGTTGCGCGGAAAGGCAACCCGTGCCCAGGCACGCAAGAAGAATGAGCCGCCGCATCATGGGCGCTCCTTCGCGGCGGGTAACTGATAAACCTTTTCGCCCTCAGGGGTGATCCGGATCATGCGAGCCGGCTCACCTGCGCTTTCTATTTCGACCCATTGCTCTCCCACCCGAGCCAGGTGGCTGGCGGATATCGCAATGCTTCGCTCGACCCCGGCCACGGTTTGGATCAGGATGGCGTGTGCTGTGGCCAGCAGCATACGGTCGGCCAGTAACACCAGCGATCCGCCGCCTGCCGCAAGGCACGCTTGCTCGGCGATCGCTCCGCCTGGCGTCAATTCCTGCGTGATGGCGCCGTTGGCCGTGTCGACGGCAAGCAGCCAGAATGCGTTTGCCCGGCATACGGCGAGTTGTACGGCGTGAGCCTTGGTTGGCCCCAGCGCAATCACTCTGCCCGCGATCATTGCTGCCGCAATCGGTACCTTGCTATCTCCCTGCGGCCCTGTCCGCCACAACTCGGCCGTCTCCGGAAAGAACGCGTTTTGCGGACCCAGCACAGCTTCTTGTTGGGCTACCGGACGGCGCCGAATTACCGTAACGTCTGCTCCGAGCGTCAGCAGCTCCGAGCCGGTGTTCACCAGCCCGCCATGGCCGTCAAACGCCCAATCAACAGCGTTTTTGCCAATCACATCGTGCAAGACGAAGGTGCCGGATACGCCGTGTACGATGCGGAGTTGCTGCTGAGAGTCGCGAGCGATGCCGACAAGCGGCACACTGAATTTCGGTTGTGCGATGGCGGGTGCCACGCACAGCAAGAAAACAACTGCTCGCCGGCTCATCACGGTTTCCCGATCGTGATGGTGGGCGTGCCGATGGTGACGCCGGCAGAAGACAAACCGGCGGCGGCAGCGGCTGCTCCTGGCCCACGGTGCGCCGCTGCCATACTGGTTGCCGCGAAAGCCGCCCCCACGCCTCCAGCAGCGACGAGCCCGATCCAGATCCACTTCTTGTGGGACTTATGGCCGCGATCAGCGCCAACCTCTGTAATCGATTTCGCACTTTTCTGAGTGACGATGATGGTCGGCACGCCGTGCGGAGACTCGGGGGCGGTTTTGATTGTCGCAGCGGGCGGCGCTTGCTGAGCCGCTACTTTGACCGGACCGGTGGCCGTTGTCCCTGGCACCGTGATGGTCGGCGGGGGCTGCGCCGGACGCTGCGGCTCTGCCGCCGGGGCAGGTTCCTTGCTGGGCGGTGCGGATGCCTTGCGGTCGGCACTCTCTGTCGACGTGTCTGCGTTGCCGATGGATTGCCGGGCGATAGTTCCGGCGCGCCCCTGCTCCTTCGCCGCTGTGATTCGGATGGCAAACGAGCCGGTCACGCGGTTGAGTTGCAAGCCGTGCCCGGTGGCGTGCCCATTGGAGTCGGTGATTGCAATATCCGTTCGCAATCCGTTGGCGAACACGCCGCCGGGGCCCTCCTCAGGAACCTGAAAGCTCACGCGCGCTCCGGCGACCGGACGTCCCGTCGCATCCGTCACTTCGACGGTGAGCGGTTTAGCGTGGGCGCCCGCTGCGTGCTGCGCGCTATCTCCCGCGACGACCTTAATGTGCAGAACGGAATCTTGTGCTACGGCGAGGCTGGCGACGACGAACACCATCGTCCAGGCACACTTCATGTGCGCTGATTGGAAGGTTCTGGGCACCTGTTTTTCCTGTCTTTAAAAAGACAGTGAAGCAAGGCCGGAAAAGTTCTCCGCCGAATGGCGAGGCGTACTTAAGAGACAAGGCCGCAGGTACCCGCATACGGCGCGTGTCCCTGCGCTACCGCTCGTCGTCGATCATCGTGAATTGGTTTACCCCAGTTTGGCCAGACGCTGCTCGACGTCCGCGCGCAGGCGATCGATGAAGCCCAGCGCATAGCCGGCAATCGGCAGCGAGGGATCGTCAACGAGGGGAGTGAGGTCCATGGCATAGCTCAGAGCGGTCTCCACATCGGTGGCATGCGAGGCGTAGTAAGTGGCATGCGCCAGGCGCCGGCCCTCGGTGGCGAGATCGTACCGCTTCCCGCCGGCCACTTGAGAATCGAAAAGTCCCACCAGAGACATCGCGATATTGGAGCGCGAGGAGACCGGTAGCGCTTGCTTCGATTCGTCGGGGAGCCAGTCCAGATCGCGCCAGACTTCGCAGCCGTACACTTTCTCGGGGCGAAACTCGCCGCGTAGCGCGCGCAGCGCCCGGAGGCATCGCAAAGCAACGCCGACATGGGTATCGTGTTTATCGGCTAGGTTGTGCAGATAGACAACCTTCGGCTTGGCTGCGCGGAAAATGGCCGTGAGGTCGTCCGAGACGCCGGCATTGTTGGGATCCTTGACGGCGGAACTGGGGTAGCCGAGCTGGAGCTGGCACGCATATTCGCCAACGTATGCCGCCTTGCGCTGTTCCTTCAACCGGACTCTCTGCATCTCCTCATCGGTGTATTGCCCATAAATTCCGGCACGCGGACTCCCCGCGCCGTTGGTCACTACGACGCCCGTGAACCATTTGTCCGGGCGGCCGAAGCACGCGGCGATGCCGTGGTAGGCCATGATTTCGATATCGTCCTGATGCGCCGAGATGCAGAGATGCGTCGTCCGCGCGAGAGCAGCGTCGGGATCGGCGCCATCGGGAACAAATGCATCGGCCTGCGGGTTGTGAAATTTCATCGCGTCCTCTTTCTTTGAGTTACTTTTTCAGGCTGGGCAGACTGGCTGCGGCCACGGCCTGCCCATGCCGTTTTTCCGTTTCTCCGGGGATATGCACGCGAATTACGCCGGCCAGCTCGGGAAATTCCTCTCGCAAAACCTCGCCGGCGACTGACAGTATGATGTCGCCACCCTCACCCGTCATCACGCGGCCTAACACGAGAAGGTTGCGAATTTCATAGAAATCGGCGAAGTGAGCGATACCATAGCCGAGGTAGGTTCCGATGGTCTGATAGATTCTGCGCGCGCGCCCGTCTCCAGCTGCCATCAGCTTCTGCACTTCCACGAGTTTCGCGGCCAGGGGCATGTGATTCGGCAGCGCGATGCCGGCCGCGGGAAGCAGGCGTCCCACTGCCTGCTGCGAAAAGTACAGGGCGCCGACACCCTGATCCCCCGACCACTCATCGGCCGGGGCATTTTCGCGGTAGTCTATCGGGACGAAGGCCAACTCGTTCAGCCAGCCGGTGATGTTGCCCTGCGGTGTGACATAACCGGCGGCTAAGCTGCTGCCGAACGCGATGCCCAAAACCGCGTTATCGTTCAGAGCCATGGAGCCCGCGAGCGCCGTAACCTCGCCGTCATTGACAACCTCGAACGGAACTCCGCGCCACGCCTCCTGCAATTCGAAAAACAGTCGCCGTACCCGGCTGTCGAACAGGTTCTGCGGCACTGCCCGGTACAGTGAACCGACGCGGACCTCGTTGTTCACGTAAACGCCGGCCGCACTGCCGCCGATCGCATCGACGCGCGGCAGTTTCGCCGCCGCCCGTTTCAGCGAGTCGTTAATGCCATCGAAATGGTATTGCGGATCGGCTTGGCGGCTCGGGTCCCACGGCACTTCCTCACTGAAAACCACCTCGCCGTCGACCACGGCTGCACACTTACGGTCGCTCGCTCCCAGATCGAAACCAATGCGGCAGCCTTCCAGATGGCGTCCGAGAGGCGCGACGGCTTCGTGCTCCGTGGGTAACTGATCGTAGCCGGTGTGCTGAACTGCCAGGGCGCGGCCATAAACCTGGTTGCCCATGAATTGAACATCGAATGCCCGCCGGCCGGTGGGAGAATACACGCCCTCGAGGAATCGAGCAATCCCCGGGTCGCCGCCGATCCACACCCGGTAGCCCCCCTTCTGCCAAAGCAGAAACTTCAACAGGCGTTCAACATACCGCTCATTGGAGGCGAGGTTGGAACCCTCGTGCGGCAGTACGGCGGTCCGGAAAACGGATATGGATCCGTCGGCGCGCTCGAGCGCGATTCCCAGCGGATTCGCCTTGCCGCTCTCCTCAACTGTCGCGCGGAAGCATCGATTCCACAGCGATGCCGGAAGGAAATCCGGGTCTAGAATAGGGCAGAACTTGGGCGCAACGCGTGTAAGAACTGGCATTTATTTCAAGTTTTGCATATCGGCATGTCAGCCGCTATTGGTTGCCGAACTCGCGGGGGGGCGGGGGCGGCGTTCAAGCGACGGTTGTGTTGCGAAAAACCGGAATCGGACTGCGGTAGCGTAAAGCGATGCCGATTCGGCCGACCGATCCTTTCTTCTGGCGGCATTACGAAGGTCCAATCATCCTCGTCTGTGTGCGTTGGTACTTGCGCCTCCCGCTGAGCTACCGGCAGGTGGCGGATCTCATGACTGAACGGGGCCTTCGGGTCCACGCTTCCTGCATCTGGCGGTGGGTCCAAGTCTTCGGGCCGGAACTCG
>Ga0209517_10001797_pt1 | contig 31498 bp, 37 predicted proteins | sample PeaSoiMetSII2010_FD_187695 | JGI IMG/M metagenome (GOLD analysis project Ga0209517, IMG submission 187695) | Peat soil microbial communities from Weissenstadt, Germany - SII-2010 (SPAdes) (version 2) | ecosystem: Environmental > Terrestrial > Soil > Wetlands > Peat | place: Germany... | reverse complement strand
GAGCCGTCCCTGTCCTAACCGCTAACCGGATAGAGATAATCGCTGAATATGAGTCGTGGAGGCGAGAACTGACAGACGAGTAGGAATTCAATATCTAGTAGGTTTAGGTGTCAACCGGATAAGCATGATTCATTTATAGATCGAATAACCGAGGAAATGACAACTCTGATACCCATAATGATAAACGCCTACGATGAAATAAAGAGTTTCGCTTCTAGCGGTTCTCATGAAGTCCTTACAGTGACGCCGGGCCCCCGTGGGGTTATCGGCATCCCTTCGCTTCTCCGAGAATTTTCTGCTGTCCATAAGAAAAAGGGCGCATCACGTTCACGTCGAAGTTAGGCGATGATCCCTGAGTCGTCGCTCTGAGCTAGCCCGAAAGGCTTCAACTCATGCGTGCGGACGGACAAGTATGCTCCTTGGGTGCTGCGCGGATCGCGACCCCATCATGCCAAAAATGGCCGGGACCAGTTACGTAGCAAGGTCTTGTTCTGCAGCGAAACGGGTGCGATAGAACACCTTCGGTTGGTCGTGTTGAGCTAATCCGAGAGGCTTCAACTTGTGGAGGCGGACGGACGGGTAGGCTCCCTGGGGGGATCAAGTCCGGCCAAGGAGAACCTAGTCGGGACAATGCGCTAACGGCACGGAAAGGAAGCGGCGAGCGCACGGGCAATCAGGTTGGCCGCGCCGAGGCGGCGCAAATCGGGGTTATCCTTCAGGAATTTGACGACGATGTTCCTCAGTTGAGGATCATCCAGCTCGCTTGAGATGCAAGCGTTGAAACCGTCGAACTCATTGTTCTCCAACAACAGATCGAAAACGGCGTCGATGTAGCCGAAGCAGAAATTCACATGCGCGCCGATGGTCGCGGTGCATTGCTGAAGTAGCTGGTTGCCGTCCCGCGCTTTCGCCTGAGCGGCGGCGCCGCATAGCGACAACACAACCGCGAGCATGGCGCAAAGTGCGCATCTCATGGAGCCGGTGGAAACGCCCCGGCCCTACTCCGCCGCCGCGGTGCGGCTGGCACGCTTGCGGTCGTTGGCATCGAGCAGGCGCTTGCGAAGGCGGATCGCCTTGGGCGTCACCTCGGCCAGCTCATCGTCGGCAATATAGGCGATCGCCTCTTCGAGGCTCATCTGGATCGGCGGCGTCAGCCGCACCGCCTCGTCCTTCGACGTGGTGCGGATATTGGTGAGCTGCTTGCCCTTCGCCGGATTGACGTCGAGGTCGTTGTCGCGGCTATGCGCGCCGATGATCATGCCGGGATAGAGCGCATCGCCGGGCGACACGAACATCGCGCCACGCTCTTCGAGGTTCCACAGTGCATAGGCAACCGCGACGCCGCTGGCGGTCGAGATCAAGACGCCGTTGGTCCGCCCCTCGACCGCGCCCTTGTACGGCGCATAGCCATGAAAGATGCGGCTCATCACCCCGCTGCCGCGCGTGTCAGTGAGAAATTCGCCGTGGTAGCCGATGAGACCGCGCGTCGGCACCCGGAAGGTGAGGCGCAGCTTGCCGCCGCCCGAGGGCCGCATCTCCTGCATCTCGGCTTTCCGCCGGCTCATCTTCTCGACGACGATGCCGGCGTACTCCTCATCGACATCGACAAAGACCTCCTCGACCGGTTCCAGCCGCTGGCCTGTCGCCGCATCGGTCTTGAACAGCACGCGCGGCCGCGAGATCGACAATTCGTAGCCTTCGCGGCGCATCGTCTCGATCAGGACACCGAGCTGCAACTCGCCGCGTCCCGATACCTCGACGGCATCTCGCTGCGCGCTTTCGCTGACGTGGATCGCGACATTGCCCTCGGCCTCGCGGTGCAGCCGCTCGGCGATCATCCGCGAGGTCACCTTCGTGCCCTCGCGCCCGGCCAGGGGGCTGTCATTGACCGAGAAGGTCATCGCCAAAGTCGGCGGGTCGATCGGGTCGGCGGCAAGCGGCACGGTCACCTCGAGCGCGCACAGCGTGTCGGCGACGGTGGTCTCTGTCAGGCCGGCGACCGCGATGATGTCGCCGGCGCTCGCCTCCTCGACCCCCAGCCGCTCCAGGCCGCGATAGGCGAGCAGCTTGGTCAGCCGCGCCTGCTCGATGAGTTTCCCGTCGCGAGTCAACGATTTGACCGGCATGTTGAGGCGGGCGACGCCGGAATGGATGAGCCCGGTCAGCACCCGGCCGAGATAGGGGTCGTAGTCAAGCGTCGTCGCCAGCATCGTGAACGGTGCGTCGGGGTCGGCCTGTGGCGGCGGTACATGCGCGACAATCAGGTCGAAGAGCGGCGCCAGGTCCTTGTGCGGCGCGTCCAACTCGGCGACCGCCCAGCCATTACGACCAGACGCGAACAGGGTCGGGAAATCGAGCTGCTGCTCGTCGGCATCGAGCAGCGCGAACAGGTCGAAGATCTCGTTGTGCACCGCCTCTGCCCGCGCGTCGGGCCGGTCGACCTTGTTGATGACGACGATCGGCCGCAGCCGCCGCCGCAGCGCCTTGGCGACGACGAACTTGGTCTGTGGCATCGGCCCTTCAGCCGCGTCGACCAGGACCAGCACGCCATCGACCATGCTGAGGATGCGCTCGACCTCGCCGCCGAAATCGGCGTGGCCCGGCGTGTCGACGATGTTGATGCGCGTCTCGCCCCACATGAGCGAGGTGCACTTCGCCAGGATGGTGATGCCGCGCTCGCGCTCCAGCTCGTTGGAATCGAGCGCGCGCTCGGCCACCTGCTGATTGGCGCGGAACATGCCCGATTGGCGCAGCAGCTGATCGACCAGGGTCGTCTTGCCATGGTCGACATGCGCGATGATCGCGATGTTGCGAATAGGCGTCGTCACGGGCACTCGCGGCACCTTTCCGGCGGCACCTACACCAGGCCGGCGGAGGCGACGAGTTTGTCGAGCGAGGCTTCGGGCCGGGCACCGACGTGGCTAATGATTTCGGCAGCACACAGGCTGCCGATCGCTCCACAGGTGGGGAGGGGCAGGCCGCGGGTCAAGCCGAACAGCACCCCCGAGGCGTAAAGATCGCCCGCCCCGGTGGTGTCGACGACACGTCCGACCCGCGCCGGCGCGATGTAATGGGTATCGGCGGCGGTCAACAGCACGCTGCCGGCGGCGCTGCGGGTCAGTGCCGCGATCTTGACGTGGCCGCGCACCGCAGCGGCGGCAACGTCGAAATCCTCGGTCTCATAGAGCGAGCAGATCTCGGCCTCGTTGGCGAAAAGGATGTCGATCTCTCCTGATACCAGGGCGATAAAGTCATCACGATGACGGCCGACGCAGAACGGGTCCGACAGGCTCAAGGCCACCTGGCGGCCGGCCTGGTGCGCGACCTGCGCGGCCTTGCGAAACGCTTGCTTGGCGCGCGGCGGATCGAACAAATAGCCTTCGAGATAGGTGATCTGCGCGCCCGAGACGATGGCCGGGTCGATATCCTCGGGGCCAAGATCAACGCAGGCGCCGAGATAGGTCCCCATCGTGCGCTGCCCGTCACCAGTCACCAGCACCAGACAGCGCGCGGTGCCCGGCCCTTCGCTCGCCGGCGGCGTCTCGAAGCGGATGCCGATCGCCGTGATGTCGTGGCGGAACACCTGCCCCAGCAGATCGTCGCGCACCTTGCCGATATAGGCGCCGCTGCCGCCCAGCGCGGCGATGCCAGCCATGGTATTGCCGGCCGAGCCTCCGGAGCTCTCGATCGCCGGCCCAAGCTTCGCGTACAGCGCATCGGCGCGCGCCGCGTCGATCAATGTCATCGACCCTTTAGCAAAGCCCTCGCCGGCGAGAAACGACTCGTCGGCATGGGCGATGACGTCGACGATCGCGTTGCCGATACCCGCGACGTCGATGGTGGCCGCGCCCATCAGCAATCCTATTGGTGGCAGGAAGTGGCCGGCAGTATAGGGACGCCGCCGACACCGACAAGCACCGCTTTAGCATCGCCGATTCGCGAGTCGCGAGCACCCGGTCTTCGATCGCTGCTGTAGGCCACGGTGTTTAACCTGTCAGCATGGGCCGATTACGCCACGAAGCCGGGGATAAATAGTTTTGTTTTCTTCGGCCTCAACGGATATCTTTTGGCAGAGGAGAGTTGGTCGCCCGACGGCTTTATGGGTACGCCGCTCAAAGGCTTGCCGCGCCTTGCGCCGTCAAGGTCGCGGGCTGATCAAGTTCGCTATGCCGGTTCCCTTAGCTCTTTGATTGGGTGCGCCACCCATGTTTGGCCGAAGAAGACCCGAAGACGAGGATCGTAGAATGGCTGATACCGCCGACGATTTGGGCATTCCGATGAAACCGGCCCGGCCGGTCGCAGCGCCAATGGCCGTCACCGCGGTCGGCCGTGCAACGGCGACGGTGCCACCGCGCGTTCCCGAAATGGCACCGCGGGCAGCACCAGAGCCAACGTCGGCGGCGGATGCACCGCAACGGCGGGTCACCGAACCGCTCGGCATGCCGGTCACACCACCGCCAGTCCCCGCCCCGCCGCCACCGCCGCCCGTGGCGCGGCGCGAATCGGAAGCCCGCAAGCTAACCGTTGGCCGGGAGATCGCGTTATCGGGCGAGATCGCCTCGTGCGACACGCTGGTGGTCGAAGGCAGCGTCGAAGCCAATCTGCAGAATTGCCGCGATGTCGACATCGCCGAATCGGGGCTGTTCAAAGGCTCGGCGACGATCGACAACGCCGATGTCCGCGGCATGTTCGAGGGTAACCTCGTCGTTCGCAAACGGCTGTTGATCCGCGCTGGCGGACAGGTGTCGGGGACGATCCGCTACAGTCAGATCGAGATCGAGGCCGGCGGTCAAATATCTGGCGACGTGCAGGTGAACCCCGACAGCGACGTCATCGCCGAGCTGCCGAACGCGCGCGCGGTTTCCTAGAAACGGTCACCTCGGGCGACACGGCCGGCCGGCGGGGCTTACGGAGCGCGCCGGCCAGCTTTGCTTTTTTGGCCGCCGCCGTGCGCGCCGCGATCAATTCATCCGGCCCGGTCTTCGCCTTGTAGCGGCACAGCGTCGCGACGACGCAATTGGGGCAATCGGGCTTGCGCGCCTTGCAGACATGGCGGCCGTGCAGGATCAGCCAGTGATGTGCGTTGAGCTTGTATTGCGGCGGGGTGACCGCCTCGAGCCCTAACTCGACCGCGAGCGGGGTCTTGCCCGGCGCGATGCCGGTGCGGTTGCCGACGCGGAAGATATGCGTGTCGACCGCGATCCGCGGCTCCTCGAAGGCGACATTGAGCACGACATTCGCGGTCTTGCGCCCGACCCCGGGCAGCGCCTCCAGTGCGTCACGGTCCTGCGGCACCGCGCCGCCATGCTTTTCGATCAGCATGCGGCTCAGCGCGACGACATTCTTGGCCTTGGTTCGGTAGAGCCCGATGGTGCGGATGAGGCGTTCCACCCGCTCGACACCGAGCCCGATCATCTTGCCAGGATTATCGGCGAGCGCGAACAGCGCCGGGGTCGCCTTGTTGACCCCGACATCGGTCGCCTGCGCCGACAGCACGACGGCGACGAGCAAGGTGAACGGGTTGATGTATTCGAGCTCGGTGCGCGGGATCGGCCGGCTCTCCGCCAACAGCCGGTAGAATTCCGCCACCTCCGCCTTGGTGAATTTGCGCATCGCCCGGCGACTGTAGCGCATTTTCCGCGTTATCGATGCGCGCCTTACGCTATTGTGGAACGGCGATGAGCTCGACCGATACCGCAGTCCCCGCCACCCCCACGCACGTGTTTTTCGAGCGGGTGCTGCTGCCCTACCGCAGCCTGCCGCCGCGCGGGTTCAACCTGCTGATGCTGGCGCTTGGCTTGATCAGCGTCGCGGTCAGCGTCGCCTTTGTCACCATCGGCGCCTGGCCGGTCTGCGGGTTTTTCGGACTCGACGTGCTGTTGGTCTATGTCGCCTTCCGGCTGTCCTACCGCAGCGCCCGCCAGCGCGAGACGCTGCGCCTAGCCGACGAGGAGTTCACCGTCGAGCGGGTCGGGATTCGCGGCGATCGCCGCTTCTGGCGCTTCCAGCCGTTCTGGCTGCGCGTCGTTTACGAAGAGCACCCCGACCAGTCGAACCGGCTGGCGGTAATCTCGCACGGGCGGAGCCTGGCGATCGGCACCTTCCTGCCGGCACCGGTACGCCGCGACGTCGCGGCGGCGCTGCGCGACGCACTCGCGCGTTGGCGCGCGGCGCTCAACCCGACCCACGCCGGCTGATCAGGGTCGCGCCAGCCGCTCGGCGATAATGCGCAGCGCGCGTGGATGGGCGAGCATTGTCGTGTGCGCGCCGTCGATCGCGATGTTCTCACGGTTCGGCCCCGCCTCGTCGAGGCAGCTGCGCCAGGCGACGACGCCATCGCGCGGGGAATAGATCGCCGTCGTCGGCACCGGCGGCGGCTCGGTCAGTTGGTCGATCAGCAAATGCTGGCCGCTGTGCAGCGGCGCCAGCGCCCGATAGATCGGTTCGAGCGGGCTCGCGGTCGGCAGCCGGAACGGGCTGCACACCGTGACGACACGGCGCACCCGGTCAGAATGCGCAGTGGCGAGCGCGCGGGCAAGCACGCCACCGAGACTGACCCCAACCAGGCTCGCTTTGCGGCCGGCCGCCTCGGTGCTGTGCCGCAACAGCCGATCTACCGCGGTGACCGCGGCCGCGGTCGGGCCAAGATTGACCCCGCTGCCCCAGCCCTCGACCGCATAGCCGAGCGCCGTCAGCCACTCACGGAAGCCGCGAGTCATGCCGTCGGAGCAGAAGAACGCCGGCAGCACGATGACCGGATGACCGTCGCCGCGCGGTACCGGACCGACGTTCGGACGGAATGGGCGCAGCCGCGCGCGCAGCACCGCCCTGCCCTCGCCCACCAGATCGCGCCAAGACGGCCCAGGTAGCGCGCCCGAGCGGTCGAAGATTTCCGGCTGGCTCACAGCTCCAGCACTTCCTTCATCCCATAGATCCCGGGCGGCCGGCCGATGACCCAGCGCGCCGCGCGCACCGCACCCTTGGCATAGATCGCCCGGTTGGTGGCGCGATGCGACAGCTCGAGCCGCTCGCCGGCCCCGGCGAAGACAACATGGTGGTCGCCGACCGCGTCACCGCCGCGCAGCGAGGCGAAGCCGATATCGCCGCTGCGCCGCGCACCAGTGATGCCGTCTCGGCCGCGTTGGGCGACTTCGTCGAGGCTCGTCCCCCGCCCTGCCGCCGCGGCGCGGCCCAAAGCCAAAGCCGTACCCGACGGGGCGTCGACCTTGCCGCGATGGTGCATCTCCATGATTTCGATGTCCCAATCCGGGCCGAGCCGCGCCGCGACCTGCTCGACCAGCCCGAGGAGCAGGTTGATGCCGAGGCTGGTATTGGCCGCCCAGACGATCGGGATGCGTTTCGCCGCCTCGCGCAGCGAAGCGGTCTCCGCCGCCGAGAGACCGGTCGTGCCGATAACCACCGGCGTCCCCTGCTCGGTCGCCAGCGCGACGTGCGCCGCGGTGGCCGAGGGCGTCGAGAATTCGATGACGACATCGCTGTCGCCGATCAGTTTTCCCGGCGCATTGCCAGCAAACAGCCCGATCCGGCCGATCCCGGCCAGCTCGCCAAGATCAGCGCCGACATAGGCGCTCCCCGGTTTGGCGGTGCCGCCAGCGAGATCACAGCCCTCCGCGGCGGCGATCTCAGCCATCAGCATCCGGCCCATCCGGCCCGCGCAGCCGATGACGCCCATCCTGATATCGGCCATGCCGAGCCTCCCGAATCCAGAAGCGGCAACGCTTACCCTGTGTGACAAGAAAAAGACAAGGACGGCTGCTAGAAGCTTCAACAGGGCGTTAGCATTTTCCCAGACCAGATTTTCCTCTACACCGCACCTTATGGCTTTGTTCCGCTCGGTCGCCACGGTCGGCTCCTTGACGATGGTGAGCCGCGTCTTCGGCTTCGTCCGCGACATCCTGACCGCAGCGATCCTCGGGGCTGGGCCGGTGGCCGATGCGTTTTTCGTCGCCCAGCGCCTGCCCAACCTGTTCCGCAGCCTGTTCGCCGAGGGCGCGTTCAGCGCCGCCTTCGTGCCGCTCGCCAACCGGGCGCTAGTCGAGGGCGGCCAGCCCGCTTTGAAGCAATTCGCCGAAGAGGCCTACGCGGTCCTGGTCGCGGCGCTGGTGGTGTTCGTCGTGCTCGGCGAGATCTTCATGCCGCTGGTGATGCACGTCATCGCCCCTGGCTTTGAGGCCGAACCGGCGAAATTCGAACTCGTCGTCGCGCTCAGCCGCATCACCTTCCCCTATTTGCTCTTCATCTCGCTGGTGGCGCTGCAGGGTGGGCTCCTAAACACGCTCGACCGCTTCGCCGCCGCCGCTGGAACGCCGGTGCTGCTAAACATCTTCCTGATCGCCGCGCTACTGTTGATGGTACGGTTCGAGTGGAGCGGCGGCCCGGTTCTCGCCTGGGCGCTGACCGCGGCCGGCGTGGCGCAATTCTTGTGGCTGGCGATTTCCTGCTCGCATGCCGGGATCGGTCTCAGGCTGCGGTGGCCGCGGCTAACGCCGGCGGTGCGGCAGACCCTGAAGATCATGGGTCCGGGTGTGCTCGGCGCCGGGGTCACGCAGCTCAATCTCCTCGTCTCAACCGCGCTCGCCTCGCTGCTCCCGGAAGGCTCGGTGTCGTTTCTCTACTACGCCGACCGGCTCAACCAGTTGCCGCTCGGCGTCGTCGGGATCGCGGTGGCAACCGCGATCCTGCCGCCGCTATCGCGCCAGGTGCGCAGCGGCGATACGGCCGGCGCGATATCGACGCAAAACCGCGGGGTCGAGCTGGCGCTGCTGTTGACCCTCCCTGCGGCGACGGCGCTGGCGATCCTGGCCCTACCGATCCTGGAGGTGCTGTTCGAGCGCGGCGCGTTCGGTTCGCGCGAAGCAGCGGCAACCGCCTCGGCGCTGATCGCCTATTCCGCCGGCCTGCCGGCCTTTGTCCTCGTCAAGGTGCTGGCCCCGGCCTTTTTCGCCCGACACGACACCAAGACGCCGGTCAAGGTCGCGATCGTCTCGCTCGCCACCAATCTGGGACTGACCCTCGTCTTGATGCAGTTCCTTGCGCATGTCGGCGTCGCCATCGCCCTGTCGGCGGCGGGTTGGCTGCAAGCGGTGATCCTCATGGTAGTGCTGGCGCGGCGCGGCAATTTCCGGTTCGACCCGAGGGCGCGCGCCAACCTGCCGCGTATCGCCGCGGCGACGATCGGGATGGCGGCGGTGCTGATCGGCTTGCGCTTGGCCCTGGCCCCGCTGCTAGCCGAGGCAGCCGCGTGGCGCCTCGCGGCGCTCGCCGGACTTGTCGCCGGCGGGCTCCTCGCCTTTCTGCTGTTGGTCCTCGCGTTTGGGGTCACCGGCTGGCGCGAGCTGCGCGGCCAATTCGGCCGTCAACCAGCTTGAGTCGCTGCGATCTGAACCGATCGCCGACCGTCGAGAAAGCGTTGGCTAAGTGCCAACATGAGTTGACCGAGTGTTGGCATAATGCCAACATAGCGAATGAGGATCGAATATCGTCGCGATCCGCAAAAGGCTCTGCGCGGCATGCAACGTGCCAAGGCCGAAGACATCTTCGCCGCGCTCGACCGCATCGCTGCCGATCCTTTCGCGCGCAATAACAATATAAAGCCGTTGCGCGGGGTACCGAATGGATGCCGCGTGAGGGTCGGCGATTGGCGGGTATCGTACACGCTCGACCGGGGAGGCGACGTGATCGAGGTATTTGAGATCGCACCGAGAGGAGGTGCATACCGATGAGCGAGAAGACCGTCATTCGACTGGTGGGCGACCGGGTCGAGCGCATGCGTGAGCAGGGTGACCTCGGCGAGTTGATCGCTGAGGCGGATCTGGCGAAGGCGTATCTTTTTGACCGATCCGATCCTGACGATCTTGTGCTGATTGCTCACGCCGATCTTGAGGAGTTGATCGAGGATCGGCTGGCTGAAGCCGCTTATCGCCGCACGCGTGACCAGGAGACCGTGCCGGATACGGTTGTGCGCCGCCTTATCTCTGGCGAAAACCCGATCACGGTCTGGCGCGAGCATCGCGGCATGACGCTACGCGCGCTCGCTGACGCGGCTGGGCTTGATCCCGGCTATCTGTCGCAACTGGAGAACGGCAAGCGCGCCGGGCCGGTCGCAACGATCAAGAAGATCGCCGCTGCCCTACGACTTGATTTGGACGATCTGACGTGACAATGAACCGCATCTTTTCCGGCATCCAGCCGACCGGCAATCTGCATCTCGGCAATTACCTCGGCGCGATCCGCAACTGGGTCGCGCTGCAGCACGATTACGAGTGCATCTTCTGCATCGTCGATCTGCATGCGCTGACGATGCCGCAGGACCCGCTCGAGCTGCGCCATTCGACGCGCGAGGTGACGGCGGCCTATATCGCGGCCGGCATCGATGTCGAACACTGCATCATCTTTAACCAGAGCATGGTTTCGGCCCATGCCGAGCTCGCTTGGCTCTTATCCTGCCTGACCCCGCTCGGCTGGCTCAACCGGATGACCCAGTTCAAGGAAAAGGCCGGCAAGCAGCGCGACCTCGCCGGGCTCGGGCTTTACGCCTATCCGGTACTGATGGCCGCGGACATCCTCGGCTACAAGGCGACACACGTTCCGGTCGGCGAGGATCAGAAGCAGCACCTCGAACTGGCGCGCGATATCGCCGGCGCCTTCAATCGTCGTTACGAGGTCGATTTCTTCCCGCTGCCGGAGCCGCAGATTTTCGGGACGGCGACCCGGGTGATGAGCCTGCGCGACGGCACCAAGAAAATGTCGAAATCCGACACCTCGGACTACTCCCGCATCAACATGACCGACGATACCGACGCGATCGCGCTGAAGATCCGGCGCGCCAAGACCGATCCCGAGCCGCTGCCGGGAACGGTCGACGCGCTCGAAAAGCGGCCCGAGGCCGACAACCTTGTCGGCATCTACGCCGCGCTCGCCGACCAGACGCGCGAAACCGCGCTCGCCCAATTCGCCGGCCAGAATTTCTCGGTGTTCAAGGAGGCGTTGACCGAAGTGTCGGTGTCCACCCTCGGCCGCATCGGCGACGAGATGCGCCGACTGATGGCCGATCCGGGGCATATCGACACCGTACTGCGACACGGCGCGGAGCGTGCCGCGGCGATCTCGATGCCGATCTTGCGCGAGGTTCAGGACATCACTGGACTCTTGCGGCCGTAAGCAAGGCTTACGGCTTTCCCCATCCGATTGAGCGCGCTAAGGTTCGCTGCCACCCCGCTTCGCACGCGAAGCGGGGAACGGTGGGATTCAACTGCAACTCGGCTCACCTGTCGCCATGGATGTTTACCTGCCGATCGCCGAGGTATCGCTGAATGTATTTATCCTGCTCGGCATCGGCGCGGCGGTCGGGTTTCTGTCGGGTGTCTTCGGGGTCGGCGGCGGCTTTCTCCTGACGCCTTTATTGATTTTCGTCGGCGTGCCGGCACCGGTCGCGGTCGCCTCGTCGGCCAATCAGCTCGTTGGCGCCTCGGTCTCGGGTGTGCTGGCCCATTGGCGGCGCGGCCATGTCGACTTCAAGATGGGCTTCATCCTACTCATCGGCGGCATCGCCGGATCGATCCTCGGCATCTACCTGTTCGCGCTGTTTTCCCGGCTCGGTCAGATCGAGCTGGTGATCTCGCTGTGCTACGTCGTGCTCTTGGGCGTGCTCGGCTTGATGATGGGCGTCGAGAGTTTGAGAGCGATGCTACGCCAGCGGCGCCCGGGCGCCGCCCGTCGCAAGCTGCATCGCCACACCTGGCTGCACGGCCTGCCGCTGAAGACCCGGTTTCGGAAGTCTCAGCTCTACATCAGCGCCCTGTTGCCGATCGGCCTTGGGTTCGCGGTCGGGGTGCTGAGCGCGGTGATGGGCATTGGCGGCGGCTTCCTGATGGTACCGGCGATGATCTACACGCTCGGCATGCCGACGACGGTCGTCCCGGGCACCTCACTCTTACAGATCATCTTTGTGGCCGCCAACGTGACGATGCTGCAGGCCTTCACCAACCACACCGTCGACGCGGTGTTGGCGCTGGTGTTGCTGGTCGGCGGCGTGATCGGGGCGCAGTTCGGCACGCGCTTCGGGACCCGGTTGCGCGGCGAACAGCTGCGCTTCCTGCTGGCCCTGATCGTCCTCGCGGTGGCGGCGCAGCTCGCGCATGACTTGACGGTTCATCCGAAGGACCTGTTCGTCATCCTGATGGACCGCCGGTGACGATCCGGCGCTGCCTAGCGCGCGCCCTCGGCTTTGTCGTCGCGCTGTCGCCCATCGCCGCACAGGCCGACATCGTCGCCGATCTCAGCAGCCATAGCATCGCGATCACGACCGGCTTTACCGGCGCCTCGGTGGTGCTGTTCGGTGCGATCGACGGGCCAGGGGACGTCGTGGTGATCGTCCGCGGCCCGGAGCGCGACCTAACCGTCTGGCGCAAGGGCAAGATAGGCGGCATCTGGGCGAACACTGAGTCGGTCACCTTTGCCAGCGTCCCGACCTACTATGCGGTCGCCTCCAGCAAGCCCCCCGACGAAGCCCTGTCGCCCGCAGCGGCGGGTTTCTACAGGATCGGCGTCGCCAACCTCAAATTCGTACCGAAATCCGACGTTCCGCCCGAGCAGGCGCGGCTTTTCACCGATGCGCTGATCGCGGTGCAGGAGAAGGCCGGTGTGTTTTCGCAGACTCACGCCAAGATCGCCTTTCTCGGCGAGCGGCTGTTTCGCACTACCTTCAACTTTCCCGCCAACATCCCGACCGGCGTTTATCTGGTGCAGGTGTACCTCGTGCGCGACAAGGACGTCGTCGGCGCCCAGACGACGCCGCTGATTGTCTCGCAGGTGGGTGTCGACGCTGCGGTATTCGATTTCGCCCACAGCCGAGCGCTCGCCTACGGCGCGATTGCGGTGGTCATCGCGGTGATGGCAGGATGGTTGGCGAGCCTACCGTTCCGCAACGCCTGACCCCGCCGAGGCTCGCGCCGATGACCGAAGCCGCTCCACCGCGCGTATTCCTCGTCGTCGTCGACGAGACTGCGGAGCATCGCCTGGCGGTGCATTACGCGGCGCGCCGCGCCGCGCATACCGGCGGCCGCGTCGCGCTCCTTAATGTCATCGAGCCGGTCGAGGTCCAGCACTGGATCTCGGTTCAGGAGCTCGCCCGCGAGGAGCGCCGCGAGGCCGCCGAGCAGCTGATGCAGAAACTCTGCGACGAGGTGCTACCGCTCGCCGGCACCGTGCCAGTCGTCTATATCCGGGAAGGCCGCCCGCAGGACGAACTCGTCGCGCTGATCAACGAGGAGCCGAGCATCTCGATCCTGGTGCTCGCTGCCGGCACAAGCCAGACCGGGCCAGGGCCGTTGATCTCGTACCTCACCGGCAAGCCCGCGGCGCGGCTGCGCATTCCGATCACAATCGTGCCCGGCGGGCTCACGCTCGACCAAATCGACGCGTTGAGCTGAGCCGGAAGGCGCTGCGGGCTTGGATTTCGCTGCGCAAATGCCCATGCTATAGCCAGTCACCCGCCTTGATTGCCGACGGAGCCCGTTGATGTTCATCCAGACCGAGCAGACCCCCAACCCCGCTACGCTCAAATTTCTCCCCGGGGTCGCGGTGATGCCGGCAGGCACGGCCAATTTCACCACCAAGGAGGCAACGGCGCGCTCGCCGCTGGCCGAACGTCTGTTTGGCCTGCCCCAGGTCAGCGGCGTCTTTCTCGGCGGCGATTTCATCACCATCACCAAGACCGACGACGGCGACTGGTTCCAGGTGAAGCCGGCGGTGCTAGCGGCGATCATGGAGCACTTCACTACGGGTCAGCCGGTCATCACCGGCGCGGCCGACGCGGAGGCGAGCGAGGCGGAAGACGACGAGATCGTCTCAGCGATCAAAGAACTACTGGAGACCCGCGTCCGCCCTGCGGTAGCCCAGGATGGCGGCGATATCATCTTTGAGGATTTCACCGACGGCATCGTCTACCTCCATATGCAGGGCTCTTGTTCCGGTTGCCCGAGCTCGACGGCAACCTTGAAGGCGGGCATCGAGAACATGCTGCGCCACTACATTCCCGAAGTTCTCGAAGTCCGCGCCGTCTAACCGGCGCGGCCCTCCACTCGTCTTTTCATGCCGGTCGTGCTGGCGTTCGACACCGCCGGCTCGGCTTGCTCTGTCGCGGTCGGGCGGGACGGCACCGTGCTCGGCTACGAGCGGCGCGAGATGCGTCACGGCCACGCCGAGGCGCTGCTGCCGATGATCGGCCGGGTGATGACAGTCGCTGGGCTTGCCGCGACCGAAATCGATTTCGTTGCGGTCTCAACCGGACCCGGTGGGTTCACCGGTATCCGCGCCGGGCTCGCCGGGGCGCAGGGTTTGGCGCTGGCGACCGGCGCGCAGCTCGTCGGGGTCAATAGCTTCGCGGCGGTCGCGGCACTGGTTCCGAAGGCCGATGCGCCATTGCTCGTCGCGCTCGACAGCCGCCGCGCCGATCCCTACGTGCAGCTTTTCAGCCCGAATGGCGAGGCCGAAGGCGAGCCGGCCGCAGTGCCCCTGGAACGACTTCGGGATTTTGTCGGCCTGGCAATCGATGCCAGTCTCCGGGTTGCCGGCGACGCGGCGGAGGCGGCCGCCATGGCATTGTCGGGATCGGTCTCCATCATCGAGATGCTGCCAGAAACCGCGCCTGACGCGCGCGGCGTGCTTGTGGCAGCCTTCCATCGACTCCCCGCGGCGGTCGAGAGTTCGGCACGCCCGCTTTACCTGCGCGCGCCCGACGTCAGCTTGCCGAAAGCGCGGCCGTGAGCCGCCGCATCGAGCCGTTGCCGGACGGCGCCGCGGAGCCGCTAGCGATCCTGCATGGCGCCTGTTTCCCTGACGACCAATGGGAAGCCGGCGCGCTGGCGCGGCTGATCGCGCTGACCGGCTCGTTCGGCTGGGTTGCCTGGGAAGTCGAAACTCCCGCCGGCTTCATCCTGGTGCGCGACCTCGGCAACGAGTGCGAAATCCTCTCCTTGGGCGTCGCGCCGCGCTGGCGCCGGCTCGGCTTCGCCCAGGATCTGCTGCGCGCCGCGATCGACGAAACGCGGCGGCGCTCCCGCTTTTCGCTAGTCCTTGAAGTCGCCGCCGACAACGATGCCGCGAGCGCGCTCTATGCCGGGTTTGGTTTCGTCGTGGTGGGCCGTCGCGCGCGCTACTACAAGCGGCCGGATGGCCGCGCCGACGCTTTCATTCTGCGACTGACCCTAGAGCCAGAGCCAACGAATCGCTGATCTAGCGGTTATTGCAACGCATCGGGAATTTTCTCGACAGATTCTTGCTAAGGGTGGTTGACAGCAGAGGATTGTGCAAATAGCGGATTGCGCGCCTCTGTCCCATTACTTATGCTTCTCGTGTGGGCGAGGGATAGGAAGAGCAAAGATGGATAGCAGTGAAAACACCGGGGATTTGTTGGCGCTGACGACGGAAATCGTAGCGGCCCACGTGTCAAACAATAGCGTTGCGGTCAGCGATTTAGGCCAACTGATAAATCAAGTGTATCAGTCGCTCGCCAATATCGGGACCGCGCCCGCAGCCCCCGTGGCGCGTCCGCAACCAGCGGTCAGCGTCAAGAAGTCGATCCAGCCCGATTTCCTTGTCTGTCTAGAAGATGGCAAGAAGCTGAAGATGCTCAAGCGTCATCTCATGACCGCCTACAACATGACGCCCGACGCCTATCGCGAGCGCTGGGGGCTGGGGTCGGATTATCCAATGGTCGCGCCGAATTACGCCCGCCAGCGCAGCCGGTTGGCCAAGGAGATCGGCCTCGGCACAAGGGCGCGGCGCGGGCGCGGCTGATAAGCCGGCGCCGTACCGCCCTTTCCGCTGGCGCCGTAGGCTCGACGGTCGCTTTCCGCTATACTGTCTCGGCTAGCTCTGCCGGGACCGCGGTGCGATGATTTCACGCCTCGAGCAGCTTTGCCTCGACAAAGGACTGAAGATGACCGAACAGCGCCGGGTCATCGCCCGGGTGCTGTCCGATTCGGACGATCATCCGGATGTCGAGCTGGTCTATCGCCGCGCCACAGAGATCGACCCGCATATAAGCATCGCCACGGTTTATCGCACCGTTCGGCTGTTTGAAGAGGCTAACATATTGGCACGTCACGATTTTGGTGATGGCCGATCGCGTTATGAGGAGATGCCCGGCACACACCACGACCACCTCATCGACCTGCAGAGCGGCCGTGTCATCGAGTTTCGCAATGATGAAATAGAAAAGTTGCAGCATTTCGTCGCCGAGCAGCTTGGCTACGATTTGGTTGGGCATCGGCTTGAACTTTACGCGGTGCCGCGCGGGCGCCAACGCAAGCCCGGCCCAAGTGACAAGGATGCATGACACCATTGCTTTTGATCGTCAGCAGCCACCGTCGGAAGTGGCCCGCGTGATTACCGGCAACCTCGCCGACTCTCAGACACTGTCCCTCGATCGGGTGTCGGAACTCGACGACAGGCCGCAGGGTCGCATCGTCGATATCGTCGCTGGACCGCTGCAGGTTCGCCTCGCCGAGAGCGCGGCGGACATCGACGCCGCGCAGGCGCTGCGCTACCGCATCTTTTACGAGACGATGGGGGCGCATCCGCTGCCGGGCATGGCGCGCCTGCACCGCGACAGCGACCCGTTCGACGAGATTTGCGATCATCTGCTGGTGCTCGACCACAGCCGCGGCGACGGCGCGGAGGCAATTGTCGGCACCTACCGGCTGATCCGGCGCGACGCGGCGCAGCGCTGCGGCCGGTTTTATTCGGCAGGTGAATACGATATCTCCCGGCTGATCTCCTATCGCGGCGAAATCCTTGAGCTGGGCCGCTCCTGCGTCGACCCGTCCTATCGCACGCGCCCCGCGATGTCGCTGCTGTGGAGCGGCATCGCCGCTTATGTCTTCCATTACGACGTCGCGCTGATGTTCGGCTGCGCCAGCCTGCCGGGAACCGATCCCGAAGCGCTGGCCGCGCCGCTCTCCTATCTCCACCACCATCACCTGGCGCCGTCGCGGTTGCGGCCTCGCGCGCTCGATGAGCGTTACGTCGAGATGAACCGCCTCCCGGCCGACGCGGTCGACCCGGTCCGCACGCTCGCTGTGCTGCCACCGCTCATAAAGGGCTATCTGCGGCTTGGCGGCTTTGTCGGCGAAGGCGCGGTGATCGACGAACAGTTCAACACGATCGACGTTTGCGTCGTGGTCAAGACCGATCTGGTTGCGGAGAAGTATTCACGGCATTACGAACGGCGCTCGAAGGACAATTGGGCCAAGGAAAATTGGGCAACTTAGAGCGCATGGGGTCGTCGCCGTTGCGGGTGTGGCGGGTGTCCGCCTACTTCACCTGGACCGTGGCGCTGATGCCGGTGCAAGCCTTGGGGCTCCTGTTGCGCTGCGGTTGGGTCGCGCGGTTTCCGTGCTTCTACCATCGCCAATGCTGCCGCATCCTCGGCCTTAGGGTGATGCAGATCGGCCAGCCGGCGGGGGCCGGGCCGGTGCTGTTCGCCGCCAACCACACCGGCTATCTCGACATCGCCGTCCTCGGCGCGCTGATCCCCGGTTCTTTCATTTCCAAGAGCGAGATCGCGCGATGGCCGTTGTTCGGCTGGTTGGCCAAGTTGCAGCGCTCGGTCTTTGTCGACCGGCAAGTGCGCAGCACCGCGCAGCAGCGCGACGCCATCGCCGAGCGGCTGGCCGCCAAGCACGCGCTGATCCTCTTTCCCGAAGGCACCAGCGGCGACGGAAATTTCGTGCTGCCGTTCAAGAGCGCGTTGTTCAGCACCGTCTTCAGCCATCGAGGCGATACGGCGATCGTGGTGCAGCCGGTCTCGGTCGCCTATACGCGGCTCGATGGGTTGCCGATCGGCCGCCCACTGCGGCCGTTCTTCGCCTGGTATGGCGACATGACCTTGCCGCGGCATTTGTGGCGCATGCTCGGGCTCGGCATCGTCGAGGTGGTGGTCGAGTTCCATCCGCCCGCCGCCGTCGCCGATTTTGCGTCGCGCAAGGACCTCTCCCAGTACTGCTACGAGCGGGTCAGTGCCGGGGTCGGACGCCATCTCGCGGGGCGTAGCAACCAACCGGCCGCCGCGCCGAGAGTGCGGCGAGAGACCGTCCCGATCGACGTTCCGGCATCGGCGGTCGGCTGATGACGAAGCGGGTCTTCATCAAGACCTATGGCTGCCAGATGAACGTCTACGACTCGGCGCGCATGGCCGAGCTCGTGGCGCCGCTCGGCTATACCCCGAGTGAAACCGCAAAAGGCGCCGACCTCGTCATCCTCAACACCTGTCATATCCGCGAAAAAGCGGCGGAAAAGGTGTTTTCCGAATTGGGCGGCATCCGCCGGCTCAAGGATGCGAAGGAAAAGCGTGGCGAGCGCATGATCGTCGCCGTCGCCGGCTGCGTCGCCCAGGCCGAGGGCGCCGAGATCATGCGCCGAGCGCCGTTTGTCGACATGGTCTTCGGGCCGCAGAGCTACCACCGCCTGCCGGAGATGGTGGCGCGCGCGACCCGCGCCGCCGGCCCCACGGGACAAGCCCGTGGGCTGGAGGCCCACGGCATTCTTGAGACCAGCTTCCCGGCCGAAGCGAAATTCGACCATTTGCCGGAGTCGGCCGCGGCGACGGAGGTCAGCGCACTGCTGACGATCCAGGAAGGCTGCGACAAGTTCTGCACCTTCTGCGTTGTGCCCTATACCCGCGGCGCGGAGTTCTCGCGGCCGGCGGCGCAGGTGATCGCCGAGGCGGGGCGCCTCGTTGCCGGCGGGGCGCGCGAGATCACCCTTCTGGGCCAGAACGTCAACGCCTATCATGGGGCCGCACCTGACGGCGGCGAATGGGGCCTCGGCGATTTGCTGTGCGCCCTGGCGCGGATCCCGGGACTCGATCGGCTGCGCTATACGACCTCGCATCCGCGCGACGTCGATGACACTCTCATCGCCGCGCATCGCGATCTGCCGCAGCTGATGCCCTTCCTGCATCTGCCGGTGCAAAGCGGCTCCGACCGCATTTTGTTGGCGATGAACCGGCGGCATACCGCCGACGATTATCGCCGCACGGTCCAGAAATTGCGCAAGGCGAGGCCGGATCTCGCCTTTTCATCGGACCTCATCGTTGGTTATCCAGGAGAAAGCGAATTGGATTTCCGCGCCACGCTCGACCTCGTCGCCGAAATCGGCTTTGCCCAGGCCTACTCGTTCAAGTATTCGCCGCGACCGGGCACGCCGGCCTCGGCGGAGAGGCAGCTCCCCGAGCCGGTCAAGGCCGAGCGGCTCGCCGCGCTGCAGTCGCTGTTGCGGGAGCAGCAGCGGGCGTTCAACGGCGCGGCAGTCGGTACGACGATGCCGGTGCTGTTCGAGAGGCGAGGCCGGCACGCAGGTCAGTTGGTCGGACGCAGTCCCTGGCTCCATCCGGTTCATGCCGACGCCGAGCCCGATCAGATCGGCGCGCTGGTGCCGGTGCGCATCGTCGGGGTGCGGTCCAATAGCCTGACCGGTATCGTCGATGGCCTGGAGGCGGCCGCACAATGAGCGCGGTCTCGCCCGATCTCGTCGCCAGCACGCCGGGGGCGCGCGCTCAGATCGAATTCGACGACAACCTGCTGCTGCCGTTGCTTTACGGCGAGCGCGACGCGCATCTCGACCAGATCGAGCGCCAGCTCGGCGTCGCGCTGGTGCCGCGCGGCAATCGGCTGGCGATTTCCGGCACGGCCTCGGCGACCGAGATCGCCCATCTCGCGCTGTCGCGCCTCTACGAGCAGGTGAAGCGCGGCCAGGAAATCGACATCGCGGCTGTCGATGCCGCTCTGCGCTTCGCACAAGCCGAGCGCGACGACAAAAATCTGAGCCTGTGGCGCGAGGACGCCAGCTTCCGCACCCGCAAGCGCCGCATCGCCGCGCGCACCGCGGGACAGGCGCTTTACGTCAAGGCGATGCGCGAAAACGAGCTGGTCTTCGGTCTCGGGCCAGCGGGCACCGGCAAGACCTATCTCGCCGTTGCCGCCGCGGTTGATCTCCTGATGACCGGACAAGTCGAGCGCATCATCCTGTCGCGGCCAGCCGTTGAGGCCGGCGAGCGGCTCGGCTTCCTGCCTGGCGATCTGCGCGACAAGGTCGACCCCTATCTGCGCCCGATCTTCGACGCGCTCAACGACATGATCCCGGCCGACCAGCTGCAAAAGCGCTTGGGAACCGGCGAGATCGAGGTCGCGCCGATCGCCTTCATGCGCGGCCGGACCCTATTGCGCGCCTTCGTCATCCTCGACGAAGCGCAAAACACGACGCCAGTGCAGATGAAGATGTTTCTCACCCGGCTTGGCGAGGGCTCGCGCATGGTGGTGACGGGCGACCCGACCCAGATCGATTTGCCGGTCGGGGCGCGATCCGGGCTTGCCGACGCGCTCGAGGCGCTCGATGGGATCGAGGGCGTGTCGGTGGTCCGCTTTACCGAGCGGGACGTCGTCCGCCACCCGCTCGTCGCCCGCATTGTCGGCGCCTACGACGCGCGCGACAGAACGTCCCGCAAGGCGAAATGATCGACGAAGCCGCTCTCGCGGTCGAGGTGACAATCCCCTGCCCGCTCTGGGTGCATGTGTGCGCCGACGCGGCGGCCTTGGCCGCGACGGCGGCGCGGCTGGCGCTGCTGCGCAGCGAGGCGCCGCCCGCGTCCGTGGTCGATGTGACGCTCACCGACGATGCCGCGCAGCGGGCGCTCAACCACACCTGGCGCGGCAAGGATGCGTCGACCAACGTGCTCGCCTTCCCGGCCGCCGATCCGACGATTCCGCCGCCGGACGGGGCGCCGCTGCTGCTCGGCGATGTTATCCTCGCCTACGAGACGGTGTCGCGGGAGGCGGAGGAACAGCACAAACCGCTGGCCGATCATTTGCGCCATCTGGTCGTTCATGGCGTCCTGCATCTGCTCGGCTACGACCATATCGAGACCGCCGGCGCCGCGGCGATGGAAGCCCGCGAAATCGCGATTTTAGCCGAGCTGGGGGTGCCGAACCCGTATCGTGATATTATTTAGCGCCCGTTTTCGGCGGGTTACCGCGCGTTACTTTCGGCTAACAGCCTCGGCAAAAAACCTTTACGAACAGCGGTCTTAAGGGTAACTTCGGGCGTCGGCAGGTTACCGCAGTTTACCCCCGTTAAGGGGTAGGCTCCGTTAGCCCCAGTTAGCCCGGAGACCTTGTATGAAAAAATTACCGGTCCGCAAAATCGCCCTCACCGACCGCTCCCTCAAGGCCCTGAAAGCCGACAAAGACGGCACCCGTCAGACGGTGTGGGACGCGATGATGCCGGGCTTGGCCGTGCGGGTCAGCGCGCTCGGCAAGCGGTCGTTCTACGCCGTCAAACGGCGCGCGGGCAACACGACGCCGACGTGGGTACTGCTCGGCGTCTACCCGGTGATGACTCTGGGCGAAGCGCGCGAGGCGGCGCGCCAAGCGCTGACCGCGCTGATCGCCGGGCAGCACCCCAAGACCCTTGCCGAGGAGAAGCGGCGGGCAGCGGAGGCCGCGGCGCGCGACGCCGAGGCTAACACCTTCGCCGCGGTCGCCAACGCGTTCGCGCGGCAGTACCTGCCCCGGATCAAGAGTGCCAAGCTCTATGAGTCCTATTTGAAGCGCGAGCTGATCCCCGTCCTCGGCGCCCGGCCGGTCGCTGGTGTAAGGCGGAAGGACATCATCGTGCTCCTCGACGGGGTAAGAGAACGTTCGGGGCCGGCCACCGCCCGACAGACCCTGTCAGTGCTTCGGAAACTTCTAAATTGGGGAATGTCCCGCGATTTGCTCGAGACTAACCCCGCCGCCAGGATCAACGTCGATGACGTGATCGGTAAGGCGGAAGCCCGCGATCGGCTTCTGTCGGACGCCGAGCTCGCCGCGATCTGGCCCGCGATCGACGCCGTTGGGGCGCCGTTCGCCACGATCTACAAAATATTACTGCTGACCGGTGCGCGCCTGCGCGAGATCGCCGACGCTAAGTGGGAACACCTCGACCTCGACGCTGCGACGCTGACGGTTCCCGCCGAGCGCTCCAAGACCGGCGACGCGCTGCTGATCCCGCTGCCGCCTGCCGCGGTCGAACTATTCCGGGCAGTGCCGCGCTTCACCGGCCCGTACGTCTTCAGCACCACGGCCGGGCGTGCCCCCGTACAAACCTTCAGTCGCGCAAAGACCAAGCTCGACGCCGCCATCGCCGCGCCGATTCCGGCGTTCGTGACGCACGATTTCCGGCGTGCGGTGCGGTCGGGCCTCGGGCGTCTGGGCGTTCCCGCCGTGGTCGCCGAGCTATGTCTCGGCCACAAGCAACCCGGCATCGTCGGCGTCTACGACAGGCACAGCTATTTCGACGAGAAGCGCGACGCGCTGCGGAAGTGGCAGGATCACTTGATGGCGATCGTCGAGCCGCCGCCGGCTGAGCCCAATAAGGTGGTACCGATGCGGCAGAGGGCGATGGCGTGACCTTACAGCAGCAGCTCGAAGACGCCTTCCACAAGCTGCCGATCAGGCGCTGCGGCGCATTGCCCGAGACGCTCATCCCCGGAATCGTCCGCGAGCTTGTCCAGATGCGGCGAACGATGAGAGTGCCAGAACTGGAACGGCACGAAGAAGCCGCCGGCAGCGATACGACGAAGAGGGAGCTTAACACGCTGAAAAGGCGCGCTGAGGCGCTGCTTGAGGCAATCGATGCGCTGCATAAGCCGGCGCTCGATGCGCTGCACGGTCGGACATCTCCGGACATTCCTGGCTTTCGACGGGGCATGTTGATCGGACCAGCCGGGCTGACGACAAGGCTGAGGATATTGATCTCCATAGCGGAGAGTGCCAGAGCCAATGTCCCGGATCAGGAGCCGAACGTGGGTGCTGGCGAGAAGGTGCAGCCGGCGCGGATCGCTGATCGCACAGCGACATATTATTGTGTACTGACCGGCGAGGAGCCGACTGTCAGGGTGAACGCCGACACCTATCATTCCTACGGACCGTTCCTGGACTTGATAAAAGAGGTGTTCGGCATCTTGGGTGTCGATGCGAGCCCTGTATCTCAAGCGACAGCCGCCTACCGCCGCTTTAAGGCAAAATCTCGACCGAAAAAACTCACTTAATTACTTTAGCCCTCCGTCGCACCTTTAAGTAAGGCTAATCGCCGTACGGTAAGCGGAGGTTAGTAATGGTCAAGACGGAGGCCGATGCGATTGTTGCGCTGGGCAGGACGCGCAACTACATGCATCACCCTACCCCCCCGAGTCCGCCGAACTGCCCGTTCGTTATTTACGACGAACTCCGAGAATTTGGCATTCCATTTTCGCGAAAGCACCTCCTCGACTTGATGCGCAGATCCCTTTTTCCCCAGGCTCGGCAAATTTCTGCCAATCGCGTCGCCTGGATCCGCGCCGAAATCGAGGCATACGTGAGCACGCGCCCGATCGCGCGAGCTGCGCAGCCGGAAGCGGCCGATGCCGCCTGATCCCAAACGAGAAACCCCGCCGGCGCTGGCAGGCGCTCGACGGGGCGATCTCAACTTGCGCGGTGGCTCGCGCGGTACCCTTATACCGCTAAACGCTACCGCGCGCTACCGCCTCAGGGCGCGGGTGCGCGATGGACGGTGGTAGCGGCCTCAACCGGCACCAGCGCCCCCGCGCGGCTCGGCAGCGTCGGTACAGCATCCGGGACTTCCATGTTGACACGGCCGGTGTCTTTTCGATCGGCGTGCTGACCTCGCTCAACATAACGGCACTCATCCTCACGAACGAGGGGATCGCGGCGACCCTTATCGACTGGCTGGCGCGGATCGAGCAGACCCGCCCGCTCTGCGCGTGCTGCGATTTCATCTTCACGCGCGAGGTGCCGCCGACGCTGTGGCTGATCGCGCAGGCCGTGGGCAACCCCGCCGCGCGCGGTGCCATGCTGATGGGCGCGTGCGAAGATTGCTGCGTCCGATACCCGACCAACGGCACGCTGATCGCCGCCGCCGCCGAGCAGCTGAAGCGCGGCGCTTGGCCCGACCTCCGGCTGCTCGACCCGGCACATTTCGGTGCCGGAGGGCGAGCGTGACCGCCCGCGACAGGGCGCTGGCCGAGGAGGCGGCCGACCGGCTGGTCGGAGGTGGGCGATGATCGACACCATTACCGTTCTCACCTCCACCAGTCAGAAATACGCGACGAAACGTATCCACCGGCGCGGCGCCGCCGTCACCAAGTCCGGATATGGCAACGAGGCCTATTTTAGGGCCGAAGAACGGCCGGTCGGCTCGTTTGCCGACTTGGTGCGTGAGCTGGAGAGGCTCACGGTCGAGCCCTACTCGTTTGTCATCCGTGGCGCGCCGCTGCCTGGCGTAGACCGACGGCGGCACCGCCGGCTTCTAAAGCCGCACGACGGCATCCCGGCCACCTATAGCGCAGCGCCGCGGCACGATTTCGCCATAGACCTGGACAAGCTGCCGCGACCGGAAGGCATTGACCCGGTGACCGATCCCGAAGGTGCGATCGAGCACCTCGTCGGCCTGCTACCGCCGGAGCTGGCCGAGACATCCATGTATTGGCAATTCACGGCGAGCCAGGGCCTGCCCGGCGCCGATACGCTTTCGGCACGGCTGTGGCTGTGGGCGGAGGAGGCGCTGGCTGACGACGACCTGAGGGAATGGGCGCTGGGCGCTAACGCCGCGCACGGCGACAAGCTGATCGATCCGTCGCTATATCGCGCGGTGCAGCCGCACTACGTCGCCGCACCGATCTTCACCGGCATGGCCGATCCACTGCCGCGTCGGTCTGGCGTGCGGCAGGGTCGCCACGTCTGCGCCATGCCGGTCTTGCTTCGCGCGCTCCGAGCGGTCGACGATCACCTCGCTACGATCGGCGGCCCAAAGGGTTTCCGGGAGCCGATCGTCAGCGCCATCGCCGCCTATGTCGCGAAGAACGGTGCCGACGCGCCGAGGTCGGACCGGGGAAGCGAAGTGATGACGATCTCGCCCGCTACGGCAGCGACGAGCACCTAGACGACATCATCGCCTGGACGTGCCAGCAGCAGACGGCGAACGGCGATGGCGCTGGCAGAGCGGCGGCCGAGATCGCCGAGCTCAACGCCAGCTATGCCGTGATCGCAAACGGCGGCAAGGTTGCGGTGCTGCGCGAATACCTCGACGAGGATGATCGACCCGCTTTCGCGCTAATGCGCCCCGAAGACTTCCGACTGTGGCTGGCAAACCGCCCCGATCTCATCGTCGCCGGGGGCGCGGTCTCGGTCGCCAACTTCTGGCTGAGGCACCCCGACCGGCGGCAGTACGACGGCATCGGGTTCATGCCCGAGAACGCTAGGCCCGGCTGGTACAACTTGTGGAAGGGCTTCGCCGTCGAGCCGAAGCCCGGCGACTGCGGGCTGTTCCTGGCTCACCTCAAGGAAAACGTGGCCCAAGGCGACGAGGCGCTCTACCGCTGGGTCGTGGGTTGGCTCGCCGACATGGTGCAGCACCCCGGCCGGAAGCCGGGAACGTCGCTGGTGCTGCGCGGCAAGATGGGCGTCGGCAAGACAATCATCGGCAAGACGATGGGTCAGCTGCTCGGGCGACACTACGTCGTCGCCAACCGCCCGCGTTACATCACCGGGCAGTTCAACAGCCACCTCGTCTCGTGCCTACTACTCCACGCTGACGAAGGGTTTTGGGCGGGCGACAAAGCCGCCGAGGGCGTGCTCAAGGATCTGGTGACGGGCGACACTCACCTCGTCGAGTTCAAGAACTTCGAGCCAATTCCGGTGCGCAACTACATCCGCCTGCTCGTCACATCGAACGAGAACTGGGTGGTGCCGGCAGGGATGGAGGAGCGGCGGTTCGCGACAGTGACGGTCGGCGAGGCGCACATGAAGGACCGCCCCTACTTCGCGGCGATCGAGCACCAGCTTGAGAACGGCGGCTACGCCGCGCTGCTGGATCACCTTTTGAAGTTTGATCTGGCCGCCGTGGACATAGGCGCCATCCCGATCACCGAAGGGCTACTCGCCCAAAAACTTGAGTCGCTCGGAGCGATCGAGCGGTGGTGGCTGACGACATTGCGCGAGGGGCGACTTCCGGGCTGCTGCATAAAGGCCAATACATGCTCGGTGAAGGCACTTTATCAGCGATATCTCGACCACGCGGCGATGACCCACCACCGCAGCCCGCGAGCTATCGAGACGCAATTCGGTCTGGCGCTGAGGAAGCTCGTGCCGATATCGGCGGCCGGCAAACCGAGGCTGCGGCGATACAAGGACAGCTATTGCACTCATTACGACGGCCCGGAGAAAATAGGATACGTCTATAATATCCCCCCGCTTTCCGAGTGCCGGGCGCGGTTCGACGCCCTGATGGGGCACAAGATCGATTGGCAGGACGATCTGCCCGACGATGTTATGGAGGAACTGGCGTTCGCAGACCTCGATGAATTACCGGAGGAACCGGAGGATTGGGACAAGGACTCCGTACCTACCTTGCCTACCTCGGAGACAACGAAGGGGGAGGTAGGTAGAGGAAATCTGTATTAAATATCAATAATATAACCCACCTACCCTACCTCACCTACCTTTTCAGCGAAAAGTTATAGTAAATCGGCGCGAGAGCCCGCTGCCTTGCCGCAGCGCTGCGGCGCTTTTACTACAACTCTAACTTAGGTAGGTAAGGTAGGATAGGTAGGTTAAACGCTTGCAAAGGTTAGCAAATTTGACGACCTACCTCGGCACACTCTGCCCCGTAGGTAGGCGAGGTAGGTAAGAAACACGCCTGCCGACCCCTGCGGGTGTGGCGCTCGCGCAGCCCGATCCCGCGCCGCACCGTACTTACGCCACGTCCGGCGCCCGTCTCGATCCCGAAAATCTCAGCAATTTCAATCGACTTGTATTACTGTGATAGAAGTCTATAACATCATAAAGAGTTGTTATCGTTATATTTTAAGAGTTTTACGCTCACCGATAAAGCCGCTATAATAACGATGGGCTAACTAATTTCAGTTTTGACAACAGAATCTCTATGTCTGCTGACCACCACGCCACCAGCCCGCCGCCAGCCGTAAACGGCCGCGCGACCAGCCGCCGTCCGCGCGGCAACCAGGCCGGCGTTCTCGGTCCCTACAGCCACACGACCGATCGAGATGCCCGCGGCACGATCAGCGGCAACACACGCGAGGGCCGGTTCCTGGCCGCTTACGAGGCGCAACTCGAGGAGCACGTCGGTGGCAACCCTTCCATCGTTCAGCGCGCCCTGATCACCCGCGCTGCTCGCCTTGCCCTCCATCTTGAACTGATGGACGAGCGATCCCTGGCCGGCGATCACGAATTCACGACCCATGACCATTTACATTACGTCAGCTGGTCAAATGCGCTCGCCCGGTTGCTCGTCCGGATCGGCCTCCAGCCCGCCGCCAAATCCGACCCCGGCGCCCCGCTGCGCGAGCACCTTGCCGCTCGGACCGCCGCTGACAGCGAGGCGGCATAACCACCGTGATCGACTTCTTCTCCGCCAATGGCCAAGCCCGGAGCGTATGAAACACACCATTCGGCCCGCCGCGTTCGTGCTGGGGACCCTTGGGCCGCCGTGCTAGACGAAGCCCTAGATGGTCTGGCGGGGAAGATTGCGGCCACGGACGTCTGGAGAATCCTGGGAAAGCCGTATCCGTGCGAGCGAACGCAGCTTGACAACTTCCGCCTTGGTGAGGCGATGCGCGCCATGGGTTGGGAGCGTACCATGCAACGCTTTCGCTACCGCTACCGCGGCTGGCCGATCTCGGCATATGTCAGGGGCACAAGGGCGGAGCGTCGCGTTCCGATTTATGTCTTTTGCGACCCGATAACTGGCGAAATTCGCGTCACTCATTCCACTAATTCAATTCGCGACGATATCCATCCGGTTGGTTGGGAAAAACGCGTAAGGGTTTAGGTGCCCTACCCGATATGCGCCGTTATAGCGTAAAGGGTAAACGCCCCAGAAACGCCGAAATATAAATCAATTCAAACTGATATCCGTTTACGGTAGGTGGGTAAACGCGGTGGCCCCCGGCGTCCTCGACGGCAGTCCCTCCGTTCTGCCGCCGCGGCACGCTGGAGCCGCCGCGTCGAGTGTCAGGACGTCCACTCCGCGCCGGCCTCTCCACGGCGGCCCGTTAAAATCACCGTGGCCGTTCAGGTAGAACCGAGACGGTGGCTTGCGGGCGCACGAAGGCCTGCTCTCGGCGCTACGCCGCCATCGGACGGGCAGCCAGCGAGTGTCTGTTGTTGCCGCAGAGCAGGCCTAGGCTCCGATGCGTCGAAGGTAAGCGAGCCTAGTCAGTACACGAACGGAACGAAGCGTCGTGTTGTGCGCATGTATTCGAGATACCGCTCCTTGAACGCCCGGCGGAGCAAGGGCGCCTGGCAAGCCACTGATGTCGTCTCCGCGCCTTTGCGACGCCAACAGTTGGTTCGGTGATAAGCGCCTGCTCGGCGATTTCTGCGGCCAGGGTCATCTGCATCGGATTGTAAAGGATAGTCGCCGGAGCAGCATCGGCGGAATATCCGGACTACGGTGCTCGACCTACTGGCGCGGTTCCGGTGACGGGAGTGCCACGAATGCGGCCGAGTTGTGGTATCCGTCAGATGGGATAGGAAGCTCAGGGGGAGGCGGATGCGGCGCGGGCTTGTCGGGGTCGCTCTTGCGCTCCTCCTACTGTTGCCCGGCACGGCAATCGCCCAGCGCCCCACTGCGCCGCTACCGACCTTCCCAACCGAGCAGCAAGCGCAGCAGCATTGTCCATCGGATGCGGTCGTTTGGCTCAATTTGCCGACGGGCATCTATCACTTCCGGGGACAGCGCTGGTACGGCAACACCAACAGCGGCGCCTACGTCTGCCAGGACGAAGCCGAAAGGGCGGGCGACCGCGCTACTCGGAGCGGACAGTAGATGCTCTCCGGCCTCGATATCTGGCGCGCCGCTAATCTGCTGATACAGCAGCACGGCGCAGATGCGGAGATCGTCGCGGCACGGAGGGCCGATGAGCTTTGGGAGCACGAAGATCACGAGGGTCGCGGCGTCTGGCTGCGGATCAGGCGCGCCATCATCGAGCTACTGTCCACATCGTGGGGCGCTCCGCATTGAGCCGCTGCGTCTGTGCGTTAGCCATCGTAGCTTTCGTTGCCGCCTGCGCCGATCCCGCCGCAGAACAGATGGCGAGAGAACGCGAGGCCACCCGCATTCAGGTGCTCGGCGACGCCATGTTCTATTACCGCTGCACGCACCAGGCGCATCAGTTCGCCGGGGAGTGCCGCCGCTGGGAGAAGGCTTACGAGGACGACTACGCGGCGTTCATCGCGAAATACGGTGAAGCAAAACGGTGATCTAAACATGCCAAGCTCGCACGTTATGCGCGGCGAGGCCCTCAATGCCGTATGCGATTTCCTACAAGCGTTTCAGTACGGCTCGGCAAGCCAGCGGCGACTCCAATCGCCGACAAACCGATTTAGCCGAAGAATACTGCCGGCGTAACGCGCTAAAGCTCATCGACACCTATCTGGACGCCGGTGTGAGCGGCTTTACGGGCGAGCACCTGAGCGATAACGGCGCGCTGCGGATACTGCTGGACCAAGCTCAGGCGGGACAGTTCCCGTCAGGAACTTGCCTAATCGTCGAGTCCTTGGACCGGCTTAGCCGGCTCGAGATGTCGACGGCGTTGCGCCTATTCCTAGATATTCTCGATTCCGGACTAGTGATCGTTACTCTAATAGACGGCGAGCAAGTTTTTACCCGAGAGCGGGTAGATGGCGATCCAACCGCCCTCATGTTCGCCATTTTGATTTTGTCGCGCGCAAACAATCAATCAAGGCTAAACAAAGAGCGATCGTTAGAGGCTTGGCGGACGGCAAGGAGGAGGGCGCGAGAGCATAAGATTCCAGTGAGCAAACTGTGCCCCTTCTGGCTTGAAGTTGTTGGCAATCGACGCGCACGCCGTTTCGTAATTATCGAAGAACGCGCTCAGGTGATCCGACTCATATTTGAGCTAGCGGTATCGGGCATGGGCCACGAGATCATAATGAAGTTCTTGAACACACATAACGTACCGACCTTCACCGGCGCGCTGAAGTGGCGACGCGGGGTGGTGTCGCATTTATTAGGAAACCGGGCGGTTCTCGGAATATTCGAGCCAACGTTGGGAAGTATCACCGACGGCCGTAGAACAAGAATTGCGGATCCCGAAGGGCCTATTGAAGATTACTACCCCGCTATCGTTAGTTACGAGCTATACAATCAGTACAAAACAGCTGCAGCAAGTAGAAGGCTTTGTCTTTGGGCATACATTCGCAGGCCGTACCGGAATTTGATTTTGAGATTAGGCCGCTGTGCGCTCTGCGGCGACGCTCTACACCTTACCACGAACGTCGGTCACGATTATTTGCGCTGTGCCTCTGCCCGGCAGTCCCAATGCACAAATAAATGGAGTTACCCGTATCATTCGCTGGAGCCGTTGCTACTAGTTTTTGACGACATAACGGAAATCGTTTCGAGGCTGGTTCCCAAAAAAAAAGGCGAAAGCCTCAGAATTCGAGAGGTCTCACAACTTAAGGCGACGATCGCCAGGGCGAAGGCCCGGCTAGCAGAGGTTCCGACGGCCTCAGGACAACCAGTAAGCCCACAGCTGGCAAGACAGCGGGGAAGGATCGCGCGACTTGAAGACAAGTTACTCGACGCGGAGAGGAACGCTTTCCGCGCCGACCTATTCAATCCGAACGGGCGTTTTGCGCGGTTCAGGGCCGCCAAGGCAAAAGCGCAATCTCCGGACGATCTGGAGCGCCAATCGGGGCGGGAAGCGTTGGCGGTCGAGCTCAGGCGAGTAATTGACGGCGTCGTCCTCCACGACCACCGCCGGCTAACGATCCACACTAGACCCGACGTGGCGGGCTACCGAATCGTCTATTCGCTCAACCCAGATGGGCTGGTGGGGATACAGGTCAACTCACATGACGGGGTAAGCGGGTTTATCGGTCCATCCCTCTTTCGTGGCTTCATGCGATCGGTGCGGCCCACGCGCCGAGGTCGGCCCAGTGCCACCGACGAGCCGCTCTGGCAGTCGGTCGACATCGACGAGTTGCTGAAACGGGTCCACGTCATTTCGTTGCCGAACGGGCGCTGGGAAGCGGTTGTGAGCGAACCTCCCCAGATCGAAGAAATCGTCCGCCGCGGCGAGCACGCGCTTACGTTTAGGACCCAATTGCTAAAGAGCCGGTTCTCGACCGAACCATCAGAGCTAGACGAACATCTTTCCGGCTACAGCCAAGCGTAACTACCCGCAACCGTTATGCCCTCCGTTATGCCGTTACGCTCCCCGGTTACGATACGGAGATACGGCGGGGCCTGTGCCCGCCGCTTGGGGTCAACGAAGGTCCGTTGTCGGCGCTTAGCGGGTGCTAGAGCATAGCCGCATTGGCTGGAATCGCTGAAAGGGGTTTCTAGACCAGGTAAAGTGTGATTCGCTGGTCCGACCGCAAGATGTGGGGGACAG
>Ga0209517_10001793_pt1 | contig 31515 bp, 24 predicted proteins | sample PeaSoiMetSII2010_FD_187695 | JGI IMG/M metagenome (GOLD analysis project Ga0209517, IMG submission 187695) | Peat soil microbial communities from Weissenstadt, Germany - SII-2010 (SPAdes) (version 2) | ecosystem: Environmental > Terrestrial > Soil > Wetlands > Peat | place: Germany... | reverse complement strand
CACCTTGTCGAAGATGCGCAGCAGATATTTCTTGATCGTGTGTTCGCTGAGACCCAATTCGACGGCGACTCCGCGATTGGTCATGCCGTCGGCTACGAGCGCGACCACCTGCTCCTCGCGAGGCGTCAACAAGAACCTCCCATTGGAGTTGACCACACGCAGCGTGGGCACCTCCGATAAAGCATCCAGCACGTAATTCATCTGCTGGGGGTTGATCCAAACCTGTCCCTGGAATACGCAGTGGATGCACTTGCAGAGCATCGGAAAAGGAGTGTGGGTAAAGAGAAAAATTCCCTTCGCACCCGCGCGAAAGGCATTCACCACCAGTTCGCGGTCTTCGCTCTCGGCCAGCAGCACGGGAGCGATCTTCGGATACGAAACTCGCAACCAGCGCAGCAGGCTCAGATCCGGCAGGTGGTTCCCCGCCATCAAGACCACGTCGGCGTGATTCGATTGCATGAAGTTGTGGAGAGCAGACGCCTCCAAAGCGACAGCGGAAACCTGAAAGTCCCGCCGGCTTTGCAAGGCCCGAGTCAAGAGTTGAGATTGAATGGGACCCGAATCGGCGACCAATACTTGCACTGCTTCGGTTGCGGCCGACCGAGTTTCCGTGGGCTGTTTCGTGGTGCGCATGGTTTTCACACCACCATTATGCCCAAACGCGCCCGGACCGGATGTAGGCCTCATCACACCGTCTTGGTGATGAATTCCGCGCTCCCCATGCCTACTTTCGCTGGGCTACTCTCGGGCACAACTTTCGCAGCGGCACTCTCCCACCCGGCGTGCGCCCGAGGCCGGAAACCCAGCCCTGGCGGCTCATCTGCTGATTTCATCACCTTTCCTATGGCTGGAACGTGCCCGGTACCGCGGTGGATAGCACTTTCCAAGTCTTGTTGTGTTCGGGACGCAACTGTACCTTCTGGCAAACAGCTCAAACGCCCGAGCTGCTTGGTTCGCCGTTCGGAGCAACGGTGAGAGACCGGAGATGAATGTATTTACTAAACAAGTCGTTTTGGGGGCTGTGGGCATGCTCATCCTACAGCTAGCCGTGGTCACCTCCGCTCAGACTGTACCGTCGCCTGATTCGGCGCCCGGGTCCTCTGCTCCGCCAACCGGCAAGCTCGCGGCGGCGGGGAGCTCGCAGAGCCAGAGCCGGTCCGGCACGGGCGGTTCCACCAGCGGAGCGATCACACAACCCGGAAGAGCGGGTGGCATGGGAGATCCTGCATTCGGAGGGGAACGCCACCCGCTTTATCGGCTTTCGAAATCGGACACCGTGGACGTAAGTTTCACTTTTTCTCCCGAGTTTAATCAAACTTTGACCGTGCAGCCCGATGGCTTCGTGGCACTGAAAGGTGCAGGCGTGCTGTTAGCGGAAGGACTCACGGTCCCCCAGATGCAGCAGGCGGTTGCCTATGCCTACCGCGGCTTTTTGCACGAGCCCGAGGTCACCGTGACCTTAAAAGATTTTGACAAGCCTTACTTCCTCGCTTCGGGTGAGGTGGCACGGCCAGGAAAGTATGAGTTGCGTGGGGATCTGACCGTAAACGAAGCCGTGGCGATTGCCGGCGGATTCACCCAGCAGGCCCGTCATTCGCAGGTCATTCTGTTTCGCCGGATTTCCGCGTACGTAGCCGAGTCCCACGTGATTGACCTTAAAAAGATGCTGGATTCTCGCGATCTTCGCGAAGATCTCCACCTTCAGCCCGGCGATTTTATTTTTGTGCCACAGAGCCGGATTTCAAAGATCCGCAAATATGTTCCCACCAACTCCCTGAGCTGGTACATGAACCCATTGCAGTTTTAGCGAAAAGGAGGGGCAGCGTCCACTGATTGCGTCTCCAAAATCTGGCGGGTTCCCCCAAAGCCCGCCGGTGTAATCGGGCTGCTTTCCGAGCCATGTCCGCGGAATTGAATGGAAACTCGCGCACCCCTCTTTCCCCCACGCCCCGCGACCTTGCGGCCACGCTGTTCCGGCGTCCGCGACTGGTAGCCGCTTCTTTCGGGTTCGTATTGCTGGCGACGATGCTGTTCGTGGTCTTTTCGGCGCGCTATGAATCGCACTTCAAGGTTCTGCTGCGGCGGAGCCGCTTCGACCCCATCGTCTCTTCCCAGCCCACCAGCGCCATGGATTTCACCCGTCCCGACATTACTGAAGAAGAGCTCAATTCCGAAGTCGAACTCCTGCGCGACGAAGATCTCCTGAAGCAAGTTGTGAAAATGGCGGGACTTGTTCCTGCAGACACCCCGGACATCGATCGCCCAGCCGAGATCGAACACGCCGTTCGCAAGCTGGCGCACCGTTTGAATGTCGATGCTCTCAAGAAGTCGAACCTCATCCAAGTCAGCTACCAGGACACCAGTCCGGAGCGAGCCGCCCGCATACTCTCAGCCCTTTCTGCCCTCTATGTGCGAAGGCACACGGATCTCCAGCGGCCCCCGGGAGAGATCCAGTTTTTCGACCAGCAAACTGCGGAATACGAAATGAGACTGCATCAGTCCGAAGCCGAAGTTGTGCGCTTTACTCGTGCTCGGGGCGTGGTTTCGGCGGCGCTGGAACGCGACATTGCGCTGCAGAAGTTAGGCGAGGCGGACGCGGCGTATCGCCAGATCGACCAGGATCGTGTCGAGACCGAGCGCCGCATCTCGTCGCTGCGCGAACAGCTCAAGTCGTTTCCCTCTCGTTCGGTCACGCTCAAGCGATGGGCCGACAATCCGGAGGTTCTCGAAAAGATGAAAACGCACCTGCTGGAGCTCCAACTCAAGCGCACCGAGCTTCTCAGCCGCTTTGAACCGTCTTACCGGCTGGTGCAGGAAGTTGAACAGGAAATCGCGGAAACTCGCGCCTCGATTGCCGCCGAAGCGCTCACTCCGATACGCGACGAAACCACCGACAAGGATCCCAACTACGAGTGGGCCCGCATGGAAATGGAGAAGGCCAAGGTGCAGTGGGACGGCTTGCGGGCGCGGCAATCCGACGCTTTCACCCAGGTCGCATCCCTGCGCACGTTTGCCCAGCAGATGCAATCCGACTCGGTGGATCAACAGGATCTGCTGCGCACCGCCAAGGCCGAGGAAGACAACTACCTGCTCTACCTTCGCAAACGCGAGGAAGCGCGCATCGGCGACGAGCTCGACGAGCGTCGCATGCTCAATGTGGCCATTGTGGAACCGCCCGTAGCCGCGGCCCTGCCCACGCACTCCGTACTCCTTTATTTCCTGCTCGCTTTCGGACTGGCCATGGCCTTCAGCGTCGGCGTCGGCTTCACGACGGAGTACTTTGACCCGACGATTCGCACTCCCGACGAAGCTTACGGCCTACTGGAAGTACCGGTGCTGGCATGGCTGCCGGCGCCTGAGCCCGCGGTTCTGCGTCCCTTTATTTCTCGGATCGGTCGGCCCAAGGTGGTGGTCCCGTGAACACTCTCCTTGGGCTTCTTGCCGAAACACCGGTTACCGCTGAGCAGCCGCGGGTAACTCCGATTCGCGAGCAAATTCAGCGCAACGCAGTTTCTCTGGCGGCGTCGGTTCACGATGATCAGATCCATGCGCTGGTTCAGCAACTTTTCTTCCGGCATGAATCGAAGCCGGTGCGGCACGTCGGATTTGCCACGGTCGAAGCAGCGACTGCGACTGCGACACTATGCCTAGAGGTCGCCAAAGCTCTGGCTGAAGAGGACAGGTACGACGTCGGGCTGATCGACGCTCACCCGGACTCGGTCCTTCTGCAAACCCAGTTGCAGATTCCGTCCCCCAAGCGTGCGGAAGCCACTTGGCCGATCGCACCACATCTCTGGATGGTTCCTCGCCAGAACTGGCTGCCGCACGCCTGCGGGCAGCGGATCACCGACAAGAACTTATCTCGGCTCCGCGAACTCACCACGGAGTTCGACATTTCCATTCTGTGGTGTGCTCCGGTCTCCTGGCTCACCGCGAGCATTGGCCGGGCCTGCGACGGCCTGGTGCTGGTGCTGACCGCCAACAAAACAAGACGCCTCGTCGCCTCTCAAGTCAAGGATCAGCTGAGCAAGGCGCACGTCCCTGTGCTTGGGACCGTCCTCGCAGAACGTCGTTTTCCTGTGCCGCAAGGCCTGTACCGGAGCCTGTAATCTTATGGGTGAACTGACCACAAACCGACTATGGGACACCGGACCCAAAGATTGCCCATCGCAGTACGCCCGCATGATTCCTGGGACTTCTGCAATGCCGCGTCCCAGGGTTACGCGGACGACATCCGCGCCGACGGCTGACGCCACAACTACACGTCCAGTCAACGCGATCGACGAAACCACCACGAGACGCACGCAGGCCCGAACGCCAATTCAAGAACTCCTACCCCAACCCACCGGGGATCGATTCATGCTTTTTCAGTTGGTGGCGGCCGATTTGATCGTTCTCGTGGTAGTGTGCGGCGCGTCATCGCTCCTCTCTCCCGCTTGGGGCCCCCCGTGGGCTTATCTGCCTATTCTTGCTGTTCTGGTAACGCTCTTCGGCTTCTCGGAAGGGCTCTACAAAAGCGCCGGGGATCTGTGTCCCGCCGGCATCGTCCCAGTCCTGGCCAGGTCAACCCTGTTCGCAGTCGGGCTGGTCTTCATCGCTGCGCGGGACGGAATGAGTCCCCTCGCCGCCTCCAGAATATTTGCCAGCAGCCTGGCCAGCCTCGTGCTGTGGCGCCGATTGAGGCAGTTTGTATGGAAGCGGCGGCGGCGCGAAACAGAATCGCGCAAGATCCTCATCATTGGCGGGGGTCCGGTCGCTCGCTCCATCGCCCGGGTACTGCGCAATGATCCTCTCCAGCGCGCAACCGTCTGCGGCTTCGTGGATGACGACCTGCCTCTTTCCCCAGCGGTATTGGGGCGAATCGCAGACCTAGACTGGCTCGCTCGCGCCGAATTCATCGATGAAGTCATCCTCGCTCTCCCCGGTCAGACCGCCCAGACGCGAGAAGCTGCCGAGGCGGCGTTTCGCAACCACCTGGACATTCGTGCTGTACCCGATCTTCCCCCGGGTCCGTGGCCCGACTCAGGCGTCGATCGCATCGGAGAAGTGCCGGTCATCACGCTTCATCGCGAGCCCTTACCTAGCGCCGCCTTATTTCTGAAGCGTTTGCTGGATGTTACCGGCGCGACGGTCGGTCTGGTGTTGGCCAGTCCTCTAATGGCGATCGTGGCCTTGCTCATCCGGCTGGACTCGCCCGGTTCGGTCATTTACTCCGCGGAACGCACCGGCGCTAAAGGCCGCCGCTTCCGTTGCTACAAGTTTCGCTCCATGGTGACCAACGCCGAACACCTCAAGGAAGAGTTGCGCGCCCGCAACCAGAGACAAGGCCCGATTTTCAAAATTGAGGACGACCCCAGAATCACCCGCATCGGCCGCGTCCTTCGTCGCTACAGCCTCGACGAACTCCCTCAACTCTGGAACGTGCTGCGCGGGGAGATGAGCCTGGTTGGACCGCGGCCTCATCCCGTCGACGAGGTCAACCATTACGAGCTTCATCACTACCGGCGCCTTGACGTGAAACCCGGCATCACGGGTCTCTGGCAGATTACGGCGCGCGACTGTCCGTCGTTCGAACTCAACATGCACCTCGATCTCACCTACATCGAGAACTGGAGTCTGCGCCTGGACCTGCGCATTCTCGCCAGCACAGTTCGAGTGCTGTTCGCGCCGGAAGGAGCCTGACTCTCGCCATGAGCAGCCGCGCCCTAACCTGGGACAGTGACGACAACCCGCTTTGGCGAGCTGCCGGTCTGCTGCTTCGCCCCCTTCATCTGGGATTGGCGTTTCCCTCCATCCTTTATGTGGCCGCGATGACCATTTTCCTGTTTCGGCCACCGGACCTTTTTTCTTTTTACGCCGACCGAATCGCCTTCGGCGTTCTGGTCTTCTTCGTTGCGCTGCGTACGATGGCGCTGCGCGATAAGATCCCATTCTTTGCCCGACTCAGTTTGCCCATGCTCAGCCTCATGGCGCTTGCTGTGTTCCGTGCGCTTCGGGGGCCATTCGACGCACAAACCTGGAGCATTATCGCCAGCAAGTTCATCGTCCCCTTTGCGCTGTTTCACATAGCTGTGCTGGTCTTCCGGGGCGCATCGCAACGAAGACACTTCGAAGTCTTCGTCATCTTTGCGCTCGCCTACCTCGTGTTCATTGCCATTGCCTTCCTCGCGGACGCCCGCTCACTCATCTTTCCGCGTTTCATTCTTGACGAAAGCCTTGGTTTTCATGCCGACCGCGCTCGCGGCCCATTTCTCCAGGCGGTGGCCAACGGCGTTTCGCTGAACATTCTTGGGATTCTTGTCCTTGCACTCTCGCAAAAGCGCAAAACCGTCGTCGGGTTGCTGTGGCTGGTTTTGCCCCTGGCCGTGCTCGCCACCATGACGCGCGCCGTTTGGATCTCGTTCGCCGTCTCCACCATCGTCCTCGGATTCCGTCTGATCAAACGCCGTCTGCAAGCGGCGTGTATCTTGTTGGCGGTTTTGGGCTTCCTGTTTGGCCTGGCGATCAGCCTCAGCAATCACTCGCTCAAGACTGCTCTTTGGGAACGCACCGGAGAACGCGGTCCGGTGGCAGCGCGACTGGCCGTGTACGACGCCGGCTGGGCGATGTTTCAGGAGCGGCCGTTCACCGGTTGGCCTGCCGCAGGTATGTACGCTGAGCTTGCCCGCCGCATGGAGGGCTACCACCTCCGCACCTTCTACGTGCACAACACTTACCTCGCCTTGCTGGTTGAGTTCGGTGTGCCGGGGTTGGCCCTGTACGGTATTCTTTTCTTCAACCTCTTCCGCCTTTCCTGGCACGGTCCGCTTAGTGAGTCTGGCCCCGTCGCTTCTCTGCGCAAAGTTTGGCCCATCTTGCTCAGCGTTTATCTATTCAACGCCTTCTTCGTCGACATGGCGTACCAGTTCGTCATTGGACTCATGTTCACCGTTGCCGGGATGCTCTGCGCGTCCCAGGAGTCCGTCGCATGACCACCATCGCTTACATCGCCAACGAGTTTCCCTCCTCCCTCGAACCTTACGTAATCGATGAAATCACAGAACTGCGCCGCCGCGGGGCGCAAGTGATCTGCTGCAGCGGCAAACGCGTCTCGCCGAATGATCTCAGCCTGGCGGAACGCGCTTTCTGGAAAGAGACGCGCTTTTTTCAGCCCCTCTCCGACGATGAGCTTGTGCGGGCGGTGCGCCGGCTGGCCTCCGATCGTCACAACCTCTGGCAGCTGTTGCGGCCCTTGCTGTGGAAGCGCGGAGCTTCCCCGGCCCGCCGCATTCGTACGCTCGGCCACACGGTGATGGGTGCCGCGCTGGCAGACCAACTGTCGCCACTCAGTGTCGAGCACATCCACGCTCATCACGGATACTTCGCCTCATGGATGGCCTTAGCTGCTGCCCGTCTGCTCGGAATCGGCTTCAGCTTCACCCTGCACGGCTCCGATCTGCTGCAGCGCGCGGATCTGCTCTCGACCAAGCTGTGCGCTTGCCAGTTCTGTGTAACGGTCTCCGACTTCAACCGCCAGTACATTCTCCGCAACTATCCTTCCACGCCGGCAGAGAAAATCATCTTGCAACGTCTTGGCGTCGATCGCGTGCTCCCCTGGCCCACACCCGCCTCTGCAGCCGAGGCGGACCAGCGACGGTTCTGTCTCCTCTCCGTCGGACGCCTGCATCGGGTGAAGGATTATCGCTTTCTCATCCAGGCCTGCGCCGCGCTCCGCGACCAAGGTCTCGACTTTCTCTGCTGGATCGTGGGCGAAGGGCCAGAGCGCCCGGCTCTCGAAAACCAGATTGCGGTGTTGGGGCTCCAAGGGTGTGTTTACCTGATCGGTCGCGTGCCTCGCACCAGCCTTCCCGGCTATTACCGCTACGCCGACCTGGTCGTCATGACCAGCAAGAGCGAGGGAATCCCGGTAGTCCTGATGGAAGCAATGGCTCACGAAAAACTGGTGCTGGCTCCTGCGATCACCGGGATTCCCGAACTGGTCGAGCACCAGCGCACTGGATTTCTTTACCAACCGGGCTCTTTGCCCGATTTCGTCAGCGCCGTTAGTTGGATCCGGAGCCAGAAAGCTTCCCTGGCCCAGATCCAGCGCGCGGCTGCGGCCAGCATCGCCGCTTCCTATGATCGCCAGCGAAATCTACGCAATTTTGCGGATCAATTCCTGGCCTGCATTCCCCGATCGGACGGCAACTATGCGCATCCTGTATTGCAACAAGTATGACTACCCGTTTAGCGGCACGGAAGCGTACCTCTTCGACCTCATCCACCGGATGGATGAGCGCGGCCAGGAGACTGCTCTGTTCAGCATGGACCACGGCCGTACCCCCGCTTTCGCAGGCCGCAGCTATCGCATTCCGCATCTTGACTTCAAGGATCCAAACGCCGGTTTCCTGAAGAAGATTAAGATGGCGGCGCACGCCATCTATTCACCATCAGCCCGGCGTGCCATGCGCAGTTGCCTTGCTGACTTTTCACCCGATCTGGCCCACATTCGCGGAATCTATCACCATTTGTCGCCCTCGATTCTTTGGGAACTGAAGCACCAGGGGATCCCCGTGCTCTATCACTTGAACGATTTCAAGATCTTGTGCCCCGCTTACAATTTTGTCGCCAAAGGCCACGTCTGCGAACTCTGCAGTCACGGTGCTTTCCACCACGCCGCCACGAAGGGTTGCTACGACGGTCCACGTTCCAGCGCGGTGGTACTTGCCGCCGAAGCATACCTGCACAAATGGTTGCGAACCTACGAACGCTGCGTGGACATCTTCCTGACCCCCAGCGAATTCGTGCGCAACAAGCTGATCGCCAGCGGTTTGCCTGCGCAGCGCATCGAAGTCCTCCCCCACTTTCAGGCTCTGCCCGACAAAGAAGACATCACCATCGACGAAGGATACTTGCTCTATTTCGGCCGGCTCTCCGCCGAGAAAGGCGTCTATGAACTCTTGTGCGCTATGGTGCAGGCGCCACACATTCCTCTGATCATAGCGGGAGACGGTCCCGAGCGCCCCCGGCTGGAATCGCTGGCGAAAGAATTGAATTTGAACCAAGTTCTGTTCGCGGGCATGGTCCATGGCGAGGATCTCCAGAAGCTCATCACCGGTTGCAGCTTTTCCGTGTTTCCCTCCCACGCCTACGAAACCTTGGGGAAATCGATCCTCGAGTCCTATGCCTGGGGACGGCCGGTCATCACCTCCGATCTGGGTTCGCGCCGCGAATTCGTCCAACATGGAGTAACCGGCCTCCTGTACGCCGACGGAGACCGCGATCAGCTCGCCCATTCCATCGGATTCCTTTTTAACCGCCCCGATCTGATCCAAAAAATGGGTGCCGCAGCTCGCAATCGCGTGCACGCAAACCACGACCCCGATCAACACGTGGAGAAGCTACTCGGCCTCTACTACCGGCTCACATCCGCCAAGAAGCTTCTTTCCTTCCCCGCCGCACCGGAGCACCCGCGCCCACTCCGCAGCGTCCGTGTCGCGTTCATCGGGGGTCGCGGCCTGGTCTCCAAGTACAGCGGCATCGAATCCTACTACGAACAGGCTGGCCACGAATTGGCCCGCCTGGGGCACGAAGTCACGGTATACTGCCGCAGCTATTTCACTCCTCCCATGAACACGCACAACGGCATGCGCGTGCGGCGGTTGCCGACCATCCGCTCCAAGCATCTGGAAACTGTCGTCCACACTCTGCTGAGCACGGCGCATGCCATGACATCGGACTACGATGTCGTCCATTACCACTGCCTGGGTCCCGCATTGTTCTCTTTTCTTCCGCGGCTTGCCGGGAAAAAGACCGTCGTCACCGTGCAGGGTCTTGACTGGCAGCGCAGCAAGTGGGGCTGGATCGCGTCCCGCGTACTGCGCTGGGGAGAAGCGGCTGCTGTTTCCTCGCCCGATGCCACCATGGTCGTCTCGCGCACCCTGCAGCAGCACTACCGCCAACGGTACAATCGCGATACTATCTACGTCCCGAACGGAGCCACGCTGGCGCCCCGGCGCCTCCCCCGGCAACTAATCGAGTGGGATCTCCTCCCGGACAACTACGTTCTTTTCTTGGGCAGGTTCTCGCCGGAAAAAAACTGCCATCTCCTGATCCATGCTTTCGAAAACCTCAACGCTGGCATGAAACTGGTCCTCGCCGGAGGATCGAGTCACTCCGATTCCTACGTCAAGAGCTTGCGCCGCCACGAATCCGACCAGATCCGTTTCCTTCCCTGGGTCTCTGGTAGCCATCTCGAAGAGCTTCTCTCCAATGCCGCTCTATTCGTGCTTCCGTCGGAACTTGAGGGCTTGTCCGTGGCCCTTCTCGATGCCATGGCGGCCGGCGTCTGCGCGCTGACCAGCGATATCCCGGAAAATAATGAAGTGGTCGATGGCGCCGGCTTCACCTTTCATCGTGGCGACCAGGCCGATCTTGAGCGCATGCTCGACTTGCTCATCCACAATCCCGAGCTTCGCCGTCAGTCCGCAGCCCGGGAACGCGAGCGGATTCAGAGCCAGTATCTCTGGTCCGAAATCGCCCGCTCGATCGAAAAAGCCTATTACAACGTGCTGGGCTGGAGCTCGGACGAGCACATGCCGAGTGCGCTGATCCAGATCCGCACTGCCGCAGTCCCGGCAGCGCCGTTGGATCGAGCCCCGGTGGTCTGACCCGGAAAATGCGGAACAATGGGGGCAATCTCTCGCCGGAAGAATCTGCATCCGGCGCAGAGTCTGGTGCACTGCCGTCTCGGCGATCAATGGCTGCGGACTCTGCGTCGATTCTCACGAGCAGGTTCTCCGCAACAAAGCGTGTCGGAGGAATCGATCCTCGCGACCGTGCGCCTGGCGTCTGTAATTCATGGTCTGGCGACGGTCTTCGACACCGAAGCTGTCGCCCCCAGCCAGACCGTACCCGCCTGATCTGGATGCCCGCCACCGAAGCTGGCCACGACTTCGCGCCCGGCTGTGATTATGATTAGAATCGGAACGCGGCGTCTTGAACGACGCCGTCTATCCAACATGGAAGATCTCATCCTCGTCACCGGCGGCGCGGGCTTCATTGGCTCGAACTTCGTTCTTCAATGGATTGCCTCGGAACGCGCGCGCGTCCTGAATCTCGACAAGCTGACATACGCGGGCAATCTCAACAACCTGCGCGCCGTCGAGGCCCACCCGCGCTATTGCTTCGGGCAGGGCGACATCGTCGATCGAGAGCTATTGCGAAACTTGCTGCGGAGCGAACAACCGCGCGCCATCATTCACTTCGCCGCCGAGAGCCACGTTGACCGCTCCATCCACGGCCCCGACGATTTCGTCCGCACCAACGTCAACGGCACATTCAACCTGCTCGAAGAAGCGCGCGACTACTGGTCGGCGCTTCCGGAACCCGATCGCGCCTCGTTCCGTTTCCTGCACGTTTCCACCGATGAAGTCTACGGTTCGCTCGGCCCCAACGACCCGGCCTTCAGCGAGACCACTCCCTACGCGCCCAACAGCCCGTACTCCGCGTCCAAGGCGGCTTCCGATCATCTGGTCCGCGCCTATCACCATACCTACGGCCTTCCCGCACTGACCACGAACTGCTCCAACAATTACGGGCCCCACCAGTTTCCCGAAAAACTGATCCCGCTCATGATCCTGAATGCGTGCGCCGGCAAGCCGCTCCCGGTGTATGGCGACGGCGAAAACGTTCGCGACTGGCTCTACGTCGAGGATCACTGCCGCGCCATTCGCACCGTGCTCTCGCACGGCCGCACCGGAGAAACCTACAACATCGGTGGGCGAAGCGAAAAAAAGAACCTGGAGATTATCGGAGCCATTTGCGAACTGCTGGACGAACTGCGCCCGAACGACCCCGCCGTTCCACACAACAAGCTCGTCACTTTCGTCAAAGACCGCCCTGGCCACGACCGCCGCTACGCGATGGACACGCGCAAGATCGAGCGCGAACTAAACTGGCACCCGCTGGAAACGTTTGAGAGCGGCATCCGCAAAACCGTCTGCTGGTATCTTGAACACGAAGACTGGGTCCGCGATGTCACCAGCGGTAGCTATCGTCAATGGATGGCGAAGCATTACGCCACCGAGCGCTAAATGATTTACCGTGCGGGCTGTGTGGCCCTCAGGGGCTAAAGCCCAAATTTTGTAGGCCGGTAGTGGCACGGCTAAAGCCGTGCCCTTCCCAAAACCATTTACAAGAACCAGTTCTAAGCTAAAACTGACATGACCAAAACAGCGCAACCGAATTACAAAGGCATCATTCTCGCGGGAGGGTCGGGCACGCGCCTCTATCCCGTCACCCACGTACTTCCCAAGAGCCTGCTGCCGGTCTACGACAAACCGATGGTGTACTACCCGCTCTCCACGCTGATGCTGGCCGGCATCCGCGAAATTCTGCTCATCTCGACGCCCGAGGATCTGCCCCGCTTTCAGCACTTGCTCGGCGATGGCTCCCGCTACGGCGTCCACTTCCAGTACGCGCTGCAACCGAAGCCCGAAGGCATTGCCCAGGCATTTCTGATCGGCAGGGAATTTATCGGCTCCAGCGGTTGTGCGCTCGTGCTCGGCGACAACATTTTCTATGGACACGACCTCGTCAAAGAATTGCGCGCCGCTACGCTCCAGCACAAAGGCGCCCGCGTTTTTGCGTACCCCGTTCACGACCCCGAGCGCTACGGCGTCGTCGAGTTCGATCCGGATGGAAAGGCGCTCAGCATTGAAGAGAAACCGAAGCAGCCGAAATCCCGTTACGCGGTCACCGGACTTTATTTTTACGATCGTCAGGTCGCCGAAATTGCCGCGAGTCTCAAGCCTTCGAACCGGGGCGAACTTGAAATTACCGACGTCAACCGCGTGTATCTCGCGCGCAATCAACTCAACGTCTGCGTGATGGGCCGAGGCACAGCCTGGCTCGACACGGGCACGCACGAGGCCTTAATGGAAGCCTCTTTATTCATTCAGACCCTGCAGAAGCGCCAGGGCCTCATGGTCGCTTGCCCCGAGGAAATTGCCTATCGCTCCGGCTACATCACCGCCGCGCAACTCGAGGCGCTGGCGCAGCCGATGCGCAACAATGGATACGGCGCCTACCTCCTGCAATTATTGCGCGAACACGTCTTCTGATTAATGATGACTTTCCGATGAACAAAATCGCCACCAGCCTCCCTGGACTTCTGCTCCTCGAACCGCGTGTGTTCGGCGACAACCGCGGCTTCTTTCTGGAAAGCTACAACCAGCGCACGTTTGCCGAGCTCGGCATTCCAGAGCCCTTCGTACAGGACAATCATTCCTATTCCGAGAAGAATGTCATCCGCGGCTTGCACTACCAGATTTACCGGCCCCAGGGAAAACTCGTGCGCGCCATCACCGGCGAGATTCGTGATATCGTGCTCGACCTCCGCCGCAGCTCTCCCACCTTCGGAAAATGGGAATCCTTCAAACTTTCCGGCGAGAACAAACACATTCTATGGATTCCGCGCGGATTTGCTCACGGCTTCCGAGTCGTGTCCCAGACCGCCCATGTCCTCTATAAGACGACGGATTTTTATGCGCCCGAGCACGAACGCACGGTGGCATGGAACGATCCTGGGTTGAACATCGACTGGCAACTCGACGGCGAAGCGGTCGTCTCCGCGATCATCTCCGCCAAAGACCAGCGTGGTGTGCCCTTCCAGCAGGCTGAAAAATTCGACTAGCGCCGCGTCAATTCAGCCGGAACTCGACCGCAATCGTGGTTTCAACCTCAACCGCCTTGCCGCTGGATAGGTAGGGCTCAAATTTCCAGGACTGCACAGCCTCCGTCGCCGATTGCACCAGCAGATCGGGTCCAGACACAGGCCGCAAGCGTTTCACACTGCCATCCGGCGCAATCACCGCATCCAGAACCACCAGCCCTGCGGTCCCCGCCGTTCGCGCCGCCTCCGGATAAACCGGCTGCGCCTTCGTAACAATCCGCTTCTCCATGGTTTCGGGAGAGACTCGCAACCCCGACTCCCCAACCGGCCCCCGCTTTTCCAGTTCGTTCCAGGACCTCTGCCACTGCCACCATCCCAGTCCGGCCAGAGCCAGCATGCAAGCGATCAGCGCATAAAATCCGCGCCGCCCGATGCGAACTCTGCGCCTTGGCTGCGCGGCTGGTTCCGCGGAAACAACGGGCGCCTCCGTCTTTGCACCTGCAACTTTTTTTTCTTGCTTGAAATCTTTGCGATCCACCGGCTGTGCAGCAGAGCGGTAAACCCAATACCGGATCATCTCCTGCTGTTCCACCGTCAGCCCTACAAACGCAAGCCCGCAACGGAGCCGTGACTGATGACGCACCAAGGCGCGCACCCGAACCGGCACACCGACATTCGGAAGCCGCAGTTCGACCGCCGCCTGTTGGCCTGTGGCCAATTCTCCGGCCACCACCGCGCCCACGCCGGCTTCGCTGAGGTCGGTGCAGCGTCCAGGTAAATTTTCGGGGATCCCGGATCGCAACGCGATCAAGTCCAGGGGTACGTTGATGGGGTGCCGCGAGAAAACGCGCTGCGGCGATTCTTCGAACGCCGGCGCCGTAGCTGCACTCATCAGACTGCCTCCGCAGCATCGAAAATTCTTCTCATGCGGCTGGAATCAACGACGAATACGGCGCTTGAAAGAATCGTTCCACCGAGTATATCGGAAACGCTGGATAGTTATCCTCAGCCTCGGACTTCATCGTTACGTTGCCTCGAAGTTTTCTCCTACTCCATGTCCCGCCAGTTTGTCCCCACTCCGATTTCCACCCGCAGCGGGACCTCGAGCGAATGCGCTTCCTCCATGTGCTCCCGCACCAGCGGCGTCATTGCGTCCACTTCCCGCTCTGGCACTTCGAACACAAGTTCATCGTGCACTTGCAAAGTCATCCGCGACTTCAGCCCGCGCTTCCGGATTTCCTCATCAATCCGGATCATCGCCAGCTTGATCAGGTCGGCGGCCGTTCCCTGCAGCGGAGTGTTCACCGCCGTGCGCTCCGCAAACCCGCGCTGGGTGGCGTTCTTGCTGTTGATGTCGGGAATCGGCCGAATGCGCTCGAACAACGTCTTCACTCTCTGATCGCGTCGCGTCTGTTCGAGCGTTGCATCGATGAACGCCCGTACGCCTGCATATCTTTCAAAATAGGCATCAATGAATTTCCTGGCCTCACCCGGCTCAATCCCCAACTGCTGCGACAGTCCAAACGCCGACAGGCCATAGACAATCCCGAAATTCACTACCTTCGCCTGCCGCCGGTGTTCCGGCGTCACCATCAGCGGCGGCACGCCAAACACCTGTGACGCGGTCAACGTGTGAATGTCGTCCCCGCGCCGAAACGCTTCCACCAGTAGCTTGTCTTTCGAAAAATGCGCCAGCAGACGCAGTTCGATCTGCGAATAATCCGCGGCCAGCAGTACGTGCCCCGGCTCCGCGATAAAGGCCGCCCGAATCTCTCGCCCAAGTTCCGTGCGAATCGGAATATTCTGCAGGTTCGGATTCGTCGACGACAGCCGCCCCGTCGCTGTCCCAGTCTGCCCAAAAGTCGTATGCACGCGACCGGTCTGGCTGCGAATAAGCGCCGGCAATGCATCCACATAAGTCGACTTCAACTTCGTCAATTGCCGGTACTCCAGCACCAGCCGCGGAACTTCGTGATCCGCCGCCAGTCCTTCCAAGACGTCCACCGCCGTCGAAATCTTTTTTCCCTTCCCGTATTTCGACGGCATCGGCAGGGCCAGCTTGTTGAACAGCACATCACCCAGTTGCTTCGGCGAATTGATGTTGAACTCCGCGCCGCAACACTCATAAATGTCCCGCGCCTTGGCTTCGGCCTCGCGCTGCAACTTCACCGACATCTGCCCCAGCACCGCCGGATCAATCTTCACTCCCGCGTCTTCCATGCGCACCAACACGGGCACGAGCGGTGCATCGATCTCCTCATACACCGAGGTCAGTCCCAAGTCGTCGACTTCTTTGCGGAGCGCGCTCGCCAGCCTGCCGGTTACATCCGCCGCTTCCGCCAGGTTGCCGCTCAGCTTCAAATTGAATCTTCGCAGCGCAACCTCCGGCAGCGAATGCGACGAGTAGGTCGGATCGAGCAGGTAGGAATACAGCATCGGATCATGCTTCACTCCGGCCAGCGCAATTCCCTGCTCGGAAAAATGGTGGAGTGCAGATTTGAGATCGTGAACCGTCTTCGGCACAGCGGCATCTTCGAGCACGCTTTTCACTCGATCAGCGAGCTCGCTGTCTTCCAGCGCGACCATTGCCCCAGCCCCCGGCGCATTCGAAACGGCAATGCGCCTTACAAGTCCGGCACTCTGACCCTCCGCATCGGCGGGCTGCAAAGCCAGAAACCCTGACTGTGCAGGCTGAGGCTCCTCGTCTTCCCCTGCAGTGCTCTCGGTGTACATACTCTCCGTGTGCTCAGTCGGAATTGCCAGCGCGAGCGGCGCGCCCTCGCCCAAGCCTCTCAGGTACTCCTCGAATTCAGCCTTCGACTTGATCTCCCGGTAGTCGCCCTCCTTCACTTCAACTATGGGAAGCAATTCTTTCAACAAAGAAGTAAATTCGAGTTCGGCAAACAGCGCGCGCAGAGATTCAACGTCCGGTTCGCCCGCTTTCATCGCCGCAACATCGAACTCGACCGCCACGTCGGTATCAATCGTCACCAGTTGCTTGCTGTGCAGGATGTTGTCGCGATTGTTCTGCAGCGATTCTCGATACGTCTTCTTTTCCACCTCAGCCGCATGTTCCAGCGCCTGTTCGACGCTTCCAAAGCGCTGAATAAGTTCCACCGAGCCCTTGTCGCCGATCCCCGGCGCCCCCGGAATGTTATCCACCGCGTCGCCGCGCAACGCCATCACATCCACCACCTTCGACGGAGGCACTCCGAGAATCTCCTCCACCTTCGCGGCATCGCAAATCAGGTTGTCCTTCGGAGGATTCAGTACTTGCACCTTGTCGTTCACCAATTGCAGCATGTCTTTGTCGCTCGACACCACAAACACGGGATACGATTCCGCCGCCGCTTTCCGTGCCAGCGTTCCGATCACATCGTCGGCTTCGTAACCTTCGAGCTGCAAAATTGGGATGCGATATCCCTCCAGCGCCCGCCGAATGTATGGAATTTGTTGCACCAGGTCCCCCGGCATGTCGGCGCGGTTCGCCTTGTAGCCGCCATACTCCGCTTCTTTGAACGTCTGCGTCTTGATGTCGAACTTGCGGATCGTCGTGATCGCTTCCGCCTGCTGATTGCGGATCGTGGGTGCGCCCACATCAAACACTGCCGCCAGATACTCAGGCGAAAAATCGTCCCGCAGCTTCCGCAGCATGTTGACGAAAACGTAAGTCGCCGCCGTCGGAACCCCCGTCTTCGTGGACATCGGCCGCTGCCGCGCCATCGCGTGATAGGCGCGGAAAATAAACGACATCGTATCGATCAGGAAAATCCGCCCCTTACCATCAGCGGGGACAGGCGTAGGCCCAGGCGCGGCACTCCCTTGCGGCGGCGATTTCTTTTTTTTGGCAGGCAACCGGCCAAGTTTACCAGTTGTGGGAGATCAGGAGCCGGGGACGAATGGCGAATTGCGACTCCCGAGCGGCGAACGACGAATAGCGAACGACGTTCTTACAAATCTCGGGCAATCGCGTATGATCAAGGAGTTTTCGCCCTCGCCCCGCTGTGAGTGCTGAATGCTGAGTGCTGAGTGCTGAATGCTGCCCTTCAAGCTCGTCTACAGCGACGACTATTACCTGCCCATCGGCTCCCATGTTTTTCCCGCCGAAAAGTACAAGTGCATTCATGACCGGCTGCTCGCGTCTGGAATTGCCGAGCCTTCCGATTTTGTCACTCCTCGTCCGGCCACCGACCAGGACGTGCTGCTCGTGCACACTCCGCAGTATGTCGAGAAATTGAAGACGGGCACGCTCAGCGCGAGCGAAGAGTTAGAGCTCGAGGTCCCGTTCTCGCCGGAGTTAGTGAGCGCCTTCTGGCTCGCCGCGGGCGGCTCCATGCTGGCCGCCGATTATGCCCTCAACGACGGTCTGGCGATCAGCATCGGCGGAGGGTTCCATCACGCGTTCCCCGATCACGGCGAAGGCTTCTGCATGATCCACGACGTGGCCATCGCCATCCGCCGCATGCAGCGTGACGACAAGATTCGCACCGCGATGACTGTCGATTGCGACGTCCATCAAGGCAATGGCACCGCCGTGATTTTTGCCGGCACGCGTGTCCCCAGCGATCGGCTGCCCTCGACGTTTGCTTCTGTTCTCAATCCCGCGCACGACACCGCGCGCCCGGCCCTGCACGGGACCAGGCCGCGCAGCAGCCACGCCGAGGACGTCTTCACCATCTCGCTCCATCAGCAAAACAACTACCCGGTGTTTAAGCCCCCTTCGTCGCTTGACATGAATTTGCCCGACGAGATCGGCGACGGCGAATATCTGGCGTGCCTCGGCGACGCGCTCAGTTTGGGATTGAGCATGTTCAAGCCGGAACTCATCTGTTACCTCGCCGGAGCCGATCCTTATCGCGAAGATCAGCTCGGCGGATTGTCGTTGACGATTGACGGATTGAAGGAGCGAGATGGCCTCGTGTTCCAAATCGCCAAGGCCGAGGGCATCCCCGTGATGGTCACTCTCGCCGGCGGCTACGCCCTGAAGCTCGAAGACACAATCACGATTCACTGCAACACGGTGGTCGCCGCAAAAGAAGTGTTTGCCGGGAAGGGCTGACAGAGGACTGACGAAGCGCAGAAGATATACTCGAAGCGATGGACGTCACCCCTTCTCAACTTGCGCACCGTGAGTTCTATAACATTCTGATCAGCGCCGTAGGGCCGCGGCCGATCGCGTGGGTCTCGAGCCTCAGCGCTTCCGGACAACCCAACCTGGCGCCTTTTTCGTTTTTCAATGCGGTATGCGCCAAGCCTCCGCTGTTGGCGTTTGCGCCGGCAATGCGCTCGCCGAAGAAATCGGGAGCAGCGGCCGGAGAGCCCGTCGGAGAGCCTAAAGACACGCTGCGGAATATTCGTGAGACCCGGGAATTCGTGATCAACGTGGTCACTTATGAACTGGCCGGGGCCATGAACCTGACCAGCGGCGACTATGACGCGGCCATCAATGAATTCGAATTGGCAAAAATCGCGTCGGCGCCTTCGAAGCTCGTGCAGCCGCGGCGCGTGGCGGAGTCTCCCGTCAGCTTCGAGTGCAAGCTGCATCAGATTCTCGACTTCAATCCTGGCCCCGAGGGTGGCAGCCTGGTAATTGGCGAAATCGTCTCGATTCACGTCGACGACGAGCATCTGAAAGAGGGCCGCCTGGACCGGAACTCGCTGGATCTAATCGGGCGCATGGGCGGCATGCAGTACACGCGAACCACGCAGCGCTTCGAATTGGTGCGGCCGAAGGTGGAGTGAGAGGTGTGCCAAAGCTCGCGGCATCCCCGTGACAATCGCTGCAGGCGCGACTGGATTACGGTTGGGACTTCACCTCGATCACCGCAATACACCGGTTCATCCCGTTGGTCTCGGATAGAACGAGGTCCCGGCATCGGGTCATTCACAAACGGTTGATTACTTGACTTCGCGCTGGCAGCGAAATAGAACTGCAGAAAGCCCGGACGATTCGGCGTGAACTCTACAGTCAAGTGATGCGATTTTTTCATTGGCCAGCCAGGTGGACCGTAGACGTATGCTTCCACGATTGGATAGTCAAGAATCACCTGCCCAGATTTCCACTTGCTGCCTTTGTGACCCGTCTTTGTTTGAATATCAGATTCAGCCGCGCTAGCTACGGAAACCCCCCGCGGGAAATGACACGGAAAAGTACCCCTCCTCTGCATCGAGGCCGAAGTTCTTTGCCTTAATTTCGATAAGGACAGGTTTTCCGACGATGGTTGAGTCGGGCGCTTCAACGCCAGTGATGCCCACGCTCGGTCCATCCGAGGAACTTGCTCTGCTTCCGGTGCGCGGTTTCGATTCCAGACAAGGTCTGATGTGGCCAGCTAGGCGCGCGCGAATCTCGGCAAAATCCGGACGAGAATACTTGAGGTATCGAATGCCCCTGAGGTCAAACGGCACTTGGTCGCCTTCCTCTATGAGGAGGATCACCGGCTTGCTGATAGCGTGGCAAAGACCGACCTCGTAGAAGACGTTAGGATTGGATCCAGTGAGGACTGCGATGGCAAACCTGGCTTGCTGAATCTTCGTCCAGATGTCGTCCGTGATCTTGGTCGGGTGCGCGAGTTCATCCACGCGAAAGCATCTAAGTCCGGCGTATTCCTCCACAACCCTTTTAATCTCGACATACACTGGCGACAGATCTGATGAAAATGGCATGAGGACAAAACAGAGTCTCGGATCAATTTCATGCTGCTCGGTTGGAAATAGGAGATTCACAGTATCGGTAATTGTAATGGAGGGCTCAATCGGGGGATTGGCAACGGCCCCGTAAATCGCGCGTACCACTAGGGGCTGATAAAATAGCCTGTTACCCTTATGTTTGAGAATCTCCAGGAAAAACTCCAGCGCGCCTTCAAGTCTCTCCGCGGACAAGCCGTCCTTACGGAAGAGAACATCGCCGAGGCGATGAAACAGATCCGTCTGGCGCTGCTTGAAGCCGACGTCAACTTCAAAGTCGTCAAAGACCTCATCGACCGCATCCAGGCCAAGGCTGTCGGCCAGGAAGTGCTGACCGCGCTCTCGCCCGGCGAGCAGGTCATCAAGATCGTCCGCGACGAACTGGTCGAGACCCTCGGCAAAGACACGGCCAAGTTGAAGTTCGCCTCGCAACCGCCGACCGTCGTGCTCATGGGCGGGCTGCAAGGTTCCGGCAAGACCACTACCTCCGGCAAACTCGCCAACTGGCTCAAGAATGGCGGACACCGCCCGCTGCTCGTCTCGGTTGACGTTTACCGCCCCGCCGCACGCGAGCAACTCAGAGTTGTTGCGGCGGCGATCAAGGCCAACCTCTACGAAGGCGAGGTCGGTGAAGCGAACACGGCGACCGTCGAGCGCCTCGCCAAGGAAGCGCGCCGCGAAGCGATCAACATTGGCTGCGACGTGCTTATCGTCGACACCGCCGGCCGTCTCCACATCGACGAGCAACTCATGGAGGAGATGCAGTCGCTCAAGCGCCTGCTCAATCCGCAGGAAATCTTATTTGTCGCAGATTCGATGACCGGACAGGACGCCGTCAACTCGGCCGACGAATTCCATAAGAAGCTCTCGCTCACCGGCGTCATCCTTACCAAAATGGACGGCGACGCCCGCGGCGGCGCGGCGATCTCCATCCGCCAGGTCACCGGCCAGCCCATCAAGTTCATCGGCGTCGGCGAAAAATACGACGCGCTCGAGCCCTTCCACCCCGACCGTATCGTCTCGCGCATTCTTGGGATGGGCGACATCCTCTCGCTCATCGAAAAAGCCGAGTCGCAGATCGACAAGAAAAAAGCTCAGGATCTTGCCAGCAAAGCGCTCACCGGCAGCGGCTTTTCGCTCGAAGACTTCCGCGACCAGTTGCGGCAGGTTCGCAAAATGGGATCGCTGCAAAGTCTCATGGGCATGCTGCCGAGTGTCGGCGCGTTTTCCGGCCTGCAAAAAGCCGCCGACAGGGTTGACGAAAAGCAGATCAACCGCGTCGAGGCGATCATCAATTCCATGACCGGATACGAGCGCAACCATCACGAAGCTATCAACGGCAGCCGCCGCAAGCGCATTGCCCGCGGCTCCGGCACCAGCGTGCAGGAAGTCAACAACCTGCTCCGCCAGTACGCCCAGATGAAAAAAATGTTCAAGCAGATGGGCAAGCCGAGTTTTGCGCGGCGCATGGCGGGGATGAAATTTCCCGGGATGTGAACCAGCTCTCAGTTCTCAGTTCTCAGTAAAATCCTCACGAGCTCAGACGCCAGGGAACGACTCGGCTCGGCTCCGCTCAGGACGACTCGCGGTTTGGCGCTCGGGATGGGTGGGGGGTGGTCACATTCCTTAGATTCTCGCCTGTTAACTCTAAAGGTATTAGTAATTGTGTTATGGGTACCCCCCTCCCCCCCGGTCTTTTGGAATCATGGGGTTAGGAGGGTAAGAAACGGCTTGACACACATGTGCGTCTAGTGTAGTACTTGTGCATGAACGCCCTCAAAACTCCGAAAACGCTGCAAGAAGCGATAGCCTACTTTTCCGACCCTGAGCTTACTTTTGAATACGCGAAACGCTATCGCTGGCCAGATGGCGCGGTCAGGTGCCCACGCTGCAATGGCACCAAGCACTCGTTCATCAAGACGCGGAAAATCTGGTTCTGCTACGTCTGTAAGAAGCAGTTCACTTTGAAGGTTGGCACGATCATGGAAGACTCGCCCATCAGTCTTGACAAGTGGATGACGGCATTTTGGATGCTGTCCAATTGCAAAAATGGAATTAGCAGCTACGAACTCGGGAAGGCGATCGGTATCCATCAGGAATCCGCGTGGTTCATGCTTCAACGCATTCGCGAAGTGATGAAGGGAAAGAAAACTAGCCGCAAGCTTGGCGGTGGACCGGGAACGGAATGCGAAGCCGATGAAACATTCGTGGGCGGACTGTCGAAGAACATGCACAGGAGCCGCAGGCTCCGCGTCCAGCAAGAGGATACAGGCGGCGTGTTCGTCGGCAAAACGATTGTCCAAGGAATCCTTGATCGCGATCTGCGGGAAGTCCGGGCGAAGGTTATACCGAACGTGAAGCGCGAGACTTTGCAGAATGAAGTTCTGAATAACGTGCGGTATGGTTCCAGCGTTTACACGGATGACGCGGTGGGCTACGACAAGTTGCATTATCGCTTTGTCCATGACGTTGTGAATCATGCCGAAGCCTACGTCAAAGGCCGCGTCCACACGAATGGACTGGAGAACTTCTGGAGTCTGCTCAAGCGGACTCTGCGCGGGACTTACGTTGCTGTGGAACCGTTTCATTTGGACCGTTACGTTGACGAGCAAGTTTTCCGTTTCAACAACCGCAAAGTCAAAGATGCTGACCGCTTCGCGCTGGCCATGAGCCAAGTTGCTGGCAAGCGTCTCACCTATGCCGATCTCACAGGCAAAAACCAATCGCCGCGCACGTCCTCGACAGGGACGGGGGAAACGCCAGTCCCCTTCTAGTCCTTGTCGGCATTCTTGGACTTGCGCGAAGTAGCGGCCTTAGGTCGCTTCTTCGCCTTTATCTTCGGCTTCGGAGCCTGTAGAATCGCGGTCGAAAACCGTTCGAAATTTGCGAACGCTTCCGGGCCTTCGATGTATTCAGGTTGCTTCATATTTTCAAGTCTACTCGGGGTACAGCCAATGGAAGAGACAAAAAACAGCCCCGATCCACCCGATTACCGAGAGTCCCAATCCTTTAAGCGCAGTTATGCTGGAACCTTCCTTTCCCAGCCCGTACAAAAACATGAGGAATCCATACATCAGCGACAACAGTCCGACTATACCGAAGGGGAACCAAGCCCAATGGAACTTGAACGGATGCTCAAATGGCTGCGAGATCCTAAGAACCACAATCCCATAACTGCGGGGTCCGCTCTCGGGATATTGGCCATTACTGCAATTTATGCTGTCTTCGCTGGAATTCAATCGTGCGCTATGCTTAAATCCAACGAGATTAATCTCACCGCCCTGCAATCTGTTCAACGTGCGTTCGTTATTGCCAATCCAATTCAGCATCAACGCGCCACTGTGCCGGGGCCGAACAATTCCATCGTTCCTATCTGGCAATTTTTCCCAACGTGGGAAAATGCTGGCGATACTACAGCAACCAAAGTTGTTACGGCATTCTATTTGGACCATTTGTCGTCCGAACCTGACGAAGAAAGGTTTGTTGGAAATGAGACGGACTACCCTCGCTTTGAGATAGGCCCAAGGGCGAAGCAAAGTGGGAGTATGAAAATCGTTCCAGATTCGTTTATACAAGAATCGAGAACTGACATCCGACCTGCAAGCAGCGTTCCTGAGAATAAAAAAATATTCGCTTGGGGTTGGTTGGCCTACCGAGATGTTTTGCCAGATACCGATCCGCACCTTACTGAATTTTGTAGACACCTCGCCCAGATGCTTTACGGAAGACTTTCCAGTCCAGAAGCCGCGAAAGCACTTGGCACTGATTTCTCGCCTAATGTTGCTATTGTTGCAGGCTGGGAAGGTTGCAAGGAGCACAATTGCACAGATAAAGACTGTAAAGATTACGACCGCATAATTAACTCCATTTTTCTTGCTAAGTAGTGCTGCCCTGTCACGGAGTCTCATGCTGACCTCCGTGACCGCTGCCCTGTCCGCCCAAGTGTATCAGATTTGACACACATGTGCGCCAAACCGTTTGTTGCCGTTAGGAGGAAATTCCAGCCAGGTCTTTGAGTTTAAAGGAGTTGCTGGTAAAGTCTTCCAGAATCAACGACTTAGGTTTTCAAAGAGCGCTGAAAATGGGCTTGGGGCAGCTTCGAGGTCCTTCTTAGTTGGCGGGTACACCTCTTTACTGCCCCAAACTGCCCCAATCAGGGAATATTGTCGCACTGGGCGGGTCGGGAGTCTGTGATGGCTCTCACAGGCTAGTTGTGATGAAAAAATCTAAGGCACCGTCCAAGCGGAGCTTGGGCGAGGCAACTGGCGACAATTCCAGAGGGTGATGGTGTACAATCCATTCACCCCTACCATCCCAACAATCTCGCTCTCCAGCCAGGTCCCGCCCGGCGGAAAGGAACAATCCCCATGAAGAACACTATGCTCACTTTGCTTTTTTTCACGGCCACCGCCTTCGCCCAGAGTCCTTTCGATGGGACGTGGGTCGAGGATATGGGAGCGGCTCAATTCTCCAAGAAGCCACACACGTATGTATTGAATAAAGGAATGTACACATGCTCCACCTGCGTGCCCAAGATCAGCGTGAAAGCCGACGGGCAGGATCAGGCGGTCTCGGGATCGAACTACTTCAACACAGTGGCGATTCGCGAGGTGGATGCCAACACGATGGAGGAAGTTGACAAGAAGGACGGCAAGACGATGTACAAGGACACGATGACGGTGTCTGCCGACGGGAAGACCCTGACCGACAAATACGAGGACGATTCGGAAAGCAAGCCTGTGACCGGTGAGGTGATTCGCACGCGCATCAGCAAAGGACCTGCGGGTTCGCATGCGATTTCGGGCTCATGGCGCACGGAGAAGGTGACGAACGTGTCGAGCAATGGCACCACCTTCACTTTGCAGAGCACACCTGACGGCATGAAGGGCTCGGATACAAACGGCGTAAGCTACGACGCGAAGTTTGACGGGAAGGACTATCCCATGCAGGGTGACCCTGGGAATACCATGATCTCGTTGAAAAAAGTGAATGCCAACACGATAGAAGAAACCGACAAACGCAACGGGAAGGTCGTCAATACTGGGCGCTGGACCTTGTCAGCGGACGGCAAAAAGATGACGTACGTCGGCCACGACGTTGAACAAGACAGGCATTACACGATGGTTCTGAACAAGCAGTAGTCGGTGCGCCCGATGGGCACGGAGCAGCACGCATCGCGGTGTGCGGCACGCCCAAGGACCCCCCACCCAAGCGAAGCTTGGGTTGATTGGATAAGAGCGAAGGCTCGATTCGACCCGGTAGTCTTGTGTTGAGGGCAAAGACGCTGGGAAGAAAGGAGTCTTCGCATGATGATTATAGGGTGTGATTTCCATCCCAGCTGGCAGCAAATTGCGTGGTTGGACACGGAAACTGGAGAAACCGGGGAACAAAAACTGGCGCATGCCTCGGGGGATGCCCAGATGTTCTATCAGCAACTCCCGGCACCGGCACTGATCGGCATGGAGGCCACGGGCAATAGCCAGTGGTTCATTGAACTAGGCCAGGATCTGGGACACGAGATCTGGATCGGGGATGCAGCGCAGATCCGGGCCAGTTACGTGCGCAAGCAGAAGACGGACAAACGGGATGCAGCCCACATTCTGCAGTTGGTGGTGGAAGGGCGTTTTCCGCGGTTGTGGACTCCGGACCGGGAGCAGCGCGATCTGCGGCAGTTGGTGCTGCACCGGCACAAACTGGTGGAGATCCGCAGCCGGGTAAAGAACGAACTGCAACACCTTTCTCTGAATAAAGGAATGCAGCGCCAAGCCAAGCTGTGGAGCCAGGAGGGACAGAAGTTACTGCGCGAGCTTTCGCTAAGACCTTGGGCGGCGTGCCGGCGAGAGGACTTGCTCGGACTGCTGGCGATGTTAGACGAGCAGATCGGAAAGTTGGATCGAGCGGTGCAGCTTGCCGCCGCCGAGCATCCGCAGGCGCAGTTGCTGATGACGCAGCCGGGAGTCGGTCCGAACACGGCGCTGGCGTACGTGCTGACCATCGGCGATGTCAGTCGGTTTCCACGGGGCAAGCAAGTGGCGAGTTACCTGGGACTGATTCCGCGCGAGGAAAGTTCGGGCGGACGGCAGAAGCTGGGCGCGATCTCGAAGCAAGGCAACCGGCTGCTGCGTTCGTTGCTGGTGGAGGCGGCGCAGATTGCGGTGCGCTTCGATCCCGGGTTTCGCAAGCAGTATTTGCATCGTTGTCATCAGAAGCCAAAAGGTGTGGCCAAGGTGGCAACGGCGCGTAAGTTGGCCGTACGACTCTACTGGATGCTACGCACGCAGAAGCCGTATCCAGAGATCGTTCGCATCGAGAGCAGCCCGCGGGTGCCCCTGGTCGGCGCGAGCTAGACCGCTGGATTGATTGGGCGCTCTCGCATCCCGCAAGGGGGCCCGTGCAAAAGCCGGCGCAGAAGGCGCGCCTTGGAAAACAAAAAACGTTTTCCACTTTTGCACCGGCCCGGCGACTACGGCGGGATGTTCGCATAGAAGAATCATGGTTGATGGTTAGGCCGAATCGATGGTTGGTGGAGCGATCCTCTACCGGGAAGTGATTCAGCGTGAGATTTCCAGAGTCTTGGTCCTCAACCTCTCTGGCAAAAAAAGCGGTGCCTCGGCACTGCATAGGAGAAGTTTGCCCTTGACAGAGCCTTCACTCTTATCGAAGGGCACCCTCAAGAGTTCAGCAGACGGCGATTGCCTGGGCCACCCGCCTCGTCGCTGCAATTACCGCTTGCATCGCAGAGTCCTCTCTAGGCATCTAAAACTTGACAATGATTCGCTCAGGTTATAGCATACCCTCGGGCGTAATCATCATCGCATTGATTGTAAAACACTTATATGTTTCGGAGGATGCGCTATGGGAAAGACTATTGGAATTGACCTCGGTACGACCAACTCCTGCGTAGCGGTTATGGAGGGGGGAGAGCCGAAAGTTATACCGAACGAAGAGGGTGGCCGGACCACGCCTTCGGTTGTCGGATTCACGAAAACCGGGGAACGACTGGTCGGGCAGGTCGCCAAGCGGCAGGCCATCACCAATCCTGAGAACACCGTCTACTCGATCAAGCGGTTCATGGGACGCCGCTTCGACGAAGTGAATGAAGAAATGAAGATGGTCCCCTACAAGGTGGAGCGGGACGGCGACCATGTTGTGATCATGGCGCAGGGCAAGCGGTTCACCCCGCCCGAGATCTCGGCGATGATCCTGCAAAAACTGAAGAAGGCGGCGGAAGACTATCTCGGCGAGAAAGTTACCGACGCGGTGATCACCGTGCCGGCGTATTTCAACGACGCGCAGCGGCAGGCTACCAAAGATGCCGGGCGGATCGCCGGGCTCGACGTGAAGCGAATCATCAACGAGCCGACCGCGGCCGCACTGGCCTACGGGCTCGACAAGGGTAAGGACGAGACCATCGCCGTGTACGACTTCGGCGGCGGGACTTTTGACATTTCGGTGCTCGAAGTCGGCGAAGGCGTGATCGAAGTGAAAGCCACCAATGGCGACACGCACCTGGGCGGCGACAACATTGATCAGCGGCTGGTGGATTGGCTGATTGACGAGTTCAAGAAAGATGAAGGCCTCGACCTGCGCGGTAAGGGCAACGAGATGGCTTTGCAGCGTCTGCGGGACGCGGCGGAGCGCGCGAAGATCGAGCTTTCGACCACCATGGAGCACGAGATCAACCTGCCGTTTATCACGGCGGATGCTTCCGGTCCGAAGCATCTGGTCAAGAAGCTGACGCGCGCCAAGCTCGAAACCATGATCGAAGACATTTTGCAGCGGTCGGTTGGCCCGTCGAAGCAGTGCCTGAAAGATGCCGGTATCGACGCCAGCAAAATCAACGAAGTGGTGCTGGTCGGCGGACAGACGCGCATGCCGCGCATCCAGGCGATCGTGAAAGAACTGTTTGGGCGCGAAGGCCACAAGGGCGTGAACCCGGATGAGGTGGTCGCGGTCGGTGCGGCGATTCAGGGCGGCGTGCTCAAGGGCGAGGTGAAAGACCTGCTGCTGCTGGACGTCACTCCGCTGACGCTGTCGATCGAAACGCTGGGCGGCGTTGCGACGGGAATGATCCCACGGAACACTACGATTCCGACCAAGAAGACGGAAACGTTTTCGACCGCAGCCGACAGTCAGACTTCGGTTGAAGTGCATGTGCTGCAGGGCGAGCGTCCGTTGGCGGCGCAGAACCGCACGCTGGGCAAGTTCCATTTGACCGGATTGCCGCCGGCGCCTCGGGGCATACCGCAGATCGAAGTGACGTTTGACATTGACGCTAACGGCATCCTGAACGTGACCGCGAAAGATATGGCCACGGGCAAGGATCAGAAGATCACGATCACGTCGTCTTCGGGCTTGTCGAAGGAAGAAGTCGAGCGCATGGCGAAGGAAGCCGACGCGCACTCGGCCGAAGACAAGGCCCGGCGCGAAGAGATCGACGCCAAGAATCAGCTTGACTCGATGGTCTACAACATCGAGAAGATGCTGAAGGAGCATGGCGACAAGATCTCGGGCACGGAGCGCGGGGACGTGGAAAACGCGCTGGCGGACGCGAAGAAGGCCATCGAAAGCGGCGACAAGTCGCAGATGGACTCGGCGCGCGAGCGGCTAACCACGGCGTCGCACAAGCTGGCGGAGCAGATGTACAAGGCTACGCAAGCGACTCCTGGCGCGGCACCGGGTGCTGGCGGCGCGGGCCCAACTGATGGGCAAGGCGCAGCGTCCGGCACGGACGGCGCGGGCAAGAAGAAAGACGAAGGCGTGATCGACGCCGAGTACGTGGATGTCGAAGACAAGAAGTAACGCGTAGGGACAGCCACCCCTTCGCAAGCTCAGGGCAGGCTCTCGGCTGTCCGCCGAGCCAAGTTCGGCAGTTGCTTTTGGGTGAGTGGCACTTCAGTGGGGGCGCGATGCGCCCCCATTTGCATCACAATGGAAGGGTTTGTCACCCCAAGCGGAGCGAGGGATTTGCCGTCGGGCCAGAAAGAGGAAAACGAATTGAGATTCGAAGTCAATGGACAGATGTTTTTTGTGAACTTCATCGCCGAAGAGGGACGCTGGTTTTGCTTCGCGCCGACGGCAACGGGAGTGCAGCGGATTCCCGTGTCGATGGATGCCTCGCCATTTGAGGCGTTCACCGTGTCGGTGGATGAGCAAGAGAAGGAAGTGGTGAACTGAGGAACCAGTTCTCAGTTCTCAGAATTCTGATTCTTGAGCAACAATTCAAAGCGTGCCATCCTTGAGTCGGGGCCGAAGTACGCCATACACGCTCGCGCTACAATGTAAGAGTGAATGCTGACGGCTGAGTGCTGACGGCTGACATGGCCACCCAAACCAAAGACTACTACGGCGTTCTGGGCGTAAAGAAGTCCGCCTCCTCCGACGACATTCGCAAGGCGTTCCGCAAACTTGCGCGCAAGTATCATCCGGACGTCAATCCCGGCGACAAAGCCGCGGAAGAAAAGTTCAAGACGCTTTCCGAGGCCAACGACGTCCTCAGCGACCCCAAGAAGCGGAAGATTTACGACCAGCTCGGGTTCTACTCCGACAATATCGACCCGGCAACGGCGGAGGCCTACGCGCGCGGCGGCGGGCAGCCTGGGGCCGGCCCCGGCGACTTTGGCGGAGGCTTTCCGGGAGGCCGCCACTCCGGTGGACAAAGCAACGTTGATTTCGGCGGCTTTGACTTTTCGGATCTGTTCGAGGGCGCCCACAGCGGCGGGCGGAAGGGATCAGGCGGTGCTGGCGGCGGGTTCCGCGATATCTTCTCCAGCATTTTCACCGGCGGCGGACGCGGCGAGGCAGCCGGAGAGGGCCCGGAGCCCGGCAGCGATCTTGAGTACCAGGTCAACGTGCCGTTCTGGACGGCGATCCGTGGCGGGGTGATGAAGCTCAATATCGCCCGGCGCGATGCCTGCGGGAACTGCCACAGCAATGGCTTCATCGAAGCTCCGGGGCAGTGTCCGCAGTGTCATGGCAAGGGGACGATCGAACAGACCGGTGGGCGGATGAAGTTCAACGTCACCTGCCCGCGATGCCATGGGACGGGCAAAAATATTTCGACCTGCCCGGTCTGCCACGGCGAAGGCAGCGTCGAGCGCACCGATCCGCTCGAGATCCGCATCAAGGCCGGGACGCGCGACGGACAGCGCATTCGGATCGCGGGCAAAGGCAATGCCGGGCTGCGGGGGGGCGGGGGCGGCGATCTTTACGTGATCATCCGCATAGGCGAGCACCCACTGTTCCGGCGCGAGGGCGACGACATCCACATCACGGTGCCGGTAACAGCGGTAGAAGCGGCGCTGGGATCGAAGATCGAAGTGCCCACCATTGATGGCCGGAGCATGCTGAAGATTCCTCCGGGGACGCAGTCCGGCCAGAAGCTGAGGCTGCGCGAAAAAGGCGTGCCGTCAGCCACAAAAGACGGCGTGCGTGGAGACGAAATCGTCGAGGTGAAAATCACCGTCCCCATGCCCCGTGATGAGAAGACCAAAGAACTGCTGCGGGAGTTGGCCAAGCTGAACCCAGAAGACCCGCGGGCGGAGTTGTGGGGGAAGGTTTAGAGTCAAAACCTTTTAGGGATATTTACTTGACGCCACCAGGCCCAACAGGTTGTAGTTTGATCAGAATTGCAAACGGGGCCGGATCCACCTGGACAGCCTGTTGAGCCAGTCGATAGAACAACTTCCCTCGGGATGCTGACGTGCGGTGGTTGAAGCGGAATACGAATTCGTCGAGGTAGTCGTCGAGGTGGTCGTGCCCGACAGCACCCTGATGAGTGCCCATCAACCATCGCTTCAGCAGCGAAATCACGCGATGGACTCGCGGGAGCAAATGTTCTCCCGGCGTTTGGCGGCGCTGCACCTGACGGTCGTGGATGTAGCCGGTCAACTCCCGGTAGGCGTTCAAGCCATCGGTTCGGACAGTGCTGCCCGGTGCGATGGCTTGGGCGATGAATCCGTGCAGGCAGACCCTGGTTAAGTCCGGAATGCATCGCAGACGGATTCGGCCAATGCCCTTTCCATTCTCCTCGGCGGCGACAATGATCAGGGCCCTTTCCCGCGTGCGCCGACCCTTGACACCTGCTTCCTCGTCCCCCCAGTACGCCTCGTCCACCTCCACGATGCCCTGCAAGCGCTCGCGGCCCGGACGAACCATCGCCCGCCGCAACTTGTGGA
>Ga0209517_10001792_pt1 | contig 31540 bp, 25 predicted proteins | sample PeaSoiMetSII2010_FD_187695 | JGI IMG/M metagenome (GOLD analysis project Ga0209517, IMG submission 187695) | Peat soil microbial communities from Weissenstadt, Germany - SII-2010 (SPAdes) (version 2) | ecosystem: Environmental > Terrestrial > Soil > Wetlands > Peat | place: Germany... | reverse complement strand
GGGGTTGGTCCTTGCAAGGACTAAAACCCACAGGCTGGAAGCCTGCGCCACTAAAACCAGCCCCAGATTGCTGGGTCATTTTTCCATGTTTCAGCAGGAATCAATCTTCTCCGATAACGTTGGAGGCGAGGAAAGTTTGCGACAAGTGGTCTCCCCACGCTTCCTTCACTTCGAGGGCGATCGCATAAGGAAGAAAGCGGTCGAGATCCTGTGGTGCATCTGATGCGGGGTTCAGACGATCCAGCTTGTCTTGATCCACCTTTTCGAGGTACTGGCGGAAACCCGCGATTTGATCCGACACTTGCCGGCCGAGCGGCGATTTGCGCTTCAGGCGCGGCCCCCAACCGAGATTGATCAGCAGAAACGCCACAAGCATCAGGGAAAAAGAAAGGGAGACGCCCGAAGCCACAGTTTTCAACAGGTACACAATCACCGCGGCGAATATGGAAAATGCAGCCACGCCCGGAAGCAATTTGATCCAGCCCGTCCCCGCGCGCACCGCGTTTTTCAATGCCGAAGCGAACGAAAACTCGATCATCATCCCCATCGTCAACCCCATGAAGAGCACCCAGAGCGTGGTGAAAACCGCGGCAGAAGTGTCGCGGCCGCGCGCCGTGATGGCCAGCGCCAGCGCGGACACAAACGTGGCTAGGACGCCCAGCGCGATGATTCCCAAATGCCGCGTGAAATATTTTTTGCCGAGTTGATCGGCCAGTTCATCATGAATGTGAACAACGTAGCGGCCATTCCGCGCGGCGTTGCGCTCGTCCATTGCGCCGGTCAAGACAATTTCGGGGCCGTCTTCAAATAAAAGTGCGAGGACGAATTTCTCCTCGGGCGCCAGAGCGGCCTCGGCAGCGCGATCGCTCATCAGCCGCGACAGTTTGTATTTTCCGTTATCGGCTTCCACGCGAAGGCATCCGTGAACCGCAAGCTGAGCAATCACGGCGGCGAACGAGCGCCCATCGGTGAGGCCCAACGCAATATAGCGCGCGGCGGCGGGGGAAATTCCCTCCGGCGGCTCATAGCGCGCGACAACCACGCCCGGCTTGGGATCCGGCCCAATCCACACCCAGGCGATCAAGTAATAAAGAAACAGCAGCGCGGGTGCGACCAGCACCCCGCCTTCGCGGCGCAGAAATACGAACTTCGGCATCTGGATGTAGCCGGACGGCCAGGTGACGGCCAGACTCAGGCTCTGGCGCGGGTTCATGTTCGTGGCTCGATAAACGATTGCGCCGGAGGCGTCATCGACCCGCTCGAGTGTGTTTTCAGGCCGGCGAGGAAAACTCCCGCCGAGTCCGCCTACTCTCGGTTCGACCTCGATGTTTTCGCTGGGGACAGCGGCGGGCAAATGGACGGCAAGGATCGCTTCCGCAATCGGAACCGTGCGCTCAGAGCCCACGGCATTCCAGTAAAGCGTGTCGCGCCCTGCGCGCGAAATCATCGCCCAATCGACTGTATAGCGAATCACGAAGCGGTGCTCGCCCGAATCGAGCGCCACGTTGCGCTCCCCGATGGAAAGCTGCGCATAGCCGTAGCGCTTGCCCAGCTCGTACTTGACGCGTTGGCCGTCTTCAGTCACTTCCAGAATCTTCACGCGAATGCCGTTGTCCTTTTGGTATGTGCCCACATAGCGCGTATCCCACCGGTCCGTCAGGGAGATGGGCAAGTCCCGCTGGAAGCCGTGTTTGTAAAAGGATGAAGCATTGCGGACGGCAAATTCTTCGCGGACTTCAAGAGTGGCGTTTTCGCGAACGGTTACGTCTGCGCGGAAAAATGTGATGCCGGGCCGCGCCCCGTTGTCTGCGCTGGCAATCCGGCAGAAGCAGGAAGCGGCAAGGAAAAGCACGGCGGTGAGTAAGCGGTGGCGCACGTTTGCCTCGGGATTCAACGAAAGACGGTACACACTATGGTACGCGGAAAAGGCAGCATGCCTGGCGGGTGATGATATGCCGTGTCGCCAGTCATACACCCCGTCTCCAACCAAACGTCTGACGAGGGCGGGGGGAATATCTATATAAGTCTACTATTTTTATTTATTTGCGGCTGGTACCCAGGTCGAGAAGGGTGCCGGGGCCCATTTTGTGGAGGCCCCCCGCTATCCCATAGATAACTCGGAAGAAACCGGTATAGCTTTTGGACCCTAGTTTTGTTATAAGCGAAGGGTCCAGTTTAGTCCTGGGATATTCCACCTGCCTGGTGCTGAACCTGAGACCTCATGGAGATTGGGTCATGAGTTTTAGTCGCGTTCAAAAAGGTGCGAATCGCGGATTAGTGTCTACCCATGGGCAAAAGCCTGCCCAATTTCCATTCCTATATTTTCGCCACACAGCCGTGGCGAATCACAAGACATCTACGCAGAAGCTGGGAATCACGGGCCTTCGTTAGGTCTAGGAAAAGTCTGAGGGAGCAAGGAGGATATTCATGGCGACCGCAGTAACTCACTACACTTCCTACAAAGCGCGGCCCTTTACAAGGGATCAGCGGGAAAAAACGACGATTCTATTCGGCGGCCTGACCTGGAAGCACGAGCGACTGGTCCAGGGCGTCTTCAACAATCTGAACTACAACGCCAAGCCGCTGCCCAATATCGCGCGCGCGGACCTGGACGCCGGCAAGGAATTGATCGACACCGGCGCGTGCTGCCCCACGATCTTTACCACGGGCAGCCTGGTGAATTTCCTGAAGAACGAAGTCGCCGTCAGCGGGAAGCAAAAGACCCTGGATGACTACGTCTTCCTGACAGCCGGCGCCTGCGGCCCCTGCCGCTTCGGGCAATACCACGAATCCTATGAGATGGCCCTCGACGGCATGGGGCTGAAGGAGTTCCGCCTCTTCCTGTTGGCGCAGGACCAGCTGGACCAGGCGCCCGAAAAGGGCGGCGGTCTGGAAATCAACATGCCGCTGAGCCTCGGCATTGTCTGGGCCATTCTGGTGGGCGACATCCTCACGGACATGGAGTACCTGACTCGTCCGTATGAGGTCAACCCCGGGCAGACCGACAAGGTCCTGCAGGAAAGCGCCGATTATCTCTTCGAGGTCTTCCAGAATCGGCCGCTTCGCAACAACAAGTATGGAATGCTGGCATGGCATTTCCTCTCCGGCTATTTCGCGGACGCGTTGCGCGTGGTGCGAAAGAAATTCGACGCGATCGAAGTCGACCGCCTGCAAGTGAAGCCGAAAGTGAAAATTACCGGCGAATTCTGGCTGCAGACGCATGAAGGCGACGGCAACTACAACATCAAGCGCTGGCTGGAATCGGAAGGCTCCGAAGTGATGCCGCCTCCGGTGGCCGTGTGGCTGGGCTACCTGCTGCACACTCCGCTCTGGCGCATTCCGGAGAAGCCGAACTTTGACCGCAAGGCGAAGATGAAGATGGCCATGATCCGCGGGTTCGAGAAGCTCTACGTGGGGACGTACAACCGGTTCCGCAAGGCGCTCGCCTACGTGCCGAACGAATTGCCGGATCAGGAAGAGTTGAAGCAACTGGCCTCGCCCTTCTTCCATCACGAACTGCGTGGCGGCGAAGGACACATGCTGATCGGCAAGGCTCTGCATGCGCATCTTCATAAGCATGCCAACATGACTTGCGAACTCTCGCCGTATTCCTGCATGCCGAACACAATGTCGCAAGGCGCCATGGCCAACGTGCTGGGACGCCATCCCGACCTGCTCTACGCTCCCATCGAGATCAAGGGAGACGCCGAAGTCCACGCACTTTCCCGTTGCCAGATGATTCTCACGGAAGCGAAGAAGCGTTCGCAATCCGAGTTCGTGGAAGCAATGGCCAAGACCGGATTGACGCTTGAAAAAATCCGGCAGATCGAAGAAAAGAATCCCAAAGTAAAAAAGGCGACATATCGCATTCCGCATTACGGATATGCGTCCACGGCCGCCAACTATGCTCTCCACCTCGCCGGCATGAGGGCGAACTGAGTAGGACAGCCATCCGCCGCGGCGGAGCTGTGCGGGTTTTTGAGTCACCGAACAGGAACAAGGAGGACAGCCAGGAGTGGCTGTCCCACTAGAGGACCCCTCCATGGCTGACGGAAGTTTCGTTAAGATCGCGCCCCTCATGCGGGACCCGGGCATGATGGAAATCAAGACGCCGGAGAAGCTGGCGCCCAGCGCGAACGGCGCGATGATCTGCGGCGTTGACGTGGGAAGCACCACGGTCAAATACGTTCTCGCCTCGCCGTCCGGCGAAGTGCTCTCGCAGGCCTACGAACGTCACAATACAAAACAGGGAGAAAAAGTTCTGCAGTTTCTGTCGCGGCTCGAGGCGCAGCATGGCTTGACCCCGCAGCGCGATCGCATCTTCCTGACCGGGTCGGGAGCGGGACTGATTGCTCCGGTCGTGGGAGCCAAGGTCATTCAGGAAGTCGTGGCGGTGGCGGCCAGCGTCGAGCGGCTACACCCGGCGGTGCGTTTCGTCAGCGAGATCGGTGGAGAAGATATGAAGACCATCTTCTTCAACGGCAATGGAACGACGAAAAGCAAACAAGTTCTGATGCAGAGCGCCTGCTCGGGCGGCACCGGCACATTTATTGAGAAAACGGCGCGCAAGCTGCAGATTGCTCCGGAAGCGCTATCCGAAATGCATTACACGGGGCACACGCTGCACAAGATCAGCAGCAAGTGCGGGATCTTCGCGGAAGCCGACGCCAACACGCTGCTCAAGGCCGGCGTCACCGTCGATGAAATCATCGCATCCCTTTTCGAGGCCGTCGTCTACCAAAACCTGGCGACGCTGACGCGCGGGAACACGCCTTCGCCCGAAGTTCTGCTGCTCGGCGGACCGAACCTGTTTTTCAAGGGGCTGCAGGAAGCATGGCGGCTGCACCTTACGCACATCTGGCAGGAAAGAAAAATCCAGATGCCGAACGGCAAGCCGCCCGAAGAATACATCACCGTGCCGAAGGACGCGCTGTACTATGCGGCGCTCGGCTGCATCGAAGTGGCGCTCGGCGAACCGCACACTGTTGGAATATACCAGGGCACGAAGAAGCTGCAATGGTGGATCGAAGAAGGCCAGTACGAAGAGAAGAAAAAGCAGGGCCGCGGCGGGCTGAGCGACAACGAAGAAAGCTTGAGGACGTTCATCGACGTGTATTCCAAGATGGACGCGACCTCGAGTGCAAATATCGAATTGAAAGCGGCGACCGCCACGGTGGAAAAGAAAAAACTGGATCACGTCGTCGTGGGCTGCGATTTCGGCTCGACCACGGCAAAAGCCGTGTGCCTCGGGCCCGACAAAGAATTGCTCTTCTCGTGCTACGCGTTGAGCAAGGGCAATCCTATCGAAGACGCGAAAAGTTTGTTCCGCCAGCTTCGCGAAGCCATAGGTGACGGCGAGATCCTCGGGCTCGGAATCACTGGCTACGGGAAAGATCTCCTGAAAGGCATCCTGGGCGCGGATTGCGGCGTGGTGGAAACCATCGCGCACGCCTCCGCGGGATTGCACTACTTCCCCGATGCCGATTGCATTTGCGACGTCGGCGGCGTTGACGTCAAGATCATGATCCTGAAAAACGGGACGGTCAGCGATTTCCGACTGAACTCGCAATGCTCGTCGGGCAACGGCGCTTTCCTTCAGGGCGTCGCCGAACGATTCGGCATTCCCCTGAGCGAAATGGCCGACAAAGCTTTCCTTGCGCAGGCCATGCCGCAGCTTTCGATGGGATGCGGCGTCTTCCTGCAAAGCGACATCGTCAACCAGCAGCGCAAAGGCTGGCAGGCGGAGGAAATTCTCGCCGCCCTGTGCTCGATCCTGCCCTTGAACGTGTGGATCTACGCCGGCGGAATGAACAACCTCAACCAGGTGGGCAAGAAATTTATCCTGCAGGGCGGTACGCACAAGAATCTGGCCGTGGTGAAAACGCAGGTTGATTTCATCCGCTCCAAAGTTCCCGATGCGGACGTCGTCGTGCACCCGTATTCCGGTGAGGCCGGAGCGATTGGCGCGGCCCTCGTTTCGCTCGACTGGTGGGAAAAAGGCGGCCGCTCGCAGTTCCGCGGCTTCGATGTGATCGAGAAATTGACTTATACCACGACGACCGCGAAGGATACCGTCTGCAACTGGTGTCCCGTCAATTGCCAGCGCAGTTTCATCGATGTCGAGTTACCGGGCGGCCAGGGACGTTCGTGGAGCAAAGTTCCGCTGTCCCTCGGCTGGGAGCGCGTCATCGTGAACAACTCGTGCCCCAAGGGTTTGGTGGAAGATTTGAACGAAATGAAAGTGATCAAAGCCGGGATCGAGAAAACCAAGAATGCCTTTCCAAATATTGCAGACATGGTTCGGCAAGAAGGCTTCCGCCGCAATTCCGCCTCCGCCTAAGGACCGCTCGGGAATCCGCGTCGGGATTCCCAAGGTCCTGAACATGTGGAGTACCCACCAGTTCTGGGTCGCGTTTCTGCGCGAAATCGGGATCGCCTCCGAAAACATCGTATTCAGCTCGGACACTTCCGAGGAGCAGGGCCGCGAATTTGGAAAAGGCCGCGGCACGGTGGACTGCTGCTACCCCGTGAAGGCCATGAGCGGCCACTACGGGGAACTGGTCTTCGGCCTCAAGAAAAAAGTCCACGTCATTTTGAGCCCCATGATTTATTCGCTGCCGTCCTTCATGCGCGGGCACGTATCGGAAAACCTGGCCTGCACACGCGTGATGGCCGGGCCGGAAAACATCCGCGCCGGTTTCGTGAAGGAAAGCGACGTGTTCAAGGACAACGGCATCCAGTACGCCTCCCCGTTTGTGAACATGGCCGAACCTGAAATGGTCCCGAAGCAAATGTACGACTGCCTGAAAGATATTTTCGACATCGACATGGCGGAAACACAGCGCGCGGTGGATGCGGGTTACAAGGCCTTGCGCGAATTCAATGAAAAGGCGCGCGCCGAAACGCGGAAGATCCTGACCTGGTGCGCGCGCGAGGGAAAACCGTGCGTGCTCGTGCTGGCCCGCCCGTATCACATGGACCCGGGAATCGGGCACGAGATCGAATCCGATTTGCAGGCCCACGGCTATCCCATCGTCTGGCTGCAGTATCTTCCGGTGGACGACGATTTGCTGAAGTGGATTTTCGGAGAGGAAGTGCAGGCGAAAAAAATCCGCTCGCCGCTCGATATCTCCGACGTGTGGACTTCGTCCAACAGCAGCAACACGAATGAAATTCTGTGGGGCGCGAAATTCGCGACGCGCTTTCCTTGGATCACCTGCGTGCTGCGGCTCTCGAGTTACGAGTGCGGCATGGATCAGCCCACCTACACGCCCACGCAAAAAATTGTGGAAGCGACCGGCACATTATTTTTTAAGTTTGGCGACCTGGATTCCACCAAACCCGCGGGAAGCATCCGCATCCGAATCGAGACCATCGTCCACTACCTGGCGAAATATTCGGACAAGATCATTCAGAAGAAGCTGGCCCTCCTGCCCCCCGATTGCCCGCTCTTGCAAAACCAGCATGAAAAAGATGAGAAAGCCCTGGCGAGTGTTGCCGGAAGCGATTAGGACCAACGCAGTTCGGATTTCGTGGCGCCGGCATCCTGCCGGCGTTTTTATTTTCTAGGGCAGGCTACGAAAACCGCCGGCAGGATGCCGGCGCCACAAACTTCGCGCCACGCAATCGCAGCTCGGTTCCTTCCTGATTCATCTTCCCGTTTCGTCGCTGTGGATTCGCGGCTGCAATTGGAACCGCTCCGTTAGCCAATCAAAAACCGGGAGGAAAACATTGAAGCGGCCTGTGTCCCGCGCATGATGCAGCATGTGGTGGCGCGCCGAGGGACGCAGCCATCTCGGCAGCCAGCCGCCCATGTGCGTGCGCCAGTGAATTTCTTCAAACGCGATGTAGTAAATCGCGAAGCTTGCAAACACTCCCGGCGTCCAGCCATTGCGGAAAATCCACTGCGCGACCAAAAATGGCGCGGCGTTCGCGAAAAATAGCGCGACGACTCCCCATGGATTGCTGGAGAAGTTGACGTACCGTGCCGCTTCCGGGGAGTTCAGCGTCGCGTGATGCACCATATGCTGCTGGCCGAAGATGCCGCGCCCCGAGTGCAATAGGAATCTGTGCAGGCAATACTCAAAACCGTTGGCGTAGAAAAAGCCCAGAACGAAGCCGCCCACGATGCCGATGACGGAATGCGGAAAAAACCGGAGGGAGATCCAAACCAGAACAGCGCCGGACATGGCCGCAGCCAGCAGGTTGTCTCTCTTGATTCTCAACCCCTGAGCTTTCCGCTCGGCCCGAATTACGTCATCCGAAATCATCCCAAAGACAAGCTAACGCTTTCCTTGATCTGCCGCAAGCACGCTAGCTCACGCTTGGCACGAGCCGTCGCGGGAGAAGCCTGGGAAACCCAGTTTTGTGAAGCATTAGACTAATTGCCGGAGTGCGAAGTCACGCGAAGCTGCGACGCCTTGGGGCTCTCGGAGCCCACCCGCGTCAGGTAAATCATGAAGGGAGTCACTTCAAACGGCATTTTCTCGCGGTCCGCGACGCTTCCCACGGCTTGGGCCTTCAGCAGCGCCAGGGAATCGTCCCATGGGTCCAGCTTGACGCGGCCGCCCAGCGGCAGCGCCACGATATGCCTCGCGGATTCCGCGTCGCCGGGTTTCGCGGCCACGGAGAGTTTGAGCAATCCGGCATCGCCCACTCGAGGGCTGATTAAGTTGGGAATTTCGCGGGCGCGCCCCAGCAATTCGGCCATAAACATTTCCGCGGTCCCAAGCTGATCCTTGTACGGCGAATTTTTCAGGAGGTCCGACGCCTTCGCGCTGGCCGCAGCATCCTCTTCCGGCTTGCGGTCAAAGTCGAAGTGGTCAAACATTTTCTTGTCCTCGAATTGCAGGCGATCGAAAAAGGCGAGGCGCGTGTCGACCGGCTTCCGCGTCGTCAGGATGTAGCCCATTTCCTTGGCCAGCATCGCCGCAAGGCTGGCTTCATCCGGCAGAACATCGATCAATCCGCGGCTGAGCACGATGGTATGGCCCATCGAAAAAGATTCGATGGTGGACGTCATCAGCACGCGGCACTGAATCTCGGGTTCGACATCGAGGTTGTTCGTGACTTCCAGATTGTTCACGACCGTTTGCAAAACTTTGTCGATCTCGCCTTTCGGCGCGACGAGGCCGGATCGTTGCAGCCTCTCCATGACGTTGTCCTCCGCCTGCGCGTCCCACGCGCGCTGTTCCTGCACGGGGGCAAGATCGTTGTTCGTCTTCGATTGATCGATCACCGGGGAAGCGGATTCGATCAGGACCTGGCTCAGTTCCTGCTCCTGGCGGGATCGTCCCGCGTCGTATCCCCAGAGGCGCGTCTGCGCCTTGTAGGTCGGCGCCTTGACAATGGGATTCGCCGACGTCCTCTCCTCGGAATAAATAAACGCGGGCAGCCAGAGATTCGGGCCAGCGTTCACGCGCCAACTGTCAAAATGGAAATTCAGATTGGTGAAGGTACGGCCGGTATAGGACCCGTTGAATCGAACGATCGTGTAGTCCTGGTCCTCGACCCAGATGCGCCCGATGAAACGGCCTTTGCTTGCTTTTTTATTGGGGGTTACGTCAAAGACGAGCGTGCGCACTTCCCCGAGGAATTCGCGGCGGACGTAGTCGAAATTGTAGTTCTGCGTGTCCAGGCCGCCGTTGTCGAGATAAATCATTTGCAGAAAACCGTCCGGGAGAAACTCGGTGCCGAAGTCGAAAAGATGGGTCATGCTGCCGACCATGTGGTGCACCGTATTGTCGCCGGGCGTGGGAAGAGGCTTGAGGTCCAGCCCCTTGGCAAATTCCGCGCGGCCGATGAAGTAGTGGTCGCCATCGGGAACCCAGCTCCCGTCGCTTTCCGTGATCCTGACTTTCTGGATGTAGGTTTCCACCAGGGGAGAGTGCTGCCGGATCATGGCCATTTCCAGCTTTTCGCGGGAAGTCACTTTGGAGATAACCTGGTCAAGCGCCCCGGTGGGTGGAAGCGATTTCACTTGCGCGGCGAGCGGCGCGGAACAAAACACTACGGCCACAACCAGAAATTTCAAGGTACGCATGGCGTTCATCCCCCCGAAAAAAGCACAGGCCTGTGGAAAACTTCCAGGCCAAAAACTAGAACCGTGAAAACTCTAGAAAAGATAACTCGCGCACGCCATATGCCAATTCAATCGCAGTACAAAACGCTCCAACGAAAGGAATTAGCGGCTAACTGATCTCAGTGCCATGTAAGACTTTCGCCCGGACTGAAGAATTGTCGCTGGATGAGGCCTCAGCAGCCCCGGATTGCAACCGCACGAATTTATCTCGGGCAAAGTGTACAAATCAACTTCAAACAGTAATGATGACCCACGATCCCATAGTTCTACATTCGACTTAGATGCGGGCGCAGGAGGTACACGTTGTCCTGGACTATTGAGATCTAGTAGCACAGACCTCAGCCTGTGGGGTTGGTCCTTGCTAGGCCTAACCCCCACAGGCTAAAGCCTGTGCTACTAAAGGCTTTTCGTGGTACAGTTTGCCGAGGAGCCTCCTCCATGATACGACACCGATGGGTTTTATTGATTCTCCTCGGCGTTTTTCCGCTTACCGCGCGCGCGCAGCAGGCAGCACAGGCCACACCACTGAACGATACCCAGAAATTGGGCCAACGTATTTTCGAGCAGCGCTGCGGCATCTGCCACGCGCCGGCGCGCGCGGGCTTCGTAATGTATGGCACTTACCTACACAAGGACCTGATCAACGGAAACGAAGACGCCATCAAGGAAATGATTCGAACCGGAACGAGCAAAATGCCCGGATTCAAGTACGGATTAAAACCCGCGGAGATTGACGCGATCGTGGAATATCTGAAGACAGTGCCGAAGCCCGCCAAGACCGTGGAAGCGGGCGGAGGCATGGTCGACTAGGTAAAGTCTAGAAGTCGCCGGAATTTCGGCTGGAAATCTGGACGGAAAAAGGAGAGCCTGCGATGCATCACACACAAACTCGTGCCTTGTGGTATATTCTCGGCGCCGCTTTCTTGGCCTTTGCCCTGGCGGCCATCCTGCCTCTCGCAGCCAACGCGGCTCCCGACGTCGCGCTGCTCGCCGGCACAGTCAAGTCGGCCTCCGGCGCAAAACTGAACGGCGTGACGATCTCCGCGAAGATGGACAACTCGACAATCACCAAGTCCGTCTTCACCGACGAAGACGGCGCCTACTATTTTCCCGCGATGCCCGCGGGCCACTACGACGTCTGGGCCCAGGCCGACGGCTTTGATACCGCGCGCGGCGACGCCTCGCTCTCCCATACAACGCACCGCGATTTCATTCTCCATGCCTCCAAGGATTTCGAGCGCCAGTTGACTGGCGATCAAATCCTCGCCTCGCTCCCCGACGCAACGCCCGACGATCGCCGCCTCAAACGCATCGTTCGCAACACCTGCACCAGCTGCCATCAGCCCAATTACATTCTGCAAAACAAGTTTGACGAGCAGGGCTGGACCGCGATTCTGGAAACGATGAAGCGCGTCAACGTGGGCGGCGGCTACCTTGGCCCGAACAGCCCGATCGCCGCGCCCATCGACTTCCACGAAAAGGAACTCGCCGCCTATCTCGCGCGCGCCCGCGGGCCCGAGCAAAGCGCGATGAAGCTCTGGGTCAAGCCGCGCCCGACGGGTGATGCGGCACGCGTAGTCTTCACCGAGTATGACGTCGCGATGTTCGCACCCAACGAGGCCCCGAAAACCTTTGCGCTGATCAACGGCAGTGACTGGTCGCTGGGCACGCCTTCATCCTTCTTCCACAATGGCGTTCACGACGCGCAGGCCGACCTCGACGGCAACATCTGGTTCAGTGTCAATCTGCCCCAGCCGTACGCCAGCCTGGGCCGCGTGGATGCCAAGACGGGAGAGACCAAGTTCTTCCGCGTCGCCGGCCTCAACGGAATGGCCGCCACCGGCCACGGTACCATGCGCGACAAGCAAGGCCACATCTGGTTCGACATGTCGCCCGGTGAAGCTGGTGGCCGCGGGCGCCTCGTCGAGGTCGATCCCGCAACCCAAACACTTCAGGTGTTCACAGCGCCGGAAGGGCAAGAAGGCCCGACGGTGGCAGCCGGCACTGTGGACGTAGACGGCAAAGGCAAGATCTGGGCCTCCACGGTTCACGGCGCTTCGCGCTTCGATCCCCTGACCAAAGAGTTTTCCGAATACAAGTCGCCCACCTACAAGAATGCGGATGGTATCGGCAACACCTACGGCCTGACCGCGGACGCCGACGGCAACGGCTGGTGGGCGGAGATGAATCTTGATCTCGTGGCCAAGACCGACCTCGAGACCGGAAAGGTCAGCGAAGTCAAGGTTCCTCCTGTACCGGGCATCAAGCAGATGTTTAGCCCCGACGAAATCAAGATGTATGAAGCTTACGGCTCGACCTGGAACATGGCCGTGCCCTGGGCCGAAGGCCCGCGCCGCATGGGAGCGGACAAGGAGAGTCACTTCGTCTGGGTGTGCGACTGGTGGGGCGGAAGCTTGGCCAAGATCGACACGCAAACTTTGAAGGTGACGATGGTCCCCCTTCCCAGGCCGGATGTGCAGATGCCTTACCAATCCGCCGTGGACAAGGACCACAACGTGTGGGTCAACTTGATGAACGCGGATGAAGTCCTCAAGTTCGATCCCAAAACTTCCAAGTGGACCGAGTATCCATTCCCCACTCTGGGCGCGGAAACCCGCTACGTTTCCCTGCTCGAACGCGACGGCAAGTTGGAAATCATTCTGCCATACTCGCGGACGCGCAGAGTGGCGCGCATGGAGTTCCGCAGCAAGGAAGACATGCAGGCGCTGAAGCAGCAAGTGCAGCAGCAGGAACAAGCGCGGGCGCAGTAGGTGGCAGGTGACCGGGTTTCAGGTGACAGGTTTTCCCCCTGCTGCCTGCCACGTGCAGCCATTCACATGTCCCCAGAGAGGCGCTACGTGCAGGCCGGTCTTTACACGCCTTCTCCGACTCAAGGGCTGGGAAGACCTATTCTGAACATTGACACGGCGTGACTTAGGGTGTACGGTCCTGCGCAAGGGCAGATTGAAATCCTAAATCGTGAATCCTTGCGTGAGGTGAATGATGGCCACTCTCTCAGCCGGCGGGCCGGGCTTCGGTAAGACTCCTCTTTTCTCAATCACGAAAAACGGAACGAACACCGACCGCGGGAAATTTGCGTACAAACGGTGGGTGTTTCTCGCCGCAGTGGTTCTTTTTTCATCGCTGGCCGTTGCGCAGAACGCGCCTCAAGTGACGGGAGTCGATCCGGCGTCGGGAAAAGTGAGCGACACCGTGACCGTGTCCGGAAGCAATTTGGGGAAGGCGTCTGTATCGTCCGTGTTTCTTTCCGACGACAAGAATGATTTCAAAGCCACGATCGTCGATCAAAGCGACGATAAAATTACAATGAAGGTGCCTCAGTGCAAGCCCGGCGATTACAACGTCTCTGTTCAAGTGGGCGACAAACTCTTCATCAAGCCAGTGAAGTTCAAGGTGGAACAATAAAGGCGACGTGGTGTGGCAGCAGTAGGGGCACGACATGTCGTTCCCCTGATGCCGACCGATGGAGCAGCAGCTTGGTGAATCACCGAGCAACCGATTGAAGTCGTGGCCTTCTTGCTTGTGAGGCGCATGTCAGTCGAAGGGCTGCGGGGCCCAGGGCGTTGCCCGGGGCTAGCATCCTGCGGCGCTCGACGCGGCGAGCGCCGATGAATTCGATTTCTTGGCTGGATTTTGGCAGCGCGGGCTGTAGATTGTTTTTGTTCTACCCTACCTGTACTTCGCCTGGAAATCCGTGAGACGGCTCCCAGCGGGCCCTCCGGCAAGAGAACCTCCGCTGAAGACTCACACGTATAATACTGATAATAATGGTCTTATAAGATACACGCCGACTTTCCAACCGCCCATGCCGAAAGTCCCGGGACCTGTACTAGGACTATCAGCACCATTGTCTGGCCAAATTGGCACTGAAGCCTCATTGGTGTCCCCACTTGTTTTTGCGAAAGTAGGCTTGTTGAAACGATGTACGGCGACTCAAGACAGAGGAGACAACCGATGAATTCGAACAAAATGACCCTAGCCGCCATATTCACCCTTTTGATTCTCCTTGGCGGACGGTGCACAGCCGCGCAGGCGCAGGACTGGAGTGCAGCTAGCTCCGCAGCCGTGGCAGCCAGCCAGCGAGGCGAATACGCCCTGGCGGAAGCTTCCTATAAGGAAGCCATCGAGATCCAGCAAAACACGATGGGCGCTGATCACCCGGGAGTCGCCATCAGCCTGAATAACCTGGCCGTCATCTATCAGGATCAATCCAAGTATCCCCAGGCGGAGCAAGCGTACCTGCAAGCCCTTGCCATTCTGGAGAAGGACGCGAGCCAGAAGGCTTCGACCGGTCTTACGCTGAACAATCTTGCGGCCCTGTATCATGACGAAGGCATGGATGCCAAAGCCGAGCCGCTCTACAAGCGCGCGCTGGGAATCTGGCAAGGTTTGGGAAAGAATCAAAGCGCCAACGAAGCGATTGCAGTCATCGGCCTGGCCGGCATTTACCACTCGCGAAACCAGGATGCCAACGCCGAACCCCTTTATCTGCGGGCTCTGAAACTCTGGAACGAGCCGGGCAAGCCGGAGAGCACGGAAGCAGCCGCCGTACTGTTCCAGCTGGGCGAGATCTATCACGCCCGAAGCAACAATACGGAAGCCGCACCGATGTACTCCCACGCCCTGGCTATATGGGAAAACACTTCGCAAATGGACAGCTCGGAAGCGATCACGGCGCAGGCCACTCTTGGAGAAATTTACAGGGCCGAAGGAAAGTACTCCGAAGCCGAGCCTCTGTTGGAACGAGCTTTGAAGGCTACGGAACAAACGCTGGGACAGGATCATCTCAATCTTGCCGCCAGCCTGAATAATCTGGCGCTTCTCTACTACTGCGAAGCCAAGTATGACTCGGCCGAACCCTTGTACAAGAGAGCGCTGGAAATCCGCGAAAAAAATCTAGGGACGGACGACCCCGCCGTGCAACAGACGAAGCAATTTTACGCCGCACTGCTCCGCCAGGTAGGCCGAAAAGCGGAAGCGCGGAAGCTCGAAGCGCAGGCGTCGGGCAGTGGAGTTGCTCTCCTCTAAGAATTAAAGTGCGGCCCGCATCGCTGTGGGCCGCACCTCATTTTCCGGGTTGCCTTTGTTGCATCGAAAAGCTCAATTTACCCCGCTCGGCAGAAGTGGAAGCGAATGCCCCCACGGTAAGGCCACTCTCAGCTGGACTTCCCAAAATCGTACAGAATCGCAGGGTTTTCGACGAGGATGCGATGGCGCGTCGCCTCGCTCGGCGCCCATTGCGTGAGCAAGTCGAACAGCAGGGCGTCGTCCGGCTTGCTTGTTTCGTTCGGGTGCGGCCAATTGCTCCCCCACACCATCCGCTCCGGCGCGGCCTGCACATAAGATTGGCCCACCTTGTTCAAATCGGCGTAAGTGGGGGGACCGTCCTTCGTATTGTCATAAGTCACCGAGAGTTTGACCCATGTCCGCCCCTTATCGACCAGCTTGCGAATGAGCGGGTAGGCCGGATGTTTCATGCCCATCGGCTGCGGGATGTGCCCCATATGATCGAACACGATGGGGGAAGGGAGACGCATCCACAAATCCTCGGCCGCAGCGATTTGATCCGCGTCCATATTGATCTGGATGTGCCAGCCCAGCGCATTGATGCGTTTCGATAAGGGTTCGATCATATCGAGCGAAGTCGCCGCGACAATGGCGGCAGGCGCCAGGGAGAAGCGGATTCCGCGGATTCCCCCGCGGGCCAGCGCTTTCAACTCTGCGTCAGTAATGGTTGGGTGAATAACGGCAACGCCGCGCGCATTGGGCCCAAACTGGGCGATGGCGTCGAGAGTGACGCGGTTGTCCGTGGCGTACGGCCTGGGCGTTACGATGACGTCGCGCGTAGTTCCGATGCGCCGCTGCAGTAACCGGTATTCCGCCACTCGCGCATTGGGTACTGCTCCCGGATCAGGGGCAGGAAAGCGGGCGGTATCGTAAATGTGATGGTGACAGTCGCATGCGAGCGCCGGGGCTTTGAGCTTCGGCAGTTCCGTGCCGGTCGAATTCGGCACTGCTACTTGCGCGTCGCTAACACCAGGATCGAAGAGGCCTGCCGCGCTCAAAGCAGCGACGCTGGCTCCCTGGAGGAAAGTGCGGCGGCCGATTTTCCGTTCGTTCATCGCGCTACTCCCTTTCAGGGTGGGCTGTCACGTTCCACATTTTAGTTTCAATTGGAACGCGGGCACTATTGGGCGCCTTTCTCGCTGGCGGGTTTGCCGATAATTTTGTTGTACTCCGCGAATTCCGAAGGGGAACAAATCATCTCGCGGACATCGAAATTGGGTGGTTTCAGTTTGAAACGCAGCTTGTCGAGAGGTACCCAGGGTTTCGTATACATTTTCGGGTCGTTAATTGTCACGGTGAGTTCCAGCGTGTCCTGATCAACGCGGTGAAACTTCTCCTCGACGCGCAGGTCGCCGCTATGCGGGCGGCCGGCTCGATCGACCCATGTCCTCTCATCCGTCCCCGTGGTCTGCACGACGAAGGTGTAGTCATCCTCCCACTTGCCCACCGAGTAGCCGTACCACCTTGGCTCGGGATCCTTGGGGAGGTCTCGCCCGTCCGTCCAGATGACACGCCAAATCCTGCCAAATTCGTACAGGACGAACACTTTGAGAGGCGTTTGAAGGATCTGAGTCGTTCTCAGTTCATAGAGGTCTTCGCGGGGGATTCCCTGGGGATCACAGTACACGACTGGATCATTTGTTTCTCCGGGAAGGACACTTCGAATTCCATTGCTCGGCTTGTGAGAGTTCAACGTCTCGAGCCCCAAAGGAGTGTAAGGTACCTGATGTTCCGGCTTGCCGTCTTCCGGCATGGCTCGCGGGCCAAGCGGCTGGATTCCCTCGTTGCCTGGATCCCAAATCCCGGAAATGTCATGAATTGGAGCGGGGGCCGGCTTCTGCTTCTCTGCTGCTCCCGGCTGCTGACCAGGGGCGGTCTGAGCGCGCGCAGGAGTGGTGAGCATCAACGGTGCGGCGAGCGCCATGGTCCAAGCCAAGCAGAACCTGAACATTCCTAAGTTCCTTCCTTAATTTGGATCTCACACCGAATCAACTTACTGAGTTGGTTCGGCAGATTTGAAAACGACCCGGGCCTTTAGAATCTGGCCACTCGCGAGCACGACTTGGTCGATACGGCCGACCGGCGCGCCGTTCTTGACAGGTGTGAAAGTTACAGTGACCTCATCGCCCGGTTTGAAGGAATCCTTGCTCCAGCCAAGGTTGACCATGTCCGCGGGATTGCTGGTCTCGGTCGCCCAATGAACGACGTTACCTTTGTCATCCTTCGCATCGAATTTCAGGAAGCAATGGGGATTGGCCCAGAACCATTCCGTCACTGTCGCTTTCACCGTCAGGTTTTTCGATGTGTCGTACGCGGCAGCGCCGTGATGTGCGAAGAGCGGAACTGAAACGGTCAACAGGCCGAGGAAAATCGTCACAAGTTTATTTCTCACGGAATCCCTCCGATCCACTTCTGCCGGACTATGGCGACGGCACGTAGAGCCCGCGCCCTTGCCCGGACGGCACGGTCTTGCACTGCCTCCTGATGGCAAGAGCGGTTCTAACCGGAACTTCCGATTTGGAAATCTTACTTGCGCATCGTACGCCTCTGCTGGGCTTTAGACAACGAATTTGCCACCGGAGCGATCGCGCCAAGAAGGGATCTGCGCCGCACTGAGGGAACGCAATTTCTTAAGGGGAAACTGTAAATTATTTCAGCGAGGAGGAAATGCGCTATGACCAAGTTCCGAGAAGGGGATTATCGGAATGCAGGATTCTGCTGAGAGGATGCCGGAGAGATATTCATTCCTCTTTGGCCTCCACGGTGCGGGGTATCACCAACTCCCCACCTGCCTGAATTTGACGGGGAAAACCCTATTGTCCTCTGGAGCACTCATCGGGAAGTAGATATAGGCTCCTTCCTGGTCGGCGATGTAGGTTTTCCCGGACTCCAGCAATGGGCAGATGTCCCCGCGCTGAACGCATTCATACACGATCTTTTTGCCATTGACTTCGGTGAACAAGAGGTTCGTGTAAGTGAAAAGGCTGCCCGAGGATGAGTTGTGGATTTTTGTTTTTAACGAGACCACTTGAATTGAGGTTTCTTTCCCTTTCGGCGATGCAAAAGCAGAAAGCGGGATGAGAACCAGGATGGCGATTTTTGCGGCTCTGTTTAGCATTGTCGTTTCCTCTCCATGAAGAAAGTTAGAGGCCCGTCCGGGGCCGGTGAATTTCAAGATTTGTTCCTTAAATATTGTCGACGCGCCGGATGTGCGGCTGCATCGGCATCTCACAAAACTTGTGAATCCCTTGACTTATATATAGTCGGCAAAACAGGAAAGGACTTGAGCGGCGAACTTTTGCGGAGGCGCGGCTTGATTTTCCGATTGGAATTCAGTCTCGCGCGCCGTTCGTTTTTACCGGCCTCGGGACAATCCATTTGCCAACTGGGCGCTGTCCTAATCGGGGCCTCGGGTGTATAAGGGTCCCCATCCGAGATGTCCAAATGGAAATGAAATTCTTTGGTTTTTTCTGTTGAATTTGTGAGAGCGAGGAAAACGTATGGCGCGAAGATTCTGCATTCTCGCTGGACTGTTCATGCTGTTCGCCGGAACTGCGTCCGCGCAGGCGGTGGATGCCCGGAAAGCTTTGGAGGCGGCTTCCAAGGCCATGGGTGCTGCCAACTTGAAGACGATTCAATACTCCGCGAGCGGATGGTTCTCGCAGATCGGCCAGACGTACGGGCTTGCCGAAGACTGGCCGCATTATGAAGTTGCCGACTACACGCGCGTAATCGACTACGACGCGAAGTGGTCGCGCGAGGATTACACCGGCAGGCAAGGAAAATACCCGGCGCTCGGCAGGACTCCGATGCCGGAGCAGCACGTCACGTCCATTTTGAGCGGCAACTACGCCTGGGACATGAAGGGGGACGCGCCGGTCCCGCTCACGCGAATGTATCTGGACGGCGTTCCTTACTCCGAACTGCGGCAACTCGAAATTGTGCTGACTCCCCACGGATTTCTCAAAGCGGCGCTGGCGGCATCGGACGCGACGGCCATCTCGCTGAACATCGTGGGAGCGTCGGACATTGGCCTGTCGCAGTTTGGCAGGAAGGTGACGATTGTTTCCTTCACTATGGGAAAATATAAATTCAACGGAACGATTAACGACCAGAATCTGGTCGAGCTGGTCGATACCTGGTTTCCCAACCCCATGTATGGCGACATGGACTACGAGATGCGCTACACGAAGTACAAAGATTTCGGCGGAATCATGTTTCCCGGGCAAATTCATGTGCATCAAGGCGACCCGCGGCTGAACCCCGCGCACAACTACTACGAGATCAACGTGACGGATGTGAAGGCCAACGTGCCGGTGACGCCGATGCCGGTTCCCGAGGCGGTACGGACGGCAACGGCGCCGCCGGTGAAGGTGGAAAGTCAGAAGCTCGCGGACGGCGTGTGGCTGCTGGGCGGAGGGAGCCACAACAGCGTGCTCGTCGAATTCAACGATTTCGTTGCGGTCGTCGAAGCGCCGCAGAACGAGGCGCGGTCGCTCGCGGTGATCGCGGAAGCGAACAGGCTGGTTCCGAACAAACTGATTCGCTACCTCGTCAACACGCACCACCACATGGATCACGCCGGCGGTCTGCGCACGTATCTTTCACAAGGCACCACGATCGTGACGCACGAGTCCAACAAGCAGTATTACCTCGACATCATGTTCTATCCGGCTCCAAGGGAGCTGGATCCTGATCGCTTAGCTGTTTTCAGCCCGATGTACATGATCAGCAGGCGGCCCGCTCCGATCGATACAGTGGGCGGCGACACGCGCGGCGAAGGAAAATACGTCGTGACCGATGGCGCGCGCATGATGGAAATTTTGCACGTGCAGGATATGGCCTACGAGTTAGGGGACCCGTCCTACAGCCAGGGCAATCACAGCGCCGACATGTTGATGGCCTATCTGCCGAAGGAAAAGATTCTGATCAATGCCGATCTGTACTCGCCGCCGCAACCCGGGGCGCAGCCGCCCGCTCCAACGGCCGCGATGCTCACGCTGTATCAGAACATGCGGAAGCTGAAGCTTGACGTCGCGCAGCACGTTCCGATCCATGGGCGCGTCGGGACGAATGATGAGTTTTTGAAGATTGTCGGGAAGACTCAATAGTTTTGAATAATCGATCGGGCGCGGTCAGAAAAATGCGGGCTCTTAGTGGCACAGGCTTCAGCCTGTGGGGGTTAGTCCTTGCATAGACAAAACCCCACAGGCTGAAGCCTGCGCCATTTCGCATCGCGCGCCAAATCTGGCGCATTGAGCATCGGTGATGCGAGTTTGACACGCGATAACGCCCAGCATATAGTTTTGCGCGCTGATAGAGTTGAAATTGGAAATTTGGCTGAGCGAGTGCTGAGCGCGTCCGGCCGCCGGATGAGCTTGGATGTTCAGGAGGCGCGAAAACGGAATGAATGATTCCACCAAAGCCGTCGAAGTCAAATCGCCCGAGATACTCAAGCTGATTGATAAGGACGCGGCCGTCGAAAAACTTTGCACGGGCTTTTGGTTTACGGAAGGCCCCATCTGGAACGCGAAAGAACAATGCCTGTACTTCAGCGACATGCCCGGAGATGTGCGCCGCCGCTGGAGCGCCGCGGATGGCATTAAAGAGGTCCGCAAACCCAGCAATAAGTGCAACGGCATGACGTATGACGCCGCGGGCAACCTGTATGTGTGCGAGCATGTCACCAGTTCGCTCGTGATGGAGACTCCGTCAGGCGAACGCAAGGTGCTCGCGTCTCACTGGCAGGGAAAAGAGCTCAACAGCCCGAACGATGTAGTGCTTCGATCCGACAAATCCATTTATTTTAGCGATCCTTCGTATGGCCGGATGCCGGTCTTTGGCCTTGAGCGCAAGCAGGATTTGAGTTTTCAGGGCCTCTTCCGAATTTCTCCGGATGGAAAGCTGCATCTCGAGGCGGATGATTTTAGCCAGACCAACGGCGTGTGTTTTTCGCCGAATGAAAAAATCCTGTATGTGAACGATTCGCCGCGCGCCCACATTCGCGCGTTCGATGTCGCCGCTGACGGCTCGCTGAGCAAGAGCCGCATCTTTGCCGCGAATATTGGCGACGGCGTTCTCGAAAACGGCATCGTCGACGGCATGAAAGTCGATGAGCGAGGGAATATCTACGTGACAGGCCCGCGCGGCATTTGGGTTCTCAGCCCCGCGGCGGAGCATTTGGGAGTGATTCGCATGCCCGAGCATGCTGGGAATTTGAACTGGGGCGGGCGGAATTGGGACGAGCTGTATTGCGCGTGCTCGACATCGATTTATCGCGTGAAGATGAAAGTTCAAGGAAATCCTGTCGCATACATGAGTATGCGCTAAGAGGAACTATGGCCGACCGGAAACTCAATGCGCGAAAGACGGCGCTGATCATTCAGGATTTGCAAAATGACGTGATTATCGAGGGAGGGGCGTTCGCTTCTTCCGGCGCGCCCGCCCATGCGAAAAAGCAAAATGTAGTTGAAAATGTGAAAAAATTGGCTGCCGCGATGCGGAAGGCCGGCGGGATTGTGATTCACATTCATTACATCGTCGAGCCTGGGGCGCCCGGACTCAAGCTGAACGCACCGCTTTTCCGCGGTTTGGCGGAGAGCAAAGCCGTGGTGCGGGGAACGTGGGGTGCTGCGCCCGTCGAGGGGCTCGAGCCTCAAAAGGGCGATGTTGTCGTCGAGAAAATGCGGATGAACGGATTTCATGGCACAAAGCTCGACACGATCCTGCAAGGATACGGGATTGATTCCCTGGTGATTACAGGGGCCTGGACCAACTTTTCCATCGAACACACGGCGCGACACGGCGCCGACTCGGGCTATGAAGTTGTCGTGGCGACCGACGGAACGTCCACCATCAACGACGAATGGCAAAACGCGGGAATTAACTTTGCTCTTCAAAATATCGCCGACCGCCTGAGTTGCGAGGAAATCATTCAGGCTTTGGGTTAGACTGTCGCCACCATAGAGAGTGCATGACCTTTCCCCTTGAAACTTCAATAGTAGTTTCTTCGGAAGACGAACGGGCACTAATCGTTCACGTCCTATTGAGACTTGGAGCCAACCAGCGGGAATGTTCGATTCAAGCGGACGTTCTGACGGAAGCGGATTTGCGCGGCCATCATTCTCACGGATTGCAACGCCTGCCTGTCTTAGCGGCTCGCATCAAGAATCGTCTTATCCGTGTTAACGTCGATCCGGAGTACATTTGGACTGCGGATTCCGTCCTGAGCGTTGACGGAAAAGATGGGTTGGGTCCATTTGTTGCCGAGTCCGCGCTCGAGCGAGCGAGGTCTGTGCTGGAACAGAGGGGAATCGTCGCGGTGGCGATTCGGAACAGCAGCCACATCGGGATGATTGGGTACTACTGCGAAAAGCGGGCGCGCGAGGGGATCATCTGCCTGGCAATGACGGAAAGCGAAGCTCTCGTTCATCCGCATGGTGGGACGAAAGCGCTCGTCGGCACTAACCCGATCGCCATCGGCGTTCCGAGCCAACCCGCACCATTCGTTTTCGATATGGCCACTTCGACGAGCGCGATTGGCAAAATCTATGCCAGCAAGCATCGCGGCGAGCCTATCCCGCTCGGATGGGCGATCGATGCCAAAGGCAATCCGACTACGAACCCGGATGACGCTTTGAAAGGCTCGCTTACTCCCGCGGCGGGACCCAAGGGCTACGGTCTCGGCATTTCCATTGGAATCCTCGCAGGACTTTTACCGGGGGGAGAGATCGGGCGGCTCGTCCTCGGTACTTTGGATACGGAGTCTCGCTGCACGAAGGGAGATTTTTTTCTTTTGTTGAACCCCGGGGCCTTTGCGGGCGGACCTACGCTCGCGAGCCGGGTTGCATCCTACCTCGATGAACTTCGCCACTCGCCGCCGCAGAAGGGCTTCCAGAGTGTTATCGTACCCGGTGACCGGGCGCGAGGGCTTCGAGAAGAGAGAATGCGCTCCGGGATACCTCTTCCAAAGGAAGTTTGGCTCGCGGCAGAAAGGCTTAGAAATGAGTCCTGAAGGCGGCAATCCTGTCTGGGGGTTTTCGACCGCAGGCAGAATATTCTTTGGATGGGGCGCCGCGAATGTGCTGCGAGACGTTGCGCGCGAATTCGGACCTCGAGTTTTTGTTTGCACGGACCAGAATATGGTCAAGGCCGGCGTCTGCGAGACTGTGCTCGCGCAACTCGCGGAGGGAAAAGCCGAGGTCAAAGTTTTTGACGGCGGGCAGCCTGAAGTGGATCGTCAGACCATCGAGCGAGCCGCCGCGGTTGCGCAGACGTACGCGCCTGACGTAGTGGTTGGATTAGGCGGCGGCAGCAACCTGGACTTGTCCAAAGCCGTCGCGATTCTAGTGAAGTATCCTGGTCCGCTTTCCGCTTATTACGGCGAAAATAATGTTCCCGGTCCGATTGCACCGGTTGTGGCAGTTCCTACAACTGCAGGCACCGGATCGGAAGTTAGTCCAGTCGCGGTGGTCGCCGATCCCGAACGCGCGATGAAAGTCGGCATCGCATCACGCGCTCTGATTCCAAAGTGGGCCATCGTCGATCCCGCGCTGACGGTTTCCTGTCCCGCAAGTGTGACGGCCCATTCCGGCATGGACGCACTCGCGCACGCAATCGAATCGTTCTGCGCGCGAGTGCGAACCGATTGCTCTCCGCACGCGATCTTCGTCGGCAAGAATCCGATGTCGGACGTTCTCGCGACCAAAGCGATTACCGCGATCGCAAAATTCCTTCCGACGGCGGTAGTTCAACAGGGCGACCGCGCAGCAAGACAAGAGATGGCATTGGCGAGCCTCCTCGCTGGCATGGCATTCTCATCCGCCGGAACGGCCGCCGTGCACGCGCTGCAATATCCCGTTGGCGAAGCGACGCACACGCCGCACGGTTTAGGAAATGCCGTTCTGTTGCCCACAGTAATGAGAAGTATTACTCCCTCGCGCATTCCAGAAATGGCATTCATCGCACGGAGTTTAGATCCGAGCCTCAATTCCAGGGCAGATGCGGACGCTGCCAGCCAGGCCGCTGGACTCGTCGAGGAACTTGCGGCTAAAGTTGGAATACCAAAAGGTCTGCGCGCGTTGGGCCTGAAAGAAGAGCAGCTTCCCCAACTCTCGCAGATGGCGTCCACAGTGCGAAGGCTCCTGGACAACAGTCCCGTTCCCTTTAGCGAAAGCGATCTGCTGCGTCTTCTCCAAGAAGCCTACTAGGATCTCGAATCATCGACTTCCCCGGGAACGCCAATCTCCTGATTGGCGGATTACATAGCGCCATTTAGGAGAATGGCGTTCCCGGGTCGTTCATCTGCACGGTTTACTGGAAAGAGTCTCGGGTGTATAAGAGTGCCCACCGAGATGGTCAGTATGTAATTTCCAGCTGGTTATGATGGGGAGGCACCATGAGCAGGGACAGAATTGCAATGGCGTTTGGCCTGGCTGCAGGCCTGTGCTTGTTGGTGTTGTTTGGCGCTCGAGGAGCGCGGACGCAAAGCGCGCCAAAGTACAAGGTCGATGCGGACTGGCCAAAACCCTTGCCGAACAAGTGGAAGATGGGCGGCGTTACGGGGTTGGCCGTGGACAAGGATGACAACGTTTGGGTGCACGATCGTCCGAACGACCTGACCGATATTGAGCTTGAGGCGGAGCTTACTCCCCCGATTGCCGATTGCTGCGTCCGGCCTCCGTCCATGATTCACATCGACAAGGCAGGCAACGTCATCGGTTCCATCGATCCGCCGCAGGGGCACGGCATGGCGGTGGACAGCAAAGGATTCATCTACCTCGGCAATGTTGTCAACGGAATGGGCAACGTCCGCAAATACGATCCGAAAACCGGCGCGCTCATCGCCGAATTGCCTCGCGCACCCGAGATGCCCCCGGGCGGTGGCGGAGGCGATGCCGCTCCCACGGGACCGCGCACGCCGGGCCACGGCAGCAACGGGCCGGTGATTGGATTCCTTCCGGCCGGGCGCGCTAAGATCACACCGGAGGAACGCGCGGCACGCGACGCGGCGACCGCCGCTTTCCGCGGGAAGTATCCGCCTACGACGCCCATGATCGTGGGAGGAATCGAAGAGGTTCGGCTGGACGAAGCGGATCATGAGCTTTATGCAGCCGACAATTACCTGGGCGGGCGCGTCATGGTGTTTGACCTGGACACCTTCAAGTTCAAGCGTGGCTGGGGCGCCTACGGACACAAGCTATCGGAGATCACAACAGACGATAAAGACCGGGCGTACACGCCGGGCGGGCCCGAGCCGAAGGAGTTCAGGGGCCACCTCACGCTCAATTTTTCCCACGATGGGCTAGTCTACGCCGCCGATCGAATGGCGAACCGCATCGACGTCACCACGAAGGAGGGAAAATTCGTGAAGGAATTTACCATGGCCACGTGGACGGGCGTGGGCGGATCGACCGGAGGCGTGTCCTTCTCGCCCGACAAGCAGCAACTATTCTTGTTTATTTCCGATCTCACCAACAACCACATCTGGTTCCTCAACCGCGAAGACGGCAAGGTCGTGGGCCAGTTGGGGAGCATGGGCCAAAACGCGGGCCAGTTCTACGGCCTGCACATGATCGAGGTGGATTCCAAGGGCAACATTTACACGGGAGAAGTGTTCGGCGGCGAGCGGGTGCAGAGGTTTGTCCCCGTCAAGTAAGAATTCAAGTAAGAGCCGAACGCGACTCAGCTGACCATTTGTCGCGTTTTACAAATTACGCGTGCGGGGAGCAGGAATGAGCTTGCCGCACGCGCGCTCAGACTGCCGATTGGCTCGACGGCAAAGTTTCACAACCCTCCCTCATCGACGACTTGTGGAACGCGCACCACTGATCGATTGCCCAATATTTGCGCGCTGCTTTTCCTCAACCGGCAATCCGTATAAAGTGTGGCTTGACGTGCCGCACAACCTCAAACAACAACACACACTCAAACAGTGAGGGAAGATAGAGGGCATGCTTTAGAGAATGTCTGGCAACCTCGATTCGCCAGGTTCTTGTAGCGCCAACCTTCAGGTTGGCATCCTAGACTCGGGCAGATGCCCGCCTGAAGGCGGGCGCTACAGAAATGAGAACTGAGTTACGACATGGCTCAATAAGGTCGAAACTGTGAGCTTTCCGAAAATAGTTTCATCCAAGAAATCTTTGCGTCATTGCGCGCGGAGACCGATCCTTGCAAGTGCGAGCTTCGTCTGGCTGAGCTTGTATGTCCTGCTGTGTGGCTCCCCGGCGTCGGCTCAGTCTCAGCAGACCGCAACAGATTCAGGTGCATCAGCCGCAACGCAGCCTACTGTTGAACAATTGTCGGGAAGTATCAGCGGAACAATTGTTGATCCAAGAGGAGGCGCCATCGCTGGAGCCCGAGTGGAACTTGCAGGTGAAGATCAATCCGCAAAACAAGAGACGCTGTCGGGCGACGACGGGCAATTCTCCTTCGGCAGCGTCGCTCCCGGGCCTTTTCAATTGACCATTGCGAAGGAGGGCTTCTCGGCGCAAGCAATTTCTGGAATCTTGCATCCGGGGGAAACCTACAATGCCCCGCGGATCGCGTTGGCGCTGGCCCCGGAAAAGACGGAGGTGCAGGTCATAGTCCCGCGCGTGGAAATTGCGGAAGAGCAGATCAAGGAGGAGGAGAAGCAGCGCGTGCTCGGCTTCGTTCCCAATTTCTACGTCAGCTACGTCCCCGATGCGGCTCCGCTCACCTCAAAGCAAAAGTTCGAGCTTGCCTGGAAGACAACCCTGGACCCAGTCACCTTCGTGCTGACCGGGGCCGTCGCGGGAATTCAGCAGGCGAACAATGTTTTCAGTGGATACGGGCAGGGCGCATCAGGTTACGGGAAACGCTACGGCGCCGACTACGCTGACAGTGTTACCAACATTTTTATTGGAAGCGCCATATTGCCAACGCTCCTGAGACAGGACCCACGGTATTTCTACAAAGGAAGCGGAAGCACTCGATCGCGGATTCTGTATGCGATCGCCAATTCCGTGATCTGCAAGGGTGACAATGGTCACTGGCAGGCCAATTATTCCAATGTTCTCGGGAGCCTCGCCGCAGGAGGGATCTCCAATCTCTACTATCCGGCGAAGGATCGCAATGGAGCGGCGTTGACATTTGAAAACGCGGCAATCGAAGTGGGCGCAAGCGCCGCCGCCAACCTCCTTCAAGAATTTGTCATTCGCAAATTGACCTCGAATGTTCGCAATCACGATCCAGCCAAACCCTAAAAAGCGATGAGCAGTTATCGACCTCTCTCGTCTAGTTGGCCGACCTGGGCGTTTACGCTTCGGCCAGACGTAGAGGCCGCTAGTTGCTAGGAACGAAATTCTCACGAACTGACCAGATGAATTAAGAAGCTCCTGCCGAAAAATCTGAGATTATGAATCATCTTCGACTGGCAGCGGGAGGCCGGCCGGAAACAAGGGTGGTGCGGCAAAGCCGCCAAGGTCCGATGTACGGGAGTTAATCTCGAATCCATCGATCCAAGAGGCGACCAAGAGCCATGCCCATGAAAGACAGGCGCGCTACTCCGCGATTTCAAGCCAAGCCGGAAAATCGCATCACGTACGGCGACAGGTCCGCGCCCATTCGGGATCTAAGCCTGGATGGCGTTTTTGTCCTCGACCCTGACCCTCTTCCAGCCGGATCGGAACTTACCTTCACGCTGCGAGCCGGGCAAACGGACATCGCGCTGGAGGGGATCGTCCGGCACTCCGTAGTGGATGTTGGTATGGGAATTCAATTCACGAACCTCTCCGCTGTATCGAAAAGACGATTGATCATCCACATGGCCAGTTTGGTTTCGGCTCCCAGCCAGATCGCGGAGTCTTAGCTCCGGAGACCATCCATCCCTTCCCCGATCTCTTTACAAAAGTAGGCGAGACACGTAAAGTTTGACCATCCACGAGACGCGTTGAGGTGGCCAGATGAAGCATAAAATATTCGCCATCGTCCTGATGGTCTTCGCCGGCTGTTTCATTTCCACCGGCGTATTCGCGCATCACGGCGCCTCGCGGTGGGACACCGACGCGTGGGGAACCATCTCTGGAACGGTGAAGCATTTCGATTGGCAGAATCCGCACCCGCTGCTGCTTGTCGACGTGAAAAATGACAAGGGCGACGTGGAGACCTGGGCCGTGGAGTTTCATCCGCCGAACGTCATGAGCCGGGGCGTCGGATGGAATCACAGCACGTTCAAACCGGGGGACCAGGTCACGATTTACGGGCACCCTGAGAAAAAAAGCGTTCCCATCGTCAACGGGATGAAAAGTCTGAGGCCCGTAAAGGTCACCATGCCCGGCGGCCAGGTAGTCACCGTGGATCCTCCCGGGTACTGACCGCCGCCTGAACTTGGTTGGTCCGCCGGCGGCGCGGGAAACTTGAAGGACAGGTTCTTTCGAATGAAAAAGCTGGCACTGGGTACGGTCCTGGGCACCGCGGTAGTGCTTGCCTTATCTCTCGGGACGCTGCCGCGACTAGCGCCAGAGCTTCGCGCGGCGCGCCCGCAAGCCGCTGCCGCGACTCCCGACCTGACCGGCATTTGGTCCCCTCCGAGAACGCCCAAGGGCTTTTTGCCGTACAACTTTTCTCCCGAGGCGCCCCCTCCGATGCAACCGTGGGCGGCGAAGCGCTGCGAACTCGTCGGCTGTGGGACAGGGCCTCTCGGCCGCGCCAATGACGACAATATGGACCCTTATCTAACCAGTTGCGCGCCGTACGGCTTGCCCCGCCTGATGAATCACGTCGGCCCGTTCGAAATTTTGCAGAGCAAAGGCCGGGTGCTGGTGCTGTTCGAAACGGGCAACTCCGTTGAGCAAATCTGGACGGACGGGCGCGGCCACCCGGAGGACCTGGACCCCTCCTGGATGGGACATTCCATCGGCCACTGGGAAGGCGCAACGCTCGTCGTGGACATCGTGGGGCTGACCGACAAAAGTTGGCTGGACACGGCTGGACATCCGCACAGCGACGCGCTGCACGTCGTCGAGCGCATTCATCGCGTGGATCACGACACGCTCGAAAACACGCTTACCTTTGAAGACCCGAAAACGTACACGCGAACCTGGTCGTCGACGATCGTCTACAAGCTGCGTCCGGATTGGTCGCTCAAGGAAGACATCGCCTGCGAAGACAAAATCCTGATCGATCTGAAAGCCAAAAAAGAGAAAGTTTATCCGTATCAGCCCTACCCCATGAATTTTCCGACGGAAACCATTCCACTGCCCGATGTTGCCAATGCAAAATAGGGTGTTCTCCGGCAGGGCCGCGTGCCGCCTCCACCAACTTTCGATTGCGATGAGCGGCGCTGAAAATCGCGCGGGGCGCGCAAAATAATGGCTTCTCCGCTCGGAAAAACCACATCGATCTCGATACTGGTTGCGACCGCCTTCTTCATGGAAAACCTGGACGGGACCGTCATCGCGACGGCGCTGCCCGACATGGGAAAATCATTCCACGTCAGCCCGGTGGATTTGAACATTGGAATGACGGCCTATTTGCTGATGCTGGCGGTTTTCATTCCGATCAGCGGATGGGTAGCGGACCGCGTCGGCGCGCGGACCGTTTTCGTTTCGGCCATCGCGATTTTTACCGTGTCTTCGATTCTTTGCGGACTGAGCCATGGAATTTTGACGTTCACCGGCGCGCGCGTAATCCAGGGGATCGGCGGGGCGATGATGGTGCCCGTCGGACGCCTGGTCGTTTTGCGCACGACGGAAAAGCACAATTTGATCGATGCGATTACGTTCATCACCTGGCCGGCACTGATCGCGCCCGTCGTAGGGCCGCCGGTCGGCGGTTTCATCACCACATACGCCTCGTGGCACTGGATTTTTTTCCTGAACGTGCCGCTTGGCATCATCGGCATGGCCCTTTCGTCACGGATTATTCCTAACCTGAGGGAAGACCGCGTCAAGCCGTTCGACAGGCTCGGATTTGTGCTGAGCGCGTCGGCCTGCGTGAGCTTCGTATACGGCATGGAACTCGTGGGCCGTGAGAGCGCGCAATGGAAGCCCACGGCCGCGTATCTCGTCGCCGGATGCGTCCTGGGCCTGCTCTCCGTGCTTCATTTCCTGCGCACGCCCGCGCCGCTTTTGAATCTCGATCTTCTCAAGATCAAGACGTTCGCGATCACCCTCCAGGGAGGATCGCTGTTCCGCATCGCGATCAGCGTTTCGCCTTTTCTGATGCCCCTTATGTTCCAGGTCGGCTTCGGATTGAACGCGTTTCAGTCGGGCCTGCTGATGCTGGGGCTGTTCACGGGCAATCTGCTGATGAAATCCGTCGTGACGCCCGTTCTGCGGAGGTTCGGGTTTCGCAACGTGCTGACGACGAATGGCATGCTGAACGCAATCTTGACGGCGAGTTGCGCCCTTTTCTTCCCGCAGACCGCGAGGATCTTCGTGCTCTTTGTACTGTTTCTGAACGGCATGTCCCGTTCGATGCAGTTTACGGCAGTGGGCACTCTTGCCTTTGCGGACATCACCAAGCCGGACATGAGCAGCGCCACCAGTTTTTTCAGCATGATCACGCAAATGTCGATGGGAATGGGCGTGGCGGTGGGCGCGATCGCGCTGCGCCTGGCCGGATATCTGACTGGAAATTCCACGGGAGGGCCAACGACGAAGGAGTTTCACGTGGCGTTCCTGCTCGTCGCTGTCTTGAGCGTCCTGGCGACGCTTGACTGCTTCCTCATTGATCCGGACGCCGGAGCGGCGGTCAGTGGGCATCAGCCTGCCAAGGTGACGGAAAAAACATCGGCAGCGACTTGATCGCCGAACTGGAATGGATGAGGCTGCTCAATTTGGCAGACGAATGTTCAACAATTCGTACCAGTGCGATGAGCAGCACGCCGATTAGTTCATTCGTCCGTATGGAATGACGCTAAATTTTGGAGTGGCTTACCTTGCTCTTACCCAAGCGGAACCGCTCACTACATGCGCAGCTATCGGCACAGACTGCCAAAGAAACCAAGTGTCCCGAAGCACTCGGTGGCGCGAATTCCTCATCTTGTTCGCAACGATGGCAAAGCCGGCAACTTCCACAACGCCTGCCGCTAACATCGCCGCGTTGGTGTGAACAAACGGCCGGCTGAGAGGATCAGCCTCTCCCCACCCGGTGTTGATTCCCTGGCGTGTCTCAATCCCATCCCAGGATGCAACCGCCGCTTGTACACCAGCCAGCGCCATGACCGGGCGATCCCGCAACATGCCGCAGAGGGACAGTACCGCCAACAGGCAGTGGAACGTCATAGTGTGACCGCCCCATCGGGACCGCCAAGGGCCTCTTCGGTCGAGGGGCATTTTGCATGCCAAGGGATTGCCCTCTCTAACTACTGGTTTTGTATGTGGTTAAGGCAAAGCTGAAGTGGCGGGG
>Ga0209517_10001790_pt1 | contig 31555 bp, 24 predicted proteins | sample PeaSoiMetSII2010_FD_187695 | JGI IMG/M metagenome (GOLD analysis project Ga0209517, IMG submission 187695) | Peat soil microbial communities from Weissenstadt, Germany - SII-2010 (SPAdes) (version 2) | ecosystem: Environmental > Terrestrial > Soil > Wetlands > Peat | place: Germany... | reverse complement strand
AAAGGGGCCGGGACCTTTTGGAAGAGTGAGAGTGCCAGCCAGCGACACGCCAGCTGACGCATTGGAGAAGGAAATTTCTTCCTCGCGATAGGGGAATGGCTTTGCGGGATTCTGCGGGCGCCGCAATTCCAACGGCTGATCGGAGCGCGCAAATTCAAGCTTCGCGTCCGCGCCCGTTTGCGACCAATTTCCAGTCAGCTTGTTTTTGCCGGGATCCAGCGTGCCTTCAAATGTGCCCGCCACGGAGGGAATTTCAAAGTGAAACGCGGCTTCCTTGAGAAGCACGTTTATGGCTGGGAGGCCACTAACTCCTTGATCCAGACTGTCCAGCGCACCGATGAGATGGTCCTCGGTGTCATGCGAAACGTGCAATTGAAGACGCAGCCGCATCCCGTGCGCTTGCAGCGCGCTTTGCCAGATACCTTCGACGGGGAAGACAGCGTCCGAGGGCTTGCGCGCAGCGGCACCGGGCGCCTGCCGACGGAAGAGCAGCCGCAGACTTGCGCTTCCTTGCGACCACGCGCCATCAATGGTGCTGTGGTCGGCGGAAAACTTGCCCTCGAAATGGGTGGCAACGGAAGCGATTTCGAGCTTCAACATGGAACCGGTGAGGCTTGTGGAAGTCGCCTCAATCGCGTACACGCCCTGGTCCAGACTGTCCAGCGTGGCGTGGTACGCGCCGTCCGTGGATTCTGTCAGATGGAGGATCAGATGCAACTGCGCTTCGCCGGCCTGCAGCGTGCCGGCGTAATTGCCTGCGAGCGGGGCAGGGGTCTGCGCGGAAAGAGAGCGCGGCAAAGTGGCGACAATCGCAAGGCCGATCAAAATGTGGTGGATTTTGGAGGCGCGCAAAAAGAGCTCCCGCAAAGGCATGATTCTTTCACACCCTTGGATGTCAGAGTTGAGAAAAAAGCAGCCTGAATGGAAACGAGTAGGGCCAAAAAGCAGTGCGCCCCGAGCGATTCGGGGCGCGGATAGAGTGGATGCACCAAGCCGTGCGGCGCAAGTGTTTGCTTACTTCTTTTCGTACCACTGGGCGTTGATCGCAGTAAATTTCTGCCACTTTTCCGGCAAGTCTTCGAGCGCGAAGATGGCGGTAACAGGACACACGGGCACGCAAGCGCCGCAATCGATGCATTCGACGGGATGGATGTACAACATCGTTTCGGACTGGAAGGCCGCCTCGTCCTTTCGGGGATGAATGCAATCCACCGGGCAGACATCAACACAAGCGGTGTCCTTGGTGTTGATACAGGGTTCGGCAATCACGTAGGCCATGCAAGATCTCCTTTGATGAAGGCAGCGGGCCGGACCTGCTCAGCGGAGCCGACGGAAGACAACTCGATTCAGGCACTGCCAGGTCACAAGTACCTGGGTCTAATTCTACGGGGGTTGTGCAAGATTCTCAACTCATCCAAACGCGCTAAAATAAGGGCCGAGGAGTGGGCATGAAAGTTAGGGCTGTGTTTATTGCGCTCGTGGTATCAGCGGGAATCGTGCTGGCTGCCGCACAGGCGCCCGCCCCGAAGGATCCCGAACTGATTGACGTCCGGGGATACCAGAAGATTTTGCAGCAATACAGAGGCAAGCCGCTGCTGGTGACCTTCTGGGCCACCTGGTGCGAACCCTGCCGGGACGAGTACCCCCTGCTCAACGAGCTCGCCAAACAGTACGCGCCCAAAGGCTTGCGGGTGGTGGGCGTGAATTTCGACCAGGATGGCGACCTTATTCTGATGCGGCGGTTCCTGGCTCGCAATAAGCCGATCTTTCCGAACTACCGCAAGAAGAATGGAGAAGAGGAGGCCTTTTCCGAAGCTGTGATGCCCGGCTATAACGGCGGGCTTCCGGCTACTTTTTTCTATGCGAAGGATGGCAGGCAGGTGGGGCATGTCCTAGGCGCCGGGGATCACGACACATTCGATGCTGCGATCCGCAACCTGTTAGCCAAGTGAGCAGAGGGCGGGCGCTGGCAAACATGTAGAAAACAGTTTTATCGTCATTCCCTGGCGCAATAAAAAGACTAGAAGGAGACAGAGATGCTCGATCTGAAAGGCAACAAGATTACTTATTTCGGCCATAGCACCTTTGGGATTACCACGCCCAGCGGCCAGTTCGGGCTGATTGACCCCTGGGTCAACACGAATCCCAAATGCCCGGAGTCCCTCAAGAAAATCTCGCGATTGGATGCCATTTTTTTGACCCACGCGCACACGGATCACATGGGCGATCTCCTGGCACTGGGCAAACAGTTCAAGCCCAAGATTGTCGTTAACTTTGAAACTTATCTCTATCTCGATTCCAAAGGACTGGGAAGCCAGTGCCTCCCGGGAAATAAAGGGGGCACTCAGCAAGTGGGCGACTTCAAGGTGACTATGACGCACGCCTTCCACTCGAGTTCCATCGATGAAAATGGCGAGCGGCACTACGCGGGCGAGCCGGCCGGGTTCATCGTGAACCTCCCCGGTGGAGTTACGCTTTATCACGCGGGAGATACCGCTGTTTTCGGGGACATGAAGTTGATCGCGGAAATTTATAAGCCGGAGCTGGCGTTTCTGCCCATCGGCGACATTTTTACGATGGGGCCTCGCGAAGCCGCATTTGCTATACGCTTGCTCGGCGTCAAGCACGTCATTCCCATGCATTATGCGACTTTTCCGATGCTGACTGGCACGCCGGGAGGATTGCGCGCGGAAACGAAGGACATCGCGGGGCTGGAGATCCTTGCGATTAAGCCGGGGGAAACGCTGGGTTGAGGTGCGCTGCGCGCTAACCTCTGTGATCTTGACCCCGAGTGCAATAAGACTCTTAAGACAACTGGAAGAGGCGGCCCTCTCTGCGGCTGAAGCGTGGTTGGTCATGCGAGAGCTACGGCGTGGCTGAAGAAGCTGCGGGGAAAAGCTTAAAACCATTTCCTCAGGGGCTGAAGCCCAATGATAGCCAAGCACTTAATGTCGGAGCTGAAGCTCCGACCCCCTAAGCTTCAGAATAAAGGAGAAAGAGAGTCAGGGGCGGAAGAAAATGCGCAGGAAGAATCCCAGGTTAGCTGGGCGCTCCGCGAGCCGGCGCATGAAGTAGGGAAACCACTCGGTCCCGAAGGGCACGTAGATGCGCACACGGTAGCCATCACGAACCAGCTGGCGCTGCAGGTCCGTGCGCACGCCGTAGAGCATCTGGAACTCGAAATCGTCCTTAGAGATCTTCTTTTCGGCGGCCCACCGGATGGTGGCCGCGATCATGCGCGGATCGTGGGTGGCAATCCCGTGATAGAAACCGCTGGAAAGCAGCAGGCGCATGAGGTGGATGTAATTGGCGTCCACATCGGCCTTGCGCGGATAGGCCACCTCGATCAACTCCTTGTACGCGCCTTTGCACAGGCGAATGCGGCAGCCATAAGACAACAGGTCGTGAATGTCGCTTTCACTGCGGTAAAGATAAGACTGGATCACCGCCCCGACGGCCGGTGATTGCGTGCGCACGCGTTTGACGATTTCCACGGTGCGCTGGGTGTACATTGAGCTTTCCATATCAATGCGTAGAAAGCTCTCATACGCCGCGGCGCGTTCCGCAATTGAAAGCGCCAACCCTTCGCAGAATTCCACGCTGAGGTCCAGACCGAGCTGCGTCAACTTGCAGGAAACGTTGGCGTTCAGCTTTTCCTCGGCGATGCGGTCATAAATTTGCAGATAGGTGTCGCGCGCCTTTTGGGCATCGGCCGGGGTCGCCACGTTCTCCCCCAGGCAATCCAGAGTGACGGCGATTCCGGCGTGGTTGCACTCGCGCGCCACGGCAATGGCCTCATCCAGAGTTTCGCCCGCCACAAATCGGCGCGCCATGCGCCGCGTTGTCGAGTTGGAAATGACCCAGTGCGCGAAGGACTTACTCTCGGAGAGTTTGAGAAGAATGGTGCGGAGCATGGACAATCTGATTATGCGCGTTGTTACCGGGCGAGGCTAGTGGCGAGCTAGTCTTTGTGCTCTTCCAGGAACTTTTCCGCATCGATCGCCGCCATGCAGCCGGAGCCTGCCGCGGTAACGGCCTGGCGGTAGCGGTGGTCCTGGACGTCGCCCGCTATGAAAACTCCCGGAACGCTGGTCAGGCTTCCATGACGCGCGATCAGGTAGCCGTTCTCGTCCATCTCCAGCTTGCCGCGGAAGGCCATCGAATTGGGATTATGGCCGATGGCCACGAACACTCCATCCAGCGCGATTTCGCGTTTTTCCCCGGATTGTGACTGGTGGAGGACCACGCCGTTCACCAACCCCGCGGGGGAGAGAATTTCGTCCACCACATAGGGAGTGACAAACTCGATTTTCTCGTTGGCCCTGGCGCGATCAATCATGATCTTGGAGGCACGAAATTCATTTCTCCGGTGGATCAGATACACTTTGCTGGCATAGCGCGATAGAAAATTGGCCTCTTCCATCGCGGAGTCTCCGCCGCCGACGACCGCAATGGGTTTGCCACGGAAGAAATAACCGTCGCAGGTGGCGCACGTGGAGAGCCCCCGGCCGATGAGTTCCTTCTCGCCTTTCAACCCGAGAAGACGGGCCGAGGCTCCCGCGGCCACAATCAGTGATTGCGCTTCGTAGACTTCATTGCTTGCTCTGATTTTGAAGGGCCGGCTTGTGAGATCGACTTCGTTCACGGTGCCCACTTTGAAGTGCGCCCCGAATTTCTGCGCTTGCTTGCGCATATTCTCGATCAGTTCGGGGCCCAGAATGCCATCGGGAAAGCCGGGGTAATTCTCCACATGAGTGGTGAGGGAGAGCTGCCCGCCGGGTTCGTGCCCTTCCAGGACGAGCGGGCTCAGATTGGCGCGCGCGGCGTAGATCGCCGCGGTCAAACCCGCACAACCACTTCCGATAATGACGACCTTGTGCATGCGCATGGCTCCGCAAATTGGATTCTCAACCGGGGCCTGAAGGTACATAGCGAACGATGATTGTAGCATCCTCACGCAAACAGGAAAGTGCAGGTATGGAAAGCGCGCCCGCGCGAGTTGTTGACGCTGATTGCGGCTGGGCTCAGGATTTAGGAAAGGTCATTCCACCAGCAAAGATTCGGTTTTCAGGGGGCATTCGATGGAGAAACAAATTGCTGTGGTCAGCTATTGGCTGGGTATCGCGTGCACGCTGTTCACGATTGTATTTCGCGCGCTGGCGGCCTTCGGCATCTGGCCAAACCTCGTACCCGCCGACGGTGCGCCCATTTCCTATTACACCTTTTTGCGCGGCGGCGTACTGCTATTTCTCGCTTCGATAGCCTCGCGTCAGATGCACGAGTGGCGTACCGGCAAGTCCTGACACAAAGGAGCCCCACGAGTTCCTGACGGCATTCCCGCCGGCCGTGGTACGAGCGGCCAATTTGGCGAAGCTTTCCCACATATACCGATAGACACCGCCAGGTGCATCTATCTACAGTTGAATCTCGATTCCCTTATCTTGCAAGGAGGTTCCTTCATGGATCCGCGTTATCCCATCGGAAAATTTGAGTTGCCCAAAGACGTCACGCCGGGGTTGCGGCAGGTGGCGATCGACGAAATTGCCGCCACGCCCGCCAAAGTAAGGGCTGCGGTCGCCGGATTGAGCGACGTGCAACTCGATACTCCGTATCGGGAAGGGGGCTGGACCGTGCGCCAGGTAGTTCATCATCTGGCGGACAGCCACATGAACGCGTACATACGGTTGCGCTTCGCGTTGACCGAAAATCAGCCGACAATCAAGCCATACGACGAAAACACCTGGGCCCACCTTGACGATGCCCGGAGCGCACCAGTGGAAGTTTCGTTGAAGCTCCTGGAACCGCTGCACGAACGCTGGGTGCGATTGTTGCGCACGGTGAAGACGGAAGAATATGCGCGGACGCTGGTGCATCCCGATCACGGCGTCAAGAATGTGGACTGGCTATTGTTTCTGTATTCCTGGCATGGGAAACATCACACCGCGCACATCGCGCAACTCCGCAAGCAGAAGGGCTGGTAGAGCTGAAATCGACAGTTGAAGAGAGATTCCTCCACTCCGGGACGGCATGAAACGCCGTCCCTCCGGTCGGAATGACAACTTTTGGGAGTTGGATAGGGAGGAGCGCGTCGTGTAGGATGGGTCTGCAATCATCGCAAAGGAGAACAGATGGCGCGAGCGGCAGGAACGTACGCAATTTTCGAGACATCGCAGGGCAATATCGTTTGCCGGCTGTTTGAGAAGGAAGCTCCCAAGACAGTGGAGAATTTCATCGGGCTGGCCGAGGGCACAAAGGAAGTTGTCAACGCCAGCTCCGGCAAGAAAGAAAAGCGCAATTATTATGACGGGCTAATCTTCCACCGCGTAATTCCGCAGTTCATGATTCAGGGAGGATGCCCGCGGGGAGACGGCCGCGGCGGCCCCGGCTACAACTTTGCCGACGAGTTCCATCCATCGCTGCGCCATTCCAAGCCCGGCAAACTCTCCATGGCCAACTCCGGCCCCGGCACCAATGGTAGCCAGTTCTTCATCACCGTGGCAGCGACGCCGCACCTCGATAATCGCCACACCATTTTCGGCGAGGTCGTGGAAGGCCAGGATATCGCAGATAAAATCTCCAATGTGCCGCGCGATTCCATGGATCGCCCGCGGACGCCCGTGGTCATACAGAAATTGCGCATCGAACGCATGCCGTAGGACACCTATGCTCTCTCCCGCGCGCCTCACGGAACTCATGATAGAACTGGTGTTCCTGCTGCTGGGGACGCTGGTGGTGTGGTTGGGAGTCAGCGGGCGCATCTATTTCGATCGCCGCAGCGTATCCTGGGTCGTCCTGAGCGTTGCCTTACTGGTATGGGGCCTTCTGGCGCTCGCCAGGCCCGGGCAATGGTGGGCCCGCTGGCAGAAATGGAATCGGGGACTCTCGCTGGTGCTTTTGGGTGCAATCATGATTGCGGCAACGCGTGTCCCTTTTCTGTGGATCGGAAAATTATTGATGCTGGCGGGTTTGGTACTGATCCTCCGCGGCCTGCTTGGTTCCATCCTGATTTTCCGTCACTCCTAGGTTTGCTTTCGTTATAATGCTGGGCCAGTGGTAGCCGTTCCCAAACGAGGGAATCCGCCCGAGGTACCAATTTGCGGTTTTTTCACTTCGAGAAGGAGAAAATCTGTGTTTAAAGAGTTTAAAGAATTTGCCATGCGCGGCAGTGTACTGGACCTTGCTGTCGGCGTGATCATCGGCGCGGCATTTGGAAAGATCGCGGCGTCGCTGGTGGATGACGTCCTCATGCCCCCGCTGGGACGCCTGCTGGGCCATGTCGATTTTTCCAACCTGTTTTTGAATCTCAGCGATAAGCACTTTGACACGCTCGCGGACTTCAAAGCACACGGTGCTCCCACACTCAACTACGGGAACTTCATCAACACGATCATCAATTTTTTGATCGTGGCGTTTGCGATTTTCATGGTGGTGCGCGCAGTGAACAAGTGGATGCCGAAGCCCGTGCCGCCTCCGCCGCCGGTCACGACGAAAGATTGTCCGCAGTGCGCTATGCCCATTCCTGTGGCGGCAAAGAAGTGCGGGCACTGCACCAGCGCCGTGTAGGGCACATTTCAGACGCGAGGTCGGACGGATAGCGAGGGCTGGGGCAAGTGCGCCGCGGAGTTCTATCTGCTGGGGCTTGCTTGGATGGGGTCCAGCAGTGCTGGACCCGTACGAAGAGCAGAGGCAAACCCAAGAGCACAGACAGGAATGTCTGTGCCACAGGACAACGCACTCGCGGAGTTGACTACGGCGTAAAAGCGGCGGCAAGCCGCCGCACTCCAAGATGGCCGGGCGCTCGATGGTCGTCAGAAAGGCGGTCTAGTCCTTAGGCGGGGGCTTCTTCAGGTTGGATTCCAGGTGGGCGCGCAGCCGCTCCAGGATCTCTTCTTCGCGTCCTTCATCGAGCTCTTTCTGTACTTCTTCGAGGGCGAAGTGGACCACATCGTGATGGTGGAATTCCAGCGGCGCGATGGATTCGCTGAAGCGCAGCCATAGCCGGTGCAACAGATTCACTTCATTCGCTGTGAGGTTCGGCGCGTGCGGGCCAAGCACCTTGTACACTTTGTCGCCATTGGCTTGATGGATTTCCAGGTTGAACTGCGGCTTGGGATCGCCCAATTTTTCCCAGGCATCCCCAATCTGCAAGGCCTGCGTTTCCGTTGATTCCTTCGGGGAATGGCCAAGCACAATGGTGCTGGATTGCAGCGAAGTGGCCGCGCGCAGGATGCCGTCCCACAAGTTGCTGGCCGCCACCACCGCGAGACGCACCGTCTTGCCGCGTTTTTCCGCGATGGAAAGAGCCTGCGAGAACAACTGCTGCTCGATGCTTCCAAAAAGCTGCTCGGCTTCGAGATCGTATTCGCCCGAGGCGGAGCGGCGTAGCAGGCGCACGTGCAACACCACAACGTCGCGGCGCCCGGGTTTCACACGTTCCAGCACGTTGCCCAGATGGTAGAGCGCGTGGATATTGCTGACCGGCACAAGAATATTCCCCGCCCGCGCACCCACTGATTCCGGGGTGATCTCGCTTTCCATCGCCAGATGAAACTGGTCCATCTCCACATGCAAGGCGCTGCCTCGCGCATGACGCGTGTATTTCTCCGACGCCGTGAACACGATGAACAGGAATATGGAGAAGGTCACACCAGCAACCGTGGCTTCGGGCTTCGTGAACAGATTCACCACCGCGATTCCCAGCAGCGTGAGGGTGATCAAGCTCAGCCCCACCGGGAGCTCCAGCCCAAAGATCCGGAAGTTCAAGGGCACGCGGTATTCGCGGTCGCCCGGGTGGGTGTAGCGCAGCACCAGCACCGCCAGCCCCTTCATGGCGAAACTCCAGATCACGCCAAAGGCGTAAAGGTTGGCCAAGAAGGTGACCTGGCCACGGCTGATGATGATCGTGAGGATCTGCAGCGCCGCGATGATGTTGATGATGCGGTAGGAGGTGCCGAACTTGCGGTGCGGCTGCCGAAACCAGTCCGCGAGCACGCCATCTTCGGAGACGCGATTGAGCACGCCGTTGGAGCCGACAATCGCGGTATTCACGGCTCCCGCCAGGATCAACGTCCCGACCACAACGACAAAGCCGTGGAAAACCAGGCGTAACAGGAACGGGCCTTCCAGGTTCATGGCCAGCCCGCCGATCAGGTTCTCCAGAAAATGCTGGCGCTGTGCGTCCGGGATGATCATCACCGCGAAGAACGAGACCAGCGACGTGAACACCAGGCTGTAAATGAAGATGACCAGCCCGGTCTTCTTCAGGTTCGGGAGCTTGGGGTGCTCGATTTCGCGGTACACCTGCGCCAGGGATTCTTCTCCGCTCATCGCCAGCACCGAATGCCCCAAGCCCACGAAAATCGCAATCATCGCGGCCATGTGGGCGAATTTCATGCCATAGAGCCAGCCCATGGCGTTGGGACCGAGCCTGACGTTTTGAGGGGAAGGAATGGGCGGCAATGCCGGGTGGCGGATAAGCACGGTGTACACGCACCAACTGATCAGGATCACGACCATCACGGTCGTGATCTGCATGATGCGCATGGCCTTCTGGCTGGATTCGTGTACACCCTTGATGTTGTACCACCAAAAATAGACGGTACACATGATGGCGAAGCACGCCGCGCCTATACCCGGGGAGATGTGCAACCCGACGTGGAGGTAATCGGAGGTTTCGTTGATGAGGCCGACGATGTACTGGCCCGCGGACACGCCGCTGATCGGGCCGGTCAGGATGTAGTCGAACATCAGGGCGGAGACGCTGAACTTTGCCAGCGTGCTGCCCATGGCCTCTTTGACCACGCGGTACACGCCGCCGCGCACGAACATGCTGCAGCTTTCGACGTAGATGGCGCGCACGCAGTAGGAAAACAGCATGATGCCGAGGATGAACCACGGCGCGGCCTTGCCGATGTACCCTTCGGCTTCGCCACCGGCGTAGTAAGCCGAGGAAGCAAGGTCGTTCAGCACGATGGCTGCCGCGCGCCAGAAGGAGATAAAGCTCAACAGGGCGGTGGTGGCCACCAGAACGCGCGGAATTCCATTACCCAGGCGGCTATGGGCAGCCGGGTTGTTGGGAGAGTTGCTCATTCGTTAGAAGGACTTTTGACCTGCGTTTTGTATGCTCGCACCTTTTCCAAGGCAAGTCTAGCTGGCGAGATTCAGGTGGTGGAAAAGTTTCCGGCCTACGATTTGGCGCGACCCCGCTGAGGTTTGCCCGGGTGGAAATTTCGTTGAGTCCAGAGCAGGGGAGGCGTAGGATGTGCGAACTACGGGCCCAAACCGGAGATCTTGGCTGAATTGACAGATGACGTAGGGTTTACCCAGTGACGCCGTGTCCTGCCGCAATGAAGCCAACCGTAGCAAAAGAAGTCAAATTTTCGTAGGTGGAGGAAAAGATGCTGAACGAAGCAATAATTGCGGCTTTCAAGGCCAGCTTGCGCGGGGGGTTGATCGAACCGGGCGATCCTGCGTACGACGCGGCTCGCAAGGTCTACAACGCGATGATCGACCGGCGCCCGCGACTGATTGCGCGCTGCGCCGACGTGGCCGACGTCATGACGGCAGTGAAATTCGGCCGCGAGCAGAAGCTTCTGGTGGCTGTCCGCGGCGGCGGGCACAACGCGGGCGGACTGGGAGTGTGTGATGACGGATTGGTGATCGATCTTTCGCCGATGAATTATGTTCGCGTGGAACCGAAGAGGAAGACCGTGCTGGCCGGCGGCGGCGCGCTGTGGCGCGACGTGGATCATGCGACGCACGCTTTCGGACTCGCGGTTCCAGCGGGCATCATTTCGACAACCGGAGTGGCCGGACTGACCTTGGGCGGCGGAATCGGGTACTTGACACGCAGGTACGGCCTGACTATCGACAATCTGCTGGCCGTTGAAATGGTGCTGGCTGATGGGCGGTTCGTCACCGCCAGCGCTAAGGAGAATGCCAACCTGTTCTGGGCGGTGCGTGGCGGGGGCGGCAACTTCGGCGTGGTGACGTCGTTTCTGTTCAAGGCGCAACCCGTGCACACGGATTACGGCGGGCCGATGCTGTGGCAGATGGAGGACGCAGCGGAGATGATACGCTGGTACCGCAGCTTCATCGCAAAGGCGCCCGATGAGGTGTATGGGTTCTTTGCTTTCATGACCGTGCCGCCGGGGCCGCCATTCCCCGAGCATTTGCACAACAAGAAGATGTGCGGCATCGTGTGGTGCTATACGGGGGGAATCAAGAAGGCCGAGAAGGTGTTCAAGCCGATCCGGAGCTTCAAGGCTCCGGCACTGGACATGGTGGGCCCGATTCCGCATCCGGTACTACAGAGTCTGTTCGATGGTCTGTTTCCGCCGGGCCTGCAATGGTATTGGAAGGCGGATTTCGTGCGCACGCTCCCTGACGAAGCCATCGCGTTGCATCTGAAGCACGCGGCGAAGTTGCCGACGATGCAGTCGACCATGCACCTGTATCCGATCAACGGCGCGGCGAGCCGCGTCAAGAACAGCGCAACGCCGTGGTGTTACCGTGACGCGATGTGGGCCGCCGTGATTGTTGGTGTCGATCCGGACCCCGGGAACAAGGAAAAAATCTCCACGTGGGCGAAGGAGTATTGGAACGCGCTACATCCTTACTCTGCCGGCGGCGCGTATATCAATTTCATGATGGAAGAGGGCGAAGATCGCATCCGGGCGACGTACGGCAAGAATTACGACCGACTGGCGAAGATAAAAAAACGCTACGACCCGACGAACCTGTTCCGTGTGAATCAAAACATCAAGCCAATGTAAGGGCAGGCCCTGAGATTTAAACTCCCGATCAGCGGCGCAATCGGGAACTGACACGATACCCGGCCTGCGGGAGGTTTTGCGGGCAACGCGCTGGCCCGGACTGCTGGATTTCTGCGGGCGCGTGAGTCATGATTTGGCAGAGTTGCATTCTGCGCTGACGGTGAATTATGCGCGCACCAATATCCAGGTCTTGGGCGGCTTGTGTGGCATTGCTCCTGATCGCATGCGGCACAGCGAGAGGGCAAGGGAACGTACCTTCCGCGCTTGCAAAAGACACCGACGAGATCGTCGGCAACTACCGCAAGATCATCGTGTTGATGAACGGGGCGGGGGCGCTGGACCCGGGCGTGAGGGAGCGCGCCTCCACGGCCGGAAAAATTCTCTTCCAGAAAAACCAGGAACGCCTGGCCACGCTGGAAGAGCAAATCACCCAGGCCCTCGCGGACGGGCGAACTACTCCCGCCGAAGAGTTCTTGAGCCGCTTGGAAAACCATCCGGACTATCGGGACGCCGACAAGCTAGCCTTTCGGGACACACTGGAGGGAATGGCGGCCGCAAAGGAAACCGCGGCGTTTGGCACGTTACAGAGCAGAATTCGCGACGACCTGGCGGCGCTGGAGCAGATTCAGGCGCTCTACCAGAAGGAAATCGGCGAAATCTTGGGAAATCTGCAGACGCGCGGCATGGTGGTTCACCGGGAAGCCTGGGAACGTTACGTCAGCTTTCTGCAGCAGAAATATACTCGCGAAAAGATCTTGAAGGAGCTCGAAGGGGCGCTGCCGCCGGCAGAGACGCGCGGCGGTGGTACGAAGAAAAAACCGGCCAACGGCGAGGTGTTTGGAACGGACTTGCCGCCGAAAACGCTCGTGCTGACCTTTGATGATGGGCCGCATCCGCGCTACACCGACCAAATTCTGGAGATCCTGAAGAAATATGGATTGAAGGCCGTTTTTTTCCAGGTCGGGCGCAACCTTGGCCCGGAAACCACGGATGCCAACGCCAAGCTCGCTGCAACGGCCGCGGTCAGCACGCGCATACTCGCGCAGGGATCAACGCTGGGAAATCACAGCTACAGCCACCCGGTGTTGCCGAAAATGGATGAGGCCGGATACACGAAAGAGATCGATACAACGAGCGCGTTGCTCACCACACTTTTGAAGTCGCCGCCGGTGTTGTTCCGGCCGCCCTATGGCGCAATCAACGCGGGAATTCTTTCCAAAGTGCAGAGCGACAAGATGAAAGCAATCTTGTGGAACGTGGATTCGGAGGATTGGGCCGATCCCGTGCCCAACTCGATCGCCCAGCGCGTTCTGCAAGAAGTGGAAAAGCAGGGACACGGAATCATATTGTTCCATGACATCCACAAAGTGACGCTGGAAGTGCTGCCCCAGTTGATTGAGACGCTGCAGAAGGATGGATTTCAGTTCGCCTCCTGGAACGGCAGCGCTTTCGCCGTTGAAGGGACGCGCGGGCTGGAGGCGGCGCAGGCGCAACCGGCTCCCGCGTCGATCTACCGCGAAAGCTGGGCGGCGGTGATCGGCATTGACGCTTACGAGACCTGGCCGAAGCTGAGTTACGCAGCGAATGACGCGCAGGGCGTGCGCGATCTGCTGATCAAGAAATACAATTTCAAGCCGGATCATACGTTTCTGCTGCTGGACAAGGAAGCGACGCGGCAAAACATTTTGTCGCTCTTGGGAGATAAGCTGGGCAATCCCGATCTGGTGAAGCGCGAGGACCGCGTGTTCGTATTTTTCGCGGGGCATGGAGCCACGCGCCACCTGGCCTCCGGGCGCGACCTGGGCTACATCATTCCCGTGGACGCGGACCTGACGAATTACGAGGGCCAGGCGATCTCGATGACGAATTTTCAGGATATTGTGGAGGCCATTCCGGCGAAACACGTCCTGTTCGTAATGGACTCCTGCTACAGCGGGCTGGCGCTGACGCGCGGAGGGGGAACCCTGGGACTGGGCAATTACCTGCTGGAGATTTCGCGGCGGACGGCGCGGCAAATGTTCACCGCGGGTGGGATGGACCAGCAAGTGGCGGATAATGGCCCGAACGGGCATTCGGTTTTTACGTGGACCTTGCTGCAAGCGCTGGATGGGCGCGCGGATTTGAATGGGGATGGTGTGGTCACTGCAACGGAATTGGCGGCCTACGTTACTCCGGCCGTATCGGCGCTGTCCCACCAGACGCCGGCATTCGGAAACCTCCCCGGGAGCGAGGGCGGCGATTTTATTTTCGAGCTGAATCACGAGACGGAATTCTTGAATGAGAATTCGGCGCAACTCGGCGATGAAGGAATCAAGTTGAACACGCAACTGGAACAATTGCGCGAGCAAATACGCAAAGAGGCGGCGCAGAACGCAGAGTTAAAGAAACAGTTGGCGGCGGCGCAAGCCCAGCTTCAAGCGGGGCAGCAGGGTGGCAAAAGCGGGGCCACGCCTGTGGCAGGAGCGGAAGCTGCCCCGGCCGTTGCCAAGGACCCCGCCGCGGCAATGAACGATGAGGGTATGCGGCTCTACAAAGAGAAAAAGTACAGCGAGGCCGCAGAGAAATTCAAGCAAGCCGCGCAAATGAAGCCGGACAGCGCGTTGTTTGCGAATAACGCGGGCTTCGCCCTGTTCCGGTTGGGTCAGTACGCAGAGGCCATCGAGTGGTTCCAAAAAACAATCGCCCTGGACCCGAATCGCGCCATCGCGTTCTTGAATTTGGGAGACGCGTATTTGCAGGTGGGGAAAAAGAGCGAGGCCAAAGAGGTCTATGAGAAATATTTGCAGTTGCAGCCGAATTCGAAGGCTGCTGCCGGTGTGCAGGAGAAGTTGAAGAGCATGGAGACGCCGGTTAATTAGAGTCTTTCTCATGAATGATTGGAGCTTCCATCCTGCGCACCTCAGGGGTTAAAACCCTTGCATTCATGGGGCTTTTCGGCACGGCTGAAGCCGTGCCCTCCCGAAAGCCATTTATGGGTTGACGTCTAGGTGGCGTTGCTGCGAAATTCTTTCGAGCACTCGGCGCAGGGGCACATCGAGCGGAGATAGTCGTAGCTAAAAATGCCCGTGGAGTGGCCATCGTTGAAATTGATCTGGATGGCGTAATTCCCCACTTGCGTCGCCGATTGGGCGCGCGGCCTGGGCTTGAACATTGGCAGCACGGCCGATGGTGCGGGATTGCTCCCCGCAAATGCCGCTTTCTTGCCGCGCTCGTCATTGCACGTGGCGCACGGACAGTAATCCCGGAGATAGGGAAAATCGAAGTGGCTCTCATGGCCGTCGGCCCAAGAGATGTCCACACCGGCGCCGGTCTTCACGTGAATCTTCACGGCCGTGGGTTTTTTGCGCTGATCGATGGGTATGGGCATGGGGGAAGGGTTGTCAGTACAAAGTTATCAGTTTTCAGTTTACCGCCAGAACGCTTTGTCCCGAAATCCAAATCCGAGGAGGGATTCCTCCACTCCGGGACGGCCAAAACCGCCGTCCCTCCGGTCGGAATGACAGGGTTTGGGACGTGGATGACAGGCTAAACGCGCCTCGGGGATGCTCGCTGACCGGTCTAAAGGCCGGCCACTCCCTGAGAAAAACACTTGCTGGGAGTTGCATGCGGTGTAAAAGCGGCGGCAAGCCGCCGCACTCCAAATGGGCCGAGGAGCCAAGTCCCAGAGCGATTGCGGACATGGGGCGCAGCAATGCCGCGCCCCTACGAAGGCTTCGAGCGGCGTCCCTCCCGTCCCTTCGACTTCGCTCAGGACAGGCGGATTGACAAAGTTTGGGAAGCGCTGACCGGTCTAAAGACCGGCCACTACATCAGCAGGATCAGCCATTACATGAGCGTGATCAGGGGGCGTCATCCTTGGGCTTATGATTGCAGCAATCGCCGGGGGGGATGGGATTCCCGTGCGGGCACGTGGTGGGGTGGCCGAGAAACGAGCAGATGCGCTGGTCGAGCTCCGGGCTGATGATGTGCTCGAACTTGCAGGCCTGCGTGTGCGCCTCGTGATCGTCAATCCGGAACGTGTCCTTGAACAATCTTTCCGCCAGGCGATGACGCCGGACCACATCGCGCGCGCGGCTCTCGCCACGTTCGGTGAGTTGCACCTCGTGATCCTGCACGCGTACAAGCTGCAGGTCCTCCATTCGCGCCAATGTACGCACGGGATCCACCCCGCCGGGCGTGCGGATGTGTTCCACGTCGGCCTTGTTCCCTTCCTCGCCGCAGACCCAGATTTGTTCGAGCAAGTGGTCGAAGTGAATGCCATCGTCCATGGAGACGCGCTGGTCCACGGCCAGGTGCCCGTGGGCCAGCTCGATGCGCCGGTCGGCCTGCTGCGCGATATCGGGATCGTGCGTGACCATCAGGATGGTGTGCCCCGCGCTGTGCAATTCGCGGAACAATGCAAGTACGATCTCCTCGTTCGCTTCGTCCAGATTGCCCGTGGGTTCATCGGCAAGGATCAGCTTCGGCTGGTTGATCAGGGCCCGCGCGATGGCTACGCGCTGCTGTTCGCCACCGGAAAGTTGCGAAGGCAGGTGCGTCATGCGATGGCTGAGGCCCACGCGTGTCAGCGCTTCGGCGGCCTGAGATTCGTCCGTGATGCTGTGAAAGTATTGCGCCAGCATCACGTTTTCCAGCGCGGTCAGGTACGGCACCAGATGAAACTGCTGGAACACAAACCCGATTTTCTCCGCCCGGTAGCGCACCAACTCGCTTTCGCCAAGTTTTGCCAGATCGACTCCATCCACTATCACGTGGCCTGAGGTCAGGGCATCCAATCCGCCGAGAATATTGATCAACGTGGTTTTGCCGGAGCCCGAGGGGCCCATCAGCGCCACCCACTCGCCCGCGTGGATCTTCACGGAGATGCCGTCCAGAGCGCGGAGCGTCCCGTACTCCTTCACGAGCGATTCAATCACCACTTGCGAACTCACGCTTCACCTCGAAATACGGACGCGGGACGTATGCTGGCCAGCCGCCGCAACGGAAACGCGCTGGCAATGGAGACAATCACGGTGATGGCCACAGAAAAAGGATACACAATCCAGCGCGGCTGTGCAGCCACGCCGAACACCGCTTTCCCCAGCCAGATGGATAGCAGCAAACCGATCGCCGATCCCACCAAGCCCCCGACAATCCCCATAAGGATAGCTTCGGCAAGGAAGAGCCGCACCACGCGCCGCACCGAACCGCCAATGGCCTTCATCAGGCCGACGTCGTTTTTGCGCTCGATGGCCACGTTGCTCATGCCCGCCATCACACACAGCGAAGTCAAGATCAGCACCAAAATCACCGTTGCGGAAAGCAGGCCGCTAATGCGGTTGTAGATGCGGCCCTCGGCTTCGGCGAGTTGCTTGATGCCATGGACATCCATGCCGGGAAGACTCTGCCCCAGTTGGGCGATAAAGCGATTCAGCGAATCGGGCGTTCCCGTGACGCTGAGTTGGATCAAGCTGATGCGCCCGGGCAAATTTGCAAGTGACTGTGCGGTGCCGAGACGGGTGAATATTTGCGAGTCTTCCGCCCCGCCCGTGGCTACCACCGCAAATACTTTGCAGGCCGCTGTGCGCCCCTCATTCCGAAGCTGCAGGGAATCTCCCGCGTGCACCGCAAATTGCGCGGCGGCTTTGGCGCCGAGTTCGCAGGCCGATGGATCGTTTTCCAACGACGCGAGGTATTCGCTGCGGCGGCCCGGGCGAATTTCGGTCAAGCCGTATCCCTGCGTGCCCGCAATCACTGCCGGTTCAAAATGAATCTCTCCTGCCTTGGCGATTTCTCCGATCACATAGAGAAAAGCCACCGCGGGGACCGGCTTGCCCTCATGTTTTGCGGGGAGTTGCTTCAGCGCCGCTTCATCCAGCGTGGCGCCATTTCCATCCGTGCCGGCGTCACGCGGCGCCACGATCACGTTCGCCCCCAGCGCGCGAAATTCGGTAGTCAGCCTGCGCTTGGCGTCGATCTGGAGATTCAGCAGAGCCGAGGTGACCGCCGCGCCCGCTCCCAGCGCCAGCAGAATCACGAACAACCGGGCATAATTCGCGGTGAGCAGCCGCCGCACAATGCGCCAGAACATTGCGGTGGTCGGCATCATTCGCCTCGCAAAATCGGCGCGGGATCGTAGCGCGAAGCCCGGCGCAGGGGAAAGGCGCTGCCCAATAGTGTAATCAGGGCCGCCAGCCCAAGAATAATCAGCAACACGAACAGCTTAGGCGCGGGGGCAAAACCGAAAATCCGTTCGCCGAGCAAGCGCGCCAACACAATGCCCAGCGCGTAGCCAATTCCGCCTCCCACAAACGCCAGGAGCAACTGTTCCGCGGCCAGCAGCACACCCACAAGTCCCGAGCCCGCACCCAGCGCCTTCATCAAGCCAATTTCCGTGCGGCGCTCGATCACCGATGCGGCCGCCGATGCTCCCACCGCCAGCGCTGAGGCCAGTAAGGCCGCAAACGTCACGAGCCAGAGCAGCGTGCGTACGCGCGTCAGAATGGTGCCCTCGCCTTCGGCCACGCGGCGGATTACGCGCACATCCGTGCCTTTCAACTCCTCGCTGATTTGCAGCGCGATGGCGCTGATGTACGGCGTGCAGTACCACGTGTCGAATTCCGCCGGGGTCATGGTCTTGGGGTCTTTTCGAGCAAAGGCATCTTCGGGCTTGGTCAGCGCGCTGACATAGAGCCGGCGGTATTGCCCGGGTTTGTTTGCCAATTGCTGCGCCGTGGCAAGCGAAGCGACGATGGCATCATCTTCCGGCCCGCCCGTCGTCAAGACCCCGACCACGTTCAGTGCCATCCCTGCGGACTTGTCAGTCGCCGCCACATTCAGGACATCGCCCACCTTCACGGCGTATCGATTGGCAAAGCCCGCACCAACGACACAATCCTTGGAATTATCCCTGAACCATTTACCTTCCACATGCCACCAGGGATTCGTCTTTTCGATCCCCGTTTGGTAGGTGGTGCCGTCAGGAATGGGAACCTCCCGGTCGTGCCAGGTCCCGATGAGAGTTGTCCTGCCAATCGCGCGCAGCGGCTCAGCCGCGTTGTTGTTCATTGCTGCAGCGTCCACGGGTACATCCAGGATTGGAGCGAAGGACATGATGTTGAAGCGCCAGAAAATTGTTTTGAGCTTGCCGAGGTCGGCTTCTGGCAGGTAGGCACCCGCGTTCGCGGGGCGGTAATCCACGCCGCCTATTTCAAGCGGCAGGGAATCCGCTTGCGGTGTGACGAGAAGATTCGCTCCCAGGCTGCGGAATTCCTGGGCGAGGCGGTCGCCGACGTCCAGCGAAACGCTCAGCGCCGCCGTGGCCACGGCCATTCCCAGCGCGAGGGCGGCCATGGTCAACAGTTTGCGGCGTGGCCGGCGTGTGAATGAATCCGCTACGAGTCGAAGGAACATTTCACCTGGTCAGAAATTCTGCGTTCGTTTAGAACCAACGATTGCTTTTCATTGCTCGGATCGTCGGAAAAGCTTTCTTCAGGGGCTAAAGCCCACCTGCTTTGCGAGCTTCACGCCGGGGCTGAAGCCCCGGCCTCCTAAAGCAAAAGACTTTTTCAGCAAGCTGCCCGAACGACCGCGCGTTGCCTAACGCGGAATCTCCTCCGCGGACTTCGTCAGCGCTGCAATATCAATCACGATTGTGTCGCCATCCACATGCGATGCGAAACCAATGGGATTGCACCCACCTTTTTGGCCGATCGAAGGAATGTAGATGGCCGAGGCACAATGCCGGCAAATGACGTTCTGGCCCTCCTGCCGGTAGCCGTCCGCACCACAAATCAGGCAGGCATCCAGCGCCGTGCCGTAGCCGCCCGGCTTCTTGATCACGATGAAACGGATGGCCTGGCCATCCACGTTGATGGCAAACAGATGCAGGTTGCCATCCTGCACTTCCGCCATGGGAATGCGCACAAGATTGTTCACCGCTTCCACGGGCTTCGCCTGCACGGGAGCCGAATTCACCCGCGCATAAATAAAATCGGCGGTCAGCGCCAGTATCACGCTGAGGCTCATCACGGCGGCGGCAATCATCCAGCGGCGCTGCCGCCGGTTCTGCGCTTCCAGCAGGCGGCGTTCCGCGTCCGTTGTTGCCGCAGTCGCGGCCTTGGCGTGCGTGGCCGACTGCCACTCGCGGAAAATCATCAGCGCTGCTGCGCCGAAGACAAAGATAAAGAAGAACAATTCATTGCGCACGACCGGTCCCAGAAGGGCCATCTCGCTTTTGCTCGAAGGAATCCAGCGCGCCTCGCTCAATTCGTGGAGACCTGTGACCGCAAGTTGAATCGCAACCAGCATGAGGATTGCGCTGGTCACCGCGAAGAACCGGTGCAGCGGCACCTTCAGCGTCCCCTTGAAAAAGAAAACGCCGACCGCGACCGCCGCGGCAATGCCCACGCCCGTGCCAATCCACGTTTGCAGCCCTTCGGTGGAGAGTTCCACCGCGCGCAGGATCAGCGCGAGTTCCGCTCCTTCGCGCAATACCATCAGGAAAACGAACAGCGCAATGCCCCACCCCGCGGCCTTGCCCGCGCGCTCCGCATACCTTTCGACCTTTTGCTCAATTTCCTTTTTGAGGTGGCGCGCCACGCGGTTCATCCAGATGATCATGGTGACTACAAAGACGGCAGCCACCAGGAGCAGCAACCCTTCAAAGCCGTCTTCGCTGATCTGGAAACGCTCCAAAGCAATTGCAGCCGCAAGACTTAGCGCCACGGCGCTGGCCACCCCGCCCCACACATAGCGGGCCAGATAGGCGCGCCCGGTGCGGGAGAGATAGACGAGGATGATGCCGACGACGAGAGCCGCTTCGACACCTTCACGAAGGGCGATGAGGAAAGCGGAAAGCAAGGGATCTCCAGATGAAAATGACTTGCAACAACAAATCCAGTGTACCCCTCCCCTTTTCCTTCGTCAAGCTCACCCTTCCTTCTCTTTCCACACGGTAGAATAGTTGTTTGCGTCTAACCATGAGAATGCTTGCTGCCACCTTGCGCCCTGGGCTTTCGTTTTTGCTCTCGGGGCTGCTGCTCTGCGGGCAATTGCCGGCGCAAACCGGCGCTTCCGCCGGCAAACCCACGCAAGATCCATTCGCCGTTGTGAAGCCGGACCCAAAACTCGCAAAGAAATTCGCCGCACTAGCCGCTAAAGCCGAGGCCGCCGGCGACGCAGAAGGGGCCCTGCGTGCTTACGAAGAGGCGGCACGCTACGCCCCGTTTGATGTCACGATCGTGAGCAAGGCCGCGGCGTTGCGCTCGAAGCTCATTCGCACCTATGTGGACAACGCCGAACGCCTGGCCCTCGACGGGAATTTCCACGCCGCCACACTGGAGCTGGGTGCGGCATTGAGCATCGATCCGAGCAACACAATCGTGGAAGAACGCTTGCGGCAACTTCAGGCGCGTGACGAAGATAAACAGGAACTGCAGCGCGAAGAGCCGCCCGCGGGTTTGCCCGTCCTCCAGCCGCAGAAAGTTACTCGGAGTTTCAACGTGCGAGGCGATGTCCGCAGCGCTTACGAGCAAATCGCCTCCGCCTATCGCGTCAAGGCCAGCTTCGATCCCGATCTACCCGCGCGCAGCGCGCGCCTGCGCCTTGAGAACGTCGATTTCGAAACCGCCATGAAGGTACTCACACTGGAATCCGGCACCTCCTGGCGTGCTCTCAATCCGAAGCTCATGTTCGTGTTCGCCGATACGACCGAAAAGCGCAAGCAGTTCGAGCCCGAAATCGAAGAGACCTTCCACCTGCCTGTTTCCCTTGAAGCCTCCGAAATGACCGAGATTTTCCGCATCGTTCGCGATATCACCGGCTCGCAACACCTTCAGCAGTCCGTCGCCTCGCATTCCCAGACCATCCGCGACACGGTGCCACGCGTGCGCCTGGCAGGAGAAATCATCCGGCAGTTGGAACACGATCATGGTGAAGTTCTTCTGGAAATCGATCTTCTCGAAGTGGACCGCACCAACGCCACCAACCTCGGGATCACCCCGCCAGCCAGTTTGCACATGGCCGCGATTCCGCCAAATCTCGTTCAGCAAGTCAGAAGCGCGCCCAGCATCACCGCTTTGCTAACCCTGCTCGCGTCCATTTACGGCGGGCCGCTCGGCGCCGCCGCCTCGGGCGGTATCACCAGCCTGGCTGCTGCTCTTCCGTCCCTCCTCGCCTTTGGCGGTGGAAAATCCACTTTCCTGCTGACGCTGCCCACGGCTACCGCCGATTTCTCCCAAGCCCTTTCGCTGGTACACAGCGGACGGCAGGTGCTGCTCCGAGCGCAAGATGGCAAGCCGGCCACATTTTTCGTGGGGGACCGCTACCCCATCACACTCTCCTTACTCTCCGGGAGCCTCGGCAGCACTCCCTTCACGGCCAATCCGGGCGGGGTTGGGGTCACAATTCCAACCCAGCAGTTCACTGTCGGCCAATCTCCCGTCGCGCTGGTCAGCGCTGATTTTCGCGGCGCCGGCACGGAGGATCTCGCGGTCCTCAACCAGGCGGACAACTCCATCACTATTCTTCTGAATCAGGGGCCCAACTCCGTCCCGCAATTTGCCCAGGCAACTGGCTCACCCTTTCTCCTGGCGGGAGGCGCCCCCGGCACTGCAGGCATAGTGAGTCCTGCCGCGAACCTCACCGTAACGTCGGCCACTTTGGCTTCCATTGCCGTCACACCCGCCAACACGTCAATCCCCAAGGGCGCCAGCCTGCAACTTGCGGCCACAGGAACATTCAGTGATGGCACCACGCAAGACATCACGCACGCGGTGTCCTGGACTTCCTCTAACACTTCGATCGCAGCGATCAACCCGGTCTCGGGAATCGCGCTTGGCCTGTTGGCGGGCACAGCCAACATCACGGCTTCGCTGGGCAGTATCACTAGCCCAGCCGTGCCGCTAAACATCACGTCGGCCACCTTGCAATCCATCAGCGTGACCCCCGCAACTCCTTCCATTGCGCTTGGCACCACACAGCAATTTACGGCCACCGGGACCTACAGCGACCTCAGCACGGCAAACATCACGACGAGCGTGACCTGGTCTTCTTCCGTGCCCGCCACGGCCTCGATCGGTGCGGGCACCGGGCTGGCCCACGGCCTCGCGGCGGGCACCACGCAAATCAGCGCTACGCTGGGCAGCGCCGTCAGCGCCTCGATACCACTCAAGGTCACGACTGCGACCCTCAAATCAATTGCCGTCACTCCCGCGACATCCTCTATCGGGTTGAACGCAACACAACAGTTTTCCGCCATTGGCACCTACAGCGACGGCACGACCCAGGACATCTCCGGCAATGTACTATGGTCTTCTTCCAACACGTCCGCCGCGACAATCAATGCGAGCAGCGGCCTCGCCACGGGCGTCGGCGCAGGCACAGCGCAGATCACCGCCGCGCAAGGCGGCGCAGGCATCCCTGCGGCACTAACGGTTGGCAGCTTCAACACGACAACCGATTCGTTCCCTGACTTGCTTCTTGCATCGCAAGTTACCAATTCGGTGAGCGTGCTACTTGGCAATGGGGACGGCACATTCAGCAACCCAACGACTTCCACCTCCTATACCGTTGGCAGAAAACCGACAGCGATTGCCGCCGGCCAGATCAATACGAATACCGACAGCAATCTGGGCTTCGTCGTCACCAATTTCGACGACAACAGCTACTCCGTCTTTACCGGCAACGGCAACGGCACCTTCACCCAAGTGAAGGGTTCGCCTTTTGCACTTCCCAATGTCGTGGCTAATTCCGAACAAGGCCCGGTCGCAGTTACCATCACTGATTTCAATGGCGACGGCATTCAAGACCTCGTCATCGTCAACCAGACCAGCAATTCCGTGACTGTACTCAAGGGCAATGGCGACGGCACCTTCGCCGAATTCCCGAAATCGCCGATCACGGTTGGCACAACTCCCGTGGCCGTTGCTTCGGGAACTTTGAGCGCCAGCACCGGCCCGGCGCTCGCGGTCGTCAACCAGAGCGACAACACAATATCCATCCTACTTGGCAACGGCGACGGCACGTTCGGTTTTTCTATACAATCTCCCGTAGCTGTGAGCACCACACCCAGCGCAGTTACTTTCGGCACATTCCTGCAGGGAAGCAGTGGAATCGCAGTCGCGAATTCCGGAGCGAACACCGTCAGTGTTTTTGCAGACGCGGGAGGCGGACTGCTGGTCCGCGCTCTGGAACCTCCGGCAGGAACAAACCCCGTGGCCCTCGTCGCAGGTGATTTCACGAGCAGCACTTTTCCGGACATCGCGGTGGCCGACGATATCCCGCTGGTCTCCGGGCAAGTGACCGATGGCCAGGTCACCTTGATCATCAGCCCGACCAGCCTGATTTCCAATCCGGCGCTCAACCAGCAACCTTACCCAGGTTCGGAGTATGAGGATATCGGCATAAAGATAAAGGCCACTCCCTCGCTGCATCCGAACAAGGAAGTTACCCTGCAACTTGATTTCGACATCAAGGCTTTAGCGGGATCGAGTGTCAACGGCATTCCGGTGATCACCAACCGGACGCTCACGCAGGTGGTGCGGTTAAAGGAAGACGAAACCTCCATCCTTACCGGCTTGCTGGACCTGGAAGAGACGCGCACCATCACCGGGCTTCCCGGCTTTGCTCAAATCCCGGGCGTGGGCTACGCCTTTGGCGCGCACAACAACTCCTTCACAAATTCTGAGCTGCTTATCCTGATTACGCCCCGCCGCGTGCGTTTGCCGTTCCGCGAGAGTCACGATATTTACGCGGGTCGCGGCGACGCGACCGGCCGCGGTTCGGTGGGTGCGAACGCGCCCCAGGCGCCTCCTCCGGAGCCGGCCCAACCCACACCGGAGCCTGCGCAACCTACAGGCGAGCAACCCACTGCTCCGCCAGGGCAGCCTCCTGTGCCCCCACAAAATCCTCCGGAGTCACCGGACCAGTCCAATCCACGCCAGCGGATGCCTGACCAGCCCGCGCCCAATTAACCTGCACCCACGTGTTCCGAGTTCTGCGCCAGGGAATGCCCTTCGGCGATATCCGGTACTGGGAGTCCGGTGGACTCCACCGGAGTCCTGACACCGGACCTCATCGGGTGGCCTAAGGTGACAGGGTCTTGCTGAACTAGTCCAGATATCTGACAAAAGATATGAGGAGATCGCTCGAATGGGTAGATCTGGGCTGGTGTTCGAACTGAAACTGCGTGTGTTTCATGGCCGCAGTGTGCGCCGGGGATCGAAAAGGCGCCCGCCTCGGAAGGCGGCCGCTACAAGACCTCGCGCCGTTCGTTGAAATCGTGGTGAGAGAGGCAGGCTAAGGCAGCGGATCGAACACCACGATAGGCTGGTACGTCCGCGGCACCACGGCTTCCGCGATGGCGATCAGTTTGTTCTCCTGGCTGAGCACCCGCAGGCGCGGAGCACTCGGAGCATCGGCATCGAGTTCCGCCGTTGCTCCGGGCGGAAGCGCGGTACGGCCCGGCTGGAGCTGTGACACCAACACGTTGAACTTCCCGCCGTGGCGCACGCGTTTTTCGAGGACCGGCAGGACGTGCGTGCTCGGAAAATTCGGCAACAGCCCTTCCAACGGAATCAGCCTGCTCTCTAATCTTCCTGCGCGGGCGTCCGCCGCAAGCTCCTCCAGCGGAATGGCCTGTTCCAGCGAAAACTCGCCCACGGCCGTGCGCGTGATCTCCGCAAGATGCGCGCCGCAGCCCAGCTTCTGCCCCATGTCGTGGGCCAGCGAGCGGATGTAGGTTCCCGAGGAGCACTCAATCGAGAAGCGTGCAATGCTGCCTTCGATTCCCGTCAAGCGGTACTCAAATAGTTCTACCGAAGCTGGTTTGAGTTCCACGACCTGGTTTTTGCGCGCAAGTTCATAAGCAGGCCGACCATGCACTTTTTTTGCGGAAAATATCGGAGGCATCTGCTCAAACCGCCCCAGCGAGTCCGCTGCCAGGCGTTCCAGAACTTCGCGATCGAGCGCGGGCGCGGCATCTGGACTTTGCGCCACCCCTTCCGAATCGTAGGTGTTCGTCGCATAGCCGAAGCGAAATCCCGCTTCATATCGTTTGCGCCGGCCGGCATAGAAACGCACCAGCCGCGTCGCTTTACCCAACAGGAGAACAAGCACACCCGTCGCCAACGGGTCCAGGGTTCCCAGATGCCCGATCTGCCGGAACCCCGCCATGTGCCGCACCGCATCCACAATGTCGTGCGAAGTCTTGCCCTGCGGCTTGTTGATCACGAGAGCTCCATCGAAGGGAGCGGGTTTGGGTTGGCGTGGCATGGCGGAGTCGTAGCCGGTTTTAGATCTGGGTGTACCGTTTCCTGTTTATCAGGATTGATTCTAGTGCGTTCTTGCCAGGAATTCGCGCTCTGCTATTTCGGAAGCAGGGCCTTTGTTCCAGATGCGCTTCTTGCAGCTACAAATTGGTTTCAGGCGTGGGCGGCTTCTCGCTCTTCGCTTCTTTCAGCAGCCGCTCGATGCGCTCCACATGCTCCTGTGAAAGATCCAGAGTGAAGTGGAGTTCCGGAACGCGCCGCACCTGCAGCCGCTCCACCAACTCGTGGCGAATATATCCCATCGCATGGTCCAGCGCCTTGATCGCGTCGGTCTGCTCCCTGGCGCTCTCGCTCCCCACGCTGACGAACACACGCGCGTGTTTCATGTCCGGCTGCACGCGCACATGGCTGACGACCACGCTGAGCTCGAGCCGGGGATCTTTCAACTCGCCGGCGAGCATGGCGTTGATCTCGTGCGCGATTTCCTCGCCCACGCGTTCGTGACGATGATGGTCAGGACTCATCTTTTTTATAACTTGCCCGGTTGAGAGCTCTCCCGCTTCGAAATTGCAGCTATGTTGTCACTTTCCCCGAACAAGGCGTTACTGCCCCGCTTTTCACTGCACCGAGTCACAATATTTCAACGGCATGCCCGACCACCAGCGGCCCCAGAATACGGTCCGCCTCCGCCAAAACCTTTTGCAGCACTTCTTCGACGTGCTGCTCTTCATTCGATAACGTGACCACGCCCACGACGGAGCGCTGCCAGGTATCCATGAAATCCAGCTCCGCAACGGCGACATTAAACTGGGCCCGCAGGCGATCCTTCAAACTGCGCAGCACCTGCCGCTTGTCTTTCAAGGATTGGGCTTCGGCGATGTGCAGTTCCAACGTCAGCAATGCGACCGGCATACGCGGCTCCGAACCTGCTTCCTGCAAAGGCTCAATTGTTTTTGGAAGGGCTGCTTCCCTTCTTGCGCGCTCATTCTTATCAGGTGATTCTCCGGGCGCGGGGTGTGCCCCGGGAACCACTTTTCCCCGATTTGCCAGCCCTACTTATGCCCGGAGGACCCGCTGCCCTGGCCTGCGGCATCGGCAGCACTGATCTTTTGGACGTTGAAACACTCCAGAAGGTCGCCTACCTTGACGTCGTTGAAATTGGCGATGCCCAGGCCGCACTCAAAGCCGGCGCGCACTTCGCTGGCGTCATCCTTGAAGCGCTTCAGCGAGTTCAGTTTAGAGGTATAGACGATCGTTCCGTCCCGGACCACGCGCACTTGCGCATCTCGCTTCATTATCCCGTCGAGCACGTAGCAGCCTGCCACCGTTCCCGATCCCTTGATGCGGAAGGTGTTGCGCACTTCCGCTCGCCCCAGGTAAGACTCCTGAATGACCGGCTCGAGCAGCCCTTCCATGGCCTTTTTAATTTCGTCGGAAACTTCGTAGATGATGTTGTGCGTGCGGATATCGACGTTCTCTTGCTGCGCCAGATCCGCGGCCTTGCGGTCCGGACGCACACCGAACGCGATGATGATTGCTCCGGAGGCCGATGCGAGGAGCACATCGTTTTCCGTTACGGCTCCCACTCCCTCGCTGATGATCTTCAACTTCACGCGATCATCGGAGAGCTTCGGCAGCATTTCGCCCAGCACTTCCGCGGAGCCTTGCACGTCCGCCTTGATGACGATGGGGAGTTCCTTGATCTCGCCGGCCTTTAACTGCTCATGCAACTGGTCCAGGGTGATTCTTCCGCCGGCACTCGCGCGCAAAGCCGCATCCCTCTGCTTGGACTGGCGGTATTCGACCACGTGCCGCGCCTTGGCCTCGTCCGTCACCTGGAAGTGATCCCCGGCTTCGGGAACACCCTGCAAACCCAAGACTTCCACGGGGGTCGAAGGGGGCGCCGTTTTAACGGGTTTGCCTCGTTCATCAAACATCGCGCGGACTTTGCCGAACACCGACCCGACGATAAAGAAATCGCTGTTGTTCAATGTGCCGTTCTGCACCAGAACGGTGGCCACCGGGCCGCGGCCCTTGTCCACACGCGATTCCAGCACCGTACCGCTTGCGGGCGCGTCCGGATTGGCCTTCAACTCGCGCAGATCCGCCACCAGCAGAATGATTTCAAGTAGCTTCTCGAGGTTCTGGCGTTTTTTCGCCGAGACTTCGACAAATTCCGTATCGCCGCCCCATTCCGATGGCACGAGCCCCAACTCCGAAAGCTGGCGCTTGACCCGCTCCGGCTGGGCTTCGGGCTTATCAATTTTGTTCACCGCCACGATAATCGGCACATTTGCGGCTTTCGCGTGGTCAATGGCTTCGCGCGTTTGCGGCATGACGCCATCATCCGCAGCCACCACGAGCACCACAATGTCCGTCACCTTCGCGCCGCGCGCGCGCATGCGCGTGAACGCTTCGTGACCCGGCGTGTCCACAAACACCACGCTCTTGCCTTGCACCTGCACCTTGTACGCGCCGATATGCTGCGTGATGCCGCCCGCCTCGCCTCCGGCGACGTCCGCTTCCCGGATAGCGTCGAGCAAACTGGTTTTGCCATGGTCCACGTGGCCCATTACCGTAATGACCGGGGGACGGGGCCGGAGGTTTTCCTTGGTCTCTTCCTTCGCTACTTCCAACACCATCTCTTCTTCAAAGGAAACCACGCTAACGGTTCCATTAAACGACTGTGCCAGGTCCGTCGCGGTGGGGACATCCAGCGCCTGGTTGATGCTTGCGAAGACACCGCGATCCAGCAAAGTTTTCAGCAAATCCTTGGCGCGGATGTCCAGCTTCTCCGCCAATTCGCGGATGGTGATGCCTTCCGTCAGGGTCACTTCGCGCGGGGCGCGAGGTTCTGGCGGCGCGATCGTAGCTGCGGCCACACCTCGGCCACCCGCGCCCTGGCGTTGTTGGCGCGTCGGATGGAGTTTGCGCTCGCCTTCCATCTCCCGCTTGTCGGCCATGGGCCGCTGGCGTTGCGTGGGCTTCCGCGCATAGAGTGGTTTCCCCGGCTCCGCCTTAACGGGCATTTTCTCTGGAAATGGCGGCAACATCCCGGGCCGGCCGGGCGAGCGTGCGCCGGGACGTGATCCCGTCGGCAACGCGCCAGGTCTCTGCCCAAAGGAACGGCCTGTTCCGCCCGGTCCACCAGGACCGCCGGAACGCGGAGTAAAGGGTCGACCACCCTGTCCAGGCTGTTGCGGACGTATCGGCTGTCCAGGTCGTGGCCCGCTGGGGCGGGGGCCGCTGCCCGGAACCGTACCGGGAACTGGCCCGCGATTGCCGGTGGGCATAGGGCGGGCAGGAACTTGTGGGCGAGCTGGTGCACCAGGAGCTGCGGCCGCTGGGCGCGCCGCCATGGGTTGCGTGCCGGGCTGAGCTGGACGTCCCGCGGGTGGCGCTCCAGTGGCAGCCGAACGCGCGGCTGGCGGTTGTGCCGCCGCCGGAGCCACATGCCGGGTCGGGTGTGCTGGCCTGGGCGCAACCGCAGGCGCGGGAAGAACCGCAGGCGCCGCTGGCTTCACCGCTACAGGACCTGGCACCGCAGAGGGCGCTGCCGGTGCCGCCGGCCGCGCGACAGGCGCAGCGGGGGCCGGCGCAACACTCGCTGCCGGAGGAACTGCTCTCGCCGCAACAGGAGCCAACGGAGGATGGGCTGCCGGCGCATGTGCCGCAGGGGCGTGCGCTGCAGGGGCATGTACCGCCGGTATGTGTACTGCAGGGGCATGCGTTGCAGGTATACCGGCGCCGGGCGCAGCGGGTTTCGGCGGAGCCGGGGTTGCCGCATGCAGCACGGGCCGCCTTAGCGCGGCTTTTGCTGCCGCTTCTTTCGCGGCGCGCTCGGCATCGGCTGCTGCTTCGGCATCGGCAACACCCTTCAAGTGGTGCCGGACTTGTTCCGCAACTTCGACGGGGATGGAGCTGGAGTGCGTTTTCTTTTCGGTTACGCCAAATCCCGGAAGAAGGTCAATGATGGCTTTAGCCTTGACCTCGAGTTCACGGGCGAGTTCATTGATGCGGACTTGGGATGCGTCACTCATGCTTCGTTAGGAGCTTTTCTCTTCCTGCTGTTGCGCGGGAGCTTGCGCTTCCGCGGATGCAGCGGCCGCGGAGGTAGCCTCGGCGGCAGGTTCTTCAGCTTCGAGTATTTTTTCTGCAGCAGGCTCCGCCGCAGGTTCGGCCACGGGTTCGGCGCTGGCCTCGGCGGGCGTTTCACTTGCGGCTTCGGCTTCTGCCGGTGGCGCAGGTTCGGCTGTTTCGGCACCTTCCGAAGCGGCTTCCGCCGGCGCCGCCGCCGCAGCGTCTCCGCTTTCGTAGAAGCGGTTCACCGCCTGATAAATTTTGTCGACCATCTTTTCGCCGATGCCTGGGATTTCCATCAACTGCTCCGGTGTCATCCCAGCGAGTTTTTCGAGTGAAGTGATGCCCGCCGCTTCGATCTTCTCGATGGTCTTTGGCCCGACACCCGCCAGCACAGTGAGCGGCGTCACCACCGTGGTCAGTGCGGTCATCTGCTCTTCGATCTCGCGACGCTTTTCTTCTTCGCTCTTGATGTCGATGTCCCAGCCAATCAGCTTGCTGGCCAGGCGGACGTTCTGGCCCTTTTTCCCGATAGCGAGGGAAAGCTGCGAATCCTCCACGATCACTTCGAGTTTCTTGGTCTCGGGATCAACGATCTGCACGCGCGTCACTTTGGCGGGGCTCAGGGCCTTTTGCGCGAAAGCCACCGTCTCTTCGCTGTAAGGGATGATGTCGATCTTCTCGCCGCGTAATTCGCGGATGATGGATTGCACACGCATGCCCTTCATGCCCACGCACGCGCCCACGGGATCGACATCCTTGTCGCGGCTGGCGACGGCCACCTTCGTCCGCTCGCCCGCTTCCCGGGCGGCGGCGCGGATTTGCACTGTGCCGTCGTAGATCTCCGGCACTTCCATCTCAAACAAGCGTTGCACCAGCGCCGCATCCGCCCGCGATACGATGACTTGCGGACCCTTGGCGGCCCGGTCCACGGTGCGGATCACTACGCGCAGGCGTTCGCCGATGTTGTAGGTTTCCAGCTTGGATTGTTCTCGCTTCGGCAATCGCGCTTCCGTCCTCCCCATGTCCACGATCAGGTCCGGGCCTTCGGCCCGCTTGACGATCACGGTGACCAGTTCGCCGGTGCGGGTGTGATACTCGTTGTAAATAGTGTCGCGTTCCGCTTCGCGCACTTTTTGCAGGATCACTTGCTTGGCGGTTTGCGCGGCGATGCGCCCCAGCACGTCCGTGGGCTTGTTGGTGAGGATTTCCGTGCCCACTTCGGCGTTCGGATTCTTCTTTTTTGCGTCCGAGACGCTGATTTCGCGCTTCGGGTCGGCCACTTCCTCAACCACCGTGAGCACGGAAAACACGTCCACCTGGCCGGATTCCGCGTTGAACTTTCCGCGCAGATCCTCTTCCGTCTTGTAAAACTTGCGAGCCGCAACCACCATGGCGTCTTCGATGGCGGAGATCACCACCTCCGGCTCGATATGCTTCTCCCGGCTGAGC
>Ga0209517_10001789_pt1 | contig 31571 bp, 22 predicted proteins | sample PeaSoiMetSII2010_FD_187695 | JGI IMG/M metagenome (GOLD analysis project Ga0209517, IMG submission 187695) | Peat soil microbial communities from Weissenstadt, Germany - SII-2010 (SPAdes) (version 2) | ecosystem: Environmental > Terrestrial > Soil > Wetlands > Peat | place: Germany... | reverse complement strand
CGCGAATGGCTGCAAGCGCGGCCGCTGTTGGCCGCAGCCGCTTAATCTTCCAGAACCTTCCAGAATCGGCCTTCACCGCCTGCTCTGTTGGCGAAGCCATGCCCGTGCTCGGCCCACCCTACGACTCGCAGGCGCAAACTTGCCTTCCCCTCGCATTCCCACCCCTCGCTTTGCCAGCCACCACCGGAAAATCGTTCTATCGACGGGCGCAGGTGATGACAGCGGTTCCCTACAGGCGGATTACGGACTACGAGCGAGGCGCTGCAACGCCTGAAGTTCAAAGAACAATAAAATCGGGAGCTCCCGGACCGAGGTTTTCCTTCCCACCGGCAGGAAGAAGCATGTCTGTGTACGTCCGCTTATCAACGACCGGTTTATCCAGCAACCGGCGGGCATCCATCCTCACTCTACGTTGCACGCTTAGTCGCGAATTCGACGTGCGCGGTGGATCAACCTCTCATACGGCGGAGCGATTGACCTCTCACGACTCCAAGATACACGGGCCGCTCAAACAATCGTGGCGGCCGGCAGGGGTATGTGACACAAACGGAGGGAAATGTAGTTGCGCTTGAGGCGTGACCAAGCTGGCCGCACCCTCCTTAATTTCCGTTCATTCTCCACCCGCCCGGTTTGCGGTATGCTAACGGGTCAATGCTCGTATACGCTGTCACCATCTTCCTGAGCGCTTTCCTGCTGTTTCAGGTTCAGCCCATGATCGCCAAGTTCATCCTGCCGTGGTTCGGCGGATCGGCCGCGGTGTGGAGCGCAGCTCTGCTCTTCTTCCAATTGCTGTTGCTGGCGGGCTATCTGTACGCCCACATATCGATCCGCTATCTTAAGGCGCGGCACCAGCTTTGGCTGCATGCCGGACTGCTGGCCATCGCGGCGGTGACGCTGCCCATCGTTCCGGCCGAGCGGTGGAAGCCCGCGGCGGGCGGCGATCCCACGCTGCAGATTCTGATCTTGCTCACGGCGACAGTCGGATTGCCCTACGGCCTGCTCGCCTCGACCAGCCCCCTGCTGCAAGCCTGGTACGTGCGGACGCACTCGGGCGCGATCCCTTATCGCTTGTTTGCGCTTTCGAATTTCGGATCCATGCTGGCGCTGCTCAGCTATCCGCTGTTGGTGGAGCCGCGGATGACGTTGGGCGCGCAGGCGCACATGTGGTCGTGGGGATTCGGAGCGTTCGCCATCGTGTGCGCGCTGGCCGGATGGAAAAGTAACGCCGGGCCGGAAACCGCTGCGAGCGCGGCTGCCACGAAGGAAGCCGCGGAGGATGTCCCTGCCCCGCCCAGCGCCGCGACTATCGTGCTGTGGATCGCGCTGGCTGCCTGCGCCTCGACGCTTCTGCTGGCCACCACCAGTCATCTGACGCAGAACGTTGCGCCCATCCCGCTGCTGTGGGTGGTGCCGCTCAGCTTGTACCTGCTCAGCTTCATCCTGTGCTTTGAGAGCGACCGCATTTATCAGCGCTGGTTTTTTCTGCCGTTTGGCGCCGCCGCTCTGGCGCTTTTCGCTTACGGGATGAGCCGCTACGAGAACAACGATATCTTCCACGTGCTGTGGGGGTTCGTCCCGGCGGGCCTGATCCCGGCCCTGTGTTTAGCGCTGTTCATGTGCTGCATGGTATGCCACGGGGAACTTGCGCACCGCAAGCCGCATCCCCGCTATCTGACCCAATACTTCCTGATGGTCTCGGTCGGAGGAGCCATGGGGGGCCTGTTTGTGGCGCTCATCGCTCCCCGCATCTTCCATACGTATCTGGAGATGCCCATTGCCGCCGCGGCCTGCGGATTCCTGATCGTCTGCGTGCTCTGGAACGAAGTCACCTGGCAGCCCCTGTTGACACGCGCCGCCATGATCGTGGCCGCGGCCTTCTTCGCCGGGTACCTGGGCCGCACGGAGATCAACAACAATAAAGGCTATCTGCTCTCGGCCCGCAATTTCTACGGCGTGCTGCACGTGCGCGACGATCCCGCGGATGGCGCCACTCCGGCCTCGCGCAGTCTGATTCACGGCACCATCGATCACGGCAGCGAGTTGATGATTCCGAACGGCAGCCGCATCGCGACCTCGTACTTCATCTCCGGCTCGGGCATCAACCGGGCGATTCGTACGCGCCATGAAAAAGGACCCATGCGCATCGGCATTCTGGGACTCGGCGCAGGAGTCACCGCGTCGATGGCCAACGCCGGCGACACGCTGCACTATTACGAGATCAACCAGTTGGTGTTCGACATCGAGAGGGCCTACTTCACCTTCTACAATGAATGTCCGGCCGATAAGAACCTGTACTTAGGCGACGGCCGGCTGGTGCTCGAAAAGCTCCCCAGCGAGCAGCTCGACTTCCTGGCGATGGACGCGTTCTCATCGGATTCCGTGCCCATGCACTTGCTGACCACGGAAGCCTACCAGATCTACCTGCGCCACCTGAAACCCGACGGCCTGCTCGCCATCAACATTTCCAATCGCTATCTGGATCTGGAACCGGTCGTCGCGCAATCCGCCCATGAGATCGGCTGGAGCGGCGTGGTGGTCTCCGACAACGGCGATGAGGAAACTTACGGCGCCGGCAATACCTGGATCATTATGTCGGCGGACCCGGCAGTCTTCAACCACCCCAACTTCCAGGATTCCGGCATCACGCCGCTGCACCCGCGGGCCGGCTTCCGCGGCTGGACCGACGATTATTCCAGCATTGCTAAGATAACCACTGGGCTGCCCGGCTGGCTCCAGAAGGTTATTCCTTAACTAACTCCCAGGCTCTTCCATGCTCCTCTACGCTGTCACGATCTTTCTGAGCGCTTTCCTGCTGTTTCAAGTGCAGCCGCTGATCGCCAAGATCATTCTGCCGTGGTTCGGCGGCTCGGCCGCGGTGTGGAGCGCGGCCATGCTGTTCTTCCAGATTTCGCTGCTGGCGGGATACGCTTACGCCCACTGGCTCACGCGCAAATCCGCACGCATGCAGATGAACGTCCATGCAGTGCTGTTGGTGGCGAGTTGCGCCTTGCTGCCGATTCTTCCCAATCCTTATTGGAAGCCTACGGCGGTGGGCGATCCAACTTTAAGGATTCTGGTTTTGCTGGCAGTGACCATCGGGCTGCCGTACTTTTTGCTGTCCTCCACCAGTCCGCTGCTGCAGGCCTGGTACGTGCGCCGGACCGGATCGAAAGTGCCCTACCGGTTATTTGCTCTCTCTAACTTCGGCTCCATGTTGGCGCTGGTGAGCTTTCCCTTCCTGGTCGAACCGACGCTTAGTTCGCGGCATCAAGCCTACACCTGGAGCGGAGCGTACGCATTGTTCGCGCTGCTCTGCGCGGGAGCGGCCTGGGCGAGCAAGGAAGAAACTTATCCTGCGGCGGCAGTTGCCAATGCGGCACTCGCCAATGCGGACCCGATGGAAGCCGTCCCCGTCGTCACCCCAGCCGTGGCCGTCGCCGATCACCCGGCGGAAGACAAGCGCCCCAGCATCGGCGAGCTGGTCTTGTGGGTGGCCCTAGCCGCATGCGCGTCAACGCTGCTGGTGGCCAGCACCAATCACTTGAGCCAGAACGTCGCGCCCATCCCTTTGTTGTGGGTGCTGCCGCTGGCGCTGTATTTGCTCACGTTCATTCTGGCGTTTGAAAGCGACCGCGTCTACAAACGCTGGGTCTTCATGCCGTGGCTCGCGCCCGCGCTGGCCTGGATGGCGTATTCGATTTACGCCGAAGACGGCAACCTCAACATCAAGTACCTGATCCCGATCTACGCGGCGGGCCTGTTCGTGTGTTGCATGATGTGCCACGGCGAGCTGGCGCTGCGCCGCCCGGCCCCGAAATATCTCACGATGTTCTACCTGATGGTTTCGCTGGGCGGAGCCATCGGCGGCGTGTTCGTGGCGTTGATCGCGCCCAACCTGTTTCGCTCCTACCTGGAATTGCCGATTGCGCTGGTCGCCTGCGCGATTCTGGCGGCGATCGTGTTGTGGGATCAGTCCGTGCCCAAGCTGGGCAGCTGGCCCGTGCGGGTGGCGCTGGCCATCGCGGTGGGCGTTCTGGCCGGATGGCTGGCGCGCAAGCAGATCGGCGAATACCGGGGTTACAAACTCGTGGCCCGCAATTTCTACGGCGTGCTCCACGTTCGCGACGACGATCCCAGCGAGACGTACCCTGAGCGAACGCTTCTGCACGGCACCATTAACCACGGTTCGCAGTTGTTGAAAGAGGACCAGCGCTATTTAATGACGTCCTATTATGCCGAGGGTTCAGGCGTCGGCCGCGCCATGCGCGCGTTGCAGGACAGGGGACCCGTGCGCTACGGAAGCGTCGGATTGGGCGCGGGCGTGATGACCAACTACGGCCGCGCCGGCGACTACCTTCGGGTTTACGAAATCAATCCGCTGGTGCAGAACATCTCCACCCCGGCGCAGGGAGCGCTGTTCACCTTCTACCCCCACTCGGCGGCCGATAAGGCGGTCGTGATGGGCGACGCCCGCCTGTCGCTGGAGCGCCAGGAACCCCAGCAATACGACCTGCTCTCCGTGGACGCGTTCTCGAGCGACGCCATCCCCATCCACCTGCTGACGCGCGAAGCGCTGGGCCTCTACTTCCACCACCTGAAGCCCACTGGCGTACTGGCGCTGCATATTTCGAACCGCTATCTGAACCTGGAACCGGTGTGCTCGGCCGGCGCCGATTACTACAAGAAGTACGCCATGACGGTGAGCGACGACGCCGGCGACGCGCCGTACTTGTCCTCGTCCACGTGGGTGCTCTTAGCTGCGGATGCGTCGTTGTTCGACGCCCCCGCGTTCTCCAGCGCCGACATGCACCGCGCCGTGACCCCCAAGGGCTTCCGTCCCTGGACCGACGATTATTCCAACATCGTCCAGATCCTGAGCTTGAAGTAATCGCCAAGCATGTTCCCATTTACGCGCTTGGTCGAGTGTGGTACCATACAAGTGCCTTCAAGGGAAATTTCCTGGAAAGCAATCCCCCTCCAGATGGAGCTAGAGACAACCGCAGAATGAGTTTTACCGTTTTCTTGGGCAATTTGCCCGCTTGGGTCACCGCGGACGATATCAAGGGCTGGCTGAGCGCCGAGAACCTGGTCGCGGACGCAATCAAAGTCATCCGCAATCCCGAAACCCAGGAGTCCAAGGGTTTCGCCTTCATCGAGGCGCCGAATACGGAAGAGATGAATTCCATCATCCGCCGGTTTGATCGCGCTCCGCTCGAAGACCGGTTGCTGCGCGCCAATCCGGCGCAACCGCCGAAGCCCAAGGGCGTCGTGCGCCCAGGCGGTCCGCCGCCGCCGCCGCACTCCAGCCCGGGCCCCTACGCCGGTGGTGGTCCGCGCAGTGGCCACGATCACGGCTCGCACGCCCCGGCGCCCCACGTACATCCCCGTCCAGCGGCGCAAGCGAACCCCCTGGACACCGGGACTCCGCCCGCCGGCCAAGGTCAGGCCACGGAGCGCGTGGACCGGCCGCCCCGCCGCGGCAAGAAGAGCGGGAAGCGGCCCGGTAGCGAAGCGCCGCCCAGCGCCTTCGCCGAAGAGCTCGCTAAAGTCCTCTAGTCCGCCGTCGCTGTTTTCCCTCTCAGAATAATGTGGGGCAGCCAATTTTGGCTGAAGCCGCCTTTTTAGGCGGCTTCGGCGCGCCCCACGCTGCCTCGAAAAGGCCGTCTGAAAAGCCGGCCGCCGTCGAGACTGCCCGCCCCACAACGCACGATAAGCACGTCCGCGCGAAATGATATACTCGTTCGCTAGGTACCCCCGAAGGTGCAGCGGCGTCCATAATCCCGTCTTATCGCGTCGCTGCGATCCGTCTGCAGGACTGTCTGGAGGAGCCGCGTGGGGTTAAGTCCGCCGCAGTCCGTGTTTTGGTCGACCGCCTGCGTGAAAGGATAAGAAGCCGTGGGTGACCTTCTATTAATCCGCATTCTTTTTGTCGCCGCGCTTGCAGGTACAGCGTTTTTTTTGCGGCCCTTCAACCTCAACGCGGCCGTGGCGGCAGCGTTGGGAGCCGGCGCCGGCCTGGCGATCGTAGTTTTCGAAATCCGCATCAAGCAGGTGAGCTTGAAACGCCTGATCGGTGCAGCGTTCGGCAGCGTCATGGGAATCCTGGGCGCGTTCCTGATTTCCCTGGTCATCGGCCAGGCCATGCCCAGCACCTACAACACCATTCCCTTCCTGCAAGTGGTTCTGCTGGCCTGGATGACCTACTGCGGCCTGGTGGTGGGCGCCGCCAAGGGCGACATGCTCAACCTGGCGGCCCTGGGCGGATTGTTCGGCGGCGAAAAAGTCACCAAGCACTCCTTCAAGATCCTGGACACCAGCGTCATCATCGACGGCCGCATCGCCGACATCGCCGAAACCGGCTTCATCGACGGGGCGATTGTCATTCCCCAATTCGTGCTGCGTGAGCTACAACTCGTCGCGGACTCCTCCGATTCCATGAAGCGCAACCGCGGCCGACGCGGCCTGGACGTCCTGCAGCGGATACAGAAGATGGCGCAGTTGAACGTCCAGATCCTGGAAGACGACTTTCCCAACGTCCGCGAAGTGGACATGAAGTTGATCGAGCTGGCCAAGGTCTACAACTGCAAAATCGTCACCAACGATTTCAACCTCAATAAGGTGGCCCAACTCCACGGCGTGGAGGTGCTCAACATCAACGAGCTGGCCAACGCCCTGAAACCGGTAGTCCTGCCGGGCGAAATCATCCGCGTGTTCATCCTGAAAGAAGGCAAGGAGTACAACCAGGGCGTCGCCTACCTCGACGACGGCACCATGGTGGTGGTGGACAACGCGCGCAAGATGATCTCAAAAACGGTCGACGTCAGCGTCACCAGCGTGCTGCAAACCACCGCCGGCAAAATGATTTTCGGGCGTTTTGACGAACGGACTCACTCCGTCCACGAAAAGGATCAGCGGCCCGGTCCGTCGCAACCCCGCGAGCAAGCCCCGGCCGCCAGCGCGAATTCGTAGCGCGTACCAATCGCCGCAGCCCAACAATGCCTAGGCTGCCGAAACCAACTAAGAGAAGAGATCCGCCCTTATCCCCTCAGCGCCGCCTCACTGTTTCGCGTCGGGAGTGCGCCGGCGGTAGTTCGGACGATAGTCTTGATGGCATGTTACGCACGCGTCGTTGAGCTGCTGGTTCAACGCGATAATTCCATCCATATTTTTCGACTTCGCAGCCTTATACGCAGCCGCGCCGACGTCCGCCAGGAGCTTGGCGTCCGCCATCCATTTGTCCTGATCGCGGGCCCGGCTGGGGATCATCAGGAGGTTTCCGGATTCAGCCACGATCAGCGCCTGCCCCTGGAGGACGTTCCATTCATGCTCGTTCTTCGGCGGCTCGCGGAACGCATAGAAGATGGCGTCGGAGGCTGGGTATATCACGTCCACCATCAGCTGGCTCATCGTGCCGACCGGCTGAAACGTAGGGGCCTGCGCAAGGGCTGCCCCCACAAGCAGCAAGAGAATCACCGCCCGCATGTTCGTCCTCCCGTGGCAACCGCCCCGATTTTATAACATCCGATCAGTATCCGGAAGAAGGCGCTTCGTCGCCGATCTTCATGCCGTTGCGGAACGTATTCAAGCACAAGGGATGAGTGAACACTCCCGGCTTGTCGGTCTTGGAATACTGGATGTCGTCGACCAGCTTGCCGCCGGGCGGGTTGAGACCGCCGGCGTCGCGCACGCGCTTGGCGATTTCATGATCGGTGCAAGAGGTATCGCCGCTGATGCCCAGCCCGCCGATGATCTTGCCGTTGGCGTACAGCGGCACGCCGCCGCCAAAGAAGATCATGCCTCCGACGATTTCGTTGAGGCCGCCGCCGGTTCCATCCGGAGCCGCCAGGAAACCCCCGCGATACGGGTTCGCCCCGGCCAGGCTCCACAGGGAATGCCCGGGTTGTGTAAAGGTGTACAGGCGCGCGGTGGAAAGCGCCAGCGAATCCAAGCTGAAGGCGTTGGCCGTGTACGCTTTCGCCTTGGCGATGGCCTGGCTGCCCGGCCACACCTGAGTCGGGTCGTCCTGCGAGGCCGCGATGGCGCAGAACTTGCCCTCCCGGTTGACGACCGCGCCCCACATCCGCTCGCCGTGGAACAACCCGCCGGCGTCGCCGTCGGGACCAGTCGTGCTGGCCGCGCCCTTCAGAAGCATCTTGATTTGTGCCGCGGCCGGGAGACCCGCACAGTTAGCTTGCGCGACCGGGGCGGCGGCGGGGGGCGGCGCGGAACAAGAAACGGCGAAGAGCGTCAACCCCACACCCGCCGCGATCAGTAACCTTGCGAAATTCGTCTGCATGGATTCCCTCCTAAGGGCGCACTTGAAGTACCGACGCAAATTATACAACAGTGGGCCTATCGAGCCGCTGCGTCACGGGGCCACCATCTCCACCGGTTCCGACCGGGAGCTTTCGTTCCCCGTGGTGTCCACCGCCGAAACAGCATAGCGATACCGCTTGCCCGATTCGATGCGGGTATCGCTGTACACCGGCGTCTGGACCAACGCCCCGGCTTTTTCGAAAGCCCCTCCGTCCACCGACCGGTACACGTTGTAGCCCTGCAGGTCGGGTTCCGTATTGCGCGCCCACGCCAGCTCGATCGAATTTACTCCCGGCGCCACGGTGACACCCTCGGGGACCGCGGGCGCGAACACATCTACTGGTGTGACAATCGCCGGTTCCGAAATCTCACTCTCCTGCGAGTCACTGGAATCGGCGGGCAGCGCCAGCACTTGATAGGTGTACTTCGTCCCGTAAGTAGTCGTCTCGTCCAGATAGTTTGGCTCGCTGGTTTCGCCCAACATCGCCAGCGCGCCCTGATCCGCCGCGCGCAATACGCGATAGCGCGGACCGGAACCCTGCCACGTCACCGCGACCCCGCGCGCTACATTCTCGGCCTTCACCGCCGAAGGCCGGACTAGCGGGGCGCCTACCGTGACTACGCGGAAGTTCGACCACCCCGAAACCTTGCCCTTCGGTCCCGTCATGCGCACGCCGAGCACCACCGCCTGGCCGATCCATTCGGCCGCGGGCGCCTGGTACATCACCGGCCCGGGCGCTGGGGGGCCGGGGATTTCAAAACGCCGGGCCGACGCGCTCCAGGCCTCGGCCGAAAAAGGACTGGGAGCCGGGCCGACGAACAACTCCACCGACCGAACGCTCTTAAGCTCCAGACCCTCGGTAGTCAACGCGGGCAGCGTGAATCGGACCAGCAGGTTCGCGCCGTACTCGCCCGCCGCCAGATCGGTAACCGCGGTAGGAATGTTCAACGCGGGCGGTTGTGGCGGGCCCAAGTAGCCGCAACCGGCCAGCGGGAGAACCGCGGCAAGCGCAGGGCCATGCTTAAGAAACCCATGCTTGGCAAACCCCACGCTTAACAAACCCCATGCGTCACAGAATGTACCGGCTCAGGTCCTGATCCTTGACGATCGCGGCCAGTTGCTTCTGCACGTAAGCGCCATCCACTTTCACCGTCTTGCGCTTCAGGTCCGGACCATCGAAGGACACGTCTTCGAGCAGCTTTTCGAGGATCGTGTGCAGCCGCCGCGCTCCGATGTTTTCCGTGCTCTCATTCACCCGCGCCGCGAACGACGCGATCTGCTCCAGCGCATCCTGAGTGAAGGTCAGCTTGATCCCTTCGGTTTCGAGCAGCGCCTGATACTGCTTGATCAGCGCGTTTTTGGGCTCTTTCAAAATGCGGATGAAATCGCCCTCGGTCAGCGATTTCAGTTCCACGCGAATCGGGAAGCGCCCCTGCAGTTCGGGGATCAGATCGCTGGGTTTGGAAACGTGAAACGCGCCCGCGGCGATGAACAGGATGTGATCGGTGCGCACGAAGCCATAGCGCGTATTCACCGTGGTGCCTTCGACGATGGGCAGAATGTCGCGCTGCACGCCCTCGCGGCTCACATCCGGCCCGTGCCCGCCCTCGCGCCCGGCGATCTTGTCGACCTCGTCGAGGAAGATGATCCCGCTGCGTTCCACGCGCTCGATGGCCGTGCGCGTCACCTGGTCCATGTCGACCAGCTTCTGTTCTTCTTCCTGCACCAGGTATTCGATGGCCTCGCCCACCCGCATCTTGCGCTTCTTTGTCCGGCCGCCGAAAATTCCGCCCAGCATGTCCTTGATGCTGACGTCCATCTCCTCGATGCCGCTGGCGGTGTTGATCTCAAACGTCGGCCCGCGTTCTTTCACGTCCACTTCCACCATGCGGTCGTCGAGCTTGCCCGCGCGCAGACGCTCGCGCAGCTTTTCGCGAGTGCGGTCCGCGCTGTCGGTGGCTTCGGGCTGGGCCGGCATCAACAGGTCCAGCAATCGCTCTTCCGCGTTGCGTTCCGCGCGCTCGCCGATTTCGTTGAGCCGCTCCTCGCGCACCATGTCGATGGCGATCTCCACCAGATCGCGGATCATGGACTCCACGTCGCGGCCAACGTACCCGACCTCGGTGAACTTGCTGGCTTCCACTTTCAGGAACGGCGAATTCGCCAGCTTGGCCAGCCGCCGCGCCAGCTCGGTCTTGCCCACGCCCGTGGGCCCGATCATGAGGATGTTCTTGGGCATCACATCCTCGGCCATGTCCGGATCCAGCTTCTGGCGGCGAATGCGGTTGCGCAGCGCGATAGCGACGGCTTTCTTGGCGTCGGCCTGTCCGATCACGTAGCGGTCCAGCTCGCGGACGATTTCGCGCGGCGTCAGCTCGTCCAGCACCGGCTGGTCATCGGCGGCCTGCGCGGGAAGATAAATCACCATCAGCCCAACTCCTCAAAGGCGACGCTGCTATTGGTATAGATGCAGATCGCGCCGGCGATGGCCATGGATTTTTCGGCGATTTCGCGCGCGCTCAGCTTGGTATTTTCGATCAGGGCCGTCGCCGCCGCCTTGGCGAACGCCCCGCCTGAGCCGATGGCCGCCACGGCCTCATCCGGCTCAATCACGTCGCCATTGCCACTCAGAATGTACGTGATCGACGCGTCCGCCACCAGCAACAGCGCCTCCAGATGACGCAGCATGCGATCAGTTCGCCATTCCTTCGCCAATTCCACGGCTGCGCGCGAAAGGTTGCCGTTGTACTGTTCCAGCTTCGATTCAAAGCGGCCGAACAAAGCGAAGGCGTCGGCGGTGGAGCCTGCGAAACCCGCCAAAATCTTGCCGTTGAACAGCCGCCGCAGCTTCTTGGCGGAACCTTTCAGCACCTCCGAGCCTAGCGTCACCTGGCCGTCCCCGGCCATCACCACCTTGCCATCCCGGCGCACGCACAGAATGGTAGTGGAACGAATACGTGTTTGCATGGGAACTACCAGTTTGGCACAGTGCCTCACATCAACGCCCAAACCGCAGCGCGCCGCCGGTGATGGCCCGCAGCCCCGCCACGCGCAGGCGATCCTGATCGCGAAACGAAACCAGCGGGATCATCCCCAGTTCGATTAGCGCGCGCACGTGCTGTTCGGTCATCCAGACCTCGGCGCACGGAGTCATGGTCCATTCGCCGTCCTGCTGATAGTTGTGCACGGGCAGGCCGCGCAGGTCCAGATTCGTGTCCTGGTCGTCGTCCTGGGCCGTTCGCACGAGCACGGCCAAAACTGCCAGCGCCGGATGGCCCCACAAGTATTCGGCATGTTTCGGTGTGCCGGGCATTTCCTCGAACGCAAACGATTCGATCTTGCTGGTCTTGGCGCCATAAGGCAGACGCAGCAGGAATCGCGGTAGCACCAAAGCCAGATGATCCGCCTCTGGAACTTTCTGCAATTCACTCCAATGCTCGCCCATGTCCACCGATCCCTCGGCGACAAACGGCGCATGCGCATCGGAGGCGATCAGTGCGATGCGTCCCAGCAGTTCGATATCCGCCGCAGACGAGCCGAACGAATACAGCCCGAACACGCCCCGCCACTGCCGGGCGTGCAGCAGAGCGTACGTCCGCGTAGCCCGCAGATTGGTGGTTTCCGCCAGATCGCGCATCAGATCTTCGCGCGAGAACTGCGCCACGTGAATCTTTGCGGACTTCTCGTCGGCGTGGCGAGTCACGAAATCCAGCCCGCGCCACGCGGCCTCCAGAGCCTGAAATCGTGGATGATGCAGCAGCGCGCGCATGCGTTCGCCCAGCGCGGCGATACGCGGCGCGTCGTTGGCTTTTGCCGGAGCCGCCGCGGCCCGCGCTAAATCTCGAACATATTGCTGGAAGGGATCGCCGCCGCCCGCGATCTGTTCGAGCAAACTCGACGGACGCAGAATCTCTTCGAGATCGGCACGCGGAGCAGAACGTGGACGCTCCGGCGCGGTCTCTTCTTCCGGCGCTGCGCGCAACCCGGCAAACTCGTCCATCCGCGAATACAGATGGTCGGGGTGAAAATCCTCCACCTCGCGCAGCCGCAGCCCCGCCAACTTCACCTCCATCCGCGAGAGCACGTCGTCGATATTGTCGCGATCGACCGTTAGCGGCTCCGTCGATCGGCCTCCAAAATCGTCCAGCGCCAGATAGCGCGCGCCGGATTCGGAATCGGCGCGCGGCCGGCTCTTCCGCGATTCCACCTCGAATTGCATCATGCGGTGATTATATCCGCGCGGCTAGCCGTGCTGGACCACCACATTCCCCGCGGCATCCAGATGAAACCTCCAACCCGCCGGAACCAGCGTGGTCGCGCCGTAATCGATCACCAAAGCGGGCCCCAGCCGCCGCGTCCGCGTCAACTGCGCGCGCGCCCACGAGGGAACGGCTTTCCAAGTTCCGCCTGTCCACGCGCGCCTCCTCGCGGCGCCGGCCTTCGTCCCTTCAGCCGCAATGCGTCGCAGATGCGAATGCGGCAAGACTGTCCGAGCCCGCACGCGCAGCGTGACCACTTCCACTTCCCCATGCGGATGCGAGTACCCGTACAGCCGTTCATGCTCGCGATGAAACAACGCCGCGGTCCGCGAGCCATCCCAGGGCACGTTCAGCTCGTAACTCTGTCCGCGATACCGCACATCCGCACTCCTCTCAATCGTTGCTCCGGACGATTCACGGCGAGCGCGCTTTTCCAGTGCGACAAAGCGCGGCTCCAGCGCGGCGACCCCCAAGACCCCCACGGCGTAATCGCGAACTGCGTCCGCCATCAGCATCCCCAGCGCCGATAGCACACCCGCATGTTCCGGCACCAGCACGGTACGAATCCCCAATTCCGCGGCCATTTCGCACGCATGCAATCCTCCGCACCCTCCGAAGGCCACCAGCGCAAATTCCCGAGGATCGTAGCCCCGCTCGACCGACACCACACGAATCGCCCGCTCCATGTTGGCGTTGGCGACGCGCACGATCCCCGCGGCAGCCTCGTGCAACGGCAATTTCAACTGCTTCGCCACACGGCCCACAGCCTCCGCGGCGCGCGTGGCATCCAGCGCCAGTGTTCCACCCAGCAGCGCATCGATCCGCCCCAGCACCACATGAGCATCGGTCACGGTGGCTTGATCGCCCTGGCCGTAACACGCGGGACCGGGATCGGCGCCCGCGCTCTCCGGACCCACGCGCAATAACCCGCCCGCATCCACGCGCGCGATCGAACCGCCGCCCGCGCCAACAGTGTGAATGTCGAGCATCGGCACGCGAATCGGGAAACCGTCGATGGCCGACTCGGTGGTTTCGCGCGCCGCGCCACCGGCAATACTCACATCGGTGGAGGTTCCGCCCATATCGAAGCCCAGCACATTCTTGAACCCGCCCGCCCGCGCCGTTTCCATCGCGCCCACCACGCCGCCCGCCGGCCCCGAGAGTACCGTCCGCACCGCATGCCGAGCCGCATCGCGCGCGGCCAAGAATCCGCCATTCGACTGCATCACCGATATACGGAACCCCTGGGCATGCTCCAGCTTCCGCAAGTACGCATCCATCAACGGACCCACGTACGCGTTCACCGCCGTGGTCGACGCCCGTTCATATTCGCGAAATTCGGGACTGATTTCGTGGGACGCGCACACATATACCCCCGCGCGTTCCAGCGCACGCTTCACAGCGCGTTCGTTGGCCGAGTTTCGGTAGGAGTGCAGAAAGCAGACGGCGATGGATTGAATCCCCGCGTGTCGCAGGCGCGTGGCCAAGCGTTTAAGCTCCGCTTGCGACGGCCGTTCGGCGATCTCACCTGTGTGCCAGGCCCGCTCCTTCACGCCGTAACAGTGCTCGCGCGGAACCAGCGGACGCCGCGGCGCGGGCATCAGGTTATATAACTCCGCGCGGTTCTGCCGCCCGATCTCCAGCAGATCTTCGAAACCCGCCGTGGTGACGAAGGACGTGCGAGCGCCCTTGCGCTCCAGCAGCGCGTTGGTCGCTACGGTCGAGCCATGCACCACGTCGATTACGCCCACGCGCGCCCCCGTGAACACCACCTCGCGCGCCACCCGCTCCAGTCCCGCCAGAATCACGCGCGCCGGATTCACGGGATCCGACCGCAGCTTGAACGTGGATAGACGCCCGTTCTCGGCGAGCACCACGAAATCCGTAAACGTGCCGCCCGCATCGACTCCGATTCGCATGGTAGGTAAATCCGATTGTACCCGCCTCCGCTTGCGTACCTCCTGTCGTTGTCGATATTGCTACCATCTATCAACATAGGGGGATTCAATGCGTAACATGCGGGTGTTGTCCGCGGTGCTGCTTTTCGCTGGTGTTTCTTTTTCGCAGGAAATCACCGGCTCGATCATCGGCACGGTCCTCGACCCGTCGGGTCGCGCCGTTCCTAACGCATCCATCACCATCACGCACACCGACCGCAACGCCGTCATGCGCGCCGCCAAGACCGGTCCCGACGGGACTTACTCCGCTCCCCTCCTGCCCATCGGACACTACTCCATCGCCGTCGAGGCGTCTGGATTCTCAAAATACGAGCAGTCGGGCGTCGAGCTAAACGTCAACGATCAACTGACTATCGTGATGCACCTCGAAGTGGGCGACGTGCAGCAGACCATTACCGTCCAGTCGAGCCAGTCTCAGGTGGAGCTGCAATCGCCCGCCGCGCAGGGCCTGGTCACCGGCCAGCAGGTGACCGAACTCGCGCTCAATAGCCGCAACTATGAGCAACTGATCACGCTGACGCCCGGCGTGGTCTACACTGGCGCCGGCGACCAGATCTACGTGGGCAACAACAATCCTCTCTCGGGCCAGTCCAACACCGTGGCGTTCTCGCTCAACGGCGCGCGCACCAGCCAAAACTCCTGGACCGTCGACGGCGCCGACAATCTGGACCGCGGCGCGAACCTCACGCTATTGACCTACCCCAGCGTGGACGCCATCGCCGAATTCCGCGTGCTGCGCGGCGAATACTCGGCCGAATTCGGGCGCAATGCCGGGGGCGCGGTGAACGTAATCACCAAAAGCGGCTCCAGTCAATTCCATGGCGACGCCTACGAATTCTTCCGCAACGAAAAAATCGCCGCCAATACTTACTTCAACAATCTGACGGGCACCCCCAAGCCCGCGCTGCATTACAACAACTTCGGCTACACGCTGGGCGGACCCGTCTACATCCCCGGACACTACAACACCAAGCGCGACAAAACATTTTTCTTCTTCTCGCAGGAATACCGCCGCGCCATCACCTACACGTTCGTACAAGGCACCGCGCCCACCGCCGCCGAAAAGGCCGGGACGTTTACCTCGCCGGTATGCGTGGCCACCTCCAGTTCCGGAGCGTGCACCCAAACCTCGACCCAGATCGCCAACATCAATCCCATCGCAGCGGAATATCTCAAGGACATCTGGTCCAAGCTGCCGGACGCCAGCGCGTCCCACATCATCAACCTGAATTTCCGCAACGTCAGCGATTTCCGCCAGGAGCTGTACAAGTTCGACCACGTTTTCTCCGACCGCTGGTCCGTCTCCGGCCGCTTCGTCAAGGACTCCATCCCCACCGTCGAGCCGCGCGGCTTGTTCCAAGCCTCCACTCTTCCCGGTGTTTCCGACACCTCCACCAACTCGCCCGGCAAGAGCATCATGGTGCGCGCGATCGGAAATCTCTCGGCGTCGATGATCAACGAAGCCGGATACTCGTGGTCCTACGGCGCGATTCTCAGCACGCCCACGGGCCTCGACGCCACAGCGAATTCGCCCGATATCAAGCCTGCTTTACCATTCACGTCGACACTCGGCCGCGTGCCCGGACTCGCTTTCGGCGGCGCAGTAGCCGCGGTGACCGGCTATGGACCGTACAACGAATACAACCGCAACCATAACTTTTTCGATAACTGGACCAAGGTCGCGGGCAAACACACCATCAAGGCCGGCGTCACAGTGATCCATTACATCAAGCAGGAGAACAATGCCTCCGCTAACACCGGGGTCTACAATTTCGCCACCACGCCGGCTCCTGCGGGCACGTCCACGTTCCAGCAGGCCTGGGCCAATTTCCTGTTGGGCAACGTGAGTTCGTTCACTCAAACCGCGCGCGACATCACCCCCAGCATTCATCAGAACGAATTCGAGTTCTACGGCCAGGACGAATATCGCCTGCGCAAGAATCTCACCGTCACGGTCGGCGCGCGCTGGTCCGTCTTCCGCCAGCCCACCGACGGCAACGGCTACCTGAGTAATTTCGATCCGTCGCTCTACAGCGCAGCCAAGGCGCCGCAACTGACATCGGCGGGCAATTTTGTTCCCAACACCGGTGACCCTTTGAACGGGTTCATCATTAACGGAAAGAATTCTCCCTACGGATCCAAAATCGCCGGCGAGAACAACCACAACATCGCCCCGCGCGTGGGCTTCTCCTGGGATCCGTTCGGCGACGGCAAGACCGCCGTGCGTAGCGGGTACGGCATCGCCTACGACACCGTGCAAGTCGGCAACACGTTTGAGAGCCTGGTGACCTCCAATCCTTACTCGGTGCAAACAGTCACCATCAACAACGCCAAGATGGACGCGCTCACGACGGGAACCGTGGCCGTGCCCACTGCACCCTCGGCGATTCAAGCCATCGGGCTCCCCTACCAGACGCCCTACGTCCAACAATGGAGCTTCGATATCCAACGCGAGCTGCCGCGCAAACTCGTCCTTGATGTCGGCTACTACGGCGCCAAGGGCACGCATCTGATCGGCCAGCCCGATATCAACATGGTGGTTCCCGGCGCGGCCGTGGCTGCAGGCATCACCGACGTCAACACGCCCATCTCGCGTACTACCACACCCAAGCTCAATTTGATTCGCCCCTACTTGGGCTACTCCAACGTGAACGCCAGTGAGAGCTGGTTCAACTCGCACTACAACTCGCTGCAAGCCTCGGCGCAGAAGCGCTTCGGCGATAACTTCGTGCAGGTCTCCTACACCTGGTCGAAGGACCTCACCGACGCCGGCAGCGACGTGGCCGCGCCGATGAATTTCTACAATCGCGCCGCCGACAAGAGCCTCGCGCCCTTCGACCGCACGCAGGTTTTCAACGCCAACTGGAGTTACGTCATCCCGTGGATGAAGAATCGCCGCGACGTGCTGGGCCAGACGCTGGGCGGCTGGCAGATTTCCGGCATCGCCAATTTCGACGGAGGCTTGCCCGTGGCGATCTCCGACAGCACGCTCGGCACCGATCCCGGCGGCCTGGGCGTGTTCGGCTCCAACAACGCCAGCCCGCGCCCCGACCAGCTGTGCAACGCCAATTCAAGCGCTCCGCACACAGTCGCGCAATGGTTCAACACCGCCTGCTTCGCCGACGTGCCCAAGGGCCAGGTGCGCCCCGGCAACTCCACGCGCTATCCGATCCGCGGACCGGGATTTGAGCGCTGGGACGTCTCCGCGATCAAGAACTTCAAGGTCACCGAGCGCGTGAGATTCCAGTTCCGCGGCGAGTTCTTCAACATCTTCAACCACACCAATTTCCAAGGCGTGGCGTCCACGTTAGGCACCACCACCGGCGCGAGCGCTTTCGGACGCATCACGTCCACGCGCGACCCGCGCATCATTCAACTCGGGCTAAAGTTGTATTTTTAGACCCATGCGTGTCTCGCTCTTATTTACGATGGCCGCCCTCCTGGCCACTCTCCTACTGGGGCAGGATTTCTCGGACTTCCACATCGAGAAAGTCGCCAACGGCATGCGCTACACCGACGGCCCTGCCTGGTCGCTCGAGGGCTTCCTTCTGTTCAGCGATACGGTCACCGACAAACTGCAAAAATTCACCCCCGGCAAAGGCGTGACGGATGCGGGCAGCCGCGCAGGCGGCGCCGCGGGCAACGCTTATGACGAGCAGGGCCGCCTGTACACCTGCGAATTCCGCGAGCGCCGCGTCACCCGCACCGCCAAGAACGGCAAAGTGGACGTCGTCGCCGCACGCTTCGAAGGCAGGCGCCTGAACGCCCCCAGCGACATCGTCGTGCGCCGCGACGGCAACGTGTATTTCACCGACCCCGCGTTCGGCGATCAGCAGGACGCGCGTGAGCTGGATTTCAACGGCGTCTACCGCATCACGCCGCGCGGCGAAGTGGAGGCCATCGCGCGCTGGAAGACGCGGCCGAACGGCGTGGCGCTCTCGCCCAACGGACGCATCCTGTATGTGTCCGACGCCGACGGTCGATCGGTGCACGCCTTCGATCTCGACCGCGGCGGTGCGGCGTCAAACGACCGCGTGGTGATCTCTCGCGTGGCCGGAGTCCCCGCCGGTCTCAGCACCGACGAAAAGGGCGATCTATTTGTAGCTGGCCGTAAGGTTTTCATTTACTCTCCTAAGGGCGACCTGCTGCGCGAGATCGCGCTCTCCGAGACCCCGTCCAACCTCACCTTCGGCGATCCCGATTTTCAGTCGCTCTACGTCACGGCGCGCACGTCCGTCTTCCGCGTCCGCCTGAACGTGAAAGGATTCGTACCCTATTCGCCGCAAGTACCCTAAGCATCCGCTGGTCGGCGTGGGCGCGCTGGTCTTTCGCACGTTTCGCTCTGGGCGCGGACCGGGCCCGCAGCGCCGCATTCTATTAGTCGAACGCGCCGGCCAGCCCCTAAAAGGCTACTGGTCGCTACCCGGCGGACTAGTAGAAACCGGCGAGAGAATCGAGGACGCGGTGCGCCGCGAAGTGTTAGAAGAAACCGGCCTGATCGTAAAACCCACCCGCCTTTTCGGAATCTACGAGCGCATCATGCCCGACGTAAGAGGCCGGATCGAGTATCACTACGTGCTGCTCGACTATTTCTGTACCATTAAGAGCGGGACAATCCAGGCAGCCGACGACGCCAAAAGCGTGCGTTGGGTCCGCCAATCCGACCTGGACAATTATCAACTAACCGCCGGCACGCAAGAAGTAATCGAGCAAGCCTTCCGCGAAAGCAAGCCGGGGGCGCCCACCAGGACCATGCGGACCGGCCTGAAGACGCCGCGGATGCTAAAATAGCGGCTTGCCCCCAACATCGCCATCCAACGCCAGGCCCCGAGTGTGCGCGGTCAGCTATCTCAACACCGTTCCCTTGGTGTGGGGATTCCAACACTCGCCCGATCAGCGGCTCCGCGAAATCTTCGATCTCCACTTCGCCCTGCCGTCGGTCTGCGCCGACCAGCTCCGCTCCGGTGACGCCGACATCGGCATCGTCCCGGTGATTGAGATGGCCCGGCAGAAGCTCCAGTACTTCCGCGAAACCGGCATCGCCTGCCGAGGCCCGGTGCGCACCATCCTGCTGATCTCCAAGGTTCCGTTCCGCCAGATCCGCACGCTCGCCACCGACATGGGATCGCGCACCTCGGTGATGCTCTCGCGTGTGATCCTGGCCGAAAAATATGGCGCAACGCCGAGCACGATCTCGCGGCCGCCCGATCTGGCCGCGATGCTGGGCGAGGCCGACGCCGCACTCATCATCGGCGACGCCGCGCTGCTCATCGATCCCGCAACCCTGCCCTTCGAGACGCTGGACCTGGGCTCGGAATGGATCGCCATGACCGGTCTACCCATGGTCTTCGCCGTGTGGAGCGGACGCAAGGAAATGATGCAGGAGGCCTACGGCCGCGCCTTCATTGAGTCCTGCCGCTACGGCATGGAGCACGTCGACGACATGGCCCGCGAACAAGCCCCGCTCCGCGGCATCACCGAAGCCGCCGTGCGCGAGTATCTCACGCGCAATGTGGTTTTCGATCTGGGCGAAAAAGAACACCAGGGCCTGGAACTATACTTGAAGCACGCTCTCGCCCTGGATCGCGTCACTGTGCCCGCAGGAGCACAATCCGCATGATGACAAGACAAGAAGCCATCGACATGTTCCACAGCGACGACCTGATCGGTATCGGCATGGCCGCCGACGCCCTGCGCCGCAAGCTCCATCCCGAGGGCGTGGTCAGCTACATCATCGATCGCAACATCAATTACACCAATTTCTGCACCGAATATTGCAGTTTCTGCGCCTTTTATCGCCCCATGGGACATGCTGAAGGCTACGTGCATCCCAAGGAAAAGATCTTCGAAAAGATCCAGGAAACCCTCGATCTGGGCGGCACCGGCATCCTGATGCAGGGCGGCTTGAATCCCGACCTCAAGATCGAGTGGTATGAGGATCTGCTGCGCTCGATCAAGCAGCGCTTCGATATCTGGTGCCACTGTTTTTCGGCGCCGGAAATCGTGAACATCGCCGAAGTCAGCGGCCTGAGCCTGCGCGACACCCTCGCCCGCCTGCGCGACGCCGGTCTCGATTCGCTGCCCGGCGGCGGCGCCGAGATTCTGGACAACGACGTGCGCCACCGTATCAGCCGGCTCAAGTGCAACGTGCAGGAGTGGATCGACGTGCACCGGACTTGTCACGCGCTCGGGATGCGCACTACGGCGACGATGATGTTCGGCACCGGCGAATCGATTGAGCAGCGCATGAACCACTTCGACATCGTGCGCAAGATCCAGGAAGACACCGGCGGATTCACCGCGTTCATCCCGTGGGCGTTCCAGCGCGAGTTCACTTCGCTCGGCCGCTTCGTCAAGGAAGAAGCCACCGCCGTCGAGTACCTGAAGATGCTGGCGCTGTCGCGCCTGTACCTGGAAAACATCGAGCACATTCAGTCCTCCTGGGTCACGCCGGGCCTGAAGACCTGCCAGTTGGGCTTGCGCTTCGGCGGCAACGACGTGGGCAGCATCATGATCGAGGAGAACGTGGTCAGCGCCGCGGGCACGCATCACCGCGCCAGCGAGGAAGAGCTGCGCCGCGTGATCCGCGACGCGGGCTTCGTGCCGCGGCAGCGCGATTCGCTGTACCGGACGTATTTCCTGAACTGATCTCGATCCGAATCCCCAGCAGCGGAGCGAAGATCATCGCCTGCGCAGGATCGACCACCGCGCCCCGGATGTCCCCGGCATTAAGCTGTAGACCTTCGACCAGCGAACCGCGAAGGTCCGTATTTAAGAGTCTAACCTTGCTCATTTCCGCGTTTTTAAGGTTGCAGGTTCGGAATATCGCGCCGGATAGGTCCGTGCCCTGGAAATCCGCGTCCTCGAAATTGCAGGAATCGAACTCGGCGGATTTAAATCTGGAAAAGCGAAATTGGGAATATCGCTGGTCGCCTTCCGAGATGAGCACGTCCTGGCCGTCGGCCTCGCCAGCGCGAAAGCCGGTCATGCGGCAATTGATGAATTCCACGCGGACCAGCATGAGGCCGCGGGTTTCCAGATTGGCGAGATCGCAGCCCACCAGGCGGACGTCTTTGCACACGATCGAACCGAAGCTGCTGTTCGCCAGGCTCACATGGTCCAGCACGGAAGCCTCGATGCGGAGAGTGCCCGCCGCCCGGCCTTCCACCCGGATCCCCTGGATCAGGCGATCGACAATGGAAATGTCGTGCGGAGCAAATAGCGCGGTCGCGTCGCCGGCCGGAGTCATTTCACCAAAAAGATCCGGCTCGCGGCGGGTGAAGACGAATTTCTTCGGATTCTTGGGCGCCTTTACGGGCATTCCTGATTCGTTCTAGCGATCAGAATACGGTACCACAAGCGCCGTGCATACCGGGAAAAGCCGTATTTACTCTTGTTCGACGAATCCGGGGTCGGCGATGGGCAGTTTGTCGCGGTCCCGTGCGCACATCACATACAGCGTGGGAAGCAGATAGATGCTGATCATTAGCGCCATCATCAAGCCGCCGACGATGACAATAGCGAAGGGACGCTGCGAGTCCGATCCGATTCCATGCGAGGTCGCCGCCGGAAGCAATCCCAGCGTCGCCACCAGCATGGTCATCATGATGGGACGAAGCCGCAGGATGGCTCCCTCGCGGGCCGCGTCGAACACCGTGTGCCCGCGCGCCCGCAATTGGTTGATGTACTCGACCATGATGACGCCGGTCTGCACGGAGACTCCGAACAACGCCAGGAATCCGACGCCTGAGGAAACACTAAAGTTGGTGCCGGTGAGAAATAGGGCGACCACTCCCCCGATCGGCGCCACCGCCATATTGGCCGCGATCAGGACGGCCCACTTCATCGATCCGAACATCGAATAGAGAATCAGGAAAATCAGCAGAAGCGTGAGCGGCACGATGAAGGCGAGCCGGCGCTGGGCGCGCTGCTGGCTTTCGTATTCACCGGCCCAATCGATGTGATATCCGGTGGGCAGTTGCACCTGCGAGCCGACCTTGCGGATGGCCTCCTGAACGGCGCTGCCCAGGTCGCGGCCGCGCACGCTGTATTTGATGGCGATATAACGTTGGTTCCCTTCGCGCGAAATATTGCTGGCCCCATCGGTCACTTCCACCGTGCACAACTGCGCCAGCGAAACCCTTTCGCCGGAAGGCGAGAGCAGGCGGATATCGGAGATGGCTTCCCGCGTATTGCGGTACTCCGGCAGGTAGCGCATTACCAGGTCGTAGCGCTGTTCGCCTTGCAGAACCTGGGTGAGCGCGTTGCCTCCTACCGCGGTCTGGATAGCGTCCTGCACGTCGGCCACATTGATCTGGAAACGAGCGGCAGCTGACCTGTCGACGGCGAGGTTCAGGTTGGGCTGGCCCAGGATGCGGAACAGCCCCAGATCCTCAATGCCGGCGACGGTCCGCATCACCCCCACGATCTGGTTACCCTTTTCTTCGAGGGTTTTCAGATCGTCCCCGTAAACCTTGATGGCCAGCTCGCCCTTCACGCCGCTGACGGCCTCTTCCATGTTGTCGGAAATCGGCTGGGAAAAGTTCCACAGCACGCCGGGAATGCGGCTCAGCTCGCGATTCATGGCCGCGATCAATTGCTCTTTGTCCTGGCGGAAGGCGGGACGCCATTCCTCTTTCTGCTTCAAATCCACGAAATACTCGGTGTTAAAGAATCCCGTGGTGTCGGTACCGTCGTCCGGACGCCCCACCTGGCTGGTGGCGACGGTGACTTCCGGGAAGGAGGCGAGCACCAGGCGGGCCTGATTGGCCAGGCGGATTCCTTCCGAGGGACCAGTGCTCGGCGCAAGCGTACCACGCACCCAGATCGCGCCTTCGTCCAGATGCGGCAGAAACTCCGAGCCGATGGCCTGGGTCAACGCCAGCGCGCCTGCGAGGCTCAACACCGCTACGGCCACGGTTACCCAGCGCAAGTGAATCGCCCATCCCAGAGTGGTGCGGTAGATGCGCGTGAACAGCGTCATCAGCGGGTTGTGCCATTCCTTGGCGCCCTTGCGGAACAGGAAACTGGCGAGCACGGGGGCCATAATCATGGAGAACAACAATGCGCCGAGCAGCGCGAATGCCACGGTCCACGCCATCGGTTTGAACAGGCGGCCCTCCACACGCTGCAACGTGAAAATGGGAAGGTAGGCGGTGATGATGATGCCGATGGCGTAAAACACCGGCCGCTGCACTTCGTGGGCGGCCTCGAAGATTCTCTTCATCGGCGTCTTCCCCGGTTGAAGGTCTTTCCCCAGATGCCGTACGATGTTCTCCACCATCACGACCGTGCCGTCCACAACCATGCCGAAGTCGAGAGCGCCTAAAGACAGAAGATTGGCGGGGATGGCTTTCAGGTCCAGACAGATCGACGCAAACAGAAGCGAGAAGGGTATGGTCAGCGCCACGATCAGCGCGCCGCGCAGGTTGCCCAGGAACACCAGCAGGATCAGCGTCACCAGGAGCATGCCCTCGGCGAGGTTATGCTCCACGGTCTTGGTGGTAAAGTGCACCAGGTCGCTACGGTCCAGAAACGGAACCACCTTCACGCCCGGGGGCAGAATGTGGTCGTTCAGTTCGTGCACCTTGGCGTGGATCCCCTCCAGGGTGGAGTCGGAGTCGGCCCCCTTCCGCAGGAGGATGATTCCGGACACCACATCGTCGTTGTCCAAAATGTGCCCGTCGGCGCGGTGAATGGCTTTCGCAAACTGCCCCAGACGGATCTTGGGACCTTGCTCCACGGTCGCGATGCTGCCGATGCGCACCGCGGTTCCACTCTTGGCGGTGATCACCGTTTGCGCGATGTCCGGCACGGTCTTGACCAAGCCCACCGCGCGAACGTTGATTTGCTGGAGACCGGCTTCGATAAAGCTACCGCCGCCGTTGGCGTTGTTGGCGGTGAGTTGCTGCTCTACCTGGCCTAGGCTGAGCCCGTAGGCGATCAGCTTGTTGGGATCGACTTTGACTTGATACTCGCGCGTAGGGCCGCCGAAACTGGCGACATCCACGACGTTGGGTACGGACTTGAACTGTTTCTCGATCACCCAGTCTTCGAGCGACTTGAGATCGATCACCTCGTATTCCGGATTGTCGCTGTGCAAGGTGAAGAAGTAGATTTGGCCCACCGGGCTCCAATCAGTGCCCATCTGGGGCTGAACGCCCGGCGGCAGAGTGACCTGCGAAAGGCGCTCCAGGACTCGCTCCCGGTTCCACTCGTTCTCCGACTGGTCGTCGAAGATGAGCATCACGCTAGAGAGTCCGAACAGCGAAACGGACCTCAAATGATCCAGGTGCGGAACGCCGTTCATCACGATTTCCAGCGGGATGGTTACTTGCTGCTCAATTTGTTCGGCGGAGATTCCCGGCCACTGGGTGATGACCTGAACGTAGTTATTGGCGACGTCCGGGTAGGCCTCCACCGGGAGACTGCGGAAGGAAAACACACCCCAAATGAACAGCAGAACAGCCAGGGCGAGCACCAGCAGGCGATTGTTGAGTGCAAAATCTACAGCGCGGCGAATCATAAAATTGCTAGGGAGGGCCTGGACTGAGGGCTTACCCGAATACTATTCCCAGAAGAGTTTTGGCACCAGGTATCGATTCGCTGGTAAAGTCGGTCTTTCGATTGATGGCTTCCGAAGAAGCCGACTCGTCCGTGCAGGCATCCGATATGGCCGGTCGGATAATCATTCGAGTGGCTTACTAGTCAATTAGTTACGGGTTTTGTTCAAAGGAGCTCCCTGTAATGCTCGACAGCGACCCGAACCAACTGGCTGCGCGTCCGCGCCGTCGTCTTAAAGAACAACTGTTGCATTGTGTTCTTCACGGCACTCTCTGAAATCTCCAATCCGGCGGCAATCTGTTTATTCGCGAGACCCTGGACGAGTAGACGGAGCACCTCGGTTTCGCGGCTCGTGAGCGGAGGTCTCCCCCGCTCATCGGTAGGCAAACAGGTTGAGGTTGCCTCGTCCTCCAGTGCGGTGATAATCGCAGCTAACTTGTTTACTTTCCCTTCCTTATAAGTGGAAAACCAGACCTCCACCATGAAGGTCTCGCCGTCGCCGCGATGGCCGAGACATTGCATGGTAGCGCGAAACTGCGGTGCCTCCTCCGGCCGCAAGGCGTGGTGCAGTTCGGGGAAAAAAGCCGCAATGGGCTCGCCGACCAGGGTTCCGCCGCGGGGAGCAAGCAGTTCATTGGCGGCTCGATTGGCTATTTCGACGAAACCCCGTTCATCAACCGTGACGATAGCTGCGGGACTGGTCTCAGTTAGCCCGTTCAAGCGGGCTTCGGTTTGCAAACTAAGCCGCCGATTGCGCACGAGTTCGCTTACAAAGAGCCCGCAACCGGTCAGCGCTAGTGCCTGGAAACCGAGGCGAACAAAGGACCTATCGAGCGAACTGAAGGCTTCGCTGAGGATCGCCGCACCAATTCCGAGCAGAACGATCGTCCAACGGGGAAGGAAACCGGCCACGAGCATGATGGGAAACAGATAGAGGAAACCCAAGGAAACGAACGCCGGCGTCCACCAGTCCGCCACGGCGATCACGAATATGGCGACGCCGCTCAACCACAAGACTCGCGTACGATTCCGATCATCCCAAACGCGTTCGGGGAACATCTGTGGGGAAGTCAATTATGGCATCCATTTTGTCAATAGGGGCAGCAATCAATCGATGTCTCGGTGCTACAAGCAGCCAATTCTTTGGACATCCAAAAGGAGCCGGGGCTTAGACGGGTTAACCCTAAAGGACTTGCGACCAGGGAGAAAGGAAGCACCGTGTCGTCAGACTCAGTGTTGCGGGGTTCTCAGAGTCCCATTTTGCGGATGATGGGGCGCACCGCTACTCGGCCTCTCGATCGGGGTCCGGCAGTGTATCGCCTTCTCGGGCAAACCAGACGTATAGTGAGGGCAGAAGGAAAATGCTCATCGCGAGCACAGCCATAAGTCCGCCCACGATCACGATCGCGAACGGACGCTGGGAATCCGAGCCAATGCCGTGGGAGGTGGCCGCCGGGAGCAGCCCGAGTGAAGCAACCAACATCGTCATAAGAATCGGGCGGAACCGAAGCACTGCGCCCTGCTCTACGGCATTCATGACAGAATGGCCGCGCGCGCGCAATTGATTGATATACTCCAGCATGATCACGCCGGTCATTACCGAGACGCCGAACAGCGCGAGGAATCCGATTCCGGAGGACACGCTGAAGTTGGTTTTGGTTAGATACAGGGCGATAATGCCGCCAATGGGGGCCATGGCGACCGTCACGAGAATCAGACTGGCCCATTTCATCGATCCGAACATGGAGTAGAGGATCATGAAAATGACCAGTAGGGTCAAAGGAATGATCACCATGAGCCGCTTCTGCGCGCGCTGCTGGCTCGCATATTCGCCCGCCCAATCGATGCGGTACCCGACGGGCAGTTTGACTTGCTGGTCCACCTTCCGGATCGCCTCTTCCACGGCGCCGCCCAGATCCCGGCCGCGGACGCCGTACTTGATGGCGATGTAGCGCTGATTTCCCTCGCGGTAGACTTCGGATGCGCCGTCAGCCACCTGGACCGCGCACAGTTGCGCCAGGGACACGCGTTCCCCGGAGGGGGACAGCAGCCGGATGCTCTCAATAGCTTCTCTGGTATCGCGGCGGTCCGGAAGATAGCGCATGACCAGGTCGTAACGCTGTTCGCCCTGCAGAACCTGGGTCAAAGCGTTGCCGCCGACGGCGGTTTGAATGGCATCCTGCACATCCGCCACGTTGATTTGAAAGCGCGCAGCGGCGATCCGATCCACGGTGAAGTTCAAATTGGGCTGGCCCAGAACGCGAAAAAGCCCCAGGTCTTGAACCCCGTTCACGGTACGCATGACGGAAACGATCTGGTCGCCTTTCTCTTCGAGCGTCTTAAGATCGTCGCCATAGATCTTGATCGCCAGCTCCCCTTTGACGCCGCTGACGGCTTCCTCCATGTTGTCGGAGATGGGCTGGGAGAAGTTCCAAATCACGCCGGGGATCTTTTCCAGCTCGCGGTTCATCGCGGCAATCAATTCTTCCTTATCCTGGTGGAACGCCGGACGCCAATCCTCCTTCGGCTTTAGCCCGACAAAATATTCGGTGTTAAAGAAGCCCGTCGTGTCCATGCCGTCGTCCGGCCGTCCCACCTGGCTGGTGGTTTCGGTGACTTCCGGAAAGGCCGCGAGAATCACACGAACTTGATTGGCCAGGCGCATACCTTCGGTAGGTCCCGTGCTCGGCGCCAGAGTGCCGCGCACCCAGATCGCGCCTTCGTCCAAGTGGGGAAGAAACTCAGAACCGATGGTCGAAGCCAGCAGAAAGGTGCCGGCCAGTGTGGCTAGCGCCGTTCCCAGGGTGATCCACCTAAAGCGAATGGAAATCCGGAGCGCCCAGCCATAGCTCTTGATGAGGAATTCCATGAGCGGGTTGTGCCATTCGCTGGTGCCATTGGGATACACGAGACTCGCGAGCACCGGTCCCACGAAGAGCGAGAACAGCAGCGCGCCCAGCAGCGCGAAGGCGACGGTCCAGGCCATGGGCTTGAATAAGCGGCCTTCCACGGCCTGCAGAGTGAAAATGGGCACGTAGGCGACGATGATAATCAGGATGGAATAGAAAACCGGCCGCTGCACCTCGAAGGCGGCGCGGCTGATTTTTTGCGGCACGGTCTCTTTTTTATCCGAGCTGCGTTGGGACAGCAGCCGCACGATGTTTTCCACCATGACCACCGCGCCCTCCACGATCATTCCGAAGTCCAGCGCACCCAGCGACAGCAGGTTGGCCGGAATGGCGCGCGCCTTAAGGCAGATGGCGGCGAACAAGAGGGAGAACGGAATGGTCAGAGTGACGATCAGCGCGCCGCGCACGTTGCCGAGAAACAGAAACAGGATCACGGAGACCAGGATGATGCCCTCGGTCAGGTTGTGCATCACCGTGTGGGTGGTCAGGTGCAGCAGCTCGCTGCGGTCGAGAAACGGCACCACTTTCACTCCCGGCGGCAGCAGGTGATCGTTCAGTTCCTGGGTCTTGGCGTGAATCCCGTCCAGCGTGACATCCGAATCGGCGCCCTTCCTAAGGAGCACCATGCCGGAGACCACATCATCGTTGTCGAGGATGGTTCCATCCTGCCGGTGAATGGCTCTCCCAAATTGGCCCAGGCGGACTTTAGGGCCTTGCGCCACGAGCGCAATATCCCGGACCCGAAGCGCGGTGCCGTTTTTGGCCGTGAGCACCGTGTCTTCAATGTCGCGAACTGTTTTGACCTGTCCAACGCTGCGCACGTTGACCTGCTGCAGGCCCGCTTCGATGAAGCTTCCCCCGCCGTTGGTGTTGTTGTTCAGGAGTTGTTGCTCCACCTGGGCGATGCTTAATCCGTAGGAGATGAGCTTGTTGGGGTCGACGCGCACCTGATACTCGCGGGTCGGGCCGCCGAAGCTGGCCACGTCCACCACGTTCGGGACGGATTTGAACTGCTTTTCGATCACCCAATCCTGAAGCGACTTCAGATCCATCACGTCAACCTCAGGATTCGAGCTATGCAAGGTGAAAAAGTAGATCTGACCCACCGGGCTGAAGTCCGTACCCATCTGCGGTGTTATCCCTGGCGGCAATGTGACCTGGGAGAGGCGTTCGAGGACTTTCTCCCGATTCCAGTCGTTTTCCGATTCGTCGTCGAAAATCAGCATGAGGCTGGAAAGCCCGAACAGCGACGTAGAGCGGAGATGCTCCAAGTGAGGAATGCCGTTCATGACGATCTCCAACGGGATGGTGACTTGCTGCTCCACCTGTTCCGCCGAGATCCCGGGCCATTGCGTAATCACCTGAACATAGTTGTTGGCGACGTCGGGGTACGCTTCCACGGGAAGGTTGCGAAATGAAATGACGCCCCAAATGAAGAGCAGGGTGGCCAGGGCCAGCACTAGAAGGCGATGCCCTAACGCAAAATCGACAAGACGCCGAATCATTGCCGCTCCTTTAGCCTACTGCGCGACGTGTTTGGAAAGGGCCGGGCCTCGGAGAACCAGCCTACGCCCAACGCCTCGAAGTGAGCGACCGAAGGCTTCCAGTCCGCGTGCGCCTGTATCGGCTAGCGGCTGGCTACAAAAACCCACGGCGCGGCCAATCATATGGGGTAGTGCTGGAGTCGCCTGGACGGAGGGCTTTCTCGCCCAATGCTAACACGGGCGGAGTAGCGACGTCACCTGTCGATTGGCTGCTCGGACAATCGTTAGATTGGTTTAATCGTCATTGCGTTGCGGGCCTTTATAGGAGCTCTCGATACTGCTCTACTGCGACTCGTACCAACTGGCTGCGGGTCCGCACACTGGTCTTGAAGAACAACTGTTGCAGCGTACTCTTCACGGAACTCTCAGAAATGTCCAATCGGCCGGCAATCTCCTTGTTGGCGAGGCCTTGAACCAGCAGACGGAGCACCTCGGTTTCCCGGCTGGTCAGCGGCGGTCGTCCGCGCTCATCGGCAGGCGCCCCCTGATTCGTCGCTCCCTGGTCTTCGAGTACCGTGATGATTGCAGCTAACTTGTTGGCTTTGCCTTCTTTATAGGTGGAGAACCAGACTTCCGCCATGAAGGTGTCGCCGTCTCCGCGATGGCCGCGACATTGCATGGATGCGCGAAAGTGCGGCGCTTCCTCCGGACGCAACGCGTGGTGCAATTCGGGGAAAAAAGCCGCGATAGGATGCCCAACCAGCGTTCCACCTCGCGGATTCAAAAGCTCATTCGCGGCTCGATTGGCGATTTCAACGAAACCGCGCTCATCTACGGTGACGATGGCAGCGGGGCTGGTCTCGACCAGCCCGTTTAGCCGGGCTTCCGTTTGCAGGCTGAGCCGCCGGTTGCGAACCAACTCGCTCACGAACAATCCGCAACCCGCCAGCGCCAGCGCCTCGAAGCCCAGGCGAACGAAGGACTTATCGAGAGGACTGAAGACCTCGCTCAGGATCGCTGCCACGATTCCCAGCAAGACGATGGACCAGCGGGGAATGAATCCGGCCGCCAGCATGATCGGAAACAAATACAGGAAACCTAAGGAAACAAATTGCGGGGTCCACCAGTCCGCCAATGCGACCACTGACATGATTACTCCGCTCACCCATAAAACGGCGGCCCGATTCCGTTCATCCCAAACCCGTTCAAGGAACATTCCGTGGAGTCAATATTATCGCATCCTCCCTCTGGATGAAGGCGAAAGTGAATCGATTTCCATGCGGTCCGTACAGCTAGTGCCTTGGCTGTTTCTGGCAGGGGCGACGCGGGCTTCGCTTTGCTCCCGGCTTACTTCTTTATCGCCGGGTTCACGTAACCCGCGGGCAGAACCCGATCCGGGTCCGGACGCACGCTGAGGTAGTTCACGTGATCCGCGATCCCCCTCCAGCCGTGGCAAACATCGGGAGGAATGATGACGATATCGCCCGGCTTCACGGTCCGGACCTGAGCGTCGCTGTTCCGGACGGTGCCATTGGCGCTGGGTCCGTTGAGGACGCGATAGGCTTCGCTGTCCGCGGCGATCTCCCGGGGATTCATGATCGAGCCTCCCGTCACCAGCGTCCCGCCTCCCTCGACGATGATGTACGTCTCGGTCTGCATATGGTGGATGATGCACGGCGTGGTTCCGTCGGCGGAGTCCTTGGTGGGTCCTCGATGAACGATGCCGACCCCCACGTTATACGGTCCGGCGTCGACCACCTTGAGCTGTTGATCCACCGCCGGAGGGGCGTGCTTCAAGACCTCTTTGACGTCTTCATCCTTGATATCCGTGGCCACCGTCGGCTTCGGGTGAGACTGGGCGAATCCGATCGGTGGCGATAGCGCGCATAGCGCTGCCAAGCTCAGAAGGGTTCTCGTCATGGTCTTCATATACACCTTGAATCGCAGGACAGCAAGGGTGCCCTTGGAACCTTCACCTTCCCGTGATCCGTCCGTAACCGGCGGTGCTGGAGTGCGCAGTGCGCGAGAGATGTGTGGCGAACGGCTTCAAGTGGGCGGTTGAGTCAAGCCCGTTTTGGTGA
>Ga0209517_10001786_pt1 | contig 31592 bp, 33 predicted proteins | sample PeaSoiMetSII2010_FD_187695 | JGI IMG/M metagenome (GOLD analysis project Ga0209517, IMG submission 187695) | Peat soil microbial communities from Weissenstadt, Germany - SII-2010 (SPAdes) (version 2) | ecosystem: Environmental > Terrestrial > Soil > Wetlands > Peat | place: Germany... | reverse complement strand
ATGCGTACCGGTATCGAGCCAGGCCATGCCACGGCCCAGGATCTCGACCAGCAGGGTGCCCTGCGCCAGATAGTGGCGGTTGATGTCGGTAATTTCGAGCTCGCCGCGGCCCGACGGTTGGAGCGAGGCGGCCACATCGAGCACGCTGTTGTCGTAGAAATACAGGCCCGTGACCGCGTAACTCGAGCGCGGGCGCGCGGGCTTTTCCTCGATGCTCACGGCGCGGGACTGCGCATCGAACTCCACCACGCCGTAGCGTTCGGGATCCGTTACGTGATAGGCAAAGACCGTTGCCCCGCTGGTGCGTGCATGCGCGCGCTGCAGCTGGTTGGGCAAGTCGTGGCCGTAAAAGATGTTGTCCCCGAGTATCAGGACCGCGGGATCGGAGCCGACGAAGTTTCGACCCAGGAGAAAGGCCTGCGCCAGTCCGCCCGGGGAGGGTTGCACCTGGTAGGCGATGTTCAAGCCCCACTGCCTGCCATCGCCCAGCAGCTCGGCAAAGCGCGGCGTGTCACTGGGCGTGGAAATGACCAGGATGTCGCGGATACCCGCCAGCATCAGCGTGGACAGCGGGTAGTAGACCATCGGCTTGTCGTAAATCGGCAGCAGCTGCTTGGAGAGCACCTGCGTAACCGGGTACAGGCGCGTGCCCGATCCGCCCGCCAGGACGATGCCCTTGCGCCTGGGCAAAGGCGCGGCGCTCATCGCTTTCGTTCCATTCCCGCAGCGGCCGCATGCGCTGCCTGCCGGCTGTCGGGGCGGCCGCCAAAACCGGCACCGTACTGCAGGTCGAGCTTGCGCAACAGTTCCAGCACCTCCGGGCCATCGCAGATGTTCTGGCGCTCGAAGAGCAGCCCGCGATGGCCGCGCACGCTGGTCAGGTTTGCCAGCTTCCCGGCATAGGTCAGCGCATCGAAGATCAGTACCGGCTCGTCCACCGCGATGCGCCCGGGGGCGAGGCAGTCGATCACGGAGTTTGAGCCGATGAACGCCGCGCCGCTGATCACAAAAATCATCGAGATCCTTGTCAAAAGCCTGGGCCACGCCCTGGGTACAAGTGCGAGATTCTAGTGCACACAGCGATGGGAGCGTATGGAGACGCTGGCCCCAGTCGGAGCGCGCAACGCGCCGATCCGGCCGATTACGGATATTTGCGTACCAAGGCGAGCTTGACCCGCTACTAGCGACAAAACGATCCTTCACTTCGGTGCCAACGACTAGGTGGTCTGGAAAATGCAGCGCTGGTTGCGCTCGCGAGCGCGCGTGACCGGATCCACTAGCGCTATCCATTGTCTGTCTTCACAGCGCATTGCGGCTTGCAAAGATCACCACCTCCGGCGGCGCGCGGTAGATCTCGATCTCGGCCCGCCGGTTGAGCGCTCGGGTCTTTTCGTCGGTGTTGGGCGACATCGTGTCCCCCTCGCCCTGGTACGTGAGTCGGATCTTGGAGGGATCGACCCCGCGACCCACGAGTAGCGAAAACACCGCGTTCGCACGCCTTGCCGCCAGCGCGTTGTCAAAGGCGTTGCCGCGGGTCGCATCGGTTCGGCCGCGCACCTGGACGCTGGATGCGCTCTTCGCGTCTTGAACGAGACGGTTCAGCTCGTCCTCGGAGAGGCGGATTTCGTGCTCCGCGTACTTGAAAAACAGGACATACACGGTGTTTGCGCGCCCAGAGGCGGTGGCGCTGCCGCCCGGCACCGATGCGCCGGCGCATGCCGAGCCACAGTCGGCATCAAGCTGCGCCATGGCGCTGCCCGTGCGATCGGCGCTGCGCGCGGTTTCGTCCAGCGCCATCCGGGTGTTGGAAAGATTTGCCTGGCAGCTCTGCAGCTCGATGCCAAGACCCGAGTTCACCGGCCGGCGCGTGGATTCATCCGGCGCGGGCGGCGCCGGGGGCGATGAAGCGCAGCCGGCAAGCGCACCGGCAACAATGATGGAAAGCATTTTCGTATTCATGGATTCCCCCCTCCCTATCGTCGAAGCAGGCCATCGACCCTCGGATCTTGACCGCCCTACTGCTCCCCGTCCCGATCCGAATCAGGCTCTGGCGTGCGCGGCACACCGAGCTGATCGAAGAACGTATCGATCTGGCTGGCAAGTTCCTCGCTGGAGGCCGTATCACCGGTCGGCGGCAGATCGTCCTGGCGTTGCACCCGATGTTCCAAGGGCACCTCTTGCGAGATGTCTTCCGGCCGCGGCTCGCGCGTGCGCCCTTCTATGCCTGCCTGATAAAGGTCCATGTCGATCCTCGGGATTTCGGGGGCTTGCGCCAGGCGCGCCGTGAAACTCGGGTCCTCGAAGTAGCGGATCTTCTGCGTCAAAATGGGTTTGACGCCCCGCAGGATGATGATCTGCGTGCCCGCGTCCATCTCGCGCAGCTCCTGAGGCAGCATCAGCGCGCGCCGTTCCTCGGACCGGCTTATGCTGCTCGAGCTTCCCCGTCCGGCGGAGTGGCTGAGGCTGCGCGACTCGCGGCGCTCGGTGAGGTATCCCAGCGTCTCGCTGTATTCCCGGGCGTCCTCGAGCTCCTGCGGCGCAAAGAAGATGCGCGCCATGTGATTGGAGCAGAGGTTTCGGGCAACTTCCCTGCCGTAGATCGCGCTCAGCATGGCGTTGGATTGCATGACCGTCACCAGGCGCAGGCCGTAGCCCGCGATGAATCCCACCCCCTTTTCGAGCACCACGATCCGGCCCAGCGCTGGAAATTCGTCCAGCAGCAGCAGGCACGAGTAGCGCAGTTCGGGATTCTGGGACGGGAGCTCGCGGGTGTTCTGGTCGATGAGGATCGAAAAAAAGAGGTTCACGAGCAGCGCACCCTGTGCTAGGCGATTGGGCGGCACGTGCACGTAGATCGAGACGCGGCGCTTGCGCAGGTCGGTGAGCAAGAAATCGTCCCCGCTCGTTGCCGCGTCGACCCGGGGATCGGCGAAGATCGTCAGGGGCGCGTTAAAGCTCGCCAGGATGCTCGCCAGGGTGTTCTCCGAGTTCGCCATGAAGCGCATCAGGGCGTCCACGCATTGGTCCGACAGGGGCCGGCCCTGCGCCTGGCGCGTGCGCATTACCTCGGTGAGGTGGTCCTTGATCGCCTTCCGCTTGCCGGAGGCCTGGCGCAGCATCTCCCCGATCGTGCGCGGCAGCTCCCGCGTTTCCATGAGCAGGAGCACAAGCCCAAGGAAGAGATTTCTTGCCTGATCGTTAAAAAACGCGTCGGAGCTTCCCGCGCTCCGCATATCCAGCGGATAGAAAATCGTCGCGATCGAAAGAATGTCCCCCACCCGATGGGTAGCATCGGACCGGACGTAGGACAGGGGATTAAAGCGCGCCGAGCGCCCCTGCTCATCAAAGGGCGAGAAGAGGAAAACCTGCTGGCCGTGCTGCGCCCGGTAGCCGGCGGTGATCTCGAAGTTCTCGCGCTTGATGTCGACCACCACGACGCTCTCGGGCCAGTTCAAGAGGTTCGGTATGACAATGGCCACGCCCTTGCCGCTACGCGTCGGAGCGCAGAGCATGAGGAATTCCGGACCACGCAGGGTCAAGTACCGGTTGCCCCAGCGGCCGAGCAAAATGCCGCTGCCCCCGGCGAGCAGCCCACTGCGCCGCACCTCCCTGGCGCTGGCAAAGCGCGCGTCCCCGTGCAGCGACCGGCGCCGGGTGAGCGCCCCGACCAGCGCCGCCGGCACGACCAGGTAGCCCAGTGCGCAAGCAATGGCAGTGCAGGCGCGCAGCCTTTTCTCCAGCACCGGGTCGTCGGCATACCGGAGCCAGTAGGAGAATATCGAGAGGACCTGCGCCTGTGCGGGGTTTGCTCTGCTCGCAAGAAGAAAGAGCACCGCCGAGAGGTAGCAAACGCCCGCCGACAAGACGGCCAGCGCCAGCGCGGCGGCCGCGCCCATTGCCAGGCTCCGGCGGCCCCTGGCTGTCATATTCTTGCCTCCGCGAGCTTGCGCAGCGGATCAAAGTAGATCTCGCGCACAAAGCGCCCCTGCCCCGGCACGTGCTCGATGTGCACGATGATATCGACCACGAGGAGCAGCAGCCGCTTGATCTGTTCATAGCGCAGCATGGCAGCCGCTGGGCTCTGTCCCACGAGGAAGGCCAGGCGCTCGAAGGTAAGCGCGCAGGAGGCGGCGTGCACCGAACTCATGCCACCTGGGTGGCCCGAAGCGCAGGCGTTGAGAAAATCCCAGGCCTCGGGGCCGCGCAGCTCGCCCAATAGGATCCGATTGGGCTTCATCCGCAGGCACGCTCGAAGAAGTTGCGTGGGCGTCACATCCGCGACGCCTTGCTTGCCCTGGCTGTAGTACAGGTGCACCTTGTTCGGGTGCTCGGGCAGCACGATCTCCTTTGCGTCCTCGATCGTGATGAGGCGCTCGTTCCTCGGAACCTCGTCGAGCAGCGCCTTCAAGAAGGTGGTTTTTCCAGATCCGGTGTCGCCGGCGATGAGGATGGTGCGCTTGTCTCGCACCGCCTCGCCAAAGAATTCCGGATACTGCCCTTGCCCGCGTAGGCGAAGGAGCGTTCGGTCGCTCGCGAGCAGGCGCGGATCGTCAAGCTCTGCGTTCTCTGCCTTGGGAACACGCGAGAACATCCCGGAAGCCGCGAGCTGCGCCAAGTTCGTAAGAGCGTGGGAGGGCTTGCGGATCGTGATCGCCACGCTTCCGCGCGCCGTCACGGGTGGAATGACGACCTGGATCCGCTCGCCCGAAGGCAGTGTCGTGGAAAGTAGCGGCGCGCCTTCCGAGATCGCCTGTTCCCCGTAGGTCGCTACGGCTGTTGCCAGGGCAAGACACCGCTCGTAGGTCATTTCGGGCAGGTCGACCCAGTGCCAGCCATCAAGTGTCTCGATGTACGCCCGGCCTGGCTCGTTCACGCAAACTTCGGTCACCGTGCCGCCATCGAGCAGGGATCGAAGCGGGCGCAGAAACTGGGCAACGCACAGGTCCTCGGCGTAGACGTCCTCAGCTGCGCCCCGGGGGTTCTCCATGACGGCTTCCCTGCTTGCGCCTTGACTTGCGCTTTGACCCTGCGCTTAGAGCGTGGACGCGCGCAGCTCGTACACGGTCGAAAAGTCGACGTCCTGCGCGACGTTGACCGCGACGATTTCGCCCTGGTTCTTGACGATGGTGGGCGGGATGTTGATCGTCGAATCCAGAACCTTGCCCGCAAGCGTGGAGGTTTCACTGCCGCTGCCTTGCAACAGGACCGTCCCGGACGCGTTTCCCTTGGCCTGCTCGCGCGCGATGTCGATCTTGACGGCATCGTCGATCAAGCTAAGAAACAGCGCCGCGCCGATGCGCCCGGGCCAGTGGTTATCGACAAAGCCATCCAATCCCGCCTCGCCCAGGGCCCCGGTTGCCGGTGATGCAAGATCGACCACGACGCCGTTGGGCATGCGCAGCCGCTCCCAGAGCACGGCGACTCGCGACTGGCCGACCCGCACCTGGGCGTGATAGGCGCCGTCCAGGTGGGAGCCTCGTTCGATGAGCAGCACCCGTCCGTCGCTGCCGTAGACATTGCGTGAGACGACGCACGAGACCGCTCCCGTCTCGTCCGAGACGATCTTGCTTGCGAGCGCGCAGCCAAACGTGGTCCCTCGCGGCAGCGTAAGCGAGGGTGCCACCAGGCGCGCGGCACCGGCCCGCGCGGTGCTGGAGATCTTGAGCCCCTGCTCCTGGGCTCCGGGAACCAAGGAAGCACTGGCGGCGCTGACGGCAACCTGGGCCGAGGCGGAGCCCTGTCCAGCCCCGACGCTCTTGAGCGCCTGCTCAAGACGCGCGCGCGTGTCCTCCAGGCGCGCTCTGGTCTGCGCCATCCCGTCCTCCACCGTGCTGTCCACGCCAGCGCCCAGGGAGCCGGGCGCGCCCAAGCCGGCCCTGCCGGCGTCCTGCAGCGCCGGAGCCGGCGCGAGCAGCACCGGGGCGTCATAGGGATCGGCCACCAGAGGCTGGGCGCTCGCCCGAGCCCCGGCACCGCTGCGGGGCATCGCGCCGGACTGCGCCGGGTACACGCCGATCGGCGCGGCACCGGACTCGCCCGGATCGATAGCCGGGATGCGGATCTCCCCAAGACCGGGTCCTGCCTCTGAGTCCGCTCGCAATTCGGGCTGCGCCTGCGCAACAGCGGGTTGTACGCCCCCAGCCGTCGGCGGATGGCCGGCGGGGTTTCCCGTGATATGCAAGGGCTGCGCGCCGGCGCTAGCTGCCGTGGCTGCCTGGATCGCAGCCTGCCTGTCCGCCGCGTCCTGGCGGCGCTGAGCCCCAAAGCGCGCAATCAACAGAGCGGCAAGTGCAAGGATGAGAACGCCCGATGCTGCCAGCGTGAAAAAGGCCTTCGCGTTGATCGTGGATTTTCTGGCCTGGGTCACCGGCGAAATGCCATCCTCGATCCCCTCTGCAACGGTGTTCGTCTCGTTCATGGCGCTACTCCCTCATTCCTCGCTCGACGCCGGGCACCGTGGTGCCCCCAACCGGGGCAAGCCCTTCGGGCTCGAAAGATTCGTTCTTGATGGAGGCAACCGCGCTTCCGGAGCGCAGCATCAGCCCCCGAGCAATTCGATCCACGACGATGAACTCGCCCTGCATGCGGGTGTTGGCGACCATCTCCGAGCCATCGGTCCGGATTTCGAAGATGGCGGGGATCTCACGATTGCCCGGCCATTTGATGTACGTGAACCGGCCGTCATCAAAGACCATTGCCGGCTGCAGGTCCTCGGAATTTCGACCGTACGCGATCGTGTAGTTGGCGTTCACGGGAAGCGCCTCGGAGCGGAGCCGCTCGGCCACAAGGTCGGCACTGGAGACCAGGGGCCGGGCCATGGCGATCGGCCTTTCGGCCTCTTGCGAGTGCTGCTCGGGCGCCGTCACTATGGACTTTGCCTGCGCGGGCTTTGGCTGCGCGGACTTTGGCTGCGGATACGTGAAGCTCAGCCGAAAGACCGCGGGACGCGCTGCGCGCGCCGCCAAGGCCTCGAAAACTAGGCTGTAGGCATGCCGATCCGTGACCACGGCCAGCGCGAGCGGCAGGCGCGCCCGGGTCTTGGGGCGCACGAACACGAACCCCGCGTTGGCGGGCCAGGTAACGCACCAGGGATCGGCGGTTTCACTGCAGTTGGCCGCCTGGCCCGTTGCGACGGATCTCACATGCTCGTCGGGTGCGAACTGCACCATGGTCGTAACGCCGGGCTTTGCCGCGATCGTGACGACGCTGGCAGCGTCAAAAGCGACCTCGCGAATCCGGGGATCGGCGCCCGCCGCAGCGCTAGCCGCCAGCAGGGCTGCCAGTGCAATGGTCCGTCTCATATTTGCCTCCCCCTAGTGTGCGGCCGGCGCGGCTTGCATAGCCGGCACTGTGGCGGCCTCGCCCGAAGCCCCGGAAAATTCGGCGTCGGTGCGGTAGGCCGTGACGAGAAAACCCAGCGGGTTTTCGATCCGCTCTGCGTCCGTCTGGGCGAGCCTCGGGCGGTATTCGAAGCGCAGCGAAGCCACAAAGCGCTGCGCCGGCCCGACATTGACGCGCTCCTGCACGTCGTAGGCCTGGCGGTCGAACGTGACGAAGGCTTCCCGCACGCGCGCACCCGACGTTGCTGGCATCGGTGCCAGCGGCGGAAAGCGCACGCCGACTATGGACACGCGCCACTGCACTTTGTCGGCGAGCTTGTCGGTGATGTTCTGGCCCTTCTGGCCGTGAAACATCGCCGCGTAGGGCGCAAAAACGTCCGGCTCGGCCATGCGCGCCACGGTGTTGTAGTCGCGGTTTAGCCACGACCAGTCGTACTCCTCCCGCGCCGTCACGAACTGGACCGCAAAGTGCTTGTCCACGGCGTCCTCCACGGGAACGCTGCTGGAAGCGAGCGGCATCTGCACGGTGGTCTCCCCGGTGGCCTTGTCGACAAGGATGGGAATCGCAACCGTCTGGCGCAGCGCCCCGCGCGCAAAGTCGACCGCTATCGCCAGGCCGGCAAACCCCGAGGCACAAAGGGCCACCAGCCAGGCGCGGCGCTCGCTTCTCACGAGCAGCAATTCCCGATCGACCTCCCAGGCTCGATTGGCCGCGAGGGGCCCGCTCCCGGGCCTCGCCGCCACACCAGCATCGCCTTGCATGGGATCGGACCCTAGCGGATCGGCCGCACGAGGTTGGCGAGCTGCGCCTCGAGCGCGCGCGAGGCACGGACCTGCTGGTCGGCGTCCATCGCCATGGTCGCAAGCTGTGCCTGGCTGGTCTCATGGGCAAGTAGCGCGGCCTCTGCGTCGATGCGCGCTTGGGCCTCGGCAATTGCCTTGGGATCGACCGTGGCGGCTGCCTGCTGCATCAGGGCGTTGATCTGTACGGTGCGCTGGCTCGAGCGATCCTGCGCATCGTTAACGAGCGCCTTGTACTGGTAGGGGTATGCCAGCATCGCCTGGCAATTGCTTTGCGATGCGCCCGGCATCTCCAGGCAGTTGTAGACCATCGCGGCATCGCGCAGCGCCCGGGCGCGCTGCGTGAGCCCGCCGTAACCGAGCGCATCGACCTCGTTGAGCAGCGCGTACGACGCCGGCGGCAGGTAGTTTTGAAAAAGCGGATTGTTCAGCGCATCGGCGAGGTTTCGTATGCCGGTCAGCGAAGCGTAGGTCGCGCGCAGTTCCGATACCGTCTGCGCCAGTTGCTCGAAGCGGTCGGCATCATCGAGGACGCTTTGCACCGCCTGCATGAGATTGGCGGTGTCGATCACGGGTATGCCCTGGGCGCGCGCCGGCACGGCGTACAGCAAGGCGTACAAGGCAAAAGCTGCCAACACGGACGAGAGCACGGACTTGGACATGGAATCCCTCCCTATGGTCGTGGGTTGCGATCAGGTTCTGCTGCGAAACGAGGCGAGCTTGTAGGCGGCGCGCCGGATCGCGCCGCCCGCGGCGGCCGCGCCCCGCCCAGGCCCGCCGGCGTACGAACCGGCGCCGGGCCCTGCGATGGTCCCGCTGCTTGCCCTCACAGAGGAAGTTTGCGCGGAACCCCGCAAGCCACGTCCGGCCAGCAAAGCCGAGACCGTGCCGACGCCGGACTGGAATACCGCCCCGCCGGTGAGCGCCGCGGCTAGCGTCGGCGCCTGGATCATCACGATGCCGAGCAGCAGCTCGATCACCCCGACCACCATGCCCGCGGCGATGAAATTGATCGTGCTGATCTGGCCAAGGAAGCTCGTGAGGAAACTGCCCGTGATCGAGAGGGACAGTCCCGCAAGAAAGAACGTGATGCTGGAGAGCATGACCGCCGCCAGGAGCTTGGAGAGCCAGGCGCCGAAGAACTTGCTCGTTGCCGTGAACATCAGGCTCAAGATGAACACCGGGCCGATGGAGAGCGCGAGCGTCAGGACAATTTTCGAAAAGCACGTGACGGCAAGCAGGCACACCTCGAAAAAGCACCCGCCCAGCGAAATGAGGACGATGGCAAAGAGGTTCGGAAGGTTCACGAACGGGGGCGAGATCTGCAAAGCATCCTTGCCCAGCGTCACCACAACCGTCTCGACTTGCGCGTCGTACTGGTCGATCAGCGCCCAGGTGCTGGTTGGCGTGGCCGCAAGGCCTGCGGATTGCAGGAAAAGGCTGGCCAGGGAGTTCATCAGCGAGTTGGCGCTGTCCACGACCCAGCTCATGTAGACGTTGGTCGTGAGCGAGACGCCAAGGATGAGGGAGATCTTGAGCGCCTTGCCGGCAAAGCTCGCAATGCTGTCACCGGTTTCATTGCGCACCGTGGCGTAGCCGTACAGGATCACCCAGATCGTCACGAGCGTGAGGGCGATCGGCGCCAGCCACCCGACGAGGATTGCCAGCGCGTTGACCACGTACTGGTTCAGTGCCTGGTCAAATAGCTGGCCGAAGTGGATGAGTGTTACCTGGTTGTTCATGCAAGCATCCGTTTGTTGGAGCGGTGCGCCACATCGCGCCTCGTAACCGCTGCCCTGCGCTATCTGCGCCGCAAGTCCTCGCGCCGTGCCCGGGCCGCATCGCGCAGCAGCGGCAGCCAAACATCCGGGTCATCGCCCACCCGGCCCCGTATTTCGTCGAGCAGCAGCACGTTGTCCGTCGTCCCCGATAAGACGAGCAGCGCATCGTCCATGCCGGTCAGGTCCAGCTGGGCTATGGCGCTGCGGGAGTTCTGTTTCACGAGAAACCGGCGCGTCGAAGCGTGCGCAAGGCTTTTTACGATCTCGTACTCATCCATCGTCAGGCCAAAACCATCGATGTAGTCGGCAGCCACGGCGTCGGAATTGGCCAGGCAGATCTTGGTCACGCACTGCTCGACCATTGCCCGCGCAATCGGGCTGCGCAGCGCATCGTCGGGCGACTGCGTATCGAAGATCCCAATGCCGTTTTGCTTGCGGATGGTCTTTTGCTTGTACTTGATGAACGGCAGGAAAACCGGGTCATCGAGCGCTTTCCAGCACTCGGCGATCGAATAGACGAACCGGCCGCCATCGATCAGGCTCTCCACGATCTGGAGCAGGTACATCATGATCGGCGTGCGGATCCGTGAGTCGTTGACAAGCTCCGTGTAGTCAAAACCGATGGCGGGGAGCTTTTCGATTCCGGCCAGCGCATCGGGCGCCTCGTCGAACACCCAGCCCAGCGGCCCTCCCCGGCACCATCTGCCGAGCCGGTGGTAGAGCGAGTTCTCCGAATCCTTGGGCAGGCTCTGGCGAACGGCAGACAAACGCCGGTACCGCGATTCGAGGGCGGCGGTAGAGCGCACCGCAGCGCTGATCGCCGCCTCGTCGCGGGGCAAGAGCGGTATTGCCTCGCTTCGCACGCAAAACTTCACCAGTTCTTCCCACAGCCGGATCCAGTCTTGCGTTGGCCTGTGCTCGAAGGGATTTAGGCCCGTGGGCTTGCCGATGGGCAGCGTGAGGTAGCGGCCGCGCAGCGCCCGAACGAAGATTTCGCAGCCGCGGTCCACATCAAAGATCACAAGGCGCGGGGCGGGAGCGAAGCGGCGCATCTGCGCCAGCAAAAATAGCTCTAGCGTGGTCTTGCCCGACCCGGTGGAGCCCAACAAGAACGTGTTTCCCGGGAGTTTCCTGTCCTCGGAGTCCTCGCCTTCGGGACTCGCGTGCAGGTTCAGGAAAAACGGCGTCCCGCTCGGCGTTCGCAGGACGGTGAGCGCGGGTCCCCAGGGGTTGCCCTCGCGCTTGCCCTGGGCAAAGGAGTGGTTGCAGGAGAGCGCGGCAAAGGCCCGGCTGGTGAGCTTTGCCTCGCGCGAGCGCCACTGGAAGTTGCCCGGCCACTGTGCAAAGTAGGCCGCATCGGGAACCAGATCGACGGGAGCGAGCTGTACGCCCGCCTGCTCGGCTAGCGCCCCGCAAAGCTGTGCGGCGCGCCGGCCAGCGTCCGCGAGATTGTCTCCCCAAACGAGCAGCGAATAGTGGTACTCGCCGACGGTAAGGGCCCCATCGGCCACTTCGTCCAGCGCCCGAGTCATCTGCTCGACCTGGGATACGGCCAGATCCTCGGAGGACAGCAGCTGCTTTTGCTGGGTCTGCAGCGCCGAGAGCGCCTCGCGCTTGGCCAGCATGGAAAAGCTCTGGGTCTGGACGAACTCCGCGTCCTGGTACAAAAGGCAATCCAGCGTGCCGGGCTGCGCCCCGGGCGGGTACTCCAGGATGTCCAGCAGCGTTCCGAAGCGCCGCTCCTGACCCTCGCGAACCTCGACGTTGGCGCCACCGAAGAAGAGCCGAACGCCGGCCAGTTCGCGGTGGATCGGACCGGCAAGCTGGGGCATGCGGCGCCACCTGCCGGTAACCAGAAACCGCAGGAACTCGGCAAGCTCCGAATAGGTCGCGCCCAGATGCTCGTAGCTGGCCAGAGGTTGAGGCCGAAATTGTCGCAATCCGCCCTCGAAAATGGCTCCCTTCTCGCCCAACTCGGCAAGCGCAGCCTCCTGCGCCGCCCGGACCTGCCGGATGGTTCGGCGCACCGTTGCGAACGCACGAGCGGCGTTGCCGGTATATGGCCGAAACAGGAGCGTCGCATAGAGCTCCGTTGCCATCATGGGCTTTGCCATGATGCGTGCCTGGTACTGCTCGTCCAAGTCCACGGCGAACCGAGGTCCGCGCGGGGCCGGCAGAGATTGCCTCACCTGGCGATGTACGGCATGCGTCCAGAGAACGAAATTTCCGCCACCCAGCGTGCGAAGAACGTTGCAGGCCGACTCATGGCAGTCGGCGATGTACTTGGCACCGGCCGTCTCGAAGGCAATGCCATCGAGCCGCCAGCTGCGCAAGAAGTCCCCTCCGCGGGTGAACACCGTGCGCTCGTCGATAAGGGACGACCAGGGGATGAACGAGGAAAGCGGCGCTTCCGTAAGCGCTGCCGACCAGTAGCGCGGCGTTGCCACCGTGCTCGCTCCGCTTCTTGCCGCCTCAGCGCCGCCACGCATCGTGCCCACCTCGATACACCAGCGGCGAATACGAGCGGCAGCGCCAGAAGTGCCGATTCGGGCAGGCGATTGCAAGCTTCGCGGCAAGTATCGCCTGACGCAAGCGCTGATCGTCCTTCCTGGTCAGGCCCCGCATCCAGACGATAAGGGTCAGGGCAATCCCCGCCACGGCCGCCATCCAGGCAGCCGACGCAAAGACCAAGAGGTACATGCCCACCAAGAAGCCGCTGCCGGACACGAGAAGAAAAGGCAGCAGCGGCACGCCGAAGATCGTCGGCGGGCGCGTCGCACCCTTGTAGATCGGCTCGGCCACGATCGCCTCCTCGGTCATGATCAGCCGAAGAACCAGCCAGCGATCACGCCGGCGGCGCCGGAGATCGCGGCACCGATGAAGATGTTGCTGATATCCATGAACCGCGCACCGGCAAACGCCATCTTGTAGCCCGCCCACATAACGGCGATCGTGATGATCACGATGCCGACCGAGGTGAGCCAGGTCGAGATGTTCGTGAGCGTGGTCGCGATCTGGGTCGGGGGCCCGGCCTGCGCGAACGCGACCGGTGCGATAAGAGTTGCGGCAACCGCCGCGACAAGACAGGTCTTGAAGAGTTTCATTGGCTTGGCTCCTAGCGAATGTGGCGGTCGTCACGCTCCTGCCGGGTACTCGCCGCCCGTTGCGATTCCGGTGCTCGCTGCCGCTTTACCGTTGCGCCCTTCGCGGCAGCCACAAGCCGATCCACGTACCCGTTTATCCGCCCGGTACGCAAGTCGCCCGTGTTGTAACAAGACAGGGCCGCCAGCAGATCCGAGCGCGGACCGTGCAAGCCGCGACTCGCCTGCACGAAGCATTCCTGAAGAATCCGCTGCATCAGCCGCAGGTTCGTACAGGGATCGAAAACCCGCTCGATCGGAACTCCCAGCCGATCCGCGCTTCGAACGTTGATCTGTGCAAGCCCCATGTCAAAATTCCATCCGCTCGAGCGAAGCGCCCTGGCAGTCACGATTGCTTCCTGCAGGGTTCGCGGATGCCGATCCAGACTGCCGCCGTTGACATGGATCGCAAGAGGATCAAAGCTGCTTTCCACCCCGACGAGTGCACGCACGGTTTGCATCGCAACGTAGGGCGCACACTCGTGAGCAACCGATGCCAGATCCATGACCGCGCAACCAGCGTTGACGAGGAATCAAGGAAGGCTGCAGGTAGCTCTGTCCAGACCCAAGGCGGCTTTCGCTGCGCCCGAATAGCACGTCAAGCTTTTCCCGGACGGACTCCAAAAGGTTCGCGACCAGGGCACGCCACCGACGGAAATGGCGACAGCACCCGCATAGCCGCTACAGGAGAAGCGCTTGGCGCGATTCGACGCAAGCCGCGCGGGGCAGTTCGCGGGCGTGAGGCGGATCTGGCTAGCCGATATCGAGCCCGCCTGCTGCGCGTCGACTCCCGATTCGGGAGCCGATGTCGGCGCCATGCCCGGGATGCTGGGAACCTGCGCGAATGCGCAGGAGGGAAAGGCGCCCCCGCGCGCGAGCTCACGGAACAATTGCTCAACCGGCGGCACGCACTGTGAAATTGCGCTCCAGTCGCCCGCAAGACATAGCAGCACTAAGCAGCCATCCACTGCGCGAGTCGCAGGAGCAACCGCCGACAAGAACAGCGCAGTAGCTACGGCGACAATGCCATGCTTTCCCATCTTTCGTCTCCCTCGCGGTCATCGCGCTTGCCAACCGGCCGATCACTTCGGCGGCGCCGGGGAACGAATTGGGACACAACCAGAACCTCGCGTCTAGGTGAATGTGAATATTCTGCAAAGCTCCTCGCGCCTAGCGCGTTCGTGCAATTTTTGCGTGTCAATACCGCGCACGACATTGCAATGCGTCGGACAGTGTGGCAGGACGGGGACGACCGAACCGAGCGTTTGGAATCCCACGTGGGGGATGCATTTTTCGGAAAGTCGTGATCATTCCGCGTAGTCACCCTCGATCTGTGCCGCCGGCGGCTCCTGATCAGCCGGGCAGCTCATTTCTCAAATCGGCGCTGCATCGCACCGGCGGGATTCCACGAACCGCGACGGGCGGCCCTTGCTAGGCAAACCGCCTTAGACAGGAGCGCAACGGCTACGCGTCCGGCGGGATTCGGGGGTCAGTAGCAGGCGTACAGGGCCAAGCTTGGATTTTTCGGACAGCCGACACTCGGAGCCCAGGCGGTAAAGTCTGCGGCCCACAAGGGCTGGCGACCGACACTCACATGCTGCACACGCCCATGGCATTTCTTGGTGCGGCACCATAGCGGCGAGCGATCTAGGAAAGATAGTCTTTTGTTTGCCGATCAATTAATGTATCAACTGACGCCGAGGCGATCGGCCCATGCTCGCGTTTGGCTTGGGTTTTCTCGCATTTGCGTGTAACAAAAGGCGGCAAGAAATGAACCAATCAATTGCATCTTGGCTCCGTCACTTCGTCGTGATCGGATGCGTGCCCCTGGCTGCTCTCGCTTCCCTGGCAGGCTGCGCAGGCCATCAGAAATACGCGACCGTCACCGTTGGGCCCAGCGCAATCGGTCCATTGAAGCCCGGGGATTTGGAGGCATACGGGATCGCCTTTATCACGCCGGCGACGGTGACGGGACAGGAGGAGGACAGGCCGGCGCTAGCCCTGATTTTCTCCCAGATCCTCGAAGAAACTCGCCCAACTACCCACATTGTTCCATTGAATGAGACGTTAAGCGCCATAAGCCGAGCGGGGGCTAGTGAAGACTACAACCGCATGGTGATGAAGTATCGAGACTTGGGACTTTTGGATCCAGCCACGCTCGCACTCGTCAGCAATGCGACGGGCGTGCGTTACATCGCGCAGTTGCAAATGGCCAATTTCCAGCAAGAGTCGCAAGATCGATTCAGCGTGCTGGGTCTTCGCATGGTCCAGACCAAGAAAGCGAATATCCGACTCTTTTTACGGATTTGGAATGGCCAGGAAGGCTCCATCGCGTGGGAGGGAGCGCAGGAGCTATACATGGCAAAGGAAACCGTGACCGAGAATGCGATTTCGTTTCGTGACGTCGTAGAGGTGTCCGCGCGCGAACTCATCCCAAAAATTCCGTGACGATCTGAGAGAGCCAAACGGGTCGACTTCCGGCCAGGGTGTCACACTTGTCCGCGTTGTCGGGGATACCCAGGGAGACCTCATGCAAATCAACCAGTGTTTCGCGAAGGAACTGTTCAAAGGCAAGACTGTCTTCGTCACCGGCGGCGGCAGCGGGATCAACTTAGGGATTGCCAAGTGCTTCGCAGCGCTGGGCGCGAATGTCGGCATTTGTGGGCGCACCCAGCAGAAGCTCGACGCGGCGGCCGTCGATTTGCGAACGCTCGGAGCGAAGGTCTGCCCGGTTGCGGCTGACGTTCGCGACATGGCAGCGCTGGAGGCGGCCTTCGCACGCAGCCGGACCGAGCTGGGTCCGATCGATGTACTCGTTTGCGGAGCAGCAGGTAATTTTCTCGTCCCTGCCGAGAAGCTTTCGGCAAATGGCTTCAAGTCGGTCATCGACATCGATCTGATCGGATCATTCAATGCCTCTCGCGCTGCCTTTGAGCAGCTAAAGGAGACGCGCGGATGCCTGTTGTTCATCTCTGCGGGCATGGCCTATATGCCGCATGCGTTTCAGGTGCATGTCGGTGCCGCGAAAGCCGGCATAGAAATGATGATGAAGAACCTCGCACTGGAGTGGGGCCGGCACGGCATCCGTGCCAACAGCATAGTGCCGGGCCCGGTTGAAGGCACCGAGGGAATGCGGCGGCTTGCAGACCCCACACAGGCACGCCAGTTCCTCGACGCCATCCCGATAGGACGCGTGGGTACGGTTGACGACATCGGACACGCGGCCGCGTTTCTGGCTTCGCCGCTCGCGTCCTACATCACCGGCTGCATGGTCGTCGTCGATGGCGGCCAGAACCTGCCCGGATCAGCGATGTTCAATTTGGGAGCAGCGCAGGTGTTACGCGCGCAGGAACAGAAGACGCAGGGCGCTTGATGCGCTCCGCCTAAGCCCTGTCGTCTTTGAAGGTCCATTTGACCGCATCGATTGCCGGACCCCTCGACATGAACCATAGAATCTTCCGAGCGACTCGACTCACCGCAAGGGGTCGGGTCTTGTCGATGGAGGACTCCTTCGCTGACGGTCGGCAATCAAGCCGACTGCCGTCCTTGGTGCCGCGGACGGTCATTCAACGGCGCGGAACTTCGAAACTTTCGGCAATGTTGCCAATGTCGTTCGAGTTTGGCCCAACCGCGTATTAACGAGGGCTCGCAGCAGGTGATATTGCCGACGGCAGCGATCGAGACGATGCCTGTCGAGCCCGAAGCAAGCGCAATGAATGCGCTGATTGTCGAGGATCAGCCCTTCTGCCCGCGCGCGATGAGATAGGCAATGAACGTGAAGGCCGCTATCCCGCCGAAGATTGAGATGAACGTAACCATTAGAGTCTCCTAGCTGGCGGGATCTACATTTCGCTACGAAAGGTCTGAGGCGTCCCGCTGCCTCGCCCCCTCGACCAGTGAATTTTTTGGGACTTGATCGTGGGTCACAAGTCCCCGCTCATGCCGTGCTACTCATTTGCAGTCCACTGTCACCACTGCAATCGGACACTCCGCATTATTCGCGTTCCACGTCGCCATTTCCCACAGGTAAGTTGTGGTCATGATGCTTCCTGATGAGGTCCTAAGAAAATTCATCGCCTCCGTACCGGAAGCGCTGCGTAGGCTTAGCAAAATGGCCGTGAAAACGGGGAAAGCGCCCTGAACCCGAAAAAAAAGCCTACGCCGTACCGGACCTGAGCGACCTTGTGCGATCTGCGCATCGCTTGCCAGCGCTAACATGGACGCGTCAGAACCGTGGGAGTCTTGCCATGACGATGAAGAAAATAGGATTGATTTGTGTCCTGCTGGGGCTGTCGTCAGTTGCGGCAGCGAAGGACTTCAACATAAAGATGATGACCAACGGACCGAACGGCACGATGCTCGTATTCGATCCGATGTTCCTGAAAGTGAGTGTCGGCGACACGGTCACCTTCGAACCATTGCAGAAGGCCGGCCACACAAGCATCTCACTGCTCGTGCCCGAGGGCGCGACGCCCTGGAAGGCGACGCCTGATACGCAGATCAAGGTCAAGATCGACAAGCCCGGCGTGTACCTTGTCGAATGCGACCTGCACAAGGCCATGGGCATGGTCGCCGTTTTGCAAGCGGGCAAACCCGTGAACCTGGCCGAGGCCAAGAAAAAGGCCACAGAAGAAGAAGCCAAGATGCTCTCGAACAAGGATCGTTTCGACAAGCTGCTGGCGATGGTCAAGTAGATGACGTGTGGGACGTATTGAGTAACCAAAGCCCGAAGCGGCCTGTGGACGGTACCGTGCTCCACCGTGTCCGCTCTTTCGCCTTTGAGCGACCCGTTCCCGCAATTCCGAATGTCGGGAACGGGTCGGCCACTGGCGACCGGTTTACCCGACGCCAACGCTCCGCGCCCTGGCTGGTTGCAGTCATCCGCAGCCGGTAATAGGTTTGCTAGCGACCGGCGGGGCGCGGCCACCAGCCGACCTCCGACTCGACGGCAATAATTGCCGATAAGCGGTAGTTGGCGGGAATCGATTGCGCCGGAAAGAAACTGCTGGGTTCGGTGTCGGAGTCGCGGCGCCACCACCGCAGTCAGCCCAATTACGCTAAAGTCACGCGCGCTTTAGGATTGAGAGCGCGATTTTTCGACGCCGGTCTTTGAGCGGAGGCCTCCGACAATGCCGGCCAGAAAGCGGGCCCACGCCGTCGCTGGCAAATGTCCTCGGACGCTTCGAGGCACGCAAAAAATGAGAGCGTCGAGCCCCCCAATCACGAACTCCAAGACCCTGCGGAAAAACGCATGAGCGCCCAGTTCGTCAAGCGAAACAAGAGTCGCTACGCGGATCACTTGCTGCGGGAGGCGCATGGTCTCGACGTGCTGCGCCGTGCGGCGGCCGGCACCGGCATCGACGTGCCGGAAGTCATTCATGTCGACCACCAGACTTTGACGATGCCGCTCATCCGATCGACCCGGTGTTCAGCCGACCAGTGGACAAGACTTGGCCAGGGGCTAGCGTCGATCCACGCGCGGCCGCAGCATCGCTTCGGCTTCGATGAAGATAACTACATCGGCTTAAATCCGCAGCCCAACGCCTTCAACGACAGCTGGGGTAGTTTCTTCCTGCAACAGCGGCTTGAGTTTCAGGTCGGACTGATCACAGATCAGCGACGTCGCCGACATTTTTCGCAGTACCTGCAGCATAAATCGACGCGAGTGCGCGAATTCCTCGACAGCGAGTCGGTATCTCCGAGCCTCCTACACGGCGATCTTTGGAACGGCAACGTGCTCTGCGGCGAAGACGACCGTGTTTGGCTGATCGATCCAGCGCTGTATTACGGCGACCCAGACGTCGACCTGGCGATGACAGAGATGTTCGGCGGCTTTCCCGCGGAATTCTATGCGGCCTATCGGCTCGGGCGACCCGTGTCTTCGACCTATCCGCTGAAGAAGCGGATTTACAACTTGTACCATTACCTCAATCACCTGAATCTTTTTGGCGATGCATACCTCGACGGTTGCGAGGCAGGATTTGCGACGCTTGGGAAGATTTGAATCATCGGTCTGTGGTCCGAAAAACCCCGGCAGCGCTCCCATCCGCTTCTCGGACATCGGATGCCTCCTTTTGGGACGCGACGAGGACTCTTTCGGGTCAAATTTGCATCGGCTCCGCCTCCCTTCGGGGATGGAGGATCTAGCAACGAAGCAGAGGGCCCTGCGTTCCTCAAGTGGCGGTTTCGCAACTCCACTCTGGCACATCGATGCCGTTCGGTCCTGGAGGGCCATAGCGATTTTCATCCGACACGCCAGCCCCGAAAGGGGGCGCTGTCCATACCATCTCGGCCAATTGCCGTCGATCGGCAATGCCCCAAATAGCAGCCGCTCAGCCGTGCATTCGACCCAATTTTGCCGCTGCGTCTTCGGGGACAGACTCTTGCGAACCGGCCAGTGCGCCGAACAGCGTCTGCCGTCCATTCCATGACAATGCTTGTTGCTGTCGGTACGCAGGATCGCTGCCTGCGTATGATGTTCTTCGAAGGGCCCCATGTCTGAGGCAACTCAAGTGTGCATTTCGCTGCGGTTGATGCATGTAACCGCGAGCAATCGGAATTTTGGCTAAGGATTCAATGGGCAGGGAGACAGCGCTGATGTGGGATGCCATCGTAATCGGGTCGGGCATAGCAGGACTCACCGCGGCAGCTGCGCTGTCGCGACGTGAAAAGCGGGTGCTGGTGCTCGAACAGCATAGCGTGGCCGGCGGACTGACCCAAACGTTCAAACGGCACGACTGGTCGTTCGCGCCCGGCGTGCACTACGTAGCCGGCGTCGGCCCAGACCCCGGGCAAGGCGGTCAAGTGGGGCGCATTCTGAAGTGGTTGACCGATGGGGCACTTCAATTCGCCGACTGCGGCAACCCCTACGACATTGTGCGGCTGCCAGGCTTCGAGTTTGCAATCGAACACCCGGAGCAGGCCTATCGGCAGGCACTGCGCGACCGCTTCCCGAGCCAAGAGGGCGCGATCGATCGTTGGTTCGAGGAGATGAGCGCATCGCGCGCGTCGGCCTTTGCGTGGTTCGCACAGCAAGGGATGCCGGCGTGGCTGGCTTGGGCGTTTCGAATATGGCGGGGCGCCGAGGCCCGCCATTTTGCGCAGCGCACGCTGGCCGAATCGCTCGCACCGATCGAGGATGCGAGCTTGCGCGCCGTGCTCGGCGCCCGCTGGGGCGACTACGGAGCCCCACCAGACACGGCGCCACTGCTGGAGCATGCTCTGGTCACAGGGGCTTACAACAGCGGCGCATTCTATCCAGTGGGCGGCCCGGCGCGCTTCGCACAAGCTCTACAGCCGGTCATTGAGGCCGCGGGTGGCGAGTTGCGTCTGGGCGCCGACGTGCAGCAAATTGTGATTACGAATGGTCGCGCAAGCAGTGTCGTGTTTGACGAAGGTAGCGTGCAGTACACGGAACACGCGCGGCACGTGATCTCCACGATGGGCGTTACCAACACCGTGGCTTGCCTCGATGCGCACGTGGCGCCAGCGTGGCATGAAACAGTACACGCACTTCGGCCAGGGCTTTCGTACCTATCGCTGTATCTTGGATTCGACGGCGATATCGCTGCCGCGGGAGCCTCGGCGGCCAATGTGTGGATCTATGAGAGCGAGGACATCGGGCAAATCTGGCAGGAGCCCGCCGACCACGATGCGCCAGGACTGTTCGTCTCGTTCCCCTCGCTGAAGGATCCGGCTTGCGCCGGAAAACACACTGCCGAGGTGGTGGCATTTTGCGATGCGCGCGCCTTTGGGCCCTGGTTGCACGTGCCCCCCGGGGAGCGACCAAAGGAATATTTGGCACTCAAGGCCCGAGTGGAGGAGCGCTTGTTGGCGCAGTTCAAGCGCCACTTCCCGACGCTTGCGACGATGCTGCGCTTTCACGAACTATCGACACCCGTAACACAGCAGCGCTACGTGCGTTCGCCCGATGGGGCGATGTACGGCCTTGAGATGAGCGCACGACGGCTGACTTCGCCGGCGCTCAATGTGCGCACGCCAGTGCCTGGCCTTCTCCTGGCCGGGCAAGACATATTCGGCCCTGGCATCCCAGCGGCGTGCATGAGCGGAATGCTAGCGGCCACAGCGTTGGACCCGGCGCTGTTAAGACAGCTGAGTGTCTGAATGTGACTCCGATAGGGCCTTTTGTCGCGTCGTCCCCAAGCAAGAACCGACCGCGTTCTGAGGGTCACGTAACCTCCTTGGGCAGAGGTGAATTCTTCTTCTCCCGAACTCGAAGCGAAAGTTGATCGGATGCGCGCACAAGTTGTTTTGCAGACTCTAGGGAGGTTTTGTCAGCTGATGCAGAGCTCCGGCATAGGATGGGCGAGTTATGCCGTAGCAGCACTGGTCGGCCTGTCGACGGCTCCCGTCGACGCGCGAGAGTCGGTGTCACCCTCTACACTCAGTGTTACGACACGCGAGAAAATTTGTGTGACCAACGGGATCGTGTCGGCTTTGGCCGGCGGACGCCTCGCGGTCGACTCAGCGAGTTCCCGCGCCGTCGTGCGCGGCGCCGCCGGAGACATCGCCGAAATCCGGTTCCGCTACCTAGGTCCCTCCGCCGACTCCAAGCCACTAGCTTCCGGCGAACTACGCCGCCAAATTGGCCTGAAGCTGCGGGCGCAGGATACCTGCAACCTGCTGTATGTGATGTGGCATATCGAACCCGATACAAAGATTGCGGTATCGGTCAAGCGCAATCCCGCACAACATTCGCACGCGGAGTGCCACGCACACGGCTACACAACCTTCCGTCCGACCGCCTTTGTTGCCTTGCCTGCAATCCGGTCGGGAGAATCCCATGCTCTGCGCGCCGAACTTCGCGACCGCGAGCTGACCGTCTTCGCAGATGGTAGGCTCGTCTGGAGCGGCCATATTGGCGAGACCATATCGGAGATCGACGGTCCGGTTGGCTTTCGAACAGATAACGCACGATTCGAATTCGAGTATCTGACGACGGCGGGCGCCGTTAGCAGCAACCGCGCTACCGCTGAGACGGTCAATCACTGCGAGGTCGGTCCAGGCGATTGACGGATGGACCGATCGCTTATTTCACCCATGGCAACATTATGGGGTGAACGCGCTTGCTTGCCGGGACACCGTAATTCACTGACGGTTGGATGCCATCTGTCGCCACAGATCACGCACGACGAATATCGCTAGCTCCTGAACGTGAGGGCCGAACCGTCCCTCGCCGACTCCCGCTCACCCGCTCGCGCCGTTCTTGCGTGGGGCATCTTGCTGTGTAGGTCGATTGCCCGCGCAAGTTTGTCCGAGAGCGAACACCTTGCCGGAGTAGATAAGATATAACCATGGGCGAGGGTTTCGAAGAGCCGACGAACGGCCGTTGCCTCGTATTTCCTTGGGAGCGGGCGTTGGCCGGCCAAGTTGCTTTCGGAGCCGTGCGGCTATGTCACGATCGCGCGGCGCAACGCCATGTAGATTCTTGGCGTGCCAGCGAAGACTAACGACATCAACTGCGCGGCTACGGTGCGACTCGATTATCCGGAGGAAGCGAGGATCGTCGCTTGCTGGCAGCGAGGCTTCCGACCGCCTGGATCAATGCCTCGGAATCGCTGAATAGCACCCACAGCAGCCAGAGCGCCGCCGCCAGAATTCCGCAAATGAAGACCCAATCGACGACCGGCTTCAGATTTGGCGTCAGCACCGGCGTGATAAATCTCAACAGCACGCCGTAAGCACTGGCAATGACAATAAGTGTGACCAGCGCGAGCACCGTCGCGGAAAGGTGGCCGCTAGGGCCGCCAACCCGGCGAAGCTGGACGGAGTAGCGAAGACCCAGCGCCCACAACAAAACCAGTGCCCCGCTGTGCGCGATGAACTGCACCAGCGTGCCGGCGCCTATCTTTGCCGTACCAATCGTGGTGCTCTTGAACGGTTCGAGTCCCGCGAGCACCGAACCCAACACCAGCGCGAGCACAATCACGACTAGATATTTGCTAATCCAAAACCAGCCTTCTTTCATTCGCTACGTTGCCTATTCCGATTACGCTCGAGAGGGTCTTACTCGCGGCCTCGCCCGTGATCCTCTTCATCATGTCGGTCGTGGTGTCCGTGCTCTTCCTCTCGGTAGGCATGCTCACGGTAGCGCTCGTCCTCGTGGCGCACTTCCGGCCTCGCATCGCGAGCCAGCACGTGTTTGTTGTACCAGTCGTGGTTCACGAAATATACCGGGTGCCCGCAGGCGTGGTATTCGCGGCAGTACCGTTCCCAATGTTGACGATGCCCGGGCGGCACCCACAGATAGAGCGGCTCCGGCGGCGGCATTGCCGGTGGCGGCTGTTCGACCATGATCGGTGTGGAAACTATGAGCTGCGGCTGCGGATACTGGCCAACATCGACGCGCCCAAACACGCCGGGCTGACTGAACTGAATAGAAAGGCCTACATCGGCTGCCATGGCGGCCGAGGAAAGGCAAGCACTGCAAATCGCTAGGGCGAGGCTTCGTCTCATCGTCGAATTCCTTTCATTGGAGTCCTACTGCATTATCGAACGGCCGCTTGCCATCTGAAACGGGGAATTGCGAGGTTTGGCCCCATCCGTTCAGGCTAGCCTGGACTTTTCCTTGCAAACTGCGCGGTGTCCATATAAGCCGGCGACGATATGATCGATGCGGGGCAGTAGCGCACGGGACCCGGCCATGAACGGGCGACGACTCAGGCTCGGAAACTCTCCAAATCCGGGTCGTTGGACGGATGCTGCGGCACCAAGAATCGGCAAGAAACAGCTAGCGAATCAGCACCAGCCCAGGTTACATCAACGCCAATAGCAACGTGACGACACCCCACCCGATGAAGCCCTGATAGACCACGAGCCATGACGATGCTGAAAAATCTGCAACTTCCGCATCGGCATTTTCGTAGCGCACGACGAAGAGCAGCATTGCGACCGCGACGAAGCTGGCTGCCACTCCGTAAACGGACAGTCGCTGTACCACCAAGGACAAGGGCGTTAGCATCAATACGGTGGGAGCAAACGCCTCGAGGAACTCAAAATCGTGGTGCGCAGATCGTGGTTCGGGCGCACTGCCAAACAGGTGCGCGATCTTGACCAACAGCGGAACAATTGTTAGTTCGGCAAACCAGAGCGAAACTGCCATCACGATCGCCGCATCGAAGGAAACGCCGGACCATGAGGCGCTGTCGTGAAATTGGATCCAGGCGAAAATCAGCGTCACCGACGGCATCAGAGACAACAGCATGCAAAGGTTCAGGTGGATGCCGCTGGTGAGCGAACGGCCTTGGGAGAAATCTTGCCCCTCGCCGGCGGGTGCGGAGACTAGGCGTTCCGTTTGAACAATTGCATTCATTTCGAATCCCTTGCGCCGGACCGCTTGTCCAGGCGATCACGCATCTGCCGGCAAGCGCGCGATCACCACCAGCGCCGGACGCGTCGATGCCGTCCAGGCGGATAGCGTGAATCTGGTGGTCGTTGAATCGATACCGCCAACGCCAGCGATATCAACGCGTCACAGGGACCGTTTTCTTAAGAGCCGATGAGCCAGTAAACGCCAATCATTTAGCTATATCGGCAATTGCCGGGAGTTCTTGAATAATCATTTGTGGCTAGCGAGGCTCGCACCGAGCGGTAGAACTTCCATCGCCCTAACGTAGATTACAGAGCTACCGACAAGCGAATCAATAATATCCGGCCGGTCAAATTCGAGCGTCCTGCTGGGCAAAGGAGATGCTGCAATCCCTCTATGAATGAACAAATGATCGCGGCGGATACCTGTCAGCGCATTTCGTATTGTCGCTGTCGATCGCGGCACAAATCAGGACGGCACGATCACGTCTCCCGATACGCCGGTTGCCGCCGATTCCAGATTGAGCCAGTCTTCGCGATCGTGCCGATTTTCGACGGGACCAGATTGCCCGTCCGCAAAGCCGCAGCGGTGCTTGAGACACTGCGCTATTGGCGGCCCACGTAAAACTTGCCACATTGATCCATCCGCCCTCAGCGGCAACCGCCCTGCCTCTGCCCGCCCGCACGCCGCCGTTCCAACTGCAAGGCGCGGGAATTGCGAAACCTCACTGCGTCTTTTCGGCACCCTTCGCAGAACCGGTCGCATTTGCGCTACGCAGCGGCTCATCACGCGTCTTTTGCGCAGCCAATTCCCAACGCTGGGCATCTGCCTTGCTGACGTAGTCGTCGAGGTTCAATCCTGCATTGATCGCGTTTATCCGGTGGATGAAATGTATCAACGCATACGGTGTGTCTTGGCGGGCGAGCTCGCAGGCGCGCTGTTCCCAGCTTGTCAGCAACCCGGGGGTGCTGCACCGGTATTCGGCGTGTACCGTTGTAGGGATAGCCGCGTTGACGAGGGCGAGTGCCAACGATATTGGGAGCAGGGTCTTCAAAGGGTTCGTCATGATGTTCTCGCAAAATTCGGAAGGCTTTTCGCTCGGATGTCGGATCTGCAGCCCACTTGCACTGGGGGCGGAAACTGGAAAGCGCTTTTGCGAGCACGGGAACGTGGCAGGGTCAGGGACAGGGCCAACATCGATCTGGTCCCCGGGAAATACGTCCTGGTCTCGCGGGTGCTTGCGGCGGCGGTAGAAACTTTCACTCTCGCGCTCGAAGGTTGGGAAGTACAGGTGCAGCGTACGGGAGGAAGCTGCGCATGTACCGGCTCAGTTGGTCTTTGCAGAATGAAGCTGTGTCGACCGGTGTTCATGACAGCTGTGTCGACAGTGGCATCGCGGACTGTGCTGTGGCCGCAACCGATACAGTGCTTGCGCAAAAATGGCACTCTGTTGCGGAACCAGCGAGATAAGATTGCTACTGGCGAGGCGCACCGCGGTAGGCTCGTGGTCTGCGCAGCCATGAATCGATTTGCAACTGGGATGGGGTCGTTGCTATGGTCGAACAAGTGCCGGACGGGAGCGCTCCTCTCGTCGAAAAGATCTTCCGGGACTTTGCGCAACGCATTGAGACCAGGGAACTGGCGCCTGGGGCCCGACTGCCGTCGGTGCGGCAACTGTCGGCTCAACTCGGGGTAAGCGTCTTCACGGTCGTCAACGCATATGATCGATTGGTTGCGACGGGACGCGTAAATTCCCGCAGGGGTGCTGGCTTTTTTGTCGCGAGTCATCAGCCAGAACAGCTCCTTCCGTCGCGTCGCGGTGACCGGGAGCTACCGGACTCGGCCTTGGAACTGTTTACGCAGGCAGTAAACCATGACCTGTACAAGATGGCGCCGGGTTCCGGCTACCTGCCGACAAAATGGGGGGAAGACGCCATAGCACCTGCGACGTGGGCCAAGGTTGCTCGAAGGCCTGAGAGCATGCGAGCAAGTCCACCGCAAGGAATGTCAGCCCTTCGCGATCAATTGGCCATTCGCTGTCGGCAAAACGGAATCGACACGAAGGGCGACGACATCGTCACGACCTACGGCGGGGCCCACGCATTTGAGCTGATCTGCACGTCGGTGCTCTGCCCCGGCGATGTTGTATTTGTGGAAGATCCGGGGTTCTTCCTGCTCCCTGTGCAGATACAGCAGCATGGAATGCAAATTGTCGGCGTGCCCCGGCTGGCAGATGGACCCGATGTCGACCGGTTGGAGGAACTCGCGGCAAAGCACCGGCCACGCGCCTTCTTTACGCAAACGCTACTTCACAACCCGGTTGGCGGTTCCACCAGCGCCACCAAATGTCACCGGATCCTCTCACTTGCGGAGCGATTCGATTTCCTTGTCGTCGAGGACGACGTTTACGGGGAATTTGCCGAGAATCGGACGGCAAGGCTCGCACAAATGGATTCATTCCATCGCGTTGTCTACGTGGGCAGCTTTAGCAAGGTGCTTGCACCTGGGATCCGAGTAGGCTTCGCGATTCTGCCGGCAAGTTTGAAAGCCGCCTTTGTTCGAAAGAAGATCCTGTCCGTCATTGGGACCTCGTCGCTGGTAGAGCTCGTCGTCGCAGAGACGCTCGCGACCGGCCAGCTACGGCATCACGTTGATGCGCTGCGAGAAAGAATCGGCAAGGCCCGATCGCAAGCAATTCGAGCGCTGGAAGGAGCGGGTATCGAAATTGCGGACAAAAATATCGAGGGATTCTTCTTGTGGGGGAAAATGCCCGACGAGCTTGACGTCGGGGACCTGGTGCGGCGCGCCCACGCGATGGGCATTTTGCTGGCGCACGGCGGCCTTTTTTCGCCGAGTGGCGGATGCCAGTCCTACCTCCGCTTTTCTGCGCCCAGCTCGATCGATCCGCGGCTCTTGGAATTCCTGAGCGATTCCATCCGTCGAGCTAGGACCCCGGCGCTGCGATTGGTAAACAATGCTTACTAAGGCGCTCTAAAAGCCGCTTTGCCGACGGAAGAGTGAACGTAAGCACGCCCTACGGCGCAAGCGGCAAACGGAGCCGGCGTATCCGGCATGCCATCGCGGCCGATCTACCGGGCATACGCGAGATTCATAACGATGCCCTGGCCCCTTCGGCCGCGATCTTCTCGAAAACACCCAGCTCGCTGGACGATCGGGGGCATTGATTCGCATCCCGCAGGGAAGCGGGCGACCCCGTGCTCCTTGTGGTTGTCGATCGGCGCGTGACCGGATTTTTCTCCTTCCGGAAATTCCGGGGGCGTGGCCCGGGTACCGATATTGGCCAGCGTTGCATCTTCAATGCGTGTTTCAACCGAAACATGGGCCGGGCTAAGCGAAACCAATCCAACATCGGGCCGCGGCAATCTTGCTTTGCCGGTTGAGCGGGGACCTGCTTCCCGGCATTGCAAATGGCCCCCCGCGGGCAGCAACCGGAGCATCGCGCCACGGCTCCGGGCAAGTGACACACGCGGCGTGGTGCCGCGGCCGGGAATCAAGGGAAAGAGGACAACATGGAAACGATGAAAATTGGAACTTCCGGGCTAAGCGCCTCGCGCATCGGCCTAGGCACCTGGGCCATTGGCGGCTGGATGTGGGGTGGAAACACCGACCTCAAGCACTCGATCGCCACGATCCGCTCGAGCATCGAACGCGGAATTACCCTCATCGATACGGCACCGGTATATGGGTTCGGGGTTTCTGAAAGCATCGTTGGCATGGCGCTCTCGGGCGGGCTGCGCGAGCGCACAATCATTGCGAGCAAAACCGGGCTCGAGTGGCGAAACGGCAAGGTGCGCCGAAACTCTTCCCCCGCGCACATCCGAGAGGAGGTCGAGCAGTCATTGCGACGCCTGCGCACCGACTATATTGATCTGTACCAGGTGCATTGGCCGGATCCGCTCGTGCCGATTCAAGAGACCGCAAAAGCGCTCGCGCGCTTGCTCCAAGACGGCAAGATTCGCGCGATCGGCGTATCCAATTACTCCGCCGCGCAGATGGACGAATTCCGGCAGGCCGCTCCCCTCCACGCCGTGCAACCGCCCTACAACCTCTTTGAGCGCGAGGCCGAAAAAGACGTACTCCCCTATGCGGCACGGCACAATATTGCCGTCCTGTGCTACGGCGCCCTATGTCGCGGGCTTCTCACGGGAAAGATTGGTTTGGCTACCGCGTTCAAAGGCGACGACCTGCGGCGCAGCGATCCCAAGTTTCAGGAGCCACGGTTCTCTCAATACCTCTCCGCAGTGGCATCGCTCGATCGGTTCGCGCGGGAGCGCTATGGCCGGGAGGTAATCGCAATCGCGCTTCGATGGGTGCTCGACCGGGGCAACACGGTCGCGTTGTGGGGCGCGCGTCGTCCGGAGCAGCTCGAACCGGTACAGACAGCAATGGGCTGGAGGCTCGACGACATGGCAAAAAGGTACATCGAGAACGTCCTGCGGCAGAACGTGAAGGATCCTGTCGGCCCGGAGTTCATGGCGCCGCCTGCGCGCAGCGAGCCGGCCTTGGCGGCCTAGGAGATCAACATGAATATTGGAATCGTCGGAACCGGACGGATGGGTACCGCGATTGTGCGCCGGCTCCTGGACCTCGGGCACGACGTCCAGGTATGGAATCGCACGGCGTACAAGGCGCACGATGCACACGAGGCAGGAGCGAAGTGGACTCCAATACTCCGCGACTTGGTCCGGGATTCCGATGTTGTCATTTCCTTTTTATATGACAACGAATCGGTTGAACGCGTATATCTCGGCGCCAACGGGCTACTGACCGGTCGCGTCGAAGGCCGTCTATTCATTGACATGAGCACGGTGAGTCCGGGCCCGCACGCGCAAATCGCGGTTGCCACCGCGGCCCGTGGCGCCGACTTCCTGGAATGCCCTGTGAGCGGCTCGATTCCCGCAGCACAATTAGGGGCATTGGTCGGCTTTGCGGGTGGCGAAGCCACCGTGTTCACGCGCGCACACCCTTTGCTGGCACAACTTTGCCGTCGTCTCGAGCACGTAGGGCCGATCGGTGCGGGAGCGCGAATGAAACTTGCCGCGAACCTGCTGCTCGCTGTCTTTTGGCAAGCGCTCGGCGAGTCCTTGCTTCTGGCCGGTTCCCCATCCATGGATACGGCACGCGTCATTGACCTGCTCGCCGACTCCAATATCGGCGCGGCAATCCTGCGAATGCGTGCTACGCAGATCGTCGCTGCCTTGAACGGGCAAACTTCGGCGCCGGCCACCTTTGACGTCGACGCGATACGCAAGGACTTGCGCTATATGGTTCAGGAGGCGGCCGAGCGGGGAAACTCGTTGCCGCTTGTCACCCGCGCCCTCGAATGCTTCGATCGGGCATCCAGTGAAGGAGGGGGCCGGGCCGACAGCGCGACCTATCCCGCGCTGTGGATTTCCCAGCAGGTCGCGCCGGTCGAGGAGCCTCGGGGGATGAACGAACGGCAGGGGCTCCGGCCCTCCTCGGACTCGCTGCGCTACGCGGATCACGGCATCCCAACGCACAGCGAGCCGGTGTAAGCGCCAGCGCCATGACGGGCACGGACGAGTAGACTTTGTCATCGTCCGCGCAACGCATGTAGCCCCAATGACGAATTCGACGACCCTGCCGCCTCATGTGCTGGCGATCGACGACGACGCGGCGATGCGCCAGCTGATTGCCGATTACCTCGGCGAAAACGACCTGCGCGTGACGACGGTCGCCACGGGTGCCGAAATGGAGAAAGTCCTCGCCGAGGAGGCAATCGACGTAGTCGTGCTCGATTTGCGGCTCGCCGGCGAAGACGGAATGCAGCATGCGAGGAAGCTGCGCGAGACCTCCGAAATTCCGATCATCATCGTGAGCGGCCGCAGGGACGAGGCTGATCGCGTGATGGGGCTCGAGCTTGGCGCCGACGACTACATCACCAAGCCCTTTAGCCCGCGCGAGCTGCTCGCGCGCGTGCGCGCCGTCTTGCGCCGTTATAAAACAGCGAGCGAGGTGCTCCCCGCCCGCAATGAAAAAAGGCGCGCATACCGCTTCGCGGGATGGGAGCTGAATCTGCGCACACGCCGGCTGACCGGACCCGGCGGCAAACGGGTCGAGTTGAGCAATGGCGAATTCAGCCTCCTCGAGGCGTTTTGCGCCGCACCGCAACGGGTGCTCTCGCGCGATCAGCTGCTCGACCTTTCGCGCCTGCACAACGCGGAAGTCTACGATCGCTCGATCGACGTGCAGATCCTGCGTCTGCGCCGCAAGATCGAGGTAACCCCGTCGCAGCCCGCATACATCAAGACCGAGCGCGGCGCGGGGTACATTTTCGATACCCCGGTGGAAGTCCTGCACTGAGGATGGCATGACCACGCCGCGGGTGGCTAGTTGTGCATGATCGTCCGTCGGTGCGGGATCCGCTACGTTTGTAATGCGAGGGCAGCAATCGGAAACGATCGTGCAGCGCCGCGGTGATGCAATTGATGGAGTCACCAGCAACCAAGAATCGCGCGGTAGAGTGAAGCATGTCGGCAATTGTCATCATCGAGGAAGATAAGCTCATGCGGGGACTCCTCGTCGAATGGCTGGGCGCGGAGGGGTACTCCGTGCGCACCGCCGCACCCGGAAGTGCCCAGGCGCCGGATAAGACCGATCTCGTCATCGTCGATGTGTACATGCCGCGCCACGAAGGCGCGGACCGGCTACGCACCGTCAAGGCCGCCCACCCGCAGACTCCTTTGATCGCGATATCGGGGCAGTTCCGGTCAGGCCTCGTCGGGTCGTGCACCGCGGCGGACACGCTTGGTGTTCGCCAGGTGATCGCCAAACCGTTCTCGCGACGCGATCTGCTCGCGGCAGTCCGTAGCGTGATCGGGCCGGCGGGCTGATGCTACGAGGCCCGCCGATGTCGCCAAAGCCGGTTCCCGGTTCACTGTTTGCGGATGCGACGCCGGCGGCGCGCCTTCGCTTCTGGATCGTCGCCATCGGCGTGCTGGTCATCGTCTGCTTTGCGGGCTCATCGGCCTACGATTCCTGGCATTCCTACAACCACGTCATTTCGGCGAACAAGCGCGAACTCGGCAACCTGGCGAAGGCCTTGGCCGAGCAGACCGGAGACACGCTTCAGACATCCGACCTTCTGCTGCGCGATACGGTCGCGTGGTACGAAGCCGAGCGCCCGGCGCCCGGCCAGCCCGCGCAGAATAATCTGGCC